>Ga0180007_10000205_pt1 | contig 110264 bp, 88 predicted proteins | sample MM_PC_MetaG_FD_121122 | JGI IMG/M metagenome (GOLD analysis project Ga0180007, IMG submission 121122) | Groundwater microbial communities from the Aspo Hard Rock Laboratory (HRL) deep subsurface site, Sweden - MM_PC_MetaG | ecosystem: Environmental > Aquatic > Deep subsurface > Groundwater... | reverse complement strand
TTGGCACCGCGAAAAAAGTATCAATGCAAGCAAAGAGTTGGCTGAAAAAATTGTTGAAGACGGAAAAAAAGAAGCCGAAAAAGCAAAAAGAGAAAGTGTTTTAGAAGCCAAACAAGAGATTTTCGTGTTGCGCAAAGATTTTGATAATGATATGCGCGAACGCAGACAGGTCGTAGTGAATCTTGAAAACAAGGTTACTCAGCGCGAGGATACATTAAATCGCCGCGCTGTTCATTTAGACAAGCGTGAAGAAACGCTTGCACTACGCGAAGAGAAGCTTGATGAAAAGAAAGAACAACTTGAACAATTAAATAGCAAAGCGGAAGAAGTATTAAAACAGCAAGAGCAAAAACTGATTGAAATCTCTAGCCTAACAGTAGATGAAGCAAGAGAGATCATCATGGCCAGAGTTAGAGACGGTATGTCAGATGAAATTGCTACATACATCCGAGACGAAGAAGAGAAAGCCAAAAATGAAGTGCAATCACGCTCCAAGCAACTATTGTCGCTTGCCATACAAAAGTATGCCAGTGAGACCACTACAGAAAGAACTGTCTCTGTCGTTGATTTACCTAACGATGAAATGAAAGGCCGCATCATTGGACGCGAAGGTAGAAATATTCGCACCATAGAGGCATTAACAGGTGTTGATCTCATCATTGATGATACACCAGAAGCAGTGGTACTAAGTGGATTTGATCCGATAAGAAGAGAAATTGCCAAACGCGCTTTAAGCACGTTAGTCTCAGATGGTCGTATTCATCCAGGTCGTATCGAAGAAGTTGTTGAAAAAGCAAGAGTTGAAGTGGATATGTTCATTAGAGAAGCTGGTGAAGACGCAGTCTTTACGACTGGTATCGGTCGTATCCATCCAGATTTAGTTAAACTATTAGGAAGACTAAGCTTTAGAACAAGCTATGGTCAAAATGTATTAAGACACTCCATCGAAGTTGCATTTCTAGCTGGTAAACTAGCTGTTGAAATCGGCGAAGATGAAATGCTCGCACGTCGTGCTGGATTACTTCATGATATCGGTAAAGCCGTGGATCATGAAATAGAAGGTGGACATGTTGAGATTGGTGTTAACATTGTTAATCGTTATAAAGAACCAAAAGAAGTTACTGATGCCATTGCATCACACCATGGTGACAAAGAAGCAGAAAGTGTCATCGCTGTACTTGTTGCTGCTGCAGATACATTAAGTGCTGCACGCCCAGGCGCAAGAAGCGAATCCATGGAAAACTACATTAAACGTTTGGAACAATTAGAAGCCATTTCCAACGAAATTCCTGGTGTTGAAAAATCGTATGCTATTCAAGCTGGTCGTGAGATAAGAGTTATTGTCAAGGCTGATCAGATCGATGACTTATCAACATTTAAGGTCGCGCGTGAAATCAAGGAACAAATTGAAGAAAAGATGACTTATCCTGGTACAATCAAGGTGACAGTAATCCGTGAAACACGAGCAACAGACATTGCAAAATAAGAGGCTTAGGCCTCTTTTTGTTAGAAAGAAGTGATTTGATGAAAATTTTATTTATTGGCGATATTTATGGAAGACCAGGATTGGATATGCTTGCTGAGCATCTTCCTGATCTCAAGAATACATATCGTCCTAATGTCATCATTGCTAACGCTGAAAATGCGGCAAATGGTAGAGGCATTAACCTCAAGATTTATAAAGAATTAATGAGTCAGGGTATTCATGCAATTACCATGGGCAATTGGGTTTGGGGTAATCGTGAGCTTTTTGAGTTTATTGAAGACTCCAATATTATTAGACCAATGAATTTTAGAAATGCACCGGGTAAAGGTTTTATGACTGTGAATTATAACGGACAAAAACTGCTTATCATCAATGCATTAGGCAGAACCTTTATGAATCCCAATATTGATGATCCATTCACTGGAATTGATCAAATTATTGAAAATGAAAAGGCTGACTTTGTTTTTGTCGATATGCATGCAGAAGCAACCAGTGAAAAAGTAGCAATCGGACACTATCTAGATGGAAGGGTTGATGTTGTTGCGGGTACGCACACTCATATTCCAACTGCAGATGAAAGAATGCTTCCAAATGGGACTCTTTATATCACTGATGTGGGGATGACTGGTCCACTTAATGGAGTGATTGGTGTAGCAAAAGAGATTGTGTTAGATCGATTTTTAAATGGTTTTTCCACTCCAAATGAGGTTGCTCCTGGAGCAAAACAACTCAACGCAATTATTTTAGATTTAGTAAAAAAGACAATTCAGAGAATACACATTGAAAGCGAAACAGTATGACCAATACTGTTTTTTCATGTATAATAGTCACAGGTGATTTGAATGAGCAATATTGATTTAAATAAATATTTCAAGCCTAATTTAAAAGAGGCAAGAAGACGTACAAAAGATAGAATTGAAGAACTTAAATTTGAACTTAGCGACGCTCATCAAAAAATTGGCGTTAATAAAACATACATGATCCATACCTATGGTTGCCAAGGCAATGAAGCCGATAGCGAATCAATAGCTGGAATTTTAGAATTGATGGGATTTACTCAGGCAACTTCTGAAGCTCAAAGTGATGTCATCATCATGAATACATGTGCAATCAGAGAAAATGCTGAAAATCGTGTTTGGGGAGAATTAGGCAGACTAAAAGCTTATAAAAAACACAACCCTAATCTTATTCTTGGTCTAGCCGGATGTATGGCTCAAGAAGAAAACGTTATTGAACGCATCTTAAAGAAGTATCAACATGTTGATATTGTTTTTGGCACGCATAATATCTATAAACTACCTGAATATGTAGAAACTGCAATATTTTCAAAGGAACGTGTAATTGAAGTCTATTCTCAAGAAGGAGAAATTGTTGAGAATCTTCCTAAGGTAAGAAATCATAAATTTAAGGCATGGGTCAACATCATGTTTGGTTGTGATGAATTTTGTACATACTGCATTGTTCCCTATACTAGAGGTAAGGAAAGATCAAGATCTAAAGATGAAATCATAGCTGAAGTCAAAGAACTTGTAGAACAAGGATATAAAGAAATAACATTATTAGGTCAAAATGTTAATGCATATGGAAAAGACTTAGATGATTCAAGTTATACGTTTGGTGATTTACTCAAAGAACTAGATGGCTTAGATATAGAACGCATTCGTTTTACTACAAGCCATCCACATGATCTCGATAAAAAAACAATGGAAGCCATGAGAGATTCTAAGCATGTCATGCCATATTTTCATCTGCCTGTCCAATCAGGAAGTAATGCTGTATTAAAAAAGATGAACAGACAATATACAAAAGAATCGTACCTTAAAGTTCTTGATGAACTTAAAAATACAGTTCCTGGAATTGCAGTCACAACTGATATTATTGTTGGTTTTCCAGGCGAAACAGATGCTGATTTTCTTGATACATTAGATCTAGTAGAAAAGGCTGAATTCGAAGGTGCATTTACATTTGTCTTTTCAAAAAGAGAGGGCACACCTGCTGCAAACTTCACAGATGAAACACCATTAGAAACTAAAAAAGAGCGATTATATATGCTTAATGATCGAACCAATGCAGGCTATTTAAAAGGTAATCAAAGATTTGTAGGAGAAACTGTAAAAGTACTTGTTGATGGTGTCTCAAAAAACAATGATTTAGTACTTGCTGGATATAGCGAACATAACAAGTTGGTTAACTTTCAAGGTGATAAAAGTTTGATTGGACAAATTGTGAAAGTCAAGATAACAATAGCAAAAACTTGGTTTTTATTAGGTGAACTTTTATGACAGAAAAGGAAAAATTGATTGATATGATTCTTCAAAATGAAGATATTCAACGCTATAAAAGAATAGAACAAATCATCAATAATAATAAAAAACTTAAGGCAAAAATCAATCAATTAAAGGTCCTCCAAAAGCAGTTAATCAATGCAAAACAAGTTGGAAAAACACAGGCAATCGCTGAGTTTGAAAAGCGATATCAGGAGCTTTATAATGAGATTGAAGAGTATCCATTGATGTCGGATTATTTGGCTTTACAAGGCGACATTAACGAAATGATACAATCTGTCCAATCCATCATAGAAGAAGGCATAGAAAAAGATTTCGAATGAGAACGGTCAATAATGGCCGTTTTTATATAAAAAAAAGCCAATTAACTTGATAAAAACAGCAAAACATTGTATTATGAATACAAAGAGATTAGTAGGAGGACCACTATGGCTAGATTGACACGTGAAAGCAGCGTTACAGTTGGAACAAAGGACTATAAAATCGATGAATTGTTGAAAACTATCATTTATTTGCCTGCAGATCAAATCAAGACTTTTTTCATTGAAATTGGTTTGAAGGTTCCACGTGAGTTAAGAATGTTTGTCCTCAGAGAAACACTAAGAGAAAAAGTTATTGAGACTAGAAAATCAAGATTGACTCTTGCTGATGAACTCAATTACCGTCTATCTTGGTACACAGAATTTACTGAAACACAATTAGAAAATCTACTTGTCTTTTTTGAAGATCCAAAAATTGAAAGAGAGTTTCTAGAAGATTTTTGGACTGATCTAATTTCATATTTAGTTGAAAAAGCAGTTTCACCAAGACATTTAAAAACATTACTTGATGATAGTATCACTTTTGTTAAAAAACATGGACTTGAATTACCAGACATGAAAACATACAATCGTGATTTAAGCGAAATCTTTTTTGATAGCTTTGGTCGCATTGATGGTTTAGCACCAGCTAAATTCAGACCTGTTCTCTTTAAGAGTTCCACTTTATCAGAGATTAGAGATTTAGGTGCTAAATATGAAGTTGACGTTCCTAGAAGATTGAAGAAGACAGAATTAGCTGACATCATCATCAAGGAACTTAAAGATCGTGGACAACACACAGACAAATTGGAAGGCGAAATCAGGGGCATGTCGGTATTAGTCATGCAGCGTTTTGCTATAGACCATGATATTAAAGCTTCAACCGAGTTAAAGAAAGAAGAAATTATTGAATATATTTTAGCTAACGCCAAAGAAACCAAGGAAACATATTTTGTTCCTGAGTCACCAGCAGATTATGATAAAGAAGTTGAAGAAGTAGCTGAACATCTTGAAGAAGTTCAAGAACCAGAACCTATTTATGATGAGATTATTGAAGAAGAACAGATTAACATCCCTGTTGCTGAAACCATTGTTGAAGAAGAACAAGTTGAAGAAGTTGTAGAAGAAGAACAGATTGAAGATGAACCTGTTGAAGAAGAAGAGCCAGTTGAAGAAAAGAAACCTGTAAAACCAATTGAACAAAAACCTCAAGTTCAAGTTGTTCAAAGTTCTTTTGACATGAGCGAGCTTGTCAATGAGATTAAAAAATTAAGAGAAACATTTGAAGTTGCTTTATTATCTCAAAAAGTCTTGAGTGCAGAAAAAGAAGAAGAAAGATCAAATGCGATACAAGTTTCTAATCCTAAATCTGAAATACCTGAAGTAAAACCTGTTATCATTAATTCAGCTGAATTCTATGGTGATGCTAAGTCATTAAAGAAAGTTATCAAAAATGATGAAGCTAATGAAAGAGAAAAGTTTATTGAAGAAAAGAAGGCTGAGTCTTCAATAGGTACGGGAAAATCCGATGATGAAATTGATGAGACACCAGGAGAAATTCGTTTCTTAGGCAAGGTTGGTAAGTTTTTGTGGAAGATTTTGAAGAAACTACTTAAGTTTGCATTGATTCTTGGTATTATTGCTGCGGTTCTTGTACTAATATTTGCACTATTGACATATTATGTACCATCACTTACATTCCTAGATGGCGTCAAAGCTTGGTTAGACCAATTGTTTGGTTTATGGATGATTACATGGTTACATAACACAATGGCAAGTCTTGGTATGTAATGATAAAAATAATTTAGGGGGCAACCATGGATAAACTAAAATACACCCCAATGATGCAACAATATCTGGAAATTAAAGAAGACTACGCAGACGCGATAGTCTTTTTTAGATTAGGTGATTTCTATGAAATGTTTTTTGATGATGCGATTTTAGCATCCAAAGTTTTAGAAATCGCATTAACATCAAGAGATGCAGGGGCAAAGGTTCCAATGTGTGGGGTTCCCTATCATGCTGTTAAACCATATGTTCAAAAGCTCATTGAAAAGGGGTTTAAGATTGCGATTGTAGAGCAAACAACAGAGCCTGGAAAAGGATTAGTCAAAAGAGAAGTTATTAGACTAGTTACTCCAGGAACTGTATTAGAAGATGGAATTTTAGATGCTAGAACCAATAACTTTATTGCAAGTGTTCTTTTAACCGAAAAAGGATACGCACTCACTTATGTTGATATATCAACAGGCGAATCCTTTATGACTGATGGATTAGAAAAAAAACAAGTGTTCGATTTGATTCAAAGTCTAGATATCAGAGAAGTTGTATTGCCACTTCGATTCGATGAAGCATTTATTGAAAATCTTAAAGAAAATGATCGTTTGGTTTCATATAACGATGATTATCAAATTGTTGAGCAAAAATATACAAATCATTTAGAAAGAGATCAAAAGCGAACAGCATCACATTTGCTCAATTATCTTGTAAATACTCAAAAGCAAATGATTAATCATTTAATGCCATTTAAAATCGTTGAGCGTATTGGCCATATGCATATCGATTATCGTGTTAAAAAGCACTTAGAAATCGATGAATCACTTGTTAACCAATCACAAACAACATTGATTCACTGGATTAATGATTGTCAAACAGCGATGGGATCTCGTATGCTTAAATCAATGCTCAATCATCCATTATATGATGTCAAAGCATTAAACGAAAGATATGATTTGATTGAAGCATTCAAGCCCTATCAACCAAGAGAAAGAGTCATTGACCACTTAAGATATATCTATGATATTAATCGAATTGTAGGTCGAGTTGCTTTCAATACTGTCAATGCCAGAGATTTATATCAATTAAAAGAAACATTAAAGCAAATCCCTGATTTGAAAGATGCATTAAAACTCTATCAAAATCCCAAATTGGATCAAATGATAGAAACTATGAATGATCATCATGAACTCTATCAGTATTTGGAATCATCTATTCATCCAGAACCTCCGATTACTTTGAAAGATGGAGGTATCATCAAAGAAGGATTTGATGAAAAACTTGATGAGCTTAGAAATATCGATTTGCATGGACAACAATGGTTGACTGAATTTGAATTATCTGAAAGAGAAAAAACAGGTATTAGAAACTTACGGGTCGGCTATAATCGTGTTTTCGGATATTATATTGAGGTATCCAAGGGTAACTCCTCTTTAGTAAAAGATGAATTTCAATATGAAAGAAAACAAACTTTAGCCAATAGCGAACGATACATCACACCATCTCTCAAAGCAAAAGAAGATGATCTGCTTCATGCTAAAGAAAGAAGCATGACTTTAGAATATGAATTATTTAAAGAAATAAGAACAACCACTGAGGCATATACATTTTCTTTGCAAGAATTATCAACTCAGATTGCTCAAATTGACGTTTTTCTCAATCTAGCAATCATTTCAGAAAAATATAATTTCATCAGACCTGAGCTCCACAATAATAGAAATGTAGAAATATTAAAAGGTAGACATCCGGTTGTTGAAAGATTCACTAAATTTGTGGCAAATGATGTCATCATGGATGAGGGTGAAATCTTTTTAATCACAGGACCAAATATGAGTGGTAAATCCACCTATATGCGAATGTTTGCAATTATTGTATACATGGCCCAAATGGGTTGCTTTGTGCCTGCTGAAAAAGCAGTTTTGCCGATATATGATGCCATCTTCACTAGAATAGGCTCTTCAGATGATCTTAGTGGAGGTAAATCTACCTTCATGGTTGAAATGGTTGAATCCAATGAAGCACTGACAAAAGCAACTTCAAAAAGCTTAATCTTATTTGATGAAATCGGTAGAGGAACTGCTACGTATGATGGTATGGCACTTGCTCAAGGCATGATTGAATACATTCATGAAAAAATTAAAGCACAAACTTTATTCTCAACTCATTATCATGAGCTTACGGTATTAGAAAATAGTCTCCAAAGACTCACAAATTTGTGTGTTAAAGCCAAAGAAGAACATGACACAATGGTTTTTCTACACCATGTCGAGCGAGGGACGACAGATAAATCTTATGGTATTCAAGTCGCATCTTTAGCTCACCTGCCTAAAAGCTTAATTATTAGAAGTAAACAAATATTGGAAAAACTTGAACAAAAAGAAAATAAAGTCGTTCTCGATTTGTTTAATTATGAAAAGTTTGAAGAAGAAAATGAAACAATGATTGATGCTGACAAAGTGGCTGTCTTAGATGAATTAGAAAAGATTAATCCAGACAACATGACACCAATTGAAGCATTATTACTCATTAAGCATTTACAATCCATTCTTAAGAAATAGGTGTAAATAATGTCTATTATTCAACAGATGAATAGCAAATTAGCCAATATGATTGCTGCAGGTGAAGTCGTAGATCGTCCTGCTTCAGTGGTTAAAGAGCTCGTAGAAAATTCAATCGATGCCAAAGCGAGTATCATAACTGTCGAAGTTATGGATATGGGCATGAAATCAATCATCATTACTGATAATGGTGTAGGTATGGATTTTTTGGATGCACATTTAGCATTTGATAGACATGCAACCAGTAAGATTATGAATGAAAGTGATTTAGGGCACATCATGACACTTGGATTTAGAGGTGAAGCACTAGCTGCAATAGCATCAGTTTCCAAAGTCATTTTAAAAACAAGACAAAAAGATCAAGAAGGCATAGAAGTGACTTATCATGGTGGGGTTTTTGTCAAAGATGGAACATCCACTTTGAATCAAGGAACCATTGTTGAAGTCTATGACTTGTTTTATAACACACCAGCACGATTCAAATATATCAAATCAGATTTAGCTGAAAGACAAGCTATCATTGATATCTTCGATCGATTGGCACTTGCACATCCTGATATTAGATTCACTCTCATCATCGATGAAAAAACCATTAAGTCTACCTATGGGACCAATGATTTTTTCAGTTTGATCGATCAAATCTATGGATCAAAAATGACTCATGGTATGACGATATTTGAAGAAACTGTTCAAAAGATTCGGATCACAGGCTATCTACTAAACCCTCAAATTTCAAGATCTCGAAAGAAAGATATATCTATTTTTGTCAATGGCAGATACATCAAAAACTATAAACTCATTCAAGCAGTAATTGATGGGTATCATAGCTTTATGATGGTAGGAAAATATCCGATTGCTCTTATTCATCTTGAGATTGATCCTTCTTTATTAGATGTTAATGTTCATCCACAAAAATATGAGGTCAAATTCGTTAATGAATCCATTTTAGCTTATTACATTGAAACATACGTTAAACAAGCCTTATTAGATAAAACACATCCAATACCAGAAACTTTAAATACAATTCGTAAAGAACAAAAAGATATCTATACACCACTTAATATAAATTTTGGTGAAAAGATCATTGATGAACCCAAATCACCCCTCCATTTAGGAGATGATAAAAAATCATCAAAACTTCCTGATTTGGAATATGTCGGTATTTTTTCAGGCACCTATATCTTATTTCAAAACCAAGAAGGTCTTTATTTAATGGATCAGCATGCTGCAGCAGAAAGAATTAGATATGAGCATTATTTTCAATCGCTAGCCAATCCGAATAAAGCTGTGAAACATCTTCTTTTTGCTCATCATTTGGAATTGACATCTGATGATCTATTAGTCATACAAAATCATCTTGAACAACTCAATCATTTTGGTTTCTATTTCAATGAACAAAATGACCTTGTTAGTTTACCTATTTGGTTAAACGATTCAGAAATTGAATTAGCGATTGAAGCAATGGTATCGATGCTCGTTGAAAAAGAAACGATTGATTTATCCATACTAAGAGATAAGCTTGCAAAAGATATCAGCTGCAAAGGTGCAATCAAAGCTAATAAGTCATTAAGCTTGAGTGAAATCAATGCAATTGTAAAAAATCTTAGAACATGTGAGAATCCATACACATGCCCTCATGGTAGACCAACTTTCATCAAACTATCACATTATGAGATTGAACGCATGTTTAAGCGGGTGGTTTAATGAAAAAAGTGATTGTGATTGTCGGACCCACAGGATCAGGGAAAACGAGTTTATCGATTAAATTAGCAAAGCAATTTAATGCAGAAATCATCAATGCCGATTCTGTTCAGGTTTATCAAGGGTTAAATATTGGTTCAGCTAAAATCAAAGAAGAAGAAAAACAAAATATCAAACACCATTTATTGGATGTTGTATCTTTAGAAGATGAATACACAGTGTATCATTTTCAAAAAGATGTGAGAGCATTAATTGATAGAATAGAAGTTCCAATGATTGTTGGAGGAACTGGATTATATATCCAAGCTGCTCTTTATGATTATGAATTCATAGAATCTAAAAGAGATATTGATTTTGAACAAAAACATGAACTCGAATCAAACGAATTGATTTACCAAAAACTAATCAAACTAGATCCAAATATCAAGATTGACTTACAAAATAGAAGAAGACTACTTAGAGCATATGAGCAAGCACTTTTGGGTGAAAAGAGATCGGAAAAGAAGAAAAAGGATCAAATACTATATGATGCATTAATCATATACTTGGATTTGGATAGAACAGTACTAGAGCAGAAATTAGTGCAAAGACTTGAAAGACAGCTCAATGATGGTTTTATCGATGAAGTGAAGAAGCTTAAAGAACAAAACATTCATGTGAATGCGATTGGGTATAAGGAATTAGATCAATATTTGGAAGGTGCTTATACACTTCTTGAAGCAAAAGAAGCGATTATTAAATCTTCAAAAAGATTGGCAAAAAAACAAAAGACGTGGTTTAAAAACCAAATGAATCCATTGATGCTTGATGCATTAAGTGAAACATTGTATGAAGAGACACAACTTGCCATTCAATCATTTCTAAAGGAGAAATAAAATGAGAATATTCTTAATTGGTATGCCTGGTTCAGGCAAAACAACCATTGCTAATCAATTAGCAAAAAAAATTGGATATACCTATGTCGATTTAGATGGTATGATTGAAAAGGATGCACATATGTTCATTGAAGAAATATTTGAACGTTATGGAGAAAAGAAATTCAGACAACTAGAGACTGATGCTATTATGAAATTACCTGCAGGAAACCTTGTCGTTGCTTGTGGTGGAGGTATAGTAACAGTCAAAGAGAATAAAGAACTCATGGATGGCATTAAGTTCTATTTAGATACCGATATTGAAGTTATTAAACAAAGATTAGAAACTGACTATCAAAGACCACTACTTAAAAAAACGACACTAGAACAATTGTTTGATGACAGATATTTTAAATATCAAGATTTCGCTGACGCAGTCATATCAAATAATTATGATATTGAAACAACAGTTAAAGTCATTGAAAATTATTTAAAGCATGAGGTAAATCAATGAATATTTTAGTGATACACGGACCTAATTTGAATATGCTAGGTAGAAGAAATCCTGAATTATACGGATCAATGACACAAGATGAGCTTTTTGAAGTTCTAGACAGTCATTTTGATGATGTTGATTTTGTATTTTATCAATCCAATTATGAGGGTGAGCTGATTGGTGTTATTCAAAGCGTCATGAATGAAGAATACGATGCCATGATTATTAACCCAGGTGCACTCACACATACAAGCATTGCTCTAAGGGATGCTCTTGAAATACTAGCAATACCAAAAGTCGAAGTTCATTTGTCTAATATTGATCAAAGAGAAGCTTATAGAAAAGTGGATTATATCAAAGAAGTAGTTGATGCTTGTTTCATGGGAAAGAAATTAGATAGCTATATTGAAGCTGTAGAATATTTACTCAATAAAACCGTTGTTTAATCCATTGGTTTCATGTATAATAGAAACGGCAAAAAACTTGAAGGAGTAAAAATATATGATTAGTACAAATGAATTTAAAACAGGACAAACAATTGTCTACGACGGGAACATCTATTCTGTCATTGAATTTATGCATGTGAAACCAGGTAAAGGTGCAGCTTTCGTTAGAACAAAACTAAGAAATCTTAGAACTGGGTCAGTCACTGATTATTCATTCAATGCAGGCACAAAAGTTGAACGTGCTCAAATTGATATAAACATGATGCAATATCTATATGCTGATGGTGATAGACATATTTTCATGAACAATGAAACATATGAACAAATTGAGATTCCAGCCAATCAAATTCAAAATGAACTCAAGTACATTTATGAAGGTGAATCTGTAGAAGTCATGTTCTATAACAACACAGAAATATTAGGTGTATCATTAACAGATAAGGTTGTATTAACAGTCGTTGAAACAGTTCCTGGTGTTAAAGGAGACACAAAGACCAATGCACTCAAGGATGCGATTATGCAGACAGGGTTATTGGTTAAAGTACCAATGTTTATTGAAGAAGGCGAAAAAATCATTGTTAATACCAATGATGGATCATACGTTTCAAGAGATAAATAATGAAATCCGCGAGCAATCGTGGTTTTTTTATGAAATGGTGATTTATATTCATTATCATATATGATATCAAGTCTTATTTTTTTAAAAAATATGCTATAATGTAACAGGTGAAGAAAATGGAACGTTTGCAAAAAGTTTTGGCACATGCAAACATTGCTTCAAGACGCAAATCAGAGGAGATTATCCTTGAGGGACGCGTCAAAGTCAATGGTAATGTAGTGACTGAATTGGGATTTAAGGTTGAAAAAAATGACAAAATAGAAGTAGATGGAAAACCAATTGAGATGGCACAACATCTTTATTTTTTGTTAAACAAACCTACAGGTTACGTTTCAACGACATCTGATGACAAAAATAGAAAGACTGTTCTTGATCTTTTAGATCCAGAATTGAAAGATATTCGTTTATATCCGGTTGGTAGACTTGATTATGATACTGCAGGACTTTTACTGCTTACAAATGATGGAGAATTTACGAATTTAATGACACATCCTGAACATGAAATCGAAAAAGAATATCTTGTTCGAGTTGAAGGCATTGTGATTAGAAAGAAAATTGTTCAACTTAGGAATGGTGTCATGATTGATGATGATTATCTAGCCGTTCCAAAGGAAGTTCGCTTACTTGAACTCGATAAAACCTACAAAACAACTTTGATATCAATCACATTAGCTGAAGGTAAAAATAAGCAAGTTAGGAAAATGATGGATGCCATTGGACATCCTGTAAAAAAACTTACGAGAGTTAGATATGATTTTTTGACATTAGAAGGTGTAGAGAGAGGAACTTATCGGTTTCTTAAAATTCATGAAGTTAAAAAATTATATGCACATTCACAACCAAAAAAATAAAATTTCACTATTTATAGTGTAGAATCATGGTATAATTATTGTTGTACGGAGGAAAAACATGCCTGGATACAAATTAGCTATAGACGGACCAGCAGGATCAGGAAAAAGCACAATTAGTTCTCTAATCGCTAAAAAGTTAGGGTGGACGCACATTGATACGGGTGCGATGTATCGAGCAGTTACACTGTTAGCCATCGAACTCAAAATAGATTTACATGATGAAGCGTCATACCGTTTTTTAGAATCCGCACAAATCCATTATGATTTTGATCGCATCTATATCAATGACAGAGATGCAACAGAAGCCATAAGAAGTGAGTCAGTGACTCAAAATGTTTCATTGGTATCAAGCTTTCCATATGTCAGAAAACGCCTAGTTAAACTACAACAAAAAGCAGCTGAAAATGGGAATATTGTTATGGATGGAAGAGACATTGGGACTGTGGTTTTACCCAATGCTGATTTAAAAATATTCTTAACCGCTAATGTTGAAGAACGTGCAAAAAGACGGTATAAGGAAAACGTGAAAAAAGGCAAGCAAGCTCAAATTTCACAAGTCATAGAAGACATCGTCATAAGGGATCAGAAAGACTCGACACGTAAAGAATCACCACTGCGCAAAGCAAGTGACGCTGTTGAATTAGATACGACTTTCTTAACCATTGAAGAAGTGGTTAATAAAATTATAGAACTGACCGACAAAAAGGAGATCAATCATGGAGTTTAGAATGTTGAAGGTGGGCCAAATCGTAGAAGGTACCGTCATCAAAGTAGAAGAAAACACAATTTATATCGACGTACAATACACCACAGAAGGTAAGATTCATCTGGACAATTACGATAAACCAGCACCTGAATCGTTTTTTGGCTTAGTCAAAGAAGGCCAAAAAGTTAAAGCAAGAGTTCAGAAAATAACTGATGATCCTGCTCAAATTCTATTATCTCGTTTACCTCTTTTGGTTGAAGAAAAGTTTGAAAAAATCCAAGCTCTAGTCGAATCAGGAGAAATTGTCAAAGCAAAAGTTAGACAGGTCCTTGAAAAAGGATTGGTCCTATATTATATGGAAAACGAAGTGTTCTTGCCTTATAGTCTTTTAGACTATGATTTAGTTAAGGATAAGGAATCTCTTAAGGGTAAAACTTTAGAAATTCAAATCATTGAAGCAACCATCAAAGGCAGAAGCAAGCGTGTCGTAGCATCTAGAAAAGCGATTTTTGAAAAAGAAAGACAAGAAGCTTATGAATCACGTCTTCAAGCAAGACAAATTGAACTAGATCAAATTAATACCGGTGATGTCTTAAAAGGTATTGTCGATAAGATTGAAGTTCATGCAGCTACCATTCGATTTGATCATGTGGTTGGACTGCTTCGTATTTCTCAAGTTAGCCATTATCGTATCGATAAAATCGAAGATGTTTTGACGTTAGGTCAAGAAATTGATGTCAAGGTCATTAAAAAAGAAGGCAATCGTCTTGATTTATCAATCAAAGCTTTACAAAAAACACCTTATGAAGAATTTTATGAAGCACACAAGGTCGGAGATCAAATTACCGGTATTGTTTTTCAAAAACTTCCATTCGGAATTATTGTAGAAGTCGCTAAGGATGTCAGAGGTTTACTTCATAAAAATGAATTCTCATGGAATCCAAGTGATAACTACGAGTCATATGTTAAGATTGGTGACGAAGTCACATTATCAATCATCCAATTAGATCCTAAAAAAGAACGTATTGCACTTTCTAAAAAAGCATCAGAAGACAATCCATGGAAAAATGTTACTTTAAAGCGTGGTGATGTTGTTGATGCAGTCGTCCAAAGTGTTAATAAAGAAGGTTTAGTTGTCATGGTTCAAGGTGTTTTAGGTGATATTGAAGCTAAGGATTTATCCAATGAGAAAATTGGTAAACCTGAGGATTACTTTGCTGTAGGTGATACTGTGAATGCAGTCGTTACTGAAGCTAATAGAGACACATGGTCACTGAAATTATCCATTCGTCGTGTACTTGAAAAAGCTGAACGTGAATCGTTTGAACAATATTTAGAAGATGAAGATACAGAGAAGAATCCGACTATTGGGGACTTGTTCGCTAACGACTTCAAAGAAAAAAATAACAAAAAGTAGGTTTTATTATGCCTTATAAAGTGGCAATTGTCGGCAGACCAAATGTTGGGAAGTCTAGCCTGTTCAACCGACTTGTTGGAGCTAGATTATCGATTACCGATGATGAAGCAGGTGTGACGAGAGATCGTCTCTATGCACAAGCCGAATGGTTGACGAAGAACTTCAGAGTCATAGATACTGGGGGCATCGACATTGGCGATGCTCCTTTTTTAAACCAAATCAAAGCGCAAGCACAAATAGCGATGGATGAAGCAGATGTCGTTGTTTTTGTCGTTGACGGAAAAACTGGGCTGGTTGATGCTGATTATTATATTGCAAAATTATTGTATAAATCAGATAAACCAGTTATACTTGCAGTAAATAAAATAGATGATGTCAATCAAATACAAAACATCTATGAGTTTTATGCCCTAGGATTAGGTGAGCCAGTTGCTATCAGTAGTCATCACGGTATAGGTATCGGTGATTTATTGGACCAAATCATAGAAAATTTCACTGAAGAAGATAAACCCTATGATGAAGATGTCATCAACTTCTGTGTAGTCGGCAGACCAAATGTTGGGAAATCATCTTTAGTCAATACAATTCTTGGTGAAGAACGTGTCATTGTATCTGAAATATCAGGAACAACAAGGGATGCTATCGATACACAGTTTAAAAAAGATAAGAAGCAATATGTCGTTATTGATACAGCAGGTATCAAAAAACGTGGAAAAATATATGAGAACACTGATAAATATAGTGTTTTAAGAGCTCTTTCAGCGTTAGAAAGATCTGACGTTGCATTACTTGTTTTAGATGGTGAAGAAGGCTTTATCGAACAGGATAAGCATGTTGCAGGTTATATATCCGATTATAATAAAGCTGTGGTTATCGTCGTCAACAAATGGGATGCCATTGAAAAAGATGATAAAACTATGAAAAAAATGGAAGAAAAAATTAGAGAAGAATTCAAATTCTTAGATTATGCTCAAATCGTATTTATTTCAGCAAAATACAATGAAAGAGTTCATACTATTTTCCCAGCAATCAATCTGGCATATGAAAACTATCATAAAGAAGTTCAAACAAGCATTATTAACGATTTAATTCAGGATGCAGTAGCAATGAATCCTACACCTATCTTTAATCATGGAAAAGCATCCTTTAATTATGTGACTCAGGTTGCTATTAAACCACCAACCTTTGCACTTTTTGTCAATAATCCTGATTTTGTGCATTTTAGTTATCTTAGATATTTAAATAATCAAGTAAGAGAGGCCATTGATTTTACAGGAACACCGATTAAATTACTCTTAAGAAAGAAGGCATAATTATGAAACTAGGTATCATAGGTGGAGGGGCATGGGGAACAACTCTTGGTCAAACACTGATTGACAATGGACATGAAGTATTAATTTATGATTTTAACATCAATGCTGTTAACAAAATTAATTTACATTTGCATCCCTTTTTCGATACAGTACTTCCCGAATCAGAAAAGGCTACAAGCAATTTACAAGATGTCATTGATTTTGCTAATTATTATATTTTAAGTGTGCCAACTAAAGCAGTTCGCTCGGTTTTAAAAGAGATGAATGTGCTTATCACTAGAAAATCAACTTTTATTAATGTATCAAAAGGTATTGAACTAGAAACATTAAAAAGAGTTAGTGAAATAGTAGAAGAAGAAATTTCACCCGAAAATTTGAAGGGATTTGTAGTCTTAACTGGTCCTTCTCATGCTGAAGAAGTTATTATCAGACAATTGACATTGCTTGTAAGTTCCAGTAAAGATCTTCATCTTGCTCAAGAAGTCCAAAAGATATTTTCAAATGATCAATATCTACGTGTTTATACCTCGACAGATTTGATTGGATGTGAATTTGGTGGGGCAGTCAAAAATGCGATTGCTGTCATTTCTGGAGCTTGCACGGGTATGGGTCTAGGTGAAAATGCTAGAGCAGCAGTCATAACAAGAGGAATCATTGAAATCGTTCGTGTAGTTGAGATGATGGGTGGAAAAAGGGATACTGCATTCGGTTTAACTGGTATAGGAGACTTGATAGTAACAGCTTCTTCTGAGAATTCAAGAAATTTTAAAGCAGGTAAAAAGATCGGGCAAGGCATACCTATTGACCAGATTTATGCTGAACAAAAACAGACCATTGAAGGTATCAGAACGATTGAAGCACTTCATCATTTATCCAAGGTTTATCATATTGATTTGCCAATGATAAATGTTGCTTATGAGATTATACAAAACAAGCTTACTGTAGAAGAAGCACTTCCAAAATTGCTATCTCGAGACCTAAAGAGTGAAGATTTTTAATAAAAATGCTTTATTAAGCCAACAAATCACTATATTATCGCCTTATTGATTGATATAAATACATTTATTTGGTATAATATAATCACTTTAAGGAGGTAAAAAATGAATAAAACAGAATTAATTGCAATCATTGCAAACAGAGCTCAAGTTACTCAGAAAGTTGCAGAAGATGTCCTTAAATCATTTACGGACACTGTATCTGAAACATTAGGTAGACGTGGTGAAAAAGTTGTTGTTACTGGATTCGGCACATTTGAAGTTAGAAATCGTGTGAAGAGAACAGGAAAGAACCCAAGAACAGGTGAACTTATTACAGTCCCTGAACAAAAATCACCAGCATTTAGAGCAGGTAAATTACTCAAAGAAGCAGTAAAATAATAAAAAAAATGACACTTATCCACGGATAAGTGCTTTTTTTTCCCACAAATATTGTGGAAAAGTTATTCAAATTCTTATGATAATATTAAGTTAGAAGGTGGTGATTGACGAGATGAGCATTTTCTTGAAAGCTACTGAAAACGATTTAGAATATGTAAAACTTCATTTTACCCATTTAGAAATGGTAGATGAAAAAAAGAAAAGTCTTCTCCATTATGCAGTACTCGGCAGTGCTATGGATGTAATCCATTATTTATTAGATCAGGATATCAATGTCAATATGACAGATCAACACGGCGAAACGCCTCTTTTCGATTGTGCGAGAAAAGGTAAACTTGAAGTTGCAAAACTATTGATTACTAGATTTGCATCAGTCAATGTTGAAAACCGACAAGGTGAGCTCCCTATTCATTTGGCTTCTCATAAAGGTGATTTAGATATGATTAAACTCTTAATCGAATCTGGATCATATTTGAATAAGAAGACGGCAGAAGATAAGCTCCCAGTTCATTATGCAATCGCAGGTGGACGTGTTGATGTAATTCCATTTTTATTGAAAGAAAGTAAGCAAGCTTGGTTTATAAAAGATAGTTATGGCAATACTTTGATGCATCATGCTACAAAGACATCAAGTGTTCAGGTTCTAGATCTATTACTAAATCAAAATTTAGATCCAAATGCACTCAATGATCAATTTGAAACTCCAATTTTCAATGCAGTTAGATTTGGTACAATTGAAACATTAAGATTATTATTAGCAAGTGATGCTTATATTGACATTCATAATCGTAGATTTGAATCCCCAATTGATACAGCAATGATTTTTGACAAAGAAGATATCTTAAAGTATTTACAAGAGTATATGATTACGCCTAAATATGAAAGATTGGTTCAAAAACAAGCTTTAGCATTAGCAGTCTTGAATAGGGATCATGTTTATCTTCGAAAATTGATTGAAAGAGATATTCCAATGAAAAAGGATCGTTTGCAAAAGACAGCAATGGATTATGCAAAGGAATACAATTTAGCACTTTGTATCGGATTGCTTAGAAATATTGAAGTCAACGGAAACTAAAACAGAAAAGTAAAAAATGAATGCACAATATCGATTGATACGTGCATTTTTTATTTTCTTATAACATATGTTAACTTAATCTTGACACAACGGTATAATGTGATATAATTTTTTCGAACTGACATGATATCAAGGAATATATTAACAAAACTTTCCTTTAGACAAGCATTTTATGTTTGTCTTTTTCATTGGTTAAAGGAGTGCTCACATGCCTAAAATTGGACTTAGAAACATTAAAACAGCGATAGCTTTAGCAATCGTAATGTTTATCAATTTATTATTGACCATCATTAATCCTGAATTTGCGAATTCCTGGTATTCACCATTCTTTGCAGGGATTGCTGCTGCTTACTCAATGCAGAGCAAGCAATCATCTAGTTTTAAATTAGCACAAATTCGTTCATTTGGATCTTTGATTGGTGGAACGACTGGCATGATCCTAATTCTACTATATGAGGCTTTTATCAGCGAAGTTATGATTGCGTCCTATGGAGAAATTTGGAATTTGGCAATATTATATACAATCGTTGGTATGCTTGTCATACCGTTGATATACTTTTTAGTAACAACTCAAAAAACTGATTTTATCTTTGTTGCTCTACTAACTTATTTGAGTGTGACTATAAGTTCTAGAAATTTTTTACCAGTTACTGTATTTGCAGTCAATAGAATGGCATCAACAATCATTGGTGTATTGGTAACATTATTTGTTAATCATTTTGATCTGAGATTTCATAAGAATAAAAACATATTGTTTGTTACTGGACTTGATGGAACCATCTTGAATCGTCAAAAACAATTGACAAGTTTTACAAAGTACAAGTTGAATCAGTTAATTGAAAAAGGTGCTAACATTACCATTTCAACAACTAGAACTCCAGCTTCTCTTACTCAAATATTAAAAGATGTTGAGTTCACATTACCACTAATGATTATGAATGGATCTGTTGTATTTGATTTAAACAATGAAACATATCACCATATTAAAGCCATATCCAAGCATGCACAACAAGGACTAGATGCATTTTTAGAAAAAGAAGATAAGAATGCTTTTGTCTATAATATCACTGATGGTATGCTATCTATATATCACCACCCATTTAAAAATGAGGGTGAGAAGAAATTCTTTGATGAACGAAAACACGACTATTTTCAAAACCACATCAAAGGAAAACTTTCTCAAGATGACGACGCCGTGTTTTATATCATCATTGATAGAATTGATGAAGTCAAAAGAATGGAAAGCAAAATCAAGAACTCCACATTTTATAAAGACATAACAATCAATATCTATCCTTATGACTTGTTGCCACGTTATTATTTCTTAAAAATAAATAGCATTAATGCATCAAAAGCCATTGCACTCAAAGAGTTTTTAACTACACATCAAGAAGATACAGTCATTTCTGTGGGCAGCAAATCATTTGATATTCCGATGATGAAATCATCTGATTTTGCTTATGCTACAGCAAGTGCTGATGAGGAAGTCAAAGCGATAGCACATCATGTTTTTGATGTTGATGATCCAGATGTCATTATGAAAGAGTTTCAAAAATTGTATTATCTTAAGAATGTAAAACAATATTTAGAAAAGAAAAAAGTCGTTTAGACTTTTTTATTTTTTTCTGAGATATAGTTTTTAAAAAATAACTTTGGTTGTCGCTTAACATCCATAATGCCCCAATGCTTTTCAGGTTCATATGGATTACTCGAACCCTTCCAGGGTTCATCAAAAGCTTCAAAGACGAACATGGTGATTTTATTTTTGTTACTCCAGTCGAATACTTGTGTCAAATATTGATTTTGACCTGCTTCATTTGCTTCAGCTTGATTCATTTTATCGTCTGCACATGTTGTCCAACCATATTCAGTGAAGATGATTTGCTTATCTGGATATGCCTTTTGATTTTTTTCATAATCAGAAACTGTTGCTTCAAATGCCTTGTCTAGAGGAACTCTGATCCAAAGTGGATATGAGTGGATACTGATAAAATCAACTTCTTTAGCGATTTCTTTTCCATTTTTCAACCAGTAGACAGAACCTTCACAAAAAGTGACTGGACAATTTACTTTAGACTTTAAATATTTAGCGTGTGCAGCAATTGTCTCTGGAGCAACAAGATTATGATGCCACTCTGAAGTGCATTCATTACCCACAGCTGCTGCAAGAACAATCTTTGGATACTTATTGACTAAAGATGCTAAAAGATCTAATTGCTCATAATTCTTGACTTTATTAATAGCAATTTCTTCATCAGAATGTAACCCACCCCAAGGGCAATTTGGATTAGATATTTCTCCACCAGGTTCGACACCTATCATGACTTTAAGTGGTATATGATTTTCTTCAATAACCTGAAGCACTGTTTTTGCATGCTGATATGGATCATACATTCTAATATAATCAAAATGCTTAGATAGTAACTTTAAATCAAATAAAACTTCTTCATAGCTTGGATAAACATGTGAACCAGGGCTTTGGTTTTCCCTATAGCCAGAATAACAAACTGCTTTACCAAATGGTATCATATAAAAATCTCCTTGTTAGAAAAAGTATAGTAGTGCGACAATTGATATCAGATTTGAAAGAATATGAACACTGATTGGAGCGAGAATATTCTTGTTGTTTTGTAGATAAATGAACCCAAAGACAAATCCCATTGTGAAATAGGATAAACCATTAACAAGAGCTTCTAATATTGAAGCTTCGCCAATCAAATGGATAGAGCCGAAAATGATGGATGAAACAACTAATGCAAATTTATCATTTTTGAACAATCCGAATATGGACTTTCTAAAAATGAGTTCTTCAACGATTGGACCCATCACAACTGCTGATAGTATCATAAAGATAGCACCAGAAGAATTAAGAGATCTCATAATCGTTATTTGGTTAACTGCTTCAGATTGAGCAATACCAAATATATTGGATAAGAAATTCGAAGCGTAATTTGAAAATACATTCCCAATAATAATATAAACATATCCAATAGCAATCATTGGAATCCAGCGAATACCTCTGACCTTAAACTCATTAAAGTCACCAACAAAATCAATCTTAAGCATAAAGAAAATCGTTGGAAGTAATATGAGATAGACAGAGAAATTTAAAATTGAATAACCTAAATCTGAAAATTCTGTTACTGGTCCTTCAATTTCATAATAATCAGCACCAAAGAAATAGGGTAATGTTTGATTTTTACCTGCATAAATATTGATGAGTCTTTCTCCACCATCCCAAGTTAAGATTGTCATATCTTGAATGATTTCCAAGAACACTTCAGTTTTTAAAGTGATAACTCCTGTAACCTGATCAACATTAAGCATGAGCTCTTCATAATATGGATTTGCAGTATTAACCAAAACTGCATATCCAATATAAGTATCGATGCTACGAACGTAGCCATCATAGGGTTCATGATACTCTTGATAGATAGCCTCAGACATAATTGCAATACCATCAACATCATAGGCAATTTGTTCAAGTATCAGTTCTGACTCGGTGTAAGTAACTTGAAGTTCAGGTACATTTTGTATTGCTGCATACAAGACCCCAACAATAACAAACATGACAATGAAGTATATAAAAATGGCAGACAAGTATATTCCTTTACGATCGGGTTTATATTTATCTGGCTTTTTTGGTTTTAATTCGTCCTTAAATAAATCTTCAAATTGGATAATTTCTTTTTCTTCGTCCATATTAATCACCTTGTTTTATTATAACGTAATTCACTGTGAATTGATACATATGTTTGTAAAAATGTGATAATATAGAATAGAAAATACTATCAATAAAAAAAGGATATTATAATGACTGATCTAATCATAGCAAGCCAAAATGTCCATAAGATTAGAGAACTAAGTGCTATTTTTAATCACAAAGGCATCCATTTGATTTCCTTAAAAGAGTTAAATGACAACGATGATGTGATTGAAGATGGTCATTCTTTTTTGGAAAATGCAAAAATCAAGGCAAGCTATTTCGCAAACAAATATCATAAGCCCGTCATCGCTGATGATTCAGGTTTAGTAATTCCTGCACTAGAAGGCAGACCTGGCATTTATTCTGCAAGGTATTCTGGTGGTGGAGATCACCAAAATAACCTCAAAGTCTTAAATGAGATGCAAGATCAAGAAAACAGAGATGCTTACTTCGTATCTGTGATTGTTTTATGTTATCCTAATGGTGTATACAAAAGCTATGAGGGAAAAGTATTTGGATTAATTGCCGAAGAAGAAAAAGGGAAAAATGGATTTGGTTATGATTCCATCTTTTACTATCCAGACTTAAACAAACATTTTGCAGAACTTGATTCTGAAATTAAAAATCAGATTTCACATCGTGCTAATGCATTGAAACTACTTAAGGAGGACATCGATGAAATTATTAATTACAAGTGATGTTCATGGTGATGATGAAAGACTTCTTGAAGTCATTAAAAAACATAAAGATGTGGACTATCATCTGAATGCTGGAGATATGTGTCTTGATCCAAAAATATGGGAAAAGCACCATATCATTGCTGTAAAAGGCAATAACGATTTTGGCAGTGACCTACCTTATATGCGTTTACTAGATTTTGATGGATTACATATTCTATTAACTCATGGGCACATAGAACATGTGAAGTTTGGAATGGATAGAATTAAATTGAAAGCTAAAGTTAATGAAGTTCAAATAGTCATATTTGGTCATACACATGAAAGATATTTAATGTCAGATGAAGGCATATTATTCATCAATCCAGGTGCCTTAGGTGGGTATCATAGAAGTTATGCTATCTATGAGAATCAACAGGTCACATTTTATAACACTGATTGAAAAGCAATAAAAAAAGGATGGAATTATGCGATTAAGCGATGTCTTAAAATTACCCAAACAACCTCACAGTCTATCAATCATCAAGGACTTTCTAGAACAACCGCTGAGTCATTTAGACTATCAAGCGGCTTTTAGCTATTACTTTGAAATTGCTATTGAACTTGAATTATATAGCCTAGTTTTTGAAGAAGGAGAAAAAGTATTAAAAGAAATTGAGATACAAGCTGATTCTCCATATTATGAAAAAATACTTAGAGAGTTTATCCAAGCTTCTCTTCATTTAGAACATTTTGAAAAAGCTAAACAGTACATTGATCAAAGAAGACAGGTCCTTCCAATTCTTAAACAATATTTAGCGGTCTTAGATGAAATCGATTATAAAAAGGCTTTAGGATTACCCTATCTTGAAGACTTGATGAAAGTTTTAAAAGATGTGATTCCAGACCCAGTAAAGATTTATTGTCTTGAGGAAATGTTTAAGATTTACAGAGATGATCATCAATATGAAATGGCTTTAAATAGCCTTTATGAGCTGTATGAGTTTGATCTTGAAAACAAATACTTTATTGAGGAACTCAAACTTTTAGTTAAGCTCAAGAAGTATGATGATGTCATCTTGAAATCGATGAAAGCATTAAGACTTAACAGGGAAAATGCTTTAGTGGTTTTAGTTTTACTTGAAGTATATATTGAAAAAGAAGATTACCATAAAGCATCAACTCTAGAAGCCGAATATGAAGAATTAATTGACAAACAAGATGATACATATAAAAAGAAAGCCTATGAGCTCATCATTCTTTTATATAAGAAAATGGACAATAAGCCATCGCTTGATTTGTATCAAAAGAAAAATAAAAGCCTTTTGCGCGTATTAGATAAAAAGATAAAAGTTGTTGAGGAAGAAAAACCAGAAATCGTTGTCATTGAGAAGGCTGCAGCTAAAACAGTCAAACACGGCAATATTCTCGAACATTTGGAATTCAGCCATGATTTGATTCAGTTTTCACATTTGATTGATGACAAGCTTATGTTAAGAGATTATTTGCGCGTCTTTTTCATGCATGTAGATTCATTCATAAAAACCAAAGAGTTTATCATCTATCTTCAGGGTGAATCGCCTAATCTTTTTCACTATAAAAAAGAGCGCCTTTACGATAAGACCATCATTGAAAGCTTTGTCGCAGACACAGTGGTTAATCGTGTATTAAGTACTGGAGAAGAAATCTTCGAAGAAATGAAAACAATGAGATGGCCAAAAAATATCATCACCCAAAAGGATTACGAAGAAGATATCAAATTTATCTATACTTATCCACTTGGTGATGAGGGAACATTCTCTATTTATTTAGATGAAGAAATCAATGATCCCGGAAAGTATTATGACTTATTCAAATTAATGAGTGCCATTTTATATGCTCATATTTTGGATGAAAAAAAATTGAGTAAGCTTAAGAAAGAAAACCGATTTTACAGCAATGTTCTTAATAGTCCAATTCTTGCTTATAGAGAGCATAGCGAGCATCGCTCCACTTATAATGATGCTGCACAAACATTATTTCACATTGATAAACATCACCATATGGAATTATTTTTAAGAGATGTTTCCTATGAGCATGTACACATATATAAGGAAACAATTCAAAAATTACTGAACAAACCTGGTGAGACAAAAGAAATTCATTATAGATTCCAAGAGAAGCACATCCTAGAAAAGCTATATAGTTTGAAGATAGGAGATGAACATATTGTTATGAGTATATTCTTTGACCAAACAAAAGAAGTTGATCAAGCAAAGGAACTTGTTGATAAAGCTACTCTTGATCATGAAACAGGATTATCCAATGATTATGCATTATCTTTAGAAATTGAGGATTTGCTTAAAGATAAGGCAAGTCTTATCTTGATTGAACTCGATCAAAATCTCAAACATATTTATGGCAGTGAAAAAATGGGTCAGTACTTTAAGGAATTTGCACAGCATACAAAGAAGTTCTTTAATGATGGAAGAACTTATCGTTATGATTTTAATCAGATTTTCGTATGCATCCCATATAACGACATTAGAAGTGTGACTAAAACGGTAAAGGATTATATCAAATATTTAGAGGTTTATGAATCAAAGATTCTTAAATTTGAAAAGTTCAATGTCAATATGGGTATCTTAAGATATCCAGTCGTTACAGTTGAAAAACAAATGGATAAGATTCTAAGATATTTAGATATTGCCTTGGAGAAGGCGAAAAGAGAACGCGAAGAAAAATATGAGTTCTTTGTTTTCCGTGATTATGAGGATGAATTGTTTGAACAACAGGTTATCGATCATCTCAATGTTGCTATTGAGACTCAAAACTTAGGTCTAATCTTTAATCAAATTACGGATATTAAGAAAAATAGAGTTTGGCAATATGAAAGCGAACTTGTCATGTTTAACCTTGCTATCGACAATAAATATTTACTTACGATTGCTAAAAAGAGAAACAGATTGGCTGATTTGGAAAGATTTCATATTAAGAAAGTCTGTGAATTTTTAGTTGAATTGGAAAAACAAACTGAAAGACTCATCAAACTTACCATTCCAATCTCTAGAGAAACATTTTTGGATCCTACATTTAATCCCTACGTTTTAGGATTATTTAAACAATATGGTATTCCCTATGAATTCGTTAGATTAAAATGTGATATGGAGCTTAGAGCCAATCATTATGCTAACCAAATTCAGGAACTCATTGATCATGGTATTTCTTTAGATACAACCTCCTTGGAAATGGCACTTTCTTATCCATTCAATGCCTTGCATGTTGATTTAAAGAAAGAAAACATCAAATGGAACAGTTATCTTCACAAGATGAAAGAGCTTCTTGAAGGCTTTCAAATGGCTTTAGTCATCCGCGGTGTAAAGACAAAGGATCAAAAAGAAGCATTGGAACGCTTAGGTGTGATGTATATGGAAGGAAGTATTTATAAACAATTGCCAGCACCTACATTGATTCAAAAGATTAAGGAGTCATTATGAGTTTAGCTCAGTTGAAGCAATATGTTTCAGCAACAAATAAAGATGAGAAAAGCAGTAACGGATATCGCGCGACTGCAGCTTTTATGATGCTGGAAAATGTTGATTTGATGATCGAAAGGTACTTAAAAGAAAAACAAACAGAACAAGGAGCCATCCTTCTTGATGTTTTTGGTTTACTTCAGGGCTTTTTTGTAGCCATAGATGCTTTATATGATTTAGCTATTGGATTAACTCAGTACAAATATCATATTAATGTCAATTCCAATGAAACACTGCGTGAACTTAAGTTCATTAGAAATGATATCGTTGGACATCCAACACACCGGACTTATGAAGATGGTGGTACAGGATTTTCAATACTATCGCCTGAAAACTTCTCGAAAGATGGTATATCTTATAAAACATATATCTATGAGAAAAATAAGTTTGAAGTGATAACTAAGGACGTCAAATTTGCTCCATTAATTGATGCTTATCATATCGAAAAAGATAGAATCTTATCTGATATTTATGCATTTTTACAAAGAGAAGAAACAAAAACAAATATTCCTGAAAAAATTTATGCTTTGTTTGAAACGGTAAATGATGATGTACTTAAGGAAATAAGACAAATGTTTATCAATGAATATCAGCTTGATGAAGCTTCAAATCACCGGTTTTTATGGCGTTTGAAATTGGTTGAGGTTTTGATTCATTGGGAGGAAACAGATCCAGAATTTCAAGAACTCATCCTTTACATGAGCAAAATCCAGTCAGCTAAGCTTTATGAGATAGCTATGGATTTAGAAAAAAGAAAATATAAGGAACTATTTTTTAGCATACCTCCAATATTGACAGCTTTTTATAAGTTTATTAGAAAGCATGAAAAAATAGCTTATCCTCTACTCAAAAACTTAAATGACCCAAAACATCCTTATTTTCAAAGAGATTTGATTGCTTTGATGTCAATGAACCCCAGTAAACAAGTTATGAAACTATTAAGGTTGCTCAAGGACACGAAGGATGAATCGAAAATCTATCTTATCGGATCTCTCATGAGATCTTATCGTCCAAGACATATCTAATTGAAAATTATTTTTCATTTTCGATAAAACAGGTATTTATCTTCATCAAATATTGCAAATATGATGTAATCAAAGTAAGATATGAGTGGACTTGAATCCAAATATACTAAAAAAGGAAATGCATTTGATTACGATCAAATCAAACGATGAAATGAACAATCATACCTCTTATCATCAACAACCAAATATCATTTCAGAATTAGATCCTGATTTTATACCTTCCATATTAGGTCACTTAGGATTTATTGATGCTGTTAAGAAATCCAATCACAGTGCTGATGTGAAAATATCAATTGAACGAACAAAAGGTCAAAAATCAACCTACCAAACGATTGTGTTTGATGATAGTCAAAATCAATATGAAGCAAATTGCTTTTATCTAGAAAGATTAATCAAATCATTACTATGGATAAAAGGTGGATGGAAAATCATTTATGGTGGACCTCTTTCATTAGGTAAGTACATAAAAGAAGCTTTCTCAAAAAATGGCATTCGAGCATTTGATGTCGCATTTATGAGCCGCATCTATGAAACTGAATTCGTTGTAGAAATCATAGATATAAAAGATGTTCCAATGACAGAAGAATCTACAAAATCATTAGGAAGACATTTAAATGGATGCCGGATTGGATTTGATGCTGGCGGATCTGATAGAAAAGTATCAGCTGTCATTGATGGGGTAGCAATCTACAGTGAAGAAGTTGTTTGGCACCCCAAATTAGAAAGCAACCCAATCTATCATTACCAAGGCATTTTAGAATCCATGAAAAACGCAGCTTCAAAAATGCCAAGAGTTGATGGCATTGGCGTCAGTGCGGCAGGAGTCTATATTGATAATAAAGCTATGGCAGCATCATTATTTATCAAAGTACCTATCGACTTATTTAATCAACACATTAAGAATATATTCATTAATGTAGCTAAAGAAATTGGTGATGTACCTATTGAAGTCGCTAACGATGGTGATGTTACAGCATTAGCTGGAGCGATGAGTCTTGAAGCAAATCAAGTCTTAGGGATTGCTATGGGAACTTCAGAAGCTGCTGGATATGTTGATAAAGAAGGTAACATCACAGGTTGGCTGAATGAATTGGCATTTGTTCCTGCAGATTATCATAAGGATTCAATGATTGATGAGTGGTCTCTAGATTATGGTTGTGGTGTTAAGTATTTTTCACAAGATGCAGTCATAAAATTAGCTCCTCGCGCAGGTATTCATTTAGATGAAAAATTATCACCTGCAGATCAACTTAAAATTGTTCAAGATCTCGTTGAGCAAAACGATGAAAAAGCGATACGTATCTTTGATACGATAGGTATTTATTTAGGTTATAATATTGCCTATTATGCAGAATTTTATGATATTAAACATGTACTGATTTTAGGACGTGTCACTTCAGGAAAAGGTGGAGATGCTATCTTGAAATATGCGAATAAGGTTTTAGAAACTGAATTTAAAGAATTAGCAAAAAAGATAAAAATATCACTACCGGATGAGAAAAATAAACGTGTTGGTCAATCAATTGCTGCAGCAAGTCTTCCGGAAGTTAAAGAAATCAAGTAAAGAGGTGTATTATGAAATTAAACAAACCGACAGCACAATTTTATATTCCCGATCAAGTACCTATTAAAGAAGCACTTTTTCGAACAACACATATGTCAATTGCAGCACATCAAGATGATTTAGAAATTATGGCTTATGATGGCATTTTGAAATGTTTTGCTCAAGAAAATCTATGGTTTACAGGTGTTGTTGTGACCAATGGATCAGGTTCTGCACGAGATGGCATCTATAAAAACTATACCGATAGCCAAATGATGGAAGTAAGAAAACTCGAACAGAAAAAGGCTGCCTATATTGGCGAATTTGGTGCACTTGCTCTTTTGGATTATTCTAGCTCTGAAACTAAAGATCCAAACAATGATCAATTAATCCTAGAACTTAAGGCATTGTTAGAAGTAGCACAACCTGAAATTTTATATACGCACAATTTAGCAGACAAACATGATACTCATATTGGTGTTACAACAAAAGTCATTCGTGCAATTAGATTGATGGAAAAGAAATCAAGACCAAAAGCTATATATGGCTGTGAGGTTTGGAGAGACTTAGATTGGATGAATGATTCGGAAAAAGTAATTTTTGATGTAAGTGGAAGACCTAACTTATCTCAAGCTTTGGTTGAAGTTTTTGATTCACAAATCAAAGGTGGAAAAAGATATGATTTAGCAACAGCAGGACGCAGAATGGCGAATGCTACATATTCATCGTCACATTCAGTGGATCAAGCAGATGAAATCATTTTAGGTATGGATTTAACCCCACTAATTCTAGATGACTCACTCGATATGAAGAACTATGTTTTAGAGTATATTGAAAGATTCAAACAAGATGTAGAAAAGCGCATCAAAAAGATGCTATAAAACATGATTGATTACATGATTTAACACCAATTGCCACAATCTATTGGTGTTTTTTTATGTTTTGAATGTTATTTTCAATCGATTAAACATAAAATGAGAGTAGATAAAACATTTGGAAATATAAAGGAGAATAAAAAATGAGGAAAATACTGTTTGTATTTGCTATGATAGGAGCATTTGCTCTTTCAGCATGTGAGAAAGAAATTCCTCCAATTGACATACCAATTACATGTGAGTCTTATGAGGAACTTCAAAATGGTGTATGTGTGATTGTTGATGCTGAAGCAAAACTTATCATTGATGTATTTAGTGAATTAGACACCTTTGATGATTATACACTTTCAATCATCGTACAAAACCAAATGGATTTATACACGATGACAATTGAATTTGACGATGACAAAGCATCATTTGAACTCGATGACAACAAAGAATATTACATGAATAATAATGGTGTCAGTGAGCACTACTTTAAGCAAGGAGATAGTTTTCAAAAAGAAACATTATCTGAACCATTATCAGATGACTTTTTATTTTTCTACAATTTGAGTCCTGATATGTTTACATCATTAGATGGAAAATATTACCTAAATATTCAAAGCTATGATGAGATAGAAGCTTTTTTTGAACTTGAATTTCCAGGATGTACGGTTCAAAATTTCGAAATGAGCATTGATAATGAACATATTTCAGAGTTGGTTTTTGATTTAACCGTTGGTGATATTGACTATCATATGGTGATGACATTTTCTCTTGTTGGAGAAACTATAGTCACCATACCAGAAATTTAAAGGAGGATCATGTAAATGAAAAAGTATATATTTATCATTCTATTGTTATTTACTGTTTCTTTTGTTAAATTCATTGATGTTCAAGCTGCATTCAGACTGACTGAAACCACAAAAGATACTGTTTATGTTGAAGGTGTGAGACATACAAAAATTGTTGGATCCATTGATATGGATGGATTGATAACTGATCAGGTCATTAATTACCTAGGAGCTAATCCAACAACCAGAAGTGATTTGAATATTGTAGTAGCTGATAATTACTCACCTTATGAATGGCATATGTCAGGATTACCTATTATTATTGATAAAACTCATGAAAGATATGATTATTTAGAAGTCATAGGTGGTGTCAACGGTGATTTTTATGACATTAATGATACTGGACAACCACTGTCATTGCATGTTAGAGATTTTGAAGTCATTCAAAGAGGATATGGTGGAACAAGAAATGCTGTAGGTTTTAAGGATAATGGTGATGTCGTTTTTGGAATTCCAGAATTTGATGGATATGAACTGTTAGTTTATAACGATGAAGGTCAATTAAAGAATAAAGTTCAAGTAGATCATATCAATCAAGATCCACTTAATGATTTAGAAATATCTGTTTATTTTGATGATTATTTAAATACAATACCTGCCTTGTACAACAAGGTTGTCATTGATGGGATAGAAACAAAAATCAATCTTAATCAATCAGGATATTTTGGTAAAGGTACACTTGTTGAAACAACTACTGAGCAAGTAAGCATTGAAGAACATCAGTTCATCATTGTCGGTCATGAATTTAATAATGACAACTTAATTTCGAATACCGATTATGTGGTCGTTCAGCTTGGTTTAGGTGGAAATTGGGATGATGTGCGATATGCTGTCGGTGCCGATGCCCAGCCACTTGTTATCAATGGAGAAGCAAATTTAGAACTTAATGCTGGAGCAAGTTGGAATTTCCCAGCTCCAAGAACTGCTGTTGGTGTTAAAACAGATGGCACAGTATTCTTTGTAGTTGTTGATGGAAGAAACCAACCACTTGGCATGGATGGTGTTAAGCTAAGAGAACTTGGTGAAATCATGGCTTATTTTGGTGCAGAAACAGCTTATAATCTAGATGGTGGTGGATCATCAACTATGGCATTAAAAGATCTTGAAGCGGGAAGTTATGCGATATTAAATACACCTTCTGATGGACGTATTAGAAGTGTAAGTAATGGTGTTTTCTTTGTCAAAGGTGAATTGAAACCTGTCCCTGATCCTATTCCTGCATGGCCAGATACGAGAGAACAGTTAGCTATGCCAGAAAATATTTATGTTGATGATGATGGCATACTCCATTTTGATGAAATAGAAGGAAGCATTTCATATAGTGTGATTGTCGATGGCAAAGAAACCATTATTAATGATAACCAAGTGCCATTATTTTTATCAGTTGGATCACATGAAATCAGCATCCGTGCAAAAGGTGGAGCACTCTATAAATCATCTAATTATACAGAAAACTATACATACAATGTATACCCAAGTGATATTTATAAGTTCATTGCACTATTTCAAGGATTTGCTAGTAAAAATACCAATCCATAATGGTTATAAATGAATAATATTTCCTAATACTGAAAAAACATATGTTATTTGACATATGTTCTTTTTTGTTTTGAATATCTATGATATTTTTATAGTGTAGCCATTTATTTGAGGTGATTAATCATGAAGATTATTACATGCATCAAGCAAGTACCAGCATCATCTAATGTTGAAGTCGATCCAAAAACTGGAGTGTTGATTAGAGATGGCAATAATGTAAAAATGAATCCATTTGATTTGTACGCTCTAGAAACAGCATACCAGATAAAAAATAGAAGAGAAAATGTCAGTATTCATTCGATAACTATGGGGCCACCATCAGCCACAATTGTGCTAAAGGAAGCTCTTTTTATGGGTTCAGATGAAGCAACTTTAATCAGTGACAGAAGATTTGCAGGAGCTGATGTTTTAGCAACCTCTTATACATTGAGTCAGTTGATTCAGCTCATAGGTGGATATGATTTGATTGTTTGTGGCAAGCAAACTACAGATGGAGATACAGCACAAGTTGGTCCTGAAATTGCTGAGTTTTTAGGCATTCCTCATGTACCATATGTTAAAGAAGTTTTGGAAGTTAAAGAGAAATCTATCATTTTAAGAAGTGGTTATGATTCATATGATGAAAAAGTTGAAGTCAGCTATCCATGCTTGATTACAATTGACAAAGGAGCAAATGTACCAAGACTCCCTTCTTATAGAAGAAAATTACAGTTTAAAGATTATCAAATTAAAATAGTTTCTCTAAAAGACTTGAATGACAAAAATCCAGACCATTATGGTTTGAGTGGTTCACCAACTCAAGTTGAAGAAATATTTCCACCTCATAAAAGAACTGAGGCTATCCAATTAGAAGGTAAACCAAAAGATTTAGCTATGAAATTAGCTGATATATTAAAAGAAAGTCGATTCTTATAGGTATCATCATGTCATATATAAAAATCAATCAAGAAAAAATAGATGCTAAAATCGCACAGGATCTCATTAAACTGTGTCCTTTTAACGCTTTTGAATATGAAGATGCTTATCTATCAATTAATGCATCATGTAAGATTTGCAAAATTTGCGTTAAAAAAGGACCAGATGGAGTCTGTGAGTTTATTGAAGATAAAATTGTGCCCATTGATAAATCATTATACAAGGGTATTGCAGTCTATGTGGAACAGCATCAAAATCATGCGCATCATGTCTCTTGGGAGTTGCTTGGTAAAGCCAAGGAACTCAAAGAAAAAACAAATGAAGATGTTATAGCTGTCGTTATTGGACATCAAGTAGAACACATTTGTCAGGAAGCTCTAAATTTTGGGGCAGATCAGGTTATCGTCTATGATGATCCTTATTTTAAAGCATTTAATGTTGAGATTTACACGAATGTTATGGAAGCTTTTTATCGAAAATATCAGTCAAATATCATCTTATTTGGTAGTACACCACTTGGAAGAAGCTTTGCTCCAAGGGTTGCAGCAAGACTCAAAACAGGACTTACAGCTGATTGCACAATGCTAGATATGACCAAAGATGGAGATTTGTTACAAATCAGACCTGCATTTGGTGGTAACATCATGGCAAAAATCAATACACCCAATCATCGTCCTCAGCTTGCTACGATAAGATACAAAATGTTTAATAAGCCAAATGTTTGTGAACCACATGGAACGATTAGTATCGAATCTACAGAAGACATAAGAAAACAAACTCAAATCACCTTATTAGACTCATTTGATAAACCAAGAGTCAAGGATTTAAGCGATGCTGAAATCATTATTGCTGTAGGCAGAGCTTTTAAGAAACAAAAAGATCTAGACTTGATTGAGCCCTTAAGAAAAAAACTTAATGCAGAAGTAGGTTGCACAAGACCTTTGATTGAAAATGGATGGTTTGATCCAAGAAAACAAATAGGGCTAAGCGGACGAACAGTTAAGCCTAAATTAATCATTAATCTTGGCATCAGTGGAGCTGTTCAATTCATTGAAGGTATGAAAGAATCGGAATTGATTATTTCAGTTAATAGTGACCCTGATAATCGATTATTCGACATGAGTCATTATTCAATCATTGGTGATATATATGAAGTTTTACCCCAATTAAATGAACTAATCGATCAAATTTTGGAGGTCAATAATGAACTATAAGAAGTTAAATCAAAATGATTACAATCATTTAATAGATATAGTTGGTGCAGCTCATGTTACAACAGGTGATCAAATTAGCCATGATCTTTCTCATGACGAATTGGGAACAGTATTTTCATTTCCTGAAGTACATGTTTTTGTTCAAGATAAGCATCAAGTTTCATCAATCATGAAATATGCTTATCAAGAAAATATAGCAGTTACTGTCCGTGGAAGTGGAACAGGACTAGTTGGAGCTTGTGTTCCTCTTTTTGGTGGTATTCTGATGGATACATCCAAAATGAATAAGATCATTGAACTTGATAAAACAAATATGGTTTTGCGTGTTGAACCAGGTGTTCTCTTATTAGATATTTATGAGCATGTAGAAAAAGAAAACTTATTTTATGCACCTGATCCAGGTGAGAAAACTGCAACCATCGGTGGCAATATCTCTACGAATGCTGGAGGTATGAGAGCAGTCAAGTATGGTGTGACAAGAGATTGGGTCAGAGGGTTAGAAGTTGTTTTGCCTGATGGAGAAATCGTTAAATTTGGTGGAAAAGTCGTTAAGAACTCAACAGGATATGGATTGAAGGATTTAATTATTGGAAGCGAAGGAACTCTAGGTATTATTGTTGAGGCCACTTTAAAACTCATACCAAAGCCAAAAATGGCAATTAGCCTATTGGTTCCTTTCAAAAATAGAGAGGATGCTATAGATGCAGCCCCTAGATTAATGATTGATCATGTCATTCCTACAGCAGTAGAGTTTTTTGAAAAGCAATCACTTGATTATAGTGAAGAATTTTTAGGCAAAAAAATTCCTCATAATGATTTCAATGCTTATTTGCTTGTTACATATGATGGGAACAATGAACAATCAATTCAAGAGGATGTAGAGATTGCAAGCAAACTTTTCATAGATTCATATCATGCAATCGATGTCTATTTAGTTGATACTGAAGAAAGAAGAAGCAGTGTTTGGACTGTTAGAGGTGGATTTCTTGAAGCCATCAAATCATCTTCGTCCGAAATTGATGAATGCGACGTCGTTTTACCAAGATCACACATTGCGCAATTTTTAGCTTTCACAAGAAAAATTAGTGAGGATCTAGGCATTAGAATTCCTTATTTTGGTCATGTGGGTGATGGGAATTTACACATTTATTTCTGCAAAGATAATTTAACTGATGACGCATGGAAAGACAAAGTATCACAAGGGTTTAATCTTATGTATGAGAAAGCACATAATTTTGGTGGATTGGTATCTGGAGAACATGGCATAGGTTATGCAAAAAAAGAATACATGAAGCAAATGCTAGGAGAAAAACAGATCAAGATTATGCAAGGAATTAAAGCAACCTTTGATCCTAAAAACATCTTAAATCCAGGCAAGGTCATCTAGACTGATATTTAGAAGCTTTATATTAGGAATATAACCTTGTTTGAAAAATCAAAATTGGTGTTATAATATGTATGAAAACACTTACAATAAAATAGATTCATACATAAGAGGTGATTGAAATTAGCGTCATGTTAAATATGTTGAAATACAAAGAAGATTTGAGTATGGCCGAAAGAGTCGTTCTTGATTATTTAATTGAGAATAAAGCGATGCTTAAAGATTTTAGTGTTGAAAAAATTGCAGAAGCAGCTTATACTTCACCAGCATCAGTTGTGAGAATGTGTAAGAAATTGGGCTATAAAGGCTTTAAAGATTTCAAAATAGATTTCATTTTAGCAAATGCAAAAGTTGAAATTCCTGAAAATAAGGAATATGAAGACGTCATTTTGGCTAAAGATTCACAATGTGGTAGATCTGCAATTGAAAATAACATCAGAGTTCTTGAAGACACCTTAAAACTTTATGATGATGATACAGTTACAAAAGCAGCTGAACTCATCATGAATGCGCGTAAAATACTGATTTTTGGTAAAGGGTCATCCTATCTAGTCTGCAAAGACTTGGAGATGAAACTCAGAAGAATCAATAAATTTTGTATTGCTCAGGGCGAATCTCATGAACAGCTTGTTGATGCGACCTTCATCAATCAAAAGGATGTTATCATCTTTATCTCCAATTCTGGTAAAACGAAAGAGATCATCAGTGCAGCTTTGCTAGCAAGAGAAAATAAGGCAAAAATTATCAGTATCGTCAAGCTCGGAGCCTCAATGCTTGCTGAACTATCGGATGTCATTCTATATACATCTTCATTAGAAGGAGAATTCAGAAGTGCAGCTATGACTTCAAGAATATCTCAAATGTGTTTGGTAGATGCATTATTTGCAAAATGTGCTTATACAGATATTGATCGATCAGTAAGAACTTTGGAAATGACGTTTAAAACATTTAAAAAATTTAAGAGATAAGAAAAATGCATACGTGGTATGCATTTTTTTACTTTTTCTTTTAGAAGCTCTTTTTTTTTGAATTTGAAAAAAACATTCTAAACATGGGTGTTTCGAGATTTTATGCATACAGATGATTTATAATAAAAGTAGCGATAGGTGTGATGAAATGGAAAAACTTGCAATCGGAATTATGAGTGGAACCTCATTGGATGGCATCGATGTTGCAATAGCCAGAATTCAAGGATCGTTTACACAGACACAAATTGAGCCCATAGCTTTTGAAACGTTTCCTTTTGAAGGGAATCTTTTGAAGCATATCAAAAAAGCAATTAGCTCTAAAGAAAGTTCTAGCGAACTTCTTTGTAGTTTAAATTTTGAACTTGGTGAAGTTTTTGCTGATGCTGCTATTCGTGCATGTGAAATCCATGGAATCCAATTGGATGATCTTGATTTTATAGCATCTCATGGACAGACGATATATCATATAGCACATACCGATGGGACATTGATAAGATCATCATTACAATTAGGTGAAGGTTCAGTCATTGCCCAAAGAACTCAAACAACAGTTGTTTCTAATTTTAGAACTGCTGATATTGCAGCTGGTGGTCAAGGCGCACCACTTGTTCCTTTTGCAGATTACATTTTATTTAGAAGCAGCAAATTCAATCGTTCAATTCATAATATTGGTGGTATTTCCAATATGACCATACTCCCTAAAGATTGCTTATTAAAAGATGTTTCAGCATTCGATACAGGTCCAGGTGTTATGATGATTGATTATGCATGTAAAAGTTTATTTGGTCTAGAGTATGATCTGAATGGATCCATAGCAAGAAAAGGGAAACCAATTAATCAAATGTTAGATGAACTGATGCAAATGGATTACTTAAAAGCTAATCCTCCAAAATCAACCGGGAGAGAGTTATTTGGAGATCAAATGACATCACAATTTATCAAAACATATGAAAGTTATTCAAAAGAAGACTTGGTTTCAACTTTCACGCATTTTACTGCCAACTCAATCGTAAAGGCTTATCAAGATTATGTATTGCCTAAAACACATATTGATGAAATCATCTTCTGTGGTGGTGGCTCCAAAAATGCATATCTCATTGAATTGATTCAAAAGAAGCTGAACCGTATTAAGATTTCTCAGCTAGAAGATTATGGATTTGATAGTCAGGCAAAAGAAGCTCTTGCTTTTTTAATTCTTGGAAATGAGACATTGAATATGAATCCTTCAAATGTAATTGGTGCAACTGGAGCTCATCAAAGTGCTATTTTAGGTCAAATTAATTACTATTTTAAAGGTTAAACAAGGAGAAAACATGAAGCATATCATCGCCTTTGATGGCGGAGGAACAAAAACACATATTGCTTTATTTGATGATCAAGGTCATTTACTTTATCAAAATACTGGACTCGGATGTAATCACTCTTCATCAGATGGTCATCAATTTATAGAAGTCATTGAAAAACTATTTTTAGATGCACTCAAAGCAAAAGGACTCAATCAAACTGATATCGACTTTATATTTTTAGGTTTATCTGGGGCTGACATTGAGTCAGATTTTATCAAACTCAATCAAGCAGGTTCAAAGATATTTGGCAATATTCCATTCAAAATTGTAAATGATGCATGGATCATCATGAGAAGTGGACTTAAATCACCTTTTGGAGCAGTTGCTATCAGCGGTACAGGTACAAATTCAGCTGCTATTGGTTTAAATGGAAAAAAAGCTATCTTAAGATCATTAGGGTTCACCCTGGGTATTTATGGGGGAGGCCTAGACATTGCGAGAGAAGCACTCCATTTTGCTTTTCGCTCAGAGGAATTGACATATAAAAAGACCCTTTTAGAAACTGAAATTCCTCCTTTATTAGGATGTTCAAATATGAATGATGTCGTTGACTTGTTCTATCCTGTAACAAAAATCTCGAAACAGGATTTTGGGAAAATTACAGCTTTAGTATTTGAATGTGCAGTTAAAGGTGACCAGGTTAGTCAGGAAATCTTAATTAAAATAGGAAAGTATGTAGGAGAACAGACCGCAGGAGTCATCAAACAAGTACAAATTGAGCATTTAGAGGTTCCTGTTGTTATAGGTGGAAGAGTATTTGATGGCATAAGTCCCTTGTTAATCGATTCATTTAGAAAGAATCTTCAACTCACATGTCCTAAAGCATATATTATCAAACCGAAGTATAAACCTGTTGTCGGTGCTTACTTATCAGCATTAGACGAGCTTAAAATTATCCAAGATGAGCAGATAGAAAAAAATCTGAACGAAAGTTGGAAATAAAAATGAAAAATGGAATTAAGATTGTCACAATTGGTGGAGGATCTTCTTACACACCTGAACTCATTGAAGGCTTCATCAAGCGTTATGATGAACTACCTATCCGTGAAATTTGGTTAGTCGATATCCTTGAAGGAGAAGAAAAACTAAATATTGTCGGAGCATTGGCCAAAAGAATGGTTGAAAAATCAGGATTGCCAATTGAAGTGCACTTAACTTTAAATAGAAGAGAAGCACTAATCGATGCTGATTTTGTTACAACACAACTTCGTGTGGGACAACTTGATGCTCGCATCCTTGATGAAACAATTCCTCCAAAATACGGTATGCTTGGTCAAGAGACCAATGGTGCTGGTGGTGTATTCAAAGCTTTAAGAACAGTTCCTGTTATTTACGACATTATTAGCGATATCAAAGAACTTTGTGAAAATGCATGGTTAATCAATTTCACTAATCCTGCAGGTATTGTCAGTGAAGCTGTATTTAGATATGCTGATTTTGATCGATATATTGGAGTATGCAACGTGCCAATCAATATGACAAATCATTTTGCAGAAGTACTGAATGTAAAAGCAAAAGAACTTGTTCCATATTTTGCTGGACTTAATCATATGTCCTATGTTTTAAATGTCTATCACAAGAACAAAGACTGCTTGCCAGAGATTATCAACAAAATTAAAGAAAAACAAATGACGATGAATAATATAGATCCTTTAGCATGGAAATATGATTTTGTTAAAGAACTCGGTGTATATCCAAGCCCTTATCATAAGTACTTCTATTATTACGAAGAAATGTTTAGTAAATTTATGGTTTCATATCACGAAGGTAAAACTAGAGCTCAATTGGTTAAGGAATTAGAGAAAACTTTATTTGAAAAGTATAAAAATCCAGAACTCAATGAAAAACCTAAAGAATTAGAAAGTCGTGGAGGAGCATACTATAGCGATGTAGCATGCAGTGTCATCAGTTCCATATATAATGATAAACGCGACTATCAAGTGGTTAATACAGTGAATAATGGCCATATGACAGACCTTCCTGATGGATGTGCGATTGAAATTACATGCAGAATGACAAAGGATGGTCCTGTTCCTGTTCATATTGGTAGATTACCTGCTCAAATTCGGGGTCTTGTACAATCTATGAAAGCTTTTGAAGAGTTGCTTGCTGATGCAATTTATGAAAAAAATTTAGATAAGGCATTATTGGCTCTGCAAATTCATCCTATGACAACATCTATTGATGTTGCCAAAAAAGTATTCGATGAATTGGTCATAGCTCATAAAAAATATCTAACATATTATTTTGAGGACAAAAAATGAAACTATATAAATTTAAAAACCCAACAGAACCAATCGTTTATTACAAGACAACTCAACAAGTTGAGATTCCTGAAACTTACCATGAAAAACCCATTAGGGCGATGTGGGTTTCTAATGTTGTCAATATAGATTTACCAACCACAGAGGATATCGATTCATATCAATCAAAAGTTATAACGATGCTAGATACTTGTTTATCTTACAATATCAATACCATCTTTTTTCAAGTTAGAACAACAAATGATGCATTTTATGCATCAAAACTAAATCCATACAGTAGATATCTAACTGGACAAGAAGGAAGAAAACCTCCATTTGATGTCATGAAATGGATTATAAGTGAAGCTAAAAAAAGAAAGATCGAATTTCATGCATGGTGTAATCCTTATCGTGTTTCAATGAATTCCCAACTTTCAAAAGATGAATACTTAAAAGCATGTGACGATTTAAATTTTGCCAAAAGACATCCAGAATTAACCATTTTAGATAAAAAAGGACAAATCATTCTCAATCCTTGTAGAAGAGAAGTTAAAGATTTTATCATTGAATCCATGCTTGAAATCCTTGAAAATTATGATGTTGATGGTATCCATTTTGATGACTATTTTTATCCATATGCTGGATTAGATGAAGAAGACAACGATTCATCTGATTATGAAGCAAGAGAAGATCAGACTTTATCACTAGATGATTTTAGAAGACAAAATGTGAGTGATGTCATCTTAGGTGTTCATGAAGCAATAAAAAAAGAATTTCCGAAAGCAAGATTTGGTGTCAGTCCATTTGGTATTTGGAAAAATAAAGCCAACGATCCAAAAGGATCAAATACGGACCCTGCTTGCAGTCAAAGCTATGATAATCAATATGCTGATGCTCTAAAATGGGTAAAAGAAAGGTATGTTGATTATATCGTTCCTCAAATATACTGGGAATTGGGTCACAGAATAGCACCATTTGCTGATATTTTAGAATGGTGGGTTGACGCATGCAAGGGTTCTGATGTTGATTTATACATTGGGCATGGTGCATATCGTTATGGTAATGAAGGCGAATTTGAAAATCCTTTAGAAATCGTTAACCAAGTCAAATACGCTAATCAATATGAAATTGTACAAGGCAATGTATTTTTCACATATAAGACATTTATCAATCAAGATCAATCTAAACATGGCATGATGGAACTAAAAAAACTTTTGACAGGAGGGGATAGTGAGTGAGGTATACCAAGACAATTATTTTATGTTTACTCGTTCTCTTAGGACTTATATTCTTTTCCGGGCATCAAAGTTATGCTGATGGTCCCTTAGAACCGTTATATGTCAACGGTTCACCTATCACTTATTTTGAAACAAGCGATCCAGTCATGACACCTTCGACTTATACCGAAAGAAACAGTGAGTTTCGTGGTGTATGGGTTGCTACTGTCTATAATTTGAATATTCCACTTGCTACAAGTGAAGCTCAATATAAGCTCGCCTATAGCAATCTTTTAGATAGTATTGAAAATAGAAATATGAATGCCATCATTTTTCAAGTTAGACCGATGAATGATGCATTTTATGATAGTGCTTATGCTCCATGGTCTAAGTATCTGACAGGTACTGAAGGTGAAGATCCAGGTTGGGATGTTATGCAATACTTTGTTGATGAAGCTCATGCAAGAGGTATTGAATTTCATGCATGGATGAATCCATATCGTGTGACATCGACAGGTGGAGACAAAACAACCCTACTCAATGCACTACATCCTGAAAATTTTGCTAGACTAAATCCAAGTTTGGTTATTCCTGATAACGATGGGAAATTGATTTTAAATCCTGGTGAACCTAATGTCAAGAATTATATCAGAAATGTAGTTACTGAAATCATGGATTTATATGATGTTGATGGTATCCATTTTGATGATTACTTTTATCCATATGCTGGATTATCATCTGATTCGGCTACGTATGATACATATAAATTGCCAGGTCAAACACTAGGTGACTGGAGAAGAGAAAATGTCAATGATGTCATTCACGGTGTGAAAGATGATGTTGATCTGTTTAATTCAACCAATGGAGCGCATGTTCGATTTGGTGTTTCACCTTTTGGCATATGGAAAACCGGAGGATTAGATGGCTCTAATACAGCATCTTATGCTTCTGAAAGTTACTACGATCAATTTGCTGATAGCAAAAAATGGGTAGAAGAGGGCTGGCTTCATTATATATGTCCCCAAGTTTATTGGAATTTTGGTGGTTCAGCTGCACCTTATGCTGATGTTGTAGACTGGTGGGCTGAAACTGTAAGAGGTACCGGAGTTGATCTCATTATAGGCATGGGTATCTATAAAACCGAGTATGATGTTACAGAATTTTATCATCAGCTCAAATATAATCAAAAGCATCCTGAAATCGTAGGATCAGCACTTTATAGTGCTGCATATTTGAATACATCACATATGACTTACGTTGAAACAAATGCATGGACAATAAAGCCATTGAATATTTGGTTAGAAAGCAGTGTTGCATCACCTACTTATAGTATGGACGGAGTCCAATCTAATGATCAATATATTGGTGATGTGACCGTTACATTAAGTGCGACTGATACCATTTACTATAAAATAGATCAAGGAGATTGGGTATTATATGATGCACCAATCGTATTTACTCATAATGGATTAGAAGTGCTTTACTATAAAGCAGTTGATGCACTTGATAATGAGAGTCTCATCAATAGCTTGAATGTGGAAATCAATCGCATCAATAATGATATTCCTATTATCTCGGTTTCTGGAAGCATGATTGGCACAAGTTACGTGATTGATTCTGTTGTGAGTATTACTGCAACAGAAGAAATATGGGTTGCTATTAATCACGGCTCTATTGGAGATTGGGTTTTATATACAGGACCTATTACTTTAGATGAGACTGGTAATTATTATATACGAACAAAAACCATCAATTCTGAAGGCACTGAATCAAATGAACAAACTCTTTTGATTTCTGTTGTATTAGAAGCTTATCCTAGTCCTGTATTATCCATATCAGGGGTTGGTTCAGATCCTTATTATCAGGATCCTGTAATCACAATCACTGGAAGTAGTCCCAGTATCTCATATAAAATCAATGATGGTGAATGGGTGGTGTACTCAACCAGTTTTTCAATTAGTGAAGAAGGGGAATACACTATTTACTATCGTAATGATGATGCACTTTCTACAGTTTTATCTAAAACCATCACAGTTGATCAGACAGCTCCATCAGAGCCTAATATAGCAATTACTGGTGCATTTGATGGTTGGTACTATACAGAAGAGGTTGGTATTACCTTAACTAAAATTGATGAAGACGATCAAATTTTCTTCAGACTACATAATGGCAAGACTTGGTCTAATTGGCAACTCTATCAAGATCCAATTTTATTGATGCTTAATGCGACATATACCTTAGAATATTATGCCGTTGATCTTGCTGAAAATATTACAGATACTTATGAGCAACGTATCAGATTAAATATGCCAGCATCTGAAACCAATTTATATGTGGTTCGTGATGGTGAAATTGTTAATTATTATAATACAAGCACTCACATCGAGCTCCCAACATCATATACGGAAAAAGAATTTGAAATTAGAGCTGTATGGGTTGCTACAGTCAGTAACATTGATATTGGACTGCACACATCTGAGGCAGACTATAAGAGTAAGATTATTGTCATGCTTGATCGATTAGAAGCCAATAATTTTAATACAATGTTTTTCCAAGTAAGACCGATGAATGATGCATTTTATGAATCGTCTTTAGCACCATACTCAAGATTCTTAATGGGTACTGAAGGTGTTGGCCCAGATTGGGATGTTTTATCTTTCATCATCGATGAAGCACATCAAAGAGGTATTGAATTCCATGCGTGGCTCAATCCATATCGTGTTTCAAGTGATACCATATCAAAAGAAGCTCAATTAGCTATGCTTTCTGATCAAAATTTTGCTAAACTCAATCCAGGCTTGGTTTTACAGGATAATTCAGGTAAACTAATATTGAATCCAGGCGAAAACCAAGTAAGATCTTATATCAAGAGTGTCATCAGCGAACTGATGGCAAATTATGACATCGATGGCATCCATTTTGATGACTACTTTTACAGTTATAATGGCATGTCTGACAGTCAAGATTTAGAAACTTACAATCGAACAAAAGAAGCCAATCAAACCTTAGATGATTGGCGTAGAAGTAATGTTGATGTCCTTATTGAAGACATCTTTCAAATGGTTGAGACATATAATTCGAATAATGATGATCATGTCAAATTTGGTATAAGTCCTTTTGGCATTTGGCAATCTGGTGGTTTGGAAGGCTCAAATACATCTCCATATACAATGCAAAGTTATTCTGATCAGTATGCCGATACCAAAAAATGGGTTGAAGAGGGTTGGTTACACTATATCATGCCACAGCTTTATTGGCAGTTTGATCACAGTTCTGCACCATTTGCTGATCTTGTTGATTGGTGGGCAGAATTATGTGAAGCAAGTGATGTGAGTTTGATTATAGGTCAAGGATTTTATCGTTATGCTGATAATTCATGGACTGATGCCAATGAATTACTTGAACAAATTAGATATATGTCGCAATATGACATTATTATAGGCAGTTCATTTTTCTCATATAAAACATTGAATAGTCCAAATGCAAATGTTGTTCAAGCAATCGAACGCTTAAATAATTATTATTGGACAGAGTATCCAGCATTTCCATGGGAATCTGATGTTGTCAAAAGTGATCCAATCACCTGTGATATCGATCAGACATTAGTTGATGGAGAGTGTGTCGATAATCCACCTGTTTGCTCAATAGATCAAACATTAATTGATGGAGAGTGTGTCGATAACCCTCCAGTCGAATGTCCTAGTGGCTATGAATTGATTAATGATTCTTGTGTCTTGATACCAGTAGAAGAACCTGAAGGTCTAGAACCTGTTATCAGAGCAATCATTTTAGGTGGAGCAACCATCACTCTTGTTGGTTTAGCTTTTGTAGTTAAGAAAGTGATCTTTAAAATATGATTAAAGAAATCAATGCTCTTCTCAATGAAGGTTTTAAAAACAAACACTTTCCAGGAGCTTCATATTGCATCGTTTATGCCAGTGGAAAAACCTTATGTCATCACATTGGATATAAACGTCTTTTTCCGATGATTGAAAAAAATACGGGAAGCGAGATCTATGATGTAGCTTCACTTACAAAAGTCATCAGTACTACAACAATGATTATGAAATTAATTGAAGAACAAAAACTATTTTTAGATTCAAAAATATCTAATATTCTACCTCGATTTAGACATCAAGAAATAACTATATATGATTTGTTAACTCACTCATCTGGACTTCCTGCTGATATATCCAGAGCATCAACTCTGAAAACTAGAGACGAAGTACTCAATCGAATATTTGAAATGAATCTGATTTATAAGAAGAATGAACATATCGTCTACTCTGATGTTGGCTTTATTCTTCTTGGACTTGTGATTGAAAAAATCACACAAATGAATTTAGATGAATATGCAAAAAAGATTATTTTTGATCCACTAGATATGAAAGATACATCCTATCATCCTGATGTAAATAGAGCAGCACCTACAGAATTTAGAAACGATGATATCTACCAGGGTTACCTAACAGGATACGTTCATGATGAGAAAGCATTTGCTATGGGTGGCTTAAGTGGTCACGCAGGATTGTTTTCAACGACTCAAGATATCGCAAAATTGATTCTAGCAGTACTAAGAAATGAGTTTGTTTTAAAAAAAGAAACTGTAGATATGCTATTTCCTTTAAGAGAAAAAAAGACACATCCAGATGGACATATGCTGCAAAGAGCACTTGGATGGGATAAGCCAACTATTGGGGGAACTGCTGGAGATCATGTGTCATATGAAGACACCATAGTACATACAGGCTTTACAGGGTGCAATATGTTTATTGATCGAAAACATCAAGTTGGATTTGTTATGTTAAGTAATGCAGTTCATCCTAAAAGAAATCAAAATGGAATTATTTCTTATCGGAATAAAATTGGAAATATGATTGTTAAGGGAGGAAAATCTAATGAGTAAAAAGCTTCAGATTTTATTGATTTTATTCATCTTATCCTTTTCATTGTTTGCATGTCAAAATGACATAACAATAGAAATTGTAGATGAGAGTATCACACTTACAGAAGGTGATACATTTCAAATTGACTTTACCACAAATGATAGTAGTGGAATCACTTTTATGTCCACTGATTCTAATATTATCACTATCGATGAAAATGGACTGATAACAGCAATTAATGAAGGTAATGCATCAATCACAGTCACATCAAAAAAAGATGAGAATGTTCAACTCACAATTCCTGTTATTGTTCGTAAGCTCATCATGATTACTTCAGAATATTCATCCTATGATGTTTATGAAGGTGGAACATTTTCAATTGTTTATGAAGCTAATGATGATGTCACATTATCATCTTCTGATTTAACTATCTTTACAGTAGATGAAAATGGTCTAGTTTCTGGTTTATCAGAAGGAGAAGCTAATCTAACAATCACATCAGTTTATAATGATCAGGTCTCGATTGTAATCGTGATTCATGTATTAAAAGTAATAGATGTCAATGTTGATAAAACAGAAGAATCATTATGGGTAGAAAGCACTGTCCAAATCGAATATGAGAGTAATGATGATGTCGAATTTATATCATCAAATACAGATATAGCGACAGTCAGTCAAACAGGATTAATCACTGGAATTGCACAAGGATCAACTACAATCACAGTGCAATCTGTTACTAATCATGATATCAAAAAAGAGATTACTGTTGATGTGTATTTGCCAACAGAATTGATTTTGATAGAAGGTAATGAAAAGGTGAATCTAGAAAGTGAAAACCAATTATCCATTAATGCAGGACCTGAGTCTGCTTATCCGTTTGTTCTTTGGGAAACCAGTAATGCTGAGATTGCTACAATAGACCAAAATGGCTTATTAACGGCAAATTCAGTTGGTGAGGTCATCATCACAGCTGTCTCCTTATATGATGAAAATCTCACAGCAACCTTAAATATTGAAGTTGTCAATTATCTACTTGTAAATCTCAATTCCGAACAAAATGACACAATCGATTTTATGGATTTATCTTTTACATTTGATCAAGATTTATTTAATAATATCTCAGATGCTATGGATGCTTCCACACAGGGTGTCACAGTGTTTGTTCAAGAAGGAACTTATACAGAAAATATCATTATTAATCAAGACAATCTCAAACTTATAGGCTCATCTGGAGCAATACTTCAAGGTGAACTTGATGTACAGGCTGATGGCGTTTTAATAGAAAGCTTTGAATTTTCACAATCAGCTAGAATTAGAAACACAGTACAAATCAATAACTTTGAATTCAAACTGAACACCATAAATAATTTAACTTTGACCACTCATGCCTTCTTAACAATCAATGGTATAACAGGGGTTAAAATCAGTGAGAACACATTTACAAATCTTTTAGTTGATGCAATATCAATTGAAAATTTTTTAGGTGGAAATATCATCATTGAAAAGAATCTGATCACCAATGTACAAGCTGCAATTATCATAGCTGCTCAAACAGAGTATGCTGATGAAACAGTTATTCATGTTGTGAGAAATGATATTGATGGAGCTACTGTAGCACTTGATATCAACTTAGCATATGGTGAAAATCAAAAGCCAATCGAAGCTTATGCTAGATTTAATTCAATCATCAATTACACCAATTTTGCAGTATCTTCAAACGTTGGAAATGAAATAGATTTTACTTGTAATTATTGGGGAACCACTTCACCAGATCCTTTGAAATTTGAGCATGTTGAGCCAACCTATTATCGAGGCTTTTATCTTGACAAAGCTGATATCATCAGTGAGTCACTTTATAATCCTGCACTCCCTGCACTTTTTGAAATTACCAACCCAATTTATGAATTGCTTATTGGTGACACATATACATTTACATTTGATGCTTTCCCACTTGATATCGTGGATCCTAAATACAAATGGATTACATCAGATCCAACGATTTTATTACCCAATACAACAGGTACTGTTACACCACTTAAGAGTGGTATAGCTACACTAACTTTAAGATCATCAGTCGATATTAGAATTTTTACAACCATAACGGTAACCGTGATTACCACACCTGGCATTGAAATCGTAACTTCAAATATTGATAACAATGTTATTGTAGGCGATAGCATCACATTGACTGCAACTCCATTCCCATTCAATATTAAAGATGATGTAGTAACATTTACTTCAAGTGATCCTTCGATTGCAACAATTGATGAACTTGGTGTAGTGACTACACTTCAAGCAGGAAATGTGACATTCACTGCAGCATTATTAGATGATTCTCAAGTAACAACTACTTTCACATTGGATATTTATGATGCACTCGATGAAAATGATTTATTGGATTTACTCACAATTAATCAAGTGTCGTATAGTTTGCAACACACATGGACAGCATTTGGTACAGCATTTAACTATGTGAATTTTAAGAATGAAAGTGTGTCCAAGTATTATTTTGATCAGATTGATGTCAATACATCGAAAATTGTTCCAGTTAGTACAGGTATTAGACCAGGTGAACCTATGACTCCACTTCCTGATGGAGTGACACAATATAATCCATATGATGTTTATTGGATTGTTATACATGACACTGCCAATACAAGCCCAGGTGCTGGTGCATTATCTCATGCCAATTACTTATGGAATCTAGCAGCTGCTGGCAGCGAACCTTATGTATCATGGCATTTCACAATTGATGATACATATCTATATCAAAGTTTACCTGAAATTGAAAGAGGATATCATGCAGGTGATGGTTCAACATTACCACTCCAAGGCACAACTTATTTAGGTGGTGGTAATCGCAACGGAATCGGTATTGAAATGGCAATTAATCAAGATGGTGATATGTATCGTACATGGCAAAGAACTGCGAAATTTTCAGCCAGCTTATTGGTCAAGTATAATTTACCAAGAGAAAATTCAAGATATCATGTTGATTTCAGTGGAAAGAATTGTCCTAATTCATTAAGAACTGCAGGACTAATACCACTATTTGAAGAATTCTTAGACATTGAATATAGAATTCAATCTGAATTTAGTGATGCTGAAATCACATTTGAAACCAATGATCCTGAATACCTTGATCAAACGGGTAGAATTATCAAAATGCCTGATCGTCCAATGACTGTTAGCTATACAATTACCGTAACAGAAAACGGTATTGAACGTTCTAGAACATTCTTCACTTATTTACCAGGTACTGTTCACTAGAAGGGCATTAATTGAAAAAAATATTCAAGATATGCAAAAACGAGCTATAATCAAGATTTTTTATCATACAGAATTGACAGCGTTTTCATTAAGATATAAAATACTTGTAAATAAGTTCGAAAAAAAATAGGAGGATAACACATTGAAGAAATTAGTATTATTATTTTTACTTGGTTTATTTGCGGCTTTTGGGTTTTCAATGACATCATACGCAGATGATGTAGATGGATTAATTGAATTATATCCATATGACCAAGAAGCATGTTTGGAAGCAACTAGCGAATGTACTTATACAAAACTTGGTAATTCAAACTGGGACTTTGTCTATTATGGACACCGTTACCATGTCGTTAGAGGTTCAGCTCGTTACACAAATGAATGGACTGACACTAATGCTGATGGGTTTATTGACGCATTAGAAATGACTGCAACACCATGGAATGCTTTTGCATCTGTCATTATCAATGACACTGATGAATCAGTTGTCTTAAAGACTGCAAATGCACGTACTGACTTAACTAGTGTTGTACATAGAAAATATGCGTATTTTGATGAAACTGGTCAATTACAAATGTTTGAAGATCATATCAGCACCTTCTATATTCATAATGATGGCACTGATTTGACTCCTGCAAATGCTGATTGGCGTTTAGCTACACAGGCTGAAATTGATGCATTTACTGCAGCAACAGATCCAGTTACTGAAACACCAAACACAAAACTAACTCATATGAGAATGGCATTGGATGATACTGATTCTGATGGCTATGTCATTGAACCTCTTGGTTACCTTAAGTGGACTAATGCAGGTGTTGATACAACAACAGATCTTGATGTAGAAAACTGGTCAGTGATTCTTACAGGTAATCCAAATTATGTTAGTATTCCTGCTGGTTGGACAGTTGTAAGCTTTGGTACAAACGATAGAGGAACTCTCAATCCTAAGACTACAGCATATATCCTTTCTTTACCAACTGCAATGTTAGATGATACAGTAGCTCCTTTCTACACTGAGTATACTGATCAACCTTCAACATTTGCTGGTATTACAGCACTTGACGATGATGGCGTTACTCCAGGTACAAATATCGTTGTAGATTACAATGGTGCATTTGACTTACCTACTACAGTTACAGCTTCATGGTTAGATATGTTTGATGGCGATGGCAAGATTATCAACGATACTGAAATGCTAGACTACTCCGTTGTTATTTCACAAGACGGCGTTGATTTAGAAACAATTGACTTCACTTATGATTCAGTTACTATGACTTATACAGCAAGTGGTCCTGTGACATCAATTGACTCAAGTGTATTTGGTAGTGGTTATACTGCTACTTGGATGGTTACAAATCCTGCTGGTCTTGATACTGAAGTTTCAGCTGATATCGTTATCGGTGTCATGCCTCCAAAATTTGTTGGCGTAGCTGACAGATATGTTGATCAAGGTGTATTTGTTGACTTACTTGAAGGCGTAACTGCAGATGATGGTTATAGCAATGATAAGACAAGTACAGTTCAAATTACTACTCCAGTTGGATTCAATATGTACAATCCACTTCCAGGTGAATATCAAATTGACTTAACATTTACTCATCATGTTCATTTTGATGGTGTACAATCACAAGTTGATATCAATGGAACAATCGTTAACTTTAATGAAACTACTGCACTCAATGCTGATGTTAACATCAATACTTTTGGTAGTTTAGTAGTATTTACAGAAATTACTAACTTTACAGACTCAACAACATCTTGGGGTTCTGTGATCGTTGTTGTTGCAGCAGACAATACTGTTAAAGAAGTATATGACAGATATGACTGGGGCCACATCACATCAACAGGTGAAGTTATTGAAGACTTGACATTATTTACTGCATGGCAAGCTGCATTAACACTTGCTGAAGGCGAATTCATTATTGCTGGTCATGGTTCAGTTGTAACTCCACCACTAAGAGCTTTAGTATTTGGTAGCCCAGTTACATTAACAATTGGTTATCCTGATTTTGATTATGATATCGTAACTGATGCTTCATATATGCTTACAGTTGATGATTTAACAGCTCCATTATTATTAGTTGTTAATGATAACTATAAGATTACTACAGATGAATTCACATCAGTAAACAATGCAATTTTAAGTAATGTTGTTGCATTTGACTTAACAGATGATTATGAAGATTTAGCAATCTATGTATCAAACCCAGGTGGTATGTCACTTACTACTGCAGGTACTTACACAGTAGAAGTAACAGTTGAAGACTTAGCTGGTAATACAGCTGTTCAAAGTTTTGATATTACAGTTATAGCTGCTAAAGTAAATGAAGCTGATGTTGACGCTATTATTGATTCATTAGATCTATTAAGCGCTGACGAAATTCAAGCTTTAATTGATGCACTAGGTGCTGTAAGTGCTGCTGATGTTCAAGCATTAATAGATGCTCAAACATTAACTGAAGCTGAAATTCAAGCTTTAATTGATGCTGCAACTCCAGAAGATACTGGTTGTGGTTCAGCAATTAGTACTGGTAGTGTTATATTCTTTGTATTATCCGCTTCTGCTATTGCTTCAACAATTTTCATTGCAAGATCTAAGAAAGAAACAAGCAAATAATATTTAATTTTACTGAGCATAATTGATTGAGCGTCCTACGCTTTAATCAGCAAAACTTCAGTAAGTAGGTTTAAAAGTAAACCTTCAAATTATTAAGAAAAAAGTGCCTGATGACCTCAGGCACTTTGTCTTATGTGTGCGTAACAGATAAAATCTGTTAAAATTGACTGAAAATAATTTTTCATTTTTGAAAATATCAAATAAGTGCTATAAAATAACATCTAAAAATAGTATAATTAACTTATCAAATAACAAACGTTTATTACATAAAATCAATTTAGAAAAGAGGATACAAAATGAAAAAATTCTTAGGTTTTTTATTAATTGCAGCATTTACCTTCGGATTGGTTGCTTGTGAAAAAGATCCAGTTGATCCAATTGATCCAAATACAACCAAAACAGCATCGATTTCAGGTACCACCGAAGTCACATTGACTGTGGGAGATACCTTTGATGCATTGCTTGGTGTTACTGCAACTGATACGGTCAGTGGTGATATCACAAGCAGTATTGTAGTAACTGGCACAGTTAATTTAAACAACGCTGGTAATTACACATTGACTTACACAGTTATAGGTAGTGATGGCAAAACAGTTACTGCAACAAGATCTGTGATTGTATTGAGTGAGGAAGGTTGTCCAATTAACCAGGAAAAAGTAAATGGCATTTGTGTGCAAATTCCACCTACTGAAATAGTTATCATGCATGGTGCTCCATATGAAGTCGATCCATTCCATGCTGATTATTCAGGTACTGAACAACTTGCTAAACAAGAAAGACAAAGAGAAGTTGAAGAACTCTATAATGTCACTGTTATATATAGACCTTATCCTGCAAATGCACCTTGGGGTCCTGATCGTGTAACAGCAATTATTCAATCATCAGTTTCTGGTGATCAATTGTCTGACATTTACTGGTCAACAAGTGACTGGATTCAAGCATTAGCCAATGGTGATGCTATCGTACCAATCGATCAATATTTGAGTACAACTGGGCAAAATATCAGTGATTCATATCTAGAAGTTGGTTCTTATCAAGGACAACATTATGGATTTGAAACGGGTAATTTGACTGTGGATGTCGGATTATATTATAATGCAAGTTTAATTGATAACTTGGGTGTTGATAATCCTACACAATTATATTTAGATGGTTTATGGACTTGGTCAAGATTTGACACTTGGGCAACTCAAGTTCAAACTATGCTTTCTGCTCAAGCAGAAGATATGCATGCGCTTGGTGGTATGTTATCTTATTATGCTGAGTCAATGATTCCACTCAATGGTGGTAGTTTGATTAATGCAAATACTGGAAGAGTTGCATTTGCACAAAATCCAGCTTTAGAAACATATACATTCCTTAATTCGCTTTATACTAAAGGCTTATTTGAACTTGCTCCACAATATGATGCTGGTTCTCCTGAATGGATGGCGGGTAAAGTAGCCATTCACCCAGGTAGCTTATGGTTTGTGAATGCAGATAATAGATGGGGCAACATAGCCTTTGAATTAGGATTTGTTCCTTATCCAAGATCAGACTCATATATTGGTGATTATCAATCTCCAGTATCTGGTGTAGCTATATACCATATAGCAAGCGGTATGACACCAGAAAAAGAAGCACTTGTTTTCGAAGTTTGGAATGCGCTTCAATTATGGAAGACTGAAACTCAATTAAGAGATGCTTTTGAACTTTCATTACTTACTAAGTTTGATGATGAAATCTATGTCGAAGCATATCTTGACATTTATGATAAGACTTATTTGGATTTATGTAATGCTATCGGCATTAGTGCCTATAGTGAAAATGGTTGGAGACGTAATGTCAACTTGGCAATTAGAGAAGGAACAGCAAGAACAGTCATGGATCAAATTAAGCCTATCTATGAGGCTGCTTTGGAAGCATATTTAAACGGATAATTGTTCATATAGACAATCCCCCTTTGCAACAAAGGGGGTATTGTATACAAAGGAGTGTTTTGTGTGAAAAAATCAACAATCATAACAATCAGTATTGTTTTGGTCATATTGATATATGCAATAATCGATGGCATCATCATCAAAAACAACCAAGACTATTTAAGCTTCAATCAAGAACATCAAGATATTGTTGATGTGACTGATCTAGCTTATTTTAGCACGGCTGATTATTATAGTTATTTAGAAGAACACACAACAAATTATCCAGATATTGAAGACATAGTTATTTTAGGTTCAGATATCTTTTCGATTGAAGGAGATCAAACCATTCTTGATTCTTATCAAGGTGTTGATAGTTCCTTATTAACCGAAGAAGTCGGTTCTGCAACATGGGAAGTAAATGTTCCAGAGGCAGGTTTTTATAATTTGAAGCTCAATTATTATCCTTATGAGGGGAAGAGTTCAGTCATTGAAAGAATCTTATACATCAATGATGAAATTCCTTTTGATGGAGCAAAGAATATGACGTTTCATCGGATTTGGGGCAACAAAGATGAAGTGATTCAAGATATCAATGGAAATGACATACGACCCAGCCAAATCGAGAAACCTGATTGGACAACAGCTTACTTTAGAGATTCCATCGGTTATGTCAATGAACCATATATGTTTTATTTCAATTCAGGAAGAAATACTCTGACTTTAGAAGCTGTCAGAGAGCCTTTGTTGATTGAAAGCATTGAAATCGTATCCATTAAGGAATTAAAACCATATAGTGAAATTCAAGGTACTTATGATGCTATGGGTTATCAAGTTGTTGATCAGGCTTTAGCTTTAACTCAAGCTGAAACCCCACTCTATACGACTTCACCTACCTTGTATGCTTTAAATGATCGCACAAGTCCTTTGACCATGCCAAGTAACCCCAAACTGATTAAACTCAACACAATTGGAGGAAACAACTGGCGTGTATCTGGTGATAGAGTCACATGGGCAATTGAGGTAGAGACATCTGGACTTTATGCAATTAGCATGAGGGTCAAACAAAAAATCGGATCTGGTATGAGTGTCAGTAGAAATATTTATATTGATGGAAAAATACCATTTTCTGAAATGGAAAATTATGCGTTTAATCATAATAATGATTGGAGAATTCAGACATTAGGTACAGAAAATGAACCTTATCTGTTTTACTTAGAAGCTGGGACACATGAATTGGCGATGGAAGTTTCACTTGGTCAATATGGACCATTGATTGCTCAAATCCAAAGTTCAATCTCCAATTTAAATAAGATTTATCGTGAAATATTGGTTTACACGGGTCCTGAACCTGATCAATATCGAGACTATCAACTCCAAGAACGAGTTGTTAACCTTGTAGGAAGATTAGAAGATGAAAGAGATAATTTACGAAGTGTAAGAGAAAGCATTATTGCAATTTCTGGATCTAAAAGTGAAAAAACTGGTATCTTAGACACTGTTATTTTACAATTGGATGATTTTATTGAAAAACCAAGAGAGATTCATAAGAATCTTACAACCTACAATTCAAACATATCATCTTTAGGAACGCTTGTTATCTTATTAAGTTCTCAGCCACTTGAGATTGATTATTTTATACTTCATGATCCACAAGAAAGATTACCACAAAGTAGAGCAACATTTTTTACGAAGATGTTCTTTAATTTACGTGCATTTTTAGCAACGTTTACGATTGATTATACTTCAATAGGTAAAACAGATAATTCGGGAACAGGTGAAACAATTGAGGTCTGGTTATCGATAGGTAAAGACCAAGCAAATGTACTGCGTAAGCTAATTGATGAATCTTTCACCAGAGAAACAGGAATTCAAGTAGATTTAAAACTTGTAAATGGTGCCGTTTTATTACCCGCAACACTTGCTGGAGAAGGACCTGATGTCGCAATGGGTGTTGGCAATAATATTCCTGTCAATTATGCGATGAGAAATGCAGTTTATGATTTATCTCAATTTGAGGATTTTGATCAAATAACACCTCGGTTTAAGGATAGTGCCATGGTGCCTTACGAATATTTAAATGGATCATATGCACTTCCTGAGCAACAAATCTTTTTAATGATGTTTTATAGAACAGATATTTTTGAAGAAATAGGACTCACTCCTCCAGATACATGGGATGATGTCATTGGTATGATTCCTGATTTACAAAAGCATAATTTAGAATTCTATTTACCAGTACCTATTACACAAGGTAGTGTCGTGAATCTTCCTCCAAATCCAATATATTCAACGATGTTTTTTCAAAATGATGGAGAATTTTATATCAATGGAGATACTGAGAGTGGATTCAATGAAGGTCTTGGTCCACAAATATTTGAACAATGGACACAATTTTACACCGATTATTCATTCCCTGTAGAAGCAAACTTTGTTAATCGCTTTAGAAGTGGTCAAATGCCTATCGGCATCACATACTATAATACCTATAACACACTAAGTGTGTTTGCTCCCGAGATAAGAGGTAAATGGGATTTTCTTCCTGTACCTGGTACGGTAGTGACAGATGAATTTGGCGTGGAAACCATAAGAAGAGAAACGGTAGCTTCTGGTACTGGCATCATGATTATGGATCAATCCAAGCATAAAGATGCATCTTGGGAATATTTAAAGTGGTGGACACAAACTGAAACACAAGTTCAATTCGGACGTGAAATGGAAGGCATTTTAGGTGCAGCAGCAAGATATCCTACAGCCAATGTAGATGCTTTATCACAACTGCCATGGACGGTAAACGAATATCTTAAATTAAATGCGCAATGGGATTGGGTACGAGGAATTCCTGAGGTACCAGGCGGTTATATGACTGGTAGACATTTGGATAATGCATTTAGACTTGTCTTAGAGGAAAGTTCTAATCCAAGAGAAACAATTTATGATTATGTACAAGTGATTAATGATGAGATTTTGAAAAAGCGACGAGAATTCGGACTAGATTAGGAGGCGTAATGTGGATAAAACCATAGGCATAAAAAGCATGACGAAACGTCAGCTTTTATGGAAAGAAATCAAAAAGAATAAGCACAACTACGTCCTCATGGCGCCATACGTCTTGCTTTTTATGACGTTTACCATCATTCCAGTCTTTATGTCATTGGGCATCAGCTTTACCTATTTTAATTTACTTGAACCTCCAAGATTCATTGGTATGGATAACTACATCAAGTTATTGCTTGATGATGATGTCTTTATTATCGCTTTGAAGAATACATTGATTTTAGCAGTTGTCACTGGTCCTGTTAGTTATTTGCTTGCTTTTGTTTTTGCTTGGCTCATTAATGAACTAGGACCTAAGCTAAGAGCTTTCATGACACTCATATTTTATGCACCCTCAATTTCAGGTAATGCTTTTTTGATGTGGTTGCTTATCTTCTCAGGTGATGTTCATGGTTATGCAAATGCCTTTTTAATCAAGTTTGGATTTGCTGATAATCCTATATTATGGCTTAAAGATCCACAGTATATGATGATGGTCATTATTATTGTTCAATTATGGTTAAGTCTCGGAGTCAGCTTTCTTGCATTTATCGCTGGTTTACAAAGTGTGGACAAAACACTTTATGAAGCTGGTGCCATTGATGGTATAAAGAATCGTTGGCAAGAACTTTGGTTTATCACCTTACCTACAATGAAACCACAATTATTGTTTGGTGCTGTTATGCAGATTACAACGAGCTTAGCAATCGCAGAAGTATCGATGCAACTTGTTGGTTTCCCATCAGTTCAATATGCTGGACATACAATTGTCACGCATTTGATTGATTATGGTTCAACACGCTTTGATTTAGGCTATGCATCTGCCATAGCTACTTTACTCTTTATCATCATGATGACTGCTAACCTTGTTGTTAGAGCGATATTGAGAAAGGTGGGTGAATAAGATGAACTTTAAAAAATTCAGTCTTAAACGGACCCACAAACTTAATCGTTCTCTAGGAGGAAATATTGCATTATTTGCGTTGCTCGCTGTATTTGGTTTATTTAGTGCTTATCCTCTTGTCATGACAGTATCAAATGCATTTAAATCACTGGATGAGCTTTTCTTATTTCCACCAAGACTATTTCCTAGAAATTTGACATTAGATAATTTTAGAGATTTATCAGAGCTTATTGGAAATTCTTGGATTCCATTTTCAAGATACTTTTTCAATACACTTTTGATTACGATATTAGGAACTACAGGACATGTGCTGATTGCTTCTATGTGTGCTTATCCACTTGCAAAGTATAAGTTTCCTGGAAGAAATCTCATTTTTACATTGGTTGTTTATTCTTTGATGTTTGCTCCTCAAGTAACAGCAACCCCTAACTATATCATCATTTCAAGAATCGGGTTAATCGATACACCTTTAGCAATTATTCTACCTGCTATCGCATCTTCTTTAGGTTTATATTTAATGAAGCAGTTTATGCAACAGATTCCTATGGAATTAATTGAATCAGCAAAAATAGATGGAGCTAGTGAGTATCGCATCTTCTTTACGATTGTTATGCCTTTGGTTAAACCTGCCTGGTTAACCTTGATTATATTATTGTTCCAAAGACTGTGGATTACGGATGGTGGTTCATTTATCTTTAGTGAAGAATTGAAACCTGTGAGTTATGCGCTTCGACAAATTGCGCAAGGTACTATCGAACGTGCTGGTACGATTGCTGCTGTGTCTTTCATCATGATGATTGTTCCGGTAACTTTCTTTATCATTTCACAATCCAGAATTGTTGAAACATTCAGCCATTCTGGTATGAAGTAAGAGGTGATTTTATGACGAAAATGTTTTTAATTATCTCCATGTTAATCACTTTACCAATTCAAATGTCTGTTGTCAGATATAACTACTCTTACTACGGAGAAGTATTACATTCTGCACCAGGGATGAATTTTGCGACGTATTTTAATGAAAAGACATTAGGTGTTACATTATCATCTCCTGAAGACATGGTTGTTTATGAAAATGAAATTTATGTTGTTGATTCCAAGACAAATCATATGGTGATTATTGATTCAAATTTCAATTTGGTTCAAGAATATGATGCTTTTGATTTATCGACAACTTACTATGATGAGCTTGCGAGTCAAGGTGTGGATAATCCTGTAGCTTTGACACTCAGTTCACCTTTTGGCATAGATGTTAAGGATAGTGGTATTTATATTGCTGATACAGGAAATTATCGGATCATTAAATTAAATCATCAATTTGAGGTCATTGATGTTTTTAGTAATATTGATGATGCAACATTTGATGAAATCAATTTTGAACCTAGAAAAGTAACAGTTGATGCTTCAGAAAGAATGTATGTTGTTGCTAAGAATGTTTATGAAGGCATTATCGAACTTGATAGCAGTGGTACATTCAATCGTTTTACAGGTGTTAATCCAATCAGATTGAATCCGATTGAGATTTTCCAAAGATCATTAATGACAGAAGAACAACTAGCTCAATTGCAACTCTATTTGCCAACTGAATACACCAATGTATCCATAGATGACAAGAGTTTTATTTACGCAACTTCAAAACCTTCTGAAAATAATGCTGAAAATGCGATTCAATTGATTAATCCAAAAGGTGTTGATGTAATCAAACGTAATGGTTATCATCCTCCCATGGGAGATATTCAATATATGCAGGGTATGAATAACTATGTTATTACTGGTCCTAGTGATTTAGTTGATATCACTACAACAAATGATGGGATTTATACTGTGCTTGACCAAAAGCGATCAAGATTATTCACATATGACAGTGAAGGTAATCTTCTGTATATCAATGGCGATGATGGTTCTCAAAGTGATAAGTTCTCTGAAGGTGTCGCACTTGCCTATCTAAATGATGATTTATTGGTTTTAGACCGCAAGACAAGAACAGTTATCGTTTACCGTCTAACTGAATTCGGACTTTCTGTCAATCAAGCTATTGCATATCATGCAGCTGGTGAATTTGAACTTGCATCACAAATTTGGGAAGAAGTACTCATATTGAACACCAATTATGAAATAGCATATAACGGTATTGGTAAATACTATTTGCGCGAAGGTGATTTTAAAACAGCGATGGAGTATTTCAATCTTGGTCACGATCAATATTATTATTCCAAAGCTTTTAAAGGCTATCGAAATGAATTGATCAAAGCTAATTTTGGTTACATTTTTGGTGCGGTAGCACTCATAGGTGCAGGATTAATTGCCTTAAAGATCAGATCCACATACAAAAAGGGAGGTTCAGTATTATATGAAGACTAAACTTAAACGTATCTGGAATGATTATTTTCTATTTCCTAAATATCTTGTATTTCATCCATTTGATGGTTTTGATGAATTCAAAAGATATAAGAAAGGCAAAATGTCTGTTGCTCTTGTTTTTATCCTTTTGTTTGCATTCTTTAGAATATTCTCTTATCAAAATTTAGGGTTCCTAATCAATGAGAATAATCCATTATTACTCAACAGCTTACAAGAAATTTTTTCTGTCATCTTACTGATTTTATTATTTACTGTTGCTAATTGGTCGGTAACGACCTTAATGACTGGAAAAGGTAATTTCAAAGAAATTGTCATGGTTACAGGTTACGCATTATTTCCAATTATCATCATTGGCTTTCCTAGTGTAATTCTATCTAATTTCTTGACACTAGAAGAAATGGCCTTTTATCATTTGTTAATGTATGTGGCATATATCAGTACAGGATGGATGCTTTTTATGGGTATCTTGAATATTCATCAATACGGTCTTGGAAAAACGATTTTAGCGTTTATCGTAACTGTTGTTTCCATGAGTGTCATGATGTTTTTTGGGTTACTATTCTTTGACTTGATACAACAGTTCATTTCGTTTATTGCTTCAATATACGAAGAACTAAATTTGAGATATTAGGGGGATGCATATGAAAACACGAAGAATCATTACCATGACAATCATCATCCTTCTTGCAATGACTTACATTTTTACATTTAACATGAAACCAACATCATTATCTGATGCGGATTTGATTGCATTTGACAAGAATGGTTTTGTAGAATCATCGACACTCTCTGATACAGAAAAATTAGTTGCGACTAACACGAATTTCGATTTATTCATTGATGAGACAACTTCATATTTCAAGGTGGTTGATAAAGTATCAGGAGAAATTTGGGAATCAAATCCAAGTGTTCGTGACCCTTGGGAATTAGATCCAAGTCAAACTATAACTAATTCAGCTTTGGCAAAACAAAAATCTACGCTAGAAATTGCATATTTCAACAAAACTGGGTCTCTGACTACAGTAAATAATTATGACCTAAGCATTTCTCATCCAGCGAGCATCTTAAATGCAGAAGGTGAGCGTACATTCCAAATTAAATATGTTAATCAAGGTGTTCAAGTCCTATATGAAATCAAGGATATGGAAATAGATTATCTATATTTTCCAAAATATATGCCAAAAGAAACGCTTGAGGCTTTAGAAGACTTTGAAATCCTTTCAACACTGGCTTACACAGGCTTTGATGAAGATCTGCAAGCTTATGAAATTACACAATATGAAAACATGTCAAGACTCGTCAAGAGAAGATTATATACAGTTTTCTATGAGAACCTTGATTATACAAGAGAACGTGCAATTTCTGAAAACGAATTATATGGCTATACTGAGCAATATGAAAAAGTAGCATTTGAGATTGCAATTCAGATTAAACTCACAGACAAAGGTATTGAAGCAGCAATTATCAATGAATCAATCGTAGAACCTAGTAATGTTAAAATTGCTAGAATATCATTATTGCCATTATTTGGAACAGCAGTCTCATCTATAGGTGGTATTGATACTGAAGGATATATTGTCTTACCTGATGGCAGCGGTGCTGTTATCGAGTTCAATAATGGGAAATATTATCAAAATGCATATCGAAAGAGACTCTATGGAGATGATTTAGCCGTCCTATCTTACAGCATGCCTGAACAACAACAAAAAATTAATATTCCTTTATTTGGAATGGTTAAAGAAAATGGTGGATATGCTGCCATCATCACGAAAGGTGATGCAATGGCATCAATTAATGCCGATGTGTCAGGACGTATAGATTCCTATAACAAAGCATATGTGACATTTAATGTTCGCGAAAGTGAAGCCATTACGATTGGTACTGGGTTTAATCAATATGGTCTTGATCTATGGACAAAAGAAAAAGTAAAATCAGATTTTGTCATAGAATTTATCTTCCTAAATGGCGAGAATAATAATTATGTAGGTATAGCAAAAACATATCAATCATACTTGATTAATCAAAAAGGATTATCTACACAAGATTCTACAAATCAAACCGTTTTAACAACTGAATTCATTGGTGCTTATGATCGAAAAGAATTTTTCTTAGGTGTACCTTATTACTCTATTGAGTCTTTAACTACATTCGATCAGTCAGAAGAAATAATTGATGAGCTATTGAATTTAAATGTTGATCATATCAACGTTTTGTATACGGGTATTATGAATGGTGGTATCAGCAGTTCAATTCAAGATCGCATTAAAATCGAACGTGTTTTAGGTGGTAATCGAGGATATTCTGATTTAGAAGATTATCTTGATATGAATCAAATTTCACTATACACAAATGTTGATTTTGCATCTGCAGCATCATATAATCGTTTGTTTGATCAATATAGATACACTGCAAATAGAATTCAAGGATCTAATTCTATGCTTTTTGAATATCACATACCTTCTGGTTTGCCATATTCTGAAACTACTTATGAGCATAGTAAAGATGATTACATCATTAATCCACTCTATTACACTCCAATTTTTCAACGTTTTGAAAAAGACTATTCATATGACAATATTGCATTTTCAATGATTGGTTCCATGCTTGGTGGTCATTATAATCGTAATCAATTGATTTATAAACAAGATGCAATCAGACTTCAAGAAGATTTATTTAGCCAAATTGACTACCAAATGATGTTTTCTAATCCACTTGGCTATGCTATTCCATATTCAGATTACATTTCTGATTTACCAACAGAAGCAACTCTGTATTCAATCATAGATTATCAAATACCACTTTTACAACTGGTATTATCAGGCATGGTTGATTATTCTTCACAAAGCATCAATATTTCCAATGATCGTAGTGTTGAATATCAATTCTTGAAGCTGATTGAAACTGGTTCAAATATTAAATACACTTTGACCTATGATAATTCACAGGAACTACTAAATACCGAATACAATTACTACATGACAACACATTATGTCAACTGGTTATCTACAATCAAAGAACAAATAGATGAACTCGACACATTAGGTATTCATGATGGCTACTTGGTTAATCATGAAAGACTAAGTAATAATGTGTATGAAGTTACATATTCACACGGACTAAAAATTATCATCAATTATAATTTAACCAATGTCACTGTTAATGGGCATATAGTTCCAGGCACTGGCTATTATGTATCGGAGGTGGCTTAAGATGAAACAAGCTAAAGCACTTATAAGCTATCCGAAGAAACTTAAGAAATTTGAATTGAGTTACAAGAAACAAAAGTTGTTATGGGCTATTATATTCTTATTGCCATGGATGGTTGGTGTTGGATTCCTATTTTTAACACCACTTATAGAGTCATTTAGATTTAGTTTCTATGATTTAACACCTCAATCTGGTGAAATTGTCAAAGAATTCATTGGTTTTGATAATTATATCTATGCATTCAATACACACGTCACCTATACATCGAGTTTCAAAGTTGAATTATTAAATACGACTGGTGATGTGCTCATCAATTTACCTGTACTTCTCATTTTTAGTTTGTTCATCGCTGTTATGCTAAACATGAAATTTAGAGGTAGAGCTCTTGTTCGTGCGATATTCTTTGTTCCTGTCATTTTAAATTCAGCTGCTGTTGCTACTGCATTAGGTGGTGGTGAAGCGATTGCTGCAATCCTAGAGCAACAAGGCATAGATCAGATATTTGATTTACAGTTTTACTTATTACAAACAGGCATGGCTCCTTTCCTTATTACATTTATTGTTGGCTTAATCGATCGCATTTATGCAATCCTTGCCCTAGCAGGTGTTCCTATTTTGTTATTTTTAGCGAGCATTCAATCCATTCCGAAACATCTTTATGAAGCTGCTAAGATTGAAGGAGCAACAGCATATGAAATGTTTTGGTTAATCACTTTACCTAATGTAACACCACATATAGTCACTGTCGTAGTTTATGCACTTGTTGACACATTCTTGACATCAGAAGTCAGTACAATTATCAGAGAAGAATTCAGTAAACAAAACTGGGGTTTAAGCTCTGCAATGGCATGGATTTATGTGGCAACCATCATTATGATATTACTCGTTCTTGGCATATTAGCTAAAGCCTTGAAGATAGGAGAATCTCACTATGAAAATTAATTTTATGGATAAGATTAAATCCTATGTTTTAGATATTAAAGAAAATCTGACAGATCCAAGAAAGAATGCAAGACGTGCAAGAAAGATTCAAAGCTTTGCAATGACATTTGTCAGATCAACGTTGCTTATTGGGTTATGTTTTGTTATCTTATTTCCTACACTCCAACAAATCCTGATGGCTCTTAGAGCACCTGAGGATGTCAATAATCCAGCAGTCATATGGATACCTGAAACTTGGAGCATTATGAATTTAAAAATTGCTGCTCTTGTGTTAGATTATAAAGATGCTTTAATCAATACCTTTAAATTAAGTTTCATTTCAATGATTTTACAAATTGCCTCAACAGCTCTTGCTGGTTATGCTTTTAGTAGATTGAAATTTAGAGGCAGTAACATACTGTTTATTATTGTTATTTTGACAATCATTATACCGCCACAAGCTCTTTCCCTTGCCCAATATCTTTATTTTAGAGATTTGAGACTAATCGGTAAAGAATCATCGATTTATTTGATGAGTGCATTAGGCATGGGTATTAGATCAGGTATCTTTATCTATATCTTTAGAAGCTTCTTTAAGGGATTACCTAAAGAGTTAGAAGAATCAGCCATCATCGATGGTGCAAGTGTTTTTAGAACTTTTTGGAGTGTTATGCTTCCAAATGCAAGAGGTGCTCTTGTTACTGTTGGGTTATTTGCTTTTGTTTGGCAATGGAACGACACATATTTTGTTAAGATTTTTGAAGTGAGTACTGCTGAGTTCCCATTATTGACGATTAGATTACTTAATGCAGCCGAAGGAATGTATGCTCAGCTTGTCTATAATGGAGCACTTAATTTGATTGGCCAAGATGTTTGGGAAAATCCAATTTATCTAGCATTAATCTCAAATGTTGCCGCATTATTGATGATGTTGCCATTACTTATTATGTATTTATTCGTCCAAAAACAATTTGTTGAATCAATTGAAAGAACTGGTATTGTTGGTTAAAAGGGAGATACTTGATGTATAAAGAGAAAAAGATTTTTTCCATCATGAATACAATAGCTGATTGGATCATCCGTTTTGTCGTGATTAATATCATTGTTATCACATTATCACTTCCAATCATCACTTTATATCCAGCAATGTCAGCAGGTTATAATCTTTTTCATGACTATGCTAATAAAGATGAAGTCAAGCTTTTTAGTGGATATTTTGAGCATCTAAAAAAAGATTTCTTTAAGAAATTATTGATTGGGTTCATCTTGTTTATTCTCATCTTCTTAGGATATACTAACGTGACATATTATGTTGATATATTGAATGAACAGAATCATTGGTTTTATGTTGTTGGGTATTATGTTACAACTATTTTCTTGGTGATTGCTATTATAGTGACATTACTTTCAGTTACAGTAATTAAAGTGTATCCAAAAGCAAAATATATCAACATTTTAAAAATATCATTTTTCGTTGCCGGTAGATACTTTTTTAGAACCATGTTGCTAATTGTAATTACAGTTCTACCATTTGCATTATTACTTGTACCAATCACAACAATGATCTTTGTTTTTGGTGGCATCTCATTACCACTTTACTTAAATGTAATTGTTACAAAACCTATAGTTACTTATTTAGAGAAGTTAGGTGAAGCCAAATGATTAAGGTTGGGTTAGAAAGAATTGATGAATATCTTAATTTATTTAGAAACAAACGTGTAGGGTTGATTACCAATCCCACAGGTGTTACAAAAGATCTTGTTTCTACAATAGATATTCTAAATGAAAAAACAAATCTAGTTGCTTTATTTTCTCCTGAGCATGGCGTTAGAGGTGATCTCCAAGCTGGCGTTAAATTAGGTGATTATGTCGATCCATATACCGGATGTTTTGTCTATTCATTATATGGCGAAAATAGAAAACCTACCAAAGAAATGTTGGATAAACTTGATGTTTTGTGCTTTGATATTCAGGATGTTGGTGCAAGATTTTATACCTATATTTATACACTTGCATACTCAATGATGGCAGCAAAAGAAAACAACAAAACATTTGTAGTCTTTGATCGTCCTAATCCAGTAGGAGGTATCGAAGTTGAAGGTAATATTTTGGATATTACATTTCGTTCTTTTGTTGGCTATTATCCGTTAGTACAAAGATATGGATTGACCATTGGTGAACTCGCACTTTACTATAATAGTGAATTTGACATTCATTGCGACTTACATGTCATTCCTTTAGAGGGTTGGAAAAGAGATATGGATTATGAAGCACTCAATCGCCCATGGGTTTATCCATCACCCAACATTCCTTATGCTATAAGTACTTATAGTTATTTAACATCATGTTATTTTGAAGGAACGAACATGTCAGAAGGAAGAGGCACAGCTAAGCCATTTTCATTGATTGGTGCACCTTGGTTAGATGCTGAAAAAGTTATTAGTGCCTTGAAGGATAGAAATATTTTAGGTGCTCAATTCAGAAAAGTTTTTTTCACACCGACTTTTAGTAAACATCAAAATATTTTATGTCAAGGTATTGAAATATTTGTAACAGATAAACAAAAATTTAAACCAGTTAGTACAGGTATGACTTTATTGTATCTCATTCGAGACTTACATCAAGAATTTGCTTTTCTACCTCCATATCATGAGGGTAAGAACCAAATGATTGATTTACTTACAGGAGATAATATCGTTAGAACTGGACGCTTAAGTCTTGATGAATTGCTCATAAAAATAGAGGAAGACTCTATGACTTTCAAGCAAAAGAAAGTAGGTTATCATCTCTATGAATAAATACGATATCAATCAATTATCTCTACAAGAAAAAATTGGACAACTCTTTATGTTTGGTTTTGATGCTACAGTTCCTAATGATCATGCCATCAAGCTGATTAGAGACTATAAAGTTGGCAACGTGATTTTATTTGCAAGAAACATTAAGACACCAGAACAGTTATTTTACTTAAATCAAAATCTTCAGAAATTAGCTATTGAGCATATAGGTATTCCATTGTTCATTAGCATTGATCAAGAAGGTGGTATGGTAACTAGAATTTTAGAAGGTGGAACGTTCTTTCCAGGTGCGATGACGATTGCAGCTAGCAATAATGTTGAACATGCCTATTTAGTTGGCAAGCACATGGGAAAAGAACTCAAAGCTTTTGGTATCAATATGAATTTCGCACCTGTTTTAGATGTTAACAACAATCCAAAGAATCCAGTTATTGGAGTAAGAAGTTTTTCTGATGATCCTAAAATGGTTAGTGATTATGGAGTCGCATTTGTTAAAGGATTACAGGAAAGCATCATAGCAACTGGTAAGCATTTTCCAGGTCATGGCGATACGCATGTTGATTCTCATTTAGCATTGCCACAGGTTTTATATGGCATGGAACGACTTAATCAAATTGAGCTTGTTCCCTTTAAGAAAGCAATAAATCAAGGGATCAAAGCAATCATGAGTTCACATATTGATTTTCCAGCTTTAACAGAAAATGGATTACCCACAACTCTATCAAAAAAATGCTTGACTGGCTATCTTAGAGAAGAACTAGGATTTGAAGGTCTAATTGTTACTGATGGCATGCAGATGAAAGCTATCCAAGATAATTATACAACTGTAGGTGGTTCATTGATGGCGCTGGAAGCAGGCGCAAACATTGTTTGTATATGCCATTCTGAAGAGTTGCAGATCAAAGCAACACAAAGAGTATATGAAGCTGTTATCCATAATGAATTATCTCTTGATCTGATTAATGAACGTGTTAATAGAGTTTTAAAATATAAATCAGAACTTGATTCTCTAGATCTTAATCTTGAGTATGAACAAATTAAAGAGATTGTTCTCGATAAAACTACAAAGGCATTTGCATATCAGATAGTAGAAGATGCAGCCACACTTGTCAAAGGACATCCACTTAGACTCAAAGCAAATGCATTATTTGTAGGTATCTTGCCAAAAGCAACGACTATAGCAGATGAAACCGATGGAGAGCATCACTTGATCAAAGATATTAGAAGAGAACTTCCTGGTTTGGAAACTTTAGTCATATCTGTTGATCCAAACGATCGCGAGATTGAGCTTGTCTTGGAGAAATCCAAGAACTATCAACAAGTCATCTTGACAACATTTAATGCCAATATATATCAGTCTCAGATCAAATTAGTTAATCTATTATCGGATCAAAAGTCTGAGCTTCACGTCATTTCGATGAGAAACCCTTATGACTTATATTACACAAAACAAATTATGAATAATGTTTGCCTATATGAATACACACCAAATTCTATTCAGGTCTTAATGAATTACCTAAAAGGAGATGTTTCCCTCCTTGGGAAACTACCTGTACACTATGAATAAATATATCATTGGAATTGATGGTGGCGGTACTAAAACTTTAGGTGTTCTCTATAATTTTGAAGGTGTTGAATTAAATAGAGTTGAATTTGGGTTTTCTAATTTCTCGATGGGCGAAGCTGAAGCAAAACAAAATATTGAAAAAACATTGCATGAACTATGTAAAAATCTTGAAGAAGACAGAGAACTCTATATTCAAATGGGCGTAGCTGGTGTTTCTAAATTAAGAGAGCAGAACTTGTATAAAGCCAAATTAGAGGCGATGTTTAATGCTCAGGTTAGTTTAGATTCTGACGCATTAATAGCCTTATATTCAGTTAAAAAAGATCAAGATGTCAATGTAATATTGGTGATTGGTGGTACCGGAAGTGTTCTCATGATTGGTGAAGATGATCATGTGCAAATTGTCGGTGGATTTGGGCATTTGCTTGGAGATGAGGGTTCAGCATATCATCTTGTGACATCTGCCTTAAAAAAAATCATTGAAGACAAAGAAAGCAACCAACCTGATACGGATCTTTCCCTCCAAATTTTAAAAGAGATTAAAGCTCCAGATTATCAAGCAATTAAGGATTTTGTTTATAACGAAAATAAAAAAACTATTGCAGGATTGTCTAGATTCATTGCTAATAGAGCATTAAATCAAGATCCGGATGCGATTGAACTATTTATACAAGAAGGTCAATTTTTAGCAAAACAAACACTTAATGCTTACCATAAAATAAAAAATAAGCAAGATGTTATTATCGCACTTAGAGGAGGGTTTCTCTTAAGTGCACCTTATGTAAAGGAAACACTTATAAAGGAGTTAGGAAAGCACATAAAGGATTATCAAATAGATGTCCATCAGGTTGAACCTGTCATTGGAGCTTATTATTTGGGTTTTTTAAAACTTTCTAAGAGGTGAGAAAATGATTGATATTAGTAAAATAAGCACTGAAAAAAGAAACAAGAAAACGAAAAACATCGATTTGGTGTCAACAGGAGAAATGTTGAAACTTTTAAATGATGAGGATAAAACCGTTCCATTAGCAGTTGAACAGGCAATTCCTCAGATTGAAAAAGTTGTTGATATCGTTACTGAAACTTTTGCAAAAGGTGGAAGGTTATTTTACATTGGCGCAGGAACAAGTGGTAGATTAGGCGTTTTAGACGCTAGTGAGTGTCCGCCTACTTATGGTGTGCCAAATGATATGGTCATTGGTATCATTGCAGGTGGTGATACTGCACTTCGAACTTCAATTGAAGGTATTGAAGATTCAAAAGATGCTGCAAGAAAAGATTTGGAATCATATCGATTGACTAAAGATGACATCGTGATTGGTATTGCTGCTAGTGGAAGAACACCTTATGTTATTGGTGGTATCGAGTATGCTAACAGCTTGGGATGTGAAACAGCATGTATCACAACAAGTGCAGATTCTGAGATTGCTCAAGTTGCAAAACATCCAATTGAAGCGATTACTGGTGCTGAACCAGTCACTGGTTCAACAAGAATGAAATCTGGTACGGCTCAAAAGATGATTTTAAACATGATTACAACAGCTTCTATGGTCAAAATCGGTAAGGTTTATGAAAATCTAATGATTGATGTCCAAATGAGCAATGATAAATTGATTTCAAGAGCACAAAAAATCGTAATGGAAGTGACAGGTGTTGAACCTGAAATAGCTTTGGAATATTTGAAAAAATACAATTCTGTTAAATACGCAATATTTGCCATCATGTCAAAAATAGAAGATAAAGACAAAATCGCAAAACTTCTTGAGACACATAATGGTAATATTAGAGAATCATTAAAAACAACCAAAACATAAAGAAAAACAAGAAGGTGAATTTATGAAAGTCATCATATGTAAAAATTATGACGAGATAGCTAGAAAAGCGACATCCATGGTCATTCAAGAAATCAAGAAGAATCCCCAATTAAATATTGGTCTAGCAACTGGTTCATCTCCTCTTGGTCTCTATAAAAACTTAATTGAAGCATTTAAAAATAAGGAAGTCTCATTTAGTGGCGTAACATCTTATAATCTCGATGAGTATATCGGTATTGATCGTTCTCATCCACAGAGCTATTATCGTTTTATGTTTGAAAATCTATTCAAACACATTGATATCAAACCTGAAAACATCCATCTTCCAAATAATGATCTTTCACAGATTGATCATATTGCCAATGACTACAATAAAATCTTACATGAAAATCCTTTAGATCTACAAATTTTAGGTATTGGTAGCAATGGTCATATTGGATTTAATGAACCAGGTACTCCTCTGGAAAGTGAAACATTTATCGTTACACTTGATGAACAAACTAGAAAAGACAACTCAAGATTCTTCAAGAGCATCGATGAAGTGCCACAATATGCAATAACCATGGGTATCAAAAATATCATGTACTCGAAAAAGATTATTTTAATTGCATCTGGAAAAGAGAAAGCAAAAGCTATTCATGAGATGATCAAAGGAAAAATAACAACAAAGTTTCCTGCATCAATCTTGCAACTGCACCCAGATTGCACAATCATCTTAGATACAGAATCTGCATCACAATTATCATAAATGTATCTAATTTAATAGATGATGTGATATAATATTTAACGAGGTGGAACACATATGGCTTGGAGTAACGAAACGTATTTAATCGGTGAGAAAACTAAGGTTGAAGGCGAAAAAGGAATGGGTGTTATAACACGCATTGATAAAGAACGCGGTTTAATTTATGTTCTCTACAAGAGAATGAGAGAAGAAGCTTATCCTTATCCTGAAGCATTAGATCAAGGTAAACTAAAACCTGAAGTAACAAAAAGATAAACACTTTTAGTGTTTCTTTTTTTAGGTAAATATATGTGGAAGAAATTTATAATGTTTTGGAAAAACTTTTTCATCATGGTATGGGAAATTATTAAGAGTATGAAATCTATTCGAGGTTTGATATCTCTTTTTATTGCTTATATGATTTTCCATGGTTGGGCACTTATTTTTTTTATCATAGGATTGTTAAGTGGTAATGGTTGGTTCTTAGGAATAGGTAGTGCTGTGATGCTCTTTTGGTTTGGTCCGGGTACACCTGTTATACCCTTAATTATTGTTACTGCATTTATTATTCAAAGATATATTTTAATGGATCAATCAAATAAAATATCGGTCAAACAAAAGTGGATTGAACTCAACGAAAAAAAGATTAAACCATAAATATAAAAGGAGATTGATACTATGAAATTGATTAAAAGATTGCTCGTCTTAATTATTGTGCTTGCTTTAGCGCTTGTTGTCGGCGTCATAATGATCGCAAGATCGATTGCTGTTGAGGTTACAGATGCGGATTTACCACAAAATGTTTATACGGAAACAGGGGATTTACTGACGATTGCTGAGCTTAATTTAGCAGGTCTTGTGCTTGCTAATGAACAAGAGCAGTATTCAATCATTGAAGAGTTCATGAACTATATACTTTTAGATTCAATCCGTACAAATATCAATAGTGCATATGATCCTTTAGGAGATCTAGATACTGATGATGCGAACTATGTCATGAATGATCATGCATTCTATATCGACTATGTGTATGCTGAGCTTAACGATACTGATCAAATGGTTATTTGTATAAGCTTTGGTACAGATCAATATTATCAGATGCACTCAGCATTATATTTAACCTTTGATATTGATATCGAAATTGTATTGCTCAATATTAATGTTGTACTAACATTATCTGAATACAGAATCGCAGATAAAGAATTATCAATGAGAATTCTTGATTTTGCATTTAATAAACTTGATAAGAGCACGATTGAAGATAGTATGACTTTTGGTACCTTAGATTTAGATACATATACCTTTACCATTTCACTCATCGGTTAATATCAATATGATAAAAAATGAATAACTCGGTCTTAAATCGTGTTAAAATAGATGTAGTGAAATCGTTGAATGGAGGAAAAAATGATGATATTTAGTCCAATAAAAATCAAAGAATATGAAATTAAAAACCGAGCAGTCATGCCCCCAATGTGTATGTATAGTGCAAATGAAGAAGGATTAGTTAATGATTTTCACATTGTGCATTATGGAACAAGAGCTATTGGTGGTGTTGGTCTCATCATTCAAGAAGCTACAGCGGTTCTTCCTGATGGAAGAATTACGGTAAATGATCTAGGTATTTGGAGTGATCATCATATTCTAGGTTTAAGCCGTATTGTTGATGTCATTCATATGAATGGCAGCATTGCTGGTATTCAGATCAATCATGCGGGACGTAAAGCAAAGGTAGAAAACCCAGTTGGCCCATCAGCAATCACCTATAGTGATGATTACAAGATGCCAAAAGAGATGACCACAAATGATATTAAAGAAGTTGTAGAGGCTTTTAAAGATGCAGCAAGACGTGCTGATCAGGCAGGATATGATTTACTAGAAATTCATGGAGCACACGGATATCTCATTTTCGAATTTTTATCACCATTATCTAATCAAAGAACAGATCGATATAAAGATGGCAAGATATTCTTAAGAGAAATCATGGAAGCTGTAACTAGTGTATGGCCAAAAGAAAAAATGCTGGCACTTCGCGTATCTGCCTATGAATATATTGATGGTGGTGTGACACCAGAATCCATATCTGAAGCAATTAATTACGTTAAAGATTTAGGTTTGGATTTAATTGATGTCAGCTCTGGTGGCAATGTTTTAGTTAAGATTAGAGCCTTTCCTGGATATCAATTAGATTTAGCAAAGAAAGTAAAAGAACTCACTGGATGCAAGGTCATCGGTGGTGGACTGGTTACTGATCTTAGCCTGGCGTCAAATGCTGTGGGATCTGAAAGATGCGATATGGTTTATTTTGGTCGAATTCTGTTAAGAGAGCCCTACTTATTCATCAATCATGCAAGTGATTTGGGGTATGAAATTAAATATCCTGAACCCTACATAAGAGGTAAAAAATGAAGGTATTGATGCATATGTGCTGTGCGCCTTGTGCGGTGTATCCAGTACAAGCGATGAAAGAAAAAGGCATTGAAATTGATGGATTATTCTATAATCCAAATATTCATCCTTTTGAAGAATTTCAGAAAAGAGAAGATAATGTTGAAAAACTTGCTGAAAAGGAAGGTTTTTTGGTTCATTATCTCCCTGATTTTAAGGAAGACCTTTGGCTAGCTTTAGAATCAAAGGATCAAAATAGATGCAACATGTGCTATGAAATGAGATTAAAGAGAGCCTTTGAATTTGCCAAAGAACATGGATATGATGCAGTAACTACATCTCTATTAGTAAGCCCTTATCAACAGCATGATGTTATTATCGATATCGCTTTAAAGTATGCAAAAATCTATAATATGCCGTTTTATTACGAAGATTTTAGACTTGGTTATAAAGAAGGCCAAAAATTAGCTAAAGAATATGGATTATATTGTCAAAGATATTGTGGCTGCATTTTATCACTCAAAGAAAGAATGAATGAAATCAAACAAGCGCTATAATAATATTTTTTAGGTGTTATTTACTGCAGGCAATCATTGTCTGTATTTTTTTTACTTTGATGTATTGACAATCCTTATCAACTATTATACAATGAATAGTAGTAGACATCATATTACACTTTTGATAGGAGGTCACATGATGCAAATTATCATTTATGGGTTCATATGGGTAATCATCATACATGTTATTTTAAATAGAAGTTTAAAACTGACTCAAAAAAAATCAATGCTTATCGTAAAATTGATCTCTTTTACACTTCTTTCATACAAATTGATTGAATATGGGTTTCACTGGATTCAAGGAGATTTTTCTAAAATGCCTGTTGAATATTCTGCAATAACATATCTTTTGTTTTCAATAACTTTCTTATTTGACTTAAAGGTTTTAAAACCATTTGTTACATTTGCAGCATTTCTATCAGGTGTTGGATACTTAGTTACATTTCCATTTTTAGGTGGTGCATTTATAGAAGGCAATGGAGTTACTACAACCTTGTTAGCTTTATTTAATCACAGTATGCTTTATGTAGCTAGCATCATTGTAATGAAGCATAAGTTCTATTCGATTGAAAGCAGAAGATCAATACTTATTTGTACACTCATTGTTGTAGCATATTCGATTACAATGCAGTATCTCATTAATTTTGAAGGTAAGTACCTCTTTATTTATATGGTTTTGGATGGTAGAATATTATATCAGCTATTTCATCATATAGATATTGATGGATTTGTTTTTCTCCCATATAATCTATTAATTGTCTCAATCTATTTAGGTATGATTCAAATCTTTTATAAAGTTAATATCAAAGTATATGAGTTGTATCATGAATTTGCACCTAAAATGTTAGGAAAAGAGGTTATCAAGCATGAACATACAGTATAAAAAAGGCGTTTTAGATTTGCTTGTTTTATCCATGTTGGACAAAAAGGATCAATATGGATATGATATTTCCGATACATTGAGTGAAAAAATCAGTTTATCACCTGGCACGGTATATCCGATATTGAGGAAGCTCAAAGATGATGGTTATGTCACAACATATCTATCTGAAACGAGTGGTGGACCAGCTAGAAAATATTATAAATTAACACAAAGTGGTAAACAGAAATTAATAGAATCGAAAAAAGAATGGACTGATTTTGTGAAAACCACACTTGAGATCCTGGAGGTTAAATAAAATGACTAGACAAACATTTATTAAAGAATTATCTGATGGGCTAAAAAAAATGGGGACATCCGATATTGAAGAAATTATCAAAGATTATGAAATTCATTTTGACAATGAAATAGAAAAAGGGAAAACAGAAGAAGAGATTTCGAGAGAATTAGGAAAAATCAATGACATCTTGCTTGATTTTCAAATAGAAAAACCAAGTACTGAAGTTATCAAGAGAATGTCGATTTATTCAGTTGTTTTATCGGACATAATTATTTATTTAGGAATGCTTTCTTTATATCTGGGTAATTTATCTATTATCATTTTGTCTTTAGGAAGTTTTCTATTAGGAATCTATTTCTTGTTATCAATGAATTACTTAGAATTCATACCTATAATGGAACCTGTGTTTGGTCAATTGTTAGGCTTTATGTTTATCTCACTTGCTGTTCTATCTTTTGGTACAACTGCGCTTCTCTTCAGATTCTTAAATACACTGATGAAAAAATTGAACAGTTGGCATAAAGTGGTTTTAAAAGGTGTTGTGAATAGAAATATGATTTACTTTAACCAATCGAAGCTCATCAAACGAATCACATTGTGGAGTGGACTGATTGTAATTATATTGTTTATTGTTACATATGTGTTAGGTGTTAACATTGCAGAAAACCCTCAATTTTGGCATGAATGGAATTGGTTTGAGTAGATGATAGAGAAAAATCTTATGTTTAGAACAATGATTAAGAAAAAAAATCAGATGAATGACCAAGACGCACTTCAATTACTAATCAACGGAAGATATGGTGTATTAGGAACTATTTCCGATAATGGTTATCCATATACAATACCTTTGAACTATGTTTATCTTGATAACAAGATATATTTCCATAGTGCTAAAATTGGGCATAAAATAGATAATATTAATCAAAATGAAAAAGTATCTTTTACTGTCGTAGGGGAAGAATCTATCATTGAAGAAGAGTTGACATCACATTACAAAAGTGTGACCCTATTTGGGACAGCTAGGGTTGTTCCTGGCAACAAAGATGTCTTATTTTCTTTAGTTAAGAAGTATGCATCTAGGATGTTTGCTCAAAGTAAAAATAGTATCGAAGAAGATGCTCATAATACTTCAATAATTGAGATTACAATAGAACACATCACAGGGAAAATGAACGGTTCACAAATAGAAAAATAAGCCATTTGAAAATATGGCTTTTTATTTGATATTTTATTTATGAGTGTATAAAATTTGTTTGTCTTAGTTCACTTGACATTCAAGGTGATAGATGAATGGTCTAGCTTGTCATTCATCCTGATCAAATGAATAGCCAAAAATAAATTCAAGATCAACAAAAGATTGAAGTTTCTTTTTCAAACAATGAAAGCGTTTTATTTCAAAAGATACATAACGAATCATATTTTCTAAATCATGCAATCCATGAAATTAAGTTGTTCTAAATAAAAAGTAGAGAAATTGCAACTTTTAGTACAGATTGATTATAGAATTGATTGTTTTAACAAGAAAAACGTGCTACAATTATTCGGTATTCAGAGTAAAAAGTCATTTTAAGGGAGAATAAAAATGGAACACGGAACTAGTACTGAATGGGTTGAAGATGGTGCAAGTGAGTATAAAGCAAAGCTTGGAGTAAGGATGTTTATCATGTTTGTTATCGTATATACGGGATTCATTTTGATTAATTCATTAAATCCTAAACTTATGGGAATAGATATTGGTAAAGTCAATCTTGCTTTTTTTTATGGAATTGGGTTGATTATTTATGCATTGATTTTAGCAACAATTTATAATTATCTTTGTACAAAAAAAGAAAATGAGATGGCTATCAAGAATCAGGTGAACAATAAATGAAATACGAGGCAAGTACTTTAGCGGTAATGATTTTCTTGGCAATTGTTGCTTTTGTATTATTTATATCTTACTATTTTGCTAAAAAGTCACAAAGTAGTGACTCATATTATAAAGCAGGGGGAAATATCCATTGGGCAGTTAATGGGATTGCTTTTGCTGGAGATTACTTAAGTGCTGCATCATTCTTAGGAATCGTTGGCATGATCAGCATGGTTGGATATGATGGATTTTTATATTCCATTGGATATTTATCAGGATGGATAGTTGCCTTATTTGTGGTTGCAGAACCAATGAAAAAATTAGGGAAATACACATTTACCGATGCTCTTGATTCAAAATTCAATAGTAAAGGTATTCAGTTATTTGCAGCATTAAGCACGTTAATCGTATCAATCTTTTATCTTATACCACAAATGGTTGGTGCTGGTTCCTTAATTGAACCTTTATTAGGGATTCCTTATTGGTGGGGAGTTATCATTGTCGGTACACTTGTTGTCATCATTGTTGCTACAGCTGGCATGAAAAGTACGACATATGTGCAATTCTTAAAGGGTGGATTACTCATTATATTTAGTATGATCATCACGATCATGATTTTAAGAAATGGTATCAATACCACTCCAGACAGTCAAAATGGAGATTATCATCAATTTGTTGAACTGGAAGTTATTAGTATTAGTGGAGATAATTTAGTTTTAGAAGATGATCTTGTTGTCATAGACCGTACAATCAAAACCGAAAATTATTGGTATGTGGTTATACCTGGAGATGAATACGAAACCATATGGGAAGTTGATCAAGAGCATATGGTTCTCAAAGAAACCTTGTTTATTACTGACAAAGCTGATGGTTCAATCCTTTACAATGGTGCACCTAGAGAAGAAGCACAATTCTTTCTTGTTGGACACATGAGTGAAGTTGATGGTAGTTCTGATACTTCAACGGGTCCTGTTGGTGTTTTTGAATTCATTCAATTGATAAAAGAAGGAACGCTCGTAAGATGGGGAAAAGATGTCGTCCATGATGGTGATGATATTATTACCATTTTTTATCAAATTGAAACTAAAGGCTCTGATGTACTGGTTCCTGGGTTACAATTTAAAGTCGATCCAGCAAAAGGAGCAACCATTTGGAATCAACTAGACTTTATTTCATTGATGTTAGCATTATTTTTAGGTACTGCTGGATTACCGCATATTCTCATTAGATATTATACGGTTAAAAGCCCTGCAGCAGCAAGAAAGTCAACGATCATAGCCATTCTTGCCATTGGATTTTTCTATGTCTTAACGATGTTTATGGGTCTTGGAGCTATGGTGAATGGATCCATTGATTTAAGTAATAGCAATATGAGTGCTCCATTGCTTGCAAAAGGATTTGGAATATTCATTTTCTCCATTATATCAGCGATTGCATTCGCAACAGTTCTTGGAACTGTCAGTGGACTTATTGTTGCATCGAGTGGAGCTGTAGCTCATGATATTATGGATAGATTCTTAAATATTAAAATGACTGATAAACAAAAGGTTGCAGCTGGAAAAATAACGGCAATCGTTGTTGGAATTATAGCAATGATCTTAGGTATATTATTTCAGGGAATGAATGTTTCCTATTTAGTAGGATGGGCATTTGCAGTTGCTGCAAGTGCGAATTTACCAGCAATCATCATGGTGTTGTTCTGGAAGAAAACAACAGCAAAAGGAGTCGTTGCTTCAATTTCTGTCGGCTTATTAAGTTCAATGCTCATTATTCTTCTTTCTCAGACAACAATTGATGGTATTTATCATCTAGTGGATGTAACTTCAATTGTTCCGATCAATAACCCAGCAATTGTCAGTGTACCTTTGGCATTTATTACAATCGTGGTTGTTAGCTTATTGACAAAAAAGAAAGATGATAAAACTGAAACACTAGCTGGTGTTTAATATTCTATAGTTTTACATAAACTACGTTTAATTATTAATGAAAAGCTCATTCAAGTATCTCAATCTATCTCTTTAAAAATTTTGTGACAGATTAAAGAATTATAGGAAGGTACTCAGTACCATTGAATTATTAAATATCTAACAAAAAAACAAACAGGTCCCTGTTTGTTTTTAAATTTTACTCACCTTTTTTTAGCGGTCGTACATTCTAGAATATATCTTTCTACTGTTTTCTATTGGAATTGCCTTACAGACATTATAATAAAATGGTTGTGTTCTTTCACTGACTCCGCCTATGATCGCATAAGCATATCCATCAAAATACATAGCCTCAAGACAATGGAGAATTAAAGACGCTCCAATCCCTTTTCTTCGGTGATTTTCATCAACACCCATTGGTCCGAAGAATCCTTTAGCTGTAGCATCATAACATGCGAATCCGATGATTTGTTGTCCTGATGTTGCAATAAAACATGATGGGTTTGCTTTATATAATGCGGATTTAACTTCTGATGCCCATCTTGGTGAAAAACGTTCCACAATAAATTGAATCATCTGATCACCATCAGTTGATAAGATGCGTTTAATTTTGTAATCGACATGACTCGTTTTAAAATTTTGTTGATAAAGATCAACTAATAAATCACAACTTGGCATACATTTTCTCCTATCAAATATGAATCTACTTATATTTTATCATATCCGATATTCTAAACCATAATCACATTCATCAAATTTTGATAAAGAGACTTCATCCATGCACATTCAAAGCCAAATCATATATAATGGAAATATATAGAATACTAGAGGTGACTTATGAATATCTTCATAACCGGTGGTACACGAGGCATAGGCTTTGGTCTAGTAAATGAGTTTCTAAAGAAGAACCATCATGTTGTTTTCACTGGAACTAGTGAGGAAAGTATAAATAAAGCATCATCAAAATTTAATGGTGATTTTTTTGGCGTTGTATGTGATGTCAGACATAAAAGTCAAATTGAGTATGCAAAAGATCAAGCAATTAAGCAATATGGATCCATTGATATATGGATTAATAATGCAGGTGTGGATCAAGATCGTCTTGATGTTTCAGATTTATCTGAAGACGAAATTAAAAGAGTGGTTGACATCAACATCGTTGGAATGATGCTTGGGACAAGCATAGCGCTACTTCAAATGAAGAAACAAGGATTTGGTCATGTTTATAATATGGAAGGCTTAGGCAGCAACAATATGACAATTCCAAAAACTCTCATATATGGGTCATCAAAACATTTATTAACATATTTTAGCAAAGGATGCAATAAAGAATTAAAATCATATCAAGATGTTTGGGTTGGCACTTTATCTCCTGGTATGGTTTTTACAGATCTTTTGTTACATGATATGGGAGAAGATGGTATGAAAATAGCACGAATTCTAGGTAGTGAAGTTGAAGAAGTTGCTCCATGGCTTGTTAAACAAATGATTAAAAATAAGAAGAAAATAGCATGGTTAACAAATTTGAAGGTTATAAGAAAATTTATGTTTTCCCCCTTTAGAAAAAAGAAGGATCATTAAGGAGAATTATGGATATCATCCGATTAACAAAACAAGAAGCTAGAGAGTATATGGTTAAATATCATATGATTAATACAGATGATCAAATCAAAGGCATGGATGGCATTCTTGCTGTTTTCAATCGTCTGCAATCGATACAATATGACCCTCTAAATGTTGTTGGAACCAATCCTGAACTTGTTTTGCAATCTCGAGTTTTGTATTTTAATAAAGAATTATTGAGCCAAGCATTATATCAGGATAGAGTATTAATTGATGCATGGGACAAGCAAATGAGTATTTATCAGACTAAAGATTTTCCTTTCATGACAAGAATTAGAAAGCATCGCGGAGAATTAGAAATTCATGCTCTTCAATATAGATTGCAGCTTGATGCATTAAAATATATTGATGAAGTATTGAGTATCATCAAAGCAAAAGGACCCATCTTTGCTAAAGATATAAATATTGGTGAATCCTTCAAACATAAGTGGGGTCAAACTAAACCTTCAAGCGCTACACTTGACTACTTGTTTCAAATAGGTAAAATTGGAGTATATAATAAAAAAAATACAATGAAGCAATATGACTTGATGGAAAAACTGATTCATCATAAAGATACAGAAGATTCATTTAGTGATGAAGCTACATTTATTGAATACTACTTATTGAGAAGAATTAAATCCATGGGACTTGTTTCTAGTAAAAATGGTGTTCATTTTAGTGGTTTGTATATTGAAAAAAAGGAAAGCAGGTTACTTCACCTAAAAAGCTTAATCAAAAAAGGGATTGTTACTGAAATAGAAATCGAATCACTCAAAGACAAGTACTATGTGTTGACCGAATTACTATATCCTACAAGCAAATTGATTGATAGAGTCTCATTTATAGCTCCACTTGATAATCTTATTTGGGATAGAAATATTCTTAAGGATGTCTTTGAGTTTGATTATACTTGGGAGGTTTACACCCCTAAGAGTAAGCACAAGTATGGCTATTATGTTTTACCAATTCTATATGGAAGTCAATTTATTGGTCGCATTGAATTTGAGATTCATAGGAATTCTGATCCTTTGAAGGTTAAAAATATATGGTATGAAGAAGATTTTAAAATAACTCAAAAATATGAAAATGAATTGGATAAAGCATTATTAAAATTTTCACTATATTTAGGTGCAAATGGCTATAATCAATCAATTAATCAATGAAATCCATGGAGATTCTATGAAAACAAAATCAAGTTTTAAAAAGATTATTAAAAAAATACTTTTAGCAATTGTTTTAATAATGGCTTTATTCATTTCAGGTTTAGCTATCTATTCAAGTGGATCGTATCAAGCATTGCCAGAAATGAACGATGCGATAGAAACACTCAATTTAAGCGAAGTCACTTATAGTGAAAAAACATTTTATATTAAATATCAAGTTGATGATCCAATTTTAAATATTGTCTTTGTTCCTGGAGGATTGGTATCACCTGATAGTTATAAGTATCTTGCTGCAAGTTTAGCCAAAGAAGGTTATAATGTAACCATTGTGAAGGTTATTTTTAATTTGGCTATTTTAACTCCAAATGCAGCAAAAAAATATCTTGATCCCAATATGGATAATGTGATCATTGGACACTCATTGGGAGGAGTTGTTGCTAGTATGGTCGCATCGAATAATGAATTGATTTCAAAGATTGTTTTGTTAGGAAGCTACCCTATCAAGGATATTTCGAACCAACAATCTCTAATGATTACTGCTGAACACGACATAGCAATGGATCAAGAAGCATTTAATGATAGTTTAAAATATGTAAATAGCGAAAATATTATATTCAATATTGATGGAGGAAACCACGCTCAATTTGGTTGGTATGGACCACAAAAAGGCGATGGCGAAGCTGAAATCTCAACTTTAGAAGAACAAAATATCGTTGTCAGCAAGATTTTGGAGTTCTTAATAACTTAAATTTAAATAATCAAGATGCGATCAATATTTTTTCGCATCAAGATATAAAAGGTTTTATTATATATGTAGAAGTTAAAATTAAATACCATTTAAAAGGAGAAAAAATATGCCTGTAGGTCATGTTAAAGATTTGAATAGAATTGAAATTATTAATCCTAGTGTACTTCATACCTCAATGAAAGCACTTGTATCCCCAGCTGAAGGTTGGGAAGGATATGTCATGCGTGTTGTTGAAGTAGAAGAAAATGGATATACACCTAAACATAATCATCCTTGGCCACACATCAACTATATGATTGAAGGGAATGGAGAACTAGAAATTGATGGAGTTATTCACCAAGTATCATCAGGATCATATGCGTTTGTTCCAGGAAATGCATTGCATCAATTTAGAAATGCTGGAAAAAGTGTGTTCAAGTTTATATGCATCGTTCCTAAAGAAGGACATATTTACTGATTTAATAACAGCCATAGAAGCAATCTTTTTAATAGAAATTTAGTACCCATTCGATTTTGCAGATTTTATGCATATTGATGAGCTATTTTTCTCATTCATGTTTTTCAATAATGCTAGTCATTCATGAAAGAAAATTGGTTTTTCTATTCTCTTATGATATTGCACAATCGCGCCATTTATATTACAATAGAAATAGCCTATGATTAATGAGGAATATATGAAATATATTGCACATCGAGGATTTCCCTCTAAAGCCCCAGAAAATTCAATTCCATCATTTCAACTTGCGGCTTTAAGTGAAGCTCATTTCGGTATTGAATGTGATATTCAGCAAACTAAAGATAATCAATTTGTAGTTTTTCATGATGAGAATCTTAAGCGGATGACTAGAAAAGATTTGATGTTATCGGATCTCACATATGATGAAATAAAAGAAATCAAAATAAAATCAGGCAAGAATATCAGAAAATATCCTGATTTATCAATACCCTTATTTAAAGATTTTCTTGAGATTTGTTTAGCAACAAATAAAACAGCTGTTGTTGAAATCAAGAAGTTAAATGATATCACAGAAGCAATTACTCTACTAAACATCATTGAAGCATATCCTCAATTGCCAGTGATTATCATTTCTTTTGATATTAATTATCTCAAATTCATTAAAGCTATTTCAGATATTCCACTTCAATTATTGGTTTCAAAAATATCTGATGATATCATATACGATAGTAGAGTCAATCAATTCGACTTAGCACTTGATAAAAAGATTGTTAATAAAACATTAGTCAAGCGATTGAAAAAAGAAGGGTTTAAGATTGCCGTCTGGACTGTTGACGATCGAAAACAGGCAGAATTCTTTAAGAATATAGGCATTGATTTTATCACTTCAGACAAATTATAAGAATAGAGGAAGTCATATGAAAATTTCGGTTGGCGGTATGATTGCATCAGGAAAATCTACTTTAGTCAAAAGATTAGGGGATGCCTTAGATTTACCAGTTATGGAAGAATTTGAAAAAGACGATGAAGTTTTCAACACACTACTCAAATGGTTATATGAACAAAAAGCCAATGTTGAAATGCTTTTGCAGATTTATTTCATTCATAATCATTGGTTGAATCAGCAAAAGTACAAAAACCATTTTATTGTAGACAGAGATTTAGTTGAACATTGGTTATTTGCTCAACATAATTTAAAAAGCATGCCAACCATTATGAATATGTATAATGGTGTTTTCCATTCTTATATGAATCAAATTACGAAACCTAATTTATATATCATATTAGATGTTGATTGGGAAAATTTCGAAGAACGAGTGATGGCAAGAGGTAGAGAACAAGAAATTGATAACTTTGCTAAGAATAAAGAGTATTTCTCAAGTTTATTAGGTGATTATGTCACAAAGATTGCTGCTCAGTGTTCAATTTATGATATTCCTTATGTTATTATCAACACGAGCGGAAAGACCGAAGATGAAGTTTTTGAGGAATCTTTAATGCATATTAAAAGAACACAAAAGTTAGTCTCATATGAAACAAAAGACCTCATTTAGAGGTTTTTCTTTATATAATTCATAGTAAGGAGTTACATATGGAAGCTCATATTAAAGCATTATTTAATGAACAAGTTTTGGAAAAATCTGGGTTATTCTTTGGGGTGAAACTTGAAGACTTATTTGAGGTTGGAGGATTTGAAAATTTTATTTACGGATATAAAAAAGAAGGAAAAGATTATATCCTTAGAATTTCACATGCATCACATAGAACCTATGAAGAGTTATTATCAGAATTGGATTTTGTCAATTTTTTAGCTAATCAACATGCTAATGTATCCATACCCATTTTGTCAATCAATCAACATTTGGTTGAAAAAGTTGAGGTTAATGATTCTTACTTCACTGTGTCATCATATATCAAAGCCAATGGTGAGAGACCCAATAAGGATCAGTTTGATGAAACCTTCTTTTTCAATTATGGGAAAACGATTGGTGAATTTCATCGACTCACAAAAGTTTATATGCCTGATCAGGTCATCATCAAAAGATTTAGCTGGGATAATGATCCATTATTTATCAACGCAAGATCGTATTTACCTGATTCAGATGAAATCATCTATCAAAGATTTAAAGAACTGATGGAGCATTTAAATCAAATACCGAAGCACACCGATAACTTTGGTCTTATACATACAGATATTCATATGGGAAATTTTTTTGTTAAAAATAAAGAGTTGTGTGTGTTTGATTTTGATGATTGTGCTTATATGTGGTTTGTATCAGATATTGCAATTGCCTTATTTTACTATATAGAATTTTCAGCAAGAGATGAAAAGAATCAACTTAGCCTATCAGAATTTTTCATGACCCATTTTATGAGAGGGTATTTAAGTGAAAATAGTATTACAAAACAAGATATGAAAACGATGAATGATTTTTTAAAACTTAGAGAACTGGTTCTTTATATTGTTTTTAATCGAAGTGTGGATATATCTATAGACAATTTTGCTTCAAGATACATTAAAAAACATCGAGATCTCATTATTGCTAATAGTCAATTCATCAATATTGATTTTACCAAGTATATTGAATAAGTTTTATCATTCAATGGAAAAAGTGTAGTTTGAATAAAAAGAAAAAGTAGACTTTTATTACATGTCTACTTTTTGGGATTCATTTCATTTTAGAGCTTTTTCTTTTGGTCAGCAGGAGATTGCACTAATTTCTTTTGAGTATAGTGCTTATGCCATCGATAGATGCCATAGCCACTGGGAATAAAGACAATAGCAAATGGCAAGACATTAACCAATGCAATGATTAAACCATCAAAAAATGATATGAGGCCATTGACTCCATTAATAAAACCGTCTATAACTCTTGTTCCAAATGGTAATCTAGATACAATATGATCTAATCTTACGTATATTGTGATCGTAGAATATGCCACGAGACTGTCAAAGGAGTTAAGAGTTCCTTCTAACTCACCTAATAATAAATCTAGAGCTGCAATTCTACTGTTAATCGTAATCATATCAGATAACGAAGCGCCTTCAAATAAAACAACCAGTTGAGCTCTTTCAGCTTCATAAGACGCAATCTTATGTTCAGTTGATTGATATTGAAGTGATATATCAGTTGCTGATTTACTATAATTTGCTATCTTATAGTCGGATTTAATTGTCTGAATAAATGAATCTAGATTTTCAGTTTTCACTCTTGCTACTAAGTATCCAGAGGTAGAAGATATGTTTTCAGAATCAATCCATTCATCACTATCAAGTAATGATCTTATTTCTTCAGTTACCAAAGCGATATCATCAGCAAAGAGTGTGACTTCAGCTGAATATATGATTTTTCGATCTGGAGTTGTAGCATCTAGTAAGATGACATCATCATTATTACCTAGGTCCTCATCAATGATTTGATCATGAGATGCGCTACAAGCTGATAACAAAAAAGATAAACTTAAACATACCACAAATATAATTCCATACATTATTTTTTTCATTTTTGACTTTCCTTTCAAATATATTTTCAAGGATAGTATAAAGAAAAGTTGTGTCAGAAGAGTGACATAGATATGACATGTTTGTGACAAAATTGAAGATGAGTCAAAAGAAAAAGGAATGATTGGCGTATCATTCCTTTTCTTTTTTAAGAGGATGAAATTGTTATTTAAGGAGCAACAGGAGCAGTAATTGCTAGGTTGCGTGTAAAGATTGTTTGGTTACCATAAATATCGGTAACAGTATAAGTTAGAACATAATTTCCTACTACAGAAGTATCGATAGTATAAACACCGACATTATCTGTAACTAGACCAACTGTATCACTTGTAATCACTAAAGTTGGATACTTAGCTGAATCGCCATACATAACTCCAGCTTTTGGATCAAACACTAGATTTTGTTCAACTGTAGCATCTGCAGCATAGATAGCAGGAGCTATATCATCTTTTAAGTAACCAATGAGTTTTATTGAAACATCATCGAAATAAACAGCAGTAGCTACACTATTTTCTGGATGTTCAGCATCGATTAATCCTAAGAATAATCCGAATTTAACATCTGAGAAGCTTGATAATCTATTGTTTAGAACAACTTGATATGTTACCCAATCAGTTGTTAATCCAATAATTTCAAAATCAAGAACTTGCCATGATTGAGTTTCTTCAAATGACACTCTGATATCACGAGCAGCATCAGCCTTAGCTTTAAACGTTAAGACGTAAACTGAACCAGCTTCAGCACTGAATCCATTTCTTTGGAAGAATTGAATACTATGAGGATGAGATCCAAGAGCTGTTACGTTGATTCTAATAGCACCATCAACAAATGTAGGTGTATCAAATGCACCAGCAGTAGTTCCACCAGTCTTCAATGTCCAACCTGGATTTGCATCTAAGTTAGTAATTGGGTTTTGTAGTTCGAAATCACCATCAGTAAATACGATTCTACTTTCAAACGCATCTACTTGAGCAATAACTGATACAACTCTAGTATAAGTTGCAAGATTTCCAGAAGCATCTGTTAATGTATATACTAAATCATAATTACCAGCAACATCAGTATTAACTGTACCAGTAACACTTACATCATCAACTGTTAATGCTTTATCGACATGATCGTAAACACGAACACCAAGCATTGGATCGAAAGTATTACCTAATACCCAATTGATATCTTCAACATCCCAAATTTGAGGTGCAGTTGTATCTGCTGATGGTTCTAAAATACGTGTAACAACGACATCATCTAAATAAACATTTGTTGGAACTGACAGACCATGGATATTACCCATAAAGAATGAGAATTTAGCATTTGTAACACTAGCTGTTACATGAGTATACTCATAAGTATATTCAGCCCATTCACTGCCTAAATCAAAATATGCACTGAATTTAGCCCCACCTGATTCAAGATTCAATTGAATTGGACGAGCAATATCAGCTTTAGCCTTAAATGTAATTTGATATGTATGACCTTCAATAACTTCACGGTTTAAAATGTAGAATTGAACACCATAGAATAGGTTCCAAGTTTCATAAACTGAAATTTTAGCAACACCTTCAGCGATGTTAACCATGAATTTACCACTACCATGCCAACCCCAACCTGTTCCAGTTGCTGCAGGTGCAGTTTGGTCAGTTGCAAAGTCACCATTGATAATCTTAAGAGTTGTTGGAAGTCCACCACCGGATTCTGTTACTGTGATTAATCTTGTAGCAACAGTTTCATTTCCTTGACGGTCAGTAAGTGTATAAGTAAGAGTGTAGTAACCAGGAGTCATATAGTCAACTGTACCAGCAACAACGATACTTGCAGGTGTTAATGATTTGTCAACTAAATCAAATACTGATACACCAGCTAGAGGATCAAATTCTAATCCTGTTTCAACAGCTTTATCTTCAACACCGAATAACATTGGTGCAGTTGTATCTTTTAAGTATCCAACAAGTTCAATTTCGATATCATCAAGATAGAATGTAGTAGCAGGGCTATCTGATTCAACTAAGCCAGCAAAGAATGCGAATTTAGCATTATTGAAACCAGCATCAGGAAGTGTAAATACGATTTCGTAATCAGCCCATTCAGTCGTTACATCAAACACTTCGAAGTTCTTAAGTGTTGTGCCTGATTCAAGAGAGAATCTGATTGCACGTTCTAAATCAACCTTAGCTCTGAATGTAACACGATAAGTAGCTTCAGTTTCAACGATTAAGTTTTGTTGATAGAATTGTGTTCCATGAGGAACAGTACCAACGTTAGTAATAACTTGAGTCATGATGCCACCACTGATGTCTACAGTAAATGTGCCTGCACCATGCCATCCCCAGCCATCCATAGCAGGTTGAGCATAAGGTGTTGCTTGGTCAACTGAGAAGTCACCATTGACGACAACTAAAGTTGATGGAAGCATATCAATAGCTGCAAGAACATGAACTGTTCTTTCATATGTTGCTGTATTGCTAGAAGCATCAGTAATCGCATATGTTAAGACATAATCACCAACAACAGCTGTATCTACTGAACCTGTAACAACGATATCATCGACTGTTAATTCCTTATCAACAGCATCTGTTACTTTAACATTTTGTAAAGGATTAAATGCAAAATTTTGGACGATATTATATTCACCAAGACCAGTTAATACAGGAGCAGTTGTGTCAACAACTTCACCAATAGTCTCAACTGTTACATTATCAAGATAAATTGTTGTTGGAACACTTGTTGAGCCAACAAGTCCCATGAAGAATGCAAATTTACCTGTTGTATAACCTGGTAAGATGTGATCAATAACGATTGTATAAGTTACCCATTCAGTTGTTAGATCGACAATAATATCAAAACGACGAGATGTACCTTCTTCAAGAGCTACTTGAATAGGACGAGCGATGTCAGCTTTAGCATCAAAAGTAACTTGATAGATTCTACCTTGTTCGATGACTCTATTTTGTTGATAGAATTGAACACCATAAGGTACAGTTCCTAATGCAGTTACATCAATGACTGCCACGCCACCTTGAATGGAAGCTGTAAACGTACCAGCACCATGCCAGCCCCAACCTGTTTCAGCTGGTTGTGGAAGTGGAGCTAGTTGTTCTGTTTCAAAATCACCATTAACAACTAACCAACTTGATGGAGCAATGCCAGAGACAACAGTTATTGTTCTTGTCAAGACAGTTTCATTATATGATGCGTCTGTCAATGTGTAAGTCAGTACATATTCTCCAATAGTATTAATATCAACAGCACCAGTTATGACGATATCGTCTACTGTTAAATTGATATCCATATTATCTGAAACTGTAACGCCTTGTAGAGGATCAAATGCTTCACCAACACTGATTGTCTTATCGATTAATCCAATCATTTCAGGAGCTTCAGTATCTTCCACATCTTCTAATTCAATGAATTTAACATTATCTAAATAGATTGTAGTTAACGCGCCTACGATAGAATCATAATTCATCATCGTACCAGCACCAAAGATTAATTTACCATTGGTAATTGTAGGAGCAGTAACAAAGAATTCGATTTGGAAAGTTTGCCATTCAGTTGTTAGACTAACACTTTCATCTAAATAACCAACATACTGAGCATTTTCTAGTTTGACGACAAGAGGTCTTGCAGCATCAGCTTTAGCATCGAATTCAAGAATAAATCCTAAGCCTTGAGGTACAGTTAATCCTGGTTGAGAGAATTGATTACTCCACCATTGTACGCCAGCAGCAGTGATATCATATTCAAGGACGCCTTCAACGATATTTGCAGTACTAGCTCCACCTTCTCCAGCCCAATGTGTCCATGTGCCTTCAAGTGGTTCTGAGAAATCACCATTTGTAACGAAAAGTTCACTTTCTGGTGGTATTCTGACAATCAACTGCATACTGCCAGTTGCTTCATTTCCAGCAGCGTCTGATACTGCGAAATTGATGGTATAAATACCAGCTGTATTGACATCATAAGTGCCTGTTACAACAATTGAACTAGTGATAGTTCCATCAATATCATCTATAGCAGAAACGCCTTCTAATGGATCAAATGTCGATCCTACATCGATAACTTTATCAGCAATACCAAATAAAAGTGGTGCTGTTGTATCAACTGGATCTACAATTTCAGGGTCTGGTTTGCAAGCTACCAATGAGATAGCTAGAAACAAGACAGTAAATACATAAAACAGTTTTTTCATATTATTTCCTCCATTTAATTTATTTTTACGCATCACGCGTTCAAATTTTAGTTAACTTTCTTAATTTAAACCATTTGAAACCAAAGAATGCACCAATACTTAAAGCCGAAACACTACCTAAAGAGATTAAAACAATTGCTAGAGTTCCCATTGTAGGAACTTCTAAAATATTGATTTCTATCACATCACTTGTAATGATGATAGGAGTACCATTAGGCATTGTGCTTGAAAAAGTGGTATATACATAGGCTGTTCCTGTTGCAGTAGCGGCAGTAATATTGCCATGATTATCAAATGTAAGTCCTGTGCCGCCATCATCTATGATGACAAAACTTGGTAATAATGGATAAGTAGTGCCAGATTGTGTTTCAATCGTTCCTTTAATCTGTTCACCTACAGCCTCATCAATAACATATTCATAACGATAGCTTTCAAATGATATACGATTGAATGTATCACTGAGATAATCCATATAGTTGGTTGTCAAACCACCAACTCCAGCATTATATAATTGTACAAAAATGCTCAAATCATCAACTGTCCATGGCCATATCGTGATACCACGATGGACTAAATCTTCAAGAAAACTCAAAGTGATGGCACCATATGATGGATTAAGGGTTGAATTAATAGGTACTACATCAGTTAATGTATTAGTCATTGAAGTCGTATCATTTTGAGCATTAAGCACTGCACCTGTCAAATGTCCATTAGCCATTTCAGGCATAACTTCATTCATTTTTTGGATGTTTGCCGCACCAAAGGCGATGATGACGATCTGATCATACATATCTTCTTCATTGATAATATCAACTAAAGCTTCAACAAGAAGCGGTTGAGTTGGTTTAATTTCAACAAATATGACAACTCCAGTATCTTTAAATGTTTGAATATATTCTCTAAAGGATGGGATGTGTATATCTGTTCTACCACCGACAGTGTCGCGCAGAGTCAGTTCCATAAGACTGTTAAAGCTAGAACTTGCTACTGTGTGACTTGGATAATCAGGAGCAGTTCTATCTGTCGTATTATCATGAATAACTACAACTTCCCAATCAATGGTTAAATGAACATCTAGTTCAAGTACATCTGCGCCTCTAGAAAGCGATTCAAGTCCACCTTCTATGGTATTTTCAGGATATAAACTATTTGCCGCATCATATAAACCGCGATGAGCAATGACTAAAGGACGTCTTACGTGAGTATTAGGACCAAAGATGCCATATATTTCATATAATCCCTCGTAATTTTGAGTGACTATACCGTTTGCTCCAGTTAGAATTGCTTGATATTGACTTAAAGTGTCATCTTCTGAAGATACCCAAACTGTCATCAAACGATGTTGCATATAGAAAACCAATTCTTGTGTCAATAGTCTACTTGGAATAATTGAAGCAACTGCTTGTGCTGTATTTGTTGTGCGTCTGACTTCAATTAAATCTTCTTCAGTTAAAAATTCTTTATCAGTCATTGGGTAATTGATAACCCCACGCATTAAGCTGTGCGCAGCTCTTGCAGCTAAGATGATTTCGCCAGAATCAGAAATAATGGCACTATCAAATATCCTATATGTTTTCAAGCTTTCACCAAGCGAAGTAGCTATAGCTATGTCATTCGTATAGAAAGCTGGGATTACTTTCCCATTAATTGCAGTCAAAGTTTCAAGCAATGTCATTATCACATTTCCATCTGAATCAATGACATCAAGATCAGCATTGATTGTAAATATAAATGTTGCTGGTCTTATAGTTTCATTAATCTCATCCATTTGATCAGCTGAGTTAAACCAAGTAAGTACAGTTGCTGGTGCAACGATACCAGTTTCTGGTTGATAAACATCAGGTATAGCGACAAAGTCATAGGTTTCACCTTCAATATATGCTTCAGGTAAAGTAATACGAATATTGTCATAATATGCTGTGACACTATCTGCTTGTACACCGATGCGTCCATGTGTAAACTCAAACGCTGAATCATAAGTTACTAAAACATTGTTATCAATGGATTCAATAACGGTTGTATCTTTTACATCAACTGTTAAATGATATTGGGTTGCAGGATCTAGGGCTTCTGTATAAGCAGCAGTAGCAGGTACATTCCATGATCCATCAATACGTTTTGCAAACTCTACACCATTTGCAGCAGAAGCATCATTGCGAATAGCCATCTGGAAATAGTTTTCAGTAGTATATCTGAAAAGGACTGAAGTCCATCTGCCAGTATTGGTAGCAGAAGTCATTCGCATGTCGGTATCGATGACATAGTTAGTAAATCCAGATAAGTAACTTGGAAATAAAACGATTGTCATTGGACTCAACATTAAACGCTCATCACTGATAGCAGCTGATCCTCCACCTTGTCCTAGATTATTATATAAATTGTAACCACTTGGCAAGGCACCATTGGCCATATCAGAAAAATCCTCTTCATAGATGACATACTCAGTATCCTCAGCTAGCTTAGTAATAAAATATATGGTCATTAAATTGCTTTGGTAATTGAAATTTACAGGAAAGACACCAACTTCACTGATTGTTAAGGTCGTATCTGTTATTGTTACAACCGGGTTAACACTTGAAATGTTCGCTTCATCCATAAAAATTTCACCAAAGGTACCCTTGACCTTTAAGGTTGTTAAATCAACAACTTCATTAACGTCAGCTAAAACATGATTTCTTTCGATTGTGACTGTTTGATGCTCAGTAGCTGCTTTCACAGAATGAATTACGCTCCAGTCTACAAGTATAGTAAAGAATGCAAGAATGAAAAACAATACCAATCCTTTTTTAAACATATGACCCTCCTGAGGTAAATTGAGAAAACGGTTTCCTATCAATTAGAAAAAATAAAGGAACTGTGTGCTTACTTGAGAAAACGGTTTCCTTGAGTTTTATAAAAATAAGTGTCTTGACTTCTGTCCACACACTTTTCATACAATTCATTTCATGTATGCGTTTACATTGCAATTATATCTTTTTTATAGTTGAATGTCAAACACATAACATCATATTTTTCTCTTTGTTGATTCACGCTCGATTAAAGTTACAGGTAGATAGGTTATTTTTTGCGTTTTTGGAAGTTTTAAATCTATCGATCTTAATAATTCTTCAGCAGCACGTTCACCAATCATTTTAGTATCTTGCAAAATGGTGGTTAAAGCAGGGGTGAAATTTTCTGAGAATTCGATATCATCATAACCAATAACTGATATGTCATTTGGGACATCAATACCCATGCTATTTAATCCTCTGATGACACCATAAGCAATGACATCACTATTAACAATGATTAATTCAGGAAGGTCTGTTCTTTTTGCTATATCCTGTCCAACACTGAATCCACTAGAAAAACCGAAACCATCGGTTGTTATAATATCATCTTTAGTATACTTTAAATTTCTTAATGTCATTTCTTTCTCGAAAAATTCAGTACGAACATAAAAAGATCTTGCTGACTTAGGGCCAGTAACCATCATAATTTTTGAAAAACCTAATTTTTGAGCATAATCTATAGCAATCTTAACTCCTTGATAATCATCGCAAATAACTGAATGTAAATTAGGCATTGCAATATCTGTTGATATGCAAGGATAATCACTATTAACAACCTCAATGATATTGGGGTTGTTAATATTTCCCATAACAATTAAAATGCCATCAACTTTTTTTATCTGACACCATTCAAGATACGTAAGTACATTAGATCCGAGTTTGCTAACAATCAAAACAACGTCATAACCATAATATGCTACATATTCCTTAAATGACTGAAAAATGCGCGAGAAAAACGGATGCTCAAATCCTATGAGAGAAATATCAGAGTAGATGACTCCTATAGTCCAACTTTTTTTTGAACTTAAGATCCGTGCATTTGACATAGCCAAATATCCACATTCCTTGACATATTTTAATACACGTTCTCTAGTCTCAGAACTGATTCTACCCTTATTATTTACGATTTTTGAAATGGTACTAGGAGAGAGATTTAAGTCCCTAGCGATATCAACAATTTTTTTGTTCACATATTTACCTCATTCCTATTATACAATATTATTTATTTTCATGGTTTATGTTGTATAATATAAACGTTAAATTAAGGGTAGGTGGATGACATGGATACAAATAATAATAGAATCAGAAGACAAAGACATCCTCGATATTTAGCATCAGGGAAAAAGGATAATTTAAGACAAATTACATTAAAAGAAGAATCTTTATATAAACCATTACTTATTACATTTCTACTTTTTTTATTTGCGATGGTTATCATCTTTCCAACATCCATATTTGATGAAATGATTCCAGAAGCAATGTCATTTTTGAGAAGATTGGTAGGTTGGATGAGCTTATCAGCAACAGCAACCTTGCTCATTCTACCAATTTCAGTTTTTGATGTTGAGTTGATTAGAATATTTTCATCAATTGATGTGTATACAGATTTGTATGTGGTTTTCGTTGTTCTTTTTGCAGTGTTTTCAGACACATTATTTGCTTATATAGGCTATCGTTTTACAAAAACATTAAGAAGACTTTTTGCACGAAAAGCTAAGAAAAGTGATATACAAAAATCAAATGATAAACTTCAAAAATACGGCAATTTAGGTATGTTTTTCTTCGCTTGCACACCTTTACCTTTTACTTTAGCGATTTATACAGCTGGTGCTGTTAGACTCAAGAAAAAATGGTTTCTAATTGCTGTAGCATCTGGACGATTTGTGAAGTACGCTGCAATATCTTTATTCATAAGAATTTTTGGTATCAATTTAATTGAGATTGGACAAAATTTATTCACTTCAATATTTGGATAAAAATTTAGGACCTTTGGTCCTTTTTTAATATTGAGGTTTTATAAATTAAAATATGCTATAATCAATGTGGTGATTTTATGAGGATAAACTTAAATTCTAAGAATTATATAGAGCTAGATTTTATGGATAATAAGCAAAGAGATGTTGTATTGATTTTACCTGGTGGAGGGTACAAAATGACTTCACCTAGAGAAGCTAAACCTGTTGCTCAAGTTTTTCAAAACGCAGGATATCATACGGCTATTTATTATTATAGAGAAACGAAACATTTGTATCCCCAAATTATTGATGAAGGCTATGAAGTACTAAAAATGCTTCATGAAAATGAGTTGATTCATCAGATTTATCAGATAGGATTTTCAGCTGGAGGACATTTTGCAGCGATGCTCATGACATATCACTATGAATTGATTCATGCTTCTATTTTAGCCTATCCAGTGATCACCACAAACCCTCTTTATCAATATAAAGATTTAAAAAACCAGTTATTAGGTGAAAACATAACAGCAAAGAATATAAATGAAATATCGATGGAACTACAAGTTCATGATCAAATAGCTCCAGTGTTTATCATGCACACTATGGATGATCAATCTGTACCTGTCGAAAACTCTATTTTCTTGGTTGAAGCACTCAAAAAACATCATGTTTACGTCGAATCCAAATTTTATCAAAATGGAAGACATGGCGTATCACTTGGCACTAAAGAAGTAGCATTTGCCGATATGGATCCTTTGGAATTTGAAAATAAATACAAAGATCTATCTGGTTGGATTGATTTAGCCATTCAATTTTTGGAAAGGATTAAAAAATGAACCATATTTTATTAAGTAGAAGCATACTTGGAATGCCTGAGATGATTCCATATTTTAAACCTTATATCCGTAAAAATGATCAAGTGCTTATTGTTGCTTTATCTCATTTTTCTAAACATATTAGCGATGAAGTAACATATAATAGTTATTACGAAAAGGGTGGAGAGTACTACCAAAAAATGGTAGACAGTTTTGCTCCTTACGGCATTAATGAATCACAAATTAAATGGATTCATTATTTTAAAGATAATCATGAGTCTGCTTCTCAAAAAATTAAGGATTCTGATATTATATATCTACCTGGTGGCGCACCTGATTTGATGATGATGAGAATTGAAGCATTCGGCATTAAAGAATTACTAGAAGCTCATCAAGGATTGATGATAGGATCATCAGCTGGAGCTATGATTCAAATGGCATCATATCACATGTCACCAGATGAAGATTATCCTCATTTTAGTTATGAAAAAGGACTTGATTTATTAAAGGGGTTCTCTATTGAAGTGCATTATAGAAGAAGAAAAAAACAAAAGGCTGCACTCAGAAAAGTCAATCGGGCATTTCATCAAGAAATATATGCAATTCCTGATGATGGAGCAATCATTGTTGCACAAGATGGTATACAGTGCTTTAAATCTGCTAAAAAAATATATCATAAGAAGGGTGTTGTAAAAACCTAATGAAAAAATTTATCATCATGTACGCAATATTCAGTTTTATCTTATTGGTTTTTATATTTTTGTTCACTCTCATTCAAGAATCAAATGCACGTTCACTTGATCTGTTTTATGAACTATCTAATGAGGCTTTATCAACCAATGATCTAGATGAATTTGTTAAATATCAATCAGTTGCTTATCAGATGATTGATGTAATTGAAACAGACACATATGGATTTCATATTTATCAGGTCGTAGCTCAAATAGGTGGAGAGTATAAAAATCAGTTTTCTGTATTTGTTATACCAAAAACCGAAGTCAATCATGCAGAGGTCTTAAATGATATAAGTGATCAAACTGGCATTTCATTAGTTGATCATGATACCAGTGATGTGATTTATCAAACATCTGTTGATGTTGATTACACAGAGTATGCAGTGAGTTATGGGATTAAGCGGATAGGATTTTATTATTATGCTATTGAGATTGATGAAGATCATATGCTTGATTTATCACTCATTGATTATGATGGTCAAAATATTCTAACTGTAAGTATACCTTTCACACATATTGTTTATGATGAAGACAATCTAGGTAATTTGAGTTTAGGTTTTACAAATGATGAAATTGAGGCAATGCTTGATCTACCAACCTATATTCAACCAGCTTTACTTAAAAACATTACACTATATTTAGTGGTTGATATCATCGTTGGTGGGATTATTCATTTCATATTAAAAAGAAAGATATTGAAATAGGTGGTAAAAATGAAACATATTCTTACAGAAAAAGATTCATCACAATGGTTAAAAGAGGTTTCAATAGAACTCAAATCCTCTAAACCTTTTGAAACTATTATCGTTGATCCACTTGATCTAAAACAGACAATCATTGGTTTTGGTGGAGCATTTACAGAAGCATCAGCTTACAATTTATCAAGAATTGATGCTAAAAAAAGACAACAAGCAATTGATGCATATTTTGATCCAATTAAGGGATTGGGATATACTATTGGTCGTGTATCTATTCATGGGTGTGATTTCTCATTGGGTAGCTATCTTTATATCAAAGATTATGATGATTCTCTAGAATCATTTGATATATCTAGAGATCAAATCATCATTGATTTAATTAAAGATGCAGAAAAAGTTGCTGGACAATCGATCAAAATACTCGGATCTCCATGGACACCACCTTTTTGGATGAAAGATAACAATTCACCCATTCGCGGAGGCAAATTACTTTCTAAATATTATCAAACATGGGCTGATTATTTTGTTAGATTTATTCAAGAATATCAGAAAAAAGGTATTGATGTATTTGCTGTTTCAGTTCAAAATGAACCAGCTGCTGTTCAAAGATGGGATTCATGTATATTTACAGGTGAGGATGAATGTGCATTTGTAAAGGTATTGGGTCCAACCTTAAGAAAAGCAGGATTGAAAGATAAACACATTCTCATATGGGATCACAATCGAGATATCATGGTTGAGCGTGCTCAAGCTGTATTAGAAGACAAAGAGGCTTACGAATATGTTTGGGGAACTGCATTCCATTGGTATGAAAACGAACAATTTTCAAATGTAAAGAAGCTTCATGATCTATATCCCGATAAACATTTGCTGTTTACAGAAGGATGTCAAGAAGGCGGTCCACACTTTAATGAATACCAAGTTGGTGAACGATATGGTAGAAATATGATTAATGATTTAAGAAATTATACTGAAGGATATATTGATTGGAATTTGTTTCTTGATGAAACAGGTGGTCCTAATCATGTCAATAATTTATGCTCATCCCCTCTGATGATTAAAATTTTCCACGAAGAGTTAGTTTTAATGCCATCCTATTACTATATTGGACATTTTTCTAAGTATATTAAACCTGGCGCAAAACAGATGGCATCTCATGGAACTGACAAATTGCTTTATGTTTCATTCGTGAATCCTAATTTGGAACAAGTGGTTGTTATTCAAAATCAAAATGATTTTGATTGCAATGTTGAAATTAAAGGTCTTAAGGAAAACATCAAGATGACTGTTAATGCCCATAGTATTTCAACGATTGTTATTTAAAATATCGATTAATCAAAGGATCCTGAGTTGCTACGGGTCCTTTTTTGTTGATTTGAACTATTTTTATGAAAGCCCTTTACTTTTTTTGATTTGAGCCTTATAATGAAAATAGGAAACCGATTTCCACGAGGTATATATGTCAACTAAAAAAACAATATCGATTAAACAAAATGACGGATATTATTTTCCAATGTTCAATCTCAAGGGTATGCGTTCATCAATATCCCCTTTTTTTGGTGGCGATCTAAAAGTTGATTATCATCACTATGCTTTGGAACCCACAACAGAAGTCGACATGTATCATAATATTTCATCTAGAAATGTGATATTTAATGTTGATCATAAATTGTATTTTTTAAATGGTCAGACCAGTCTTCAACAAAAGGATCAAATCGTTTATGAAACTGATTTGCTCTATCAAAAAGTGACGAGATCAAATAAAAAGTTTTCAATTGAAACAACATCATATGTACCTTTAGATGACATGGTAGAAGTCCATCAAGTCATTTTCACAAATACGAGCTTAAATCAAATAAGTTTACAACCTACCATTGCAGTTCCTATTTATGCAAGAAGTGCAGATAACCTTAGAGATCATCGACAAGTAACGTCTTTGCTTAACCAAATTGATGTTGTTGACCATGGCATATTAGTCAAACCAACACTGTCATTTGATGAAAGAGGGCACACTATAAATACGACCATTTATAGTGTTTTTGGAGATTCTAACGATTTGGAAATTTCTGGATACATTCCAACACTGGATCGTTTGATTGATGGTGGCTCATTACATTTTCCTAAAGGACTTAAAAACCTAGAACACGTCGGATATCATACTGAAGGCTTTGAAGCCATGGGCGGTATTCAATTCAAAGAAGTTCAACTAGAACCAAGTGGTTCAATTACTTTCTATTTTTCAATTGGCATTCATGAAAGCAAAGAACAATCAATGCTTGAAAATATGAAATTTCTTAATGAGAAAACCTTTAATGCAGGTTTAATCGCATCTCACGATTATTTTTTGGATTATGTTCGTGGTTTGGAATTTGAATTTACGGATTTTGAGACAAGTAATCAATTATCTTGGGTTGTACTGCAACCCTTGTTACGCAGATTTTTTGGGAACTCTTATCTCCCCCATCATGACTATGGTCATGGTGGAAGGGGATGGAGAGATTTATGGCAAGACTTGCTTGCACTGATCATGATGAATGATGATAGTGTCTATGATCTTTTATATAACAATTTTCAAGGTGTTAGAATAGATGGTTCAAATGCTACGATTATTGGTGATCAACCTGGTGAATTCAAAGCAGATAGAAACATGATAACTCGTGTTTGGTCTGACCATGGAGCTTGGCCATTACTTACGACTAAGATGTATATTGATGAGACTGGAGATCTTGAATTTCTACTAAAAAATCAATATTATTTTGATGATCAGTTCACACATTACACAAAGAGAACCAAGAAGAAGCCAACTCAAAATAAAGTCATAAATCAGAATCAGGAACTCTATTCAGGGACTATTTTGGAACATTTGTTGTTGCAAAATCTAGTTGGTCATCATAATATTGGGGAACACGGATTTGTAAAATTAGAAGATGCTGACTGGAATGATGGTCTTGATATGGCACATCATCGTGGAGAAACAATTGCATTTACACATATGTATGCAAATAATCTTCGTGAATTAGCTGCTATGATCAGATTACTGCCTACAAGAAATATTGTATTATTTGAAGAACTATCTATGTTGCTCAAAGAGGATGTGGATATTCAGCAATATTTTGAAGTGGTCTCTGAATTTAAGGGACATAAAATATGGGTGGATCAGTTTGTGTTAGCTGATCAATTGGATAAATTAGCTCAAAATCGCATTCAGTTTCTACGCAATCATGCATATGACAATAAACAATATCAAAGCTATTTCAATAATGATGGACTCAATCCTGACGCCAATGGAACGGTATCACTGACTGGCCAAGCCATTGCTTTACTAAGCCAAGTGCCAACTAAAAAGCAAGCTAAAGAACTTGCGATTAACACAAAAAATCAACTATTTGATAAAAAAATAGGGGGATACCACCTAAATAGTAACTATCAACAAGTTCTGACGAATATGGGAAGAGCTTATGGTTTTGCATATGGACATAAAGAAAATGGTGCAGTCTTTTCGCACATGGTCATTATGTATGCTTATGGTCTCTATCAGTACAATCTAGTTAATCAAGGACATGAAGCTGCACTTACATTACTTAAACAAGCTCAAAATCCAAGAAGTCAAGTTTTATTAGGGATACCTGAATATTTTTCTAATGAGGGCATTGGTAAATATCCTTATTTAACCGGATCTGCAAGTTGGATGCTTAAGCTCCTAAGAAGTGAAATATTTGGTATTTCATTAAAAACAGGTGTCTTAAGACTTGTACCAAAATTAAAGAAAGATGACTTCATCGATGGTAAAGCCTCAATCACTACATATTTATTCAAAGCTAAGAGAAAAATCATTTACTATAATCCCAAAAATCTTGATTTTGGAAAATATCAAATAAAATCAATTACAGTCAACAAAAAGAATGTTCAAAATGAATTCAAACAGCTTGATGGAAATATAGAGGTATATCTTGATGAAAAATTATGATGTTTATCAGTTTGATGGTCCTGGATATCAAAAGTTGTTTCACCACCAAGATTGGAGAATTTCAATCCTCAATTATATTGAAGAATTAGAATTAGATCAAATTTCATATGTTGAATCTCATAAATATACTGATGAGGCATTTATTTTACTTGAAGGTTCATGCATGATGTTTTTTGCAGAAGTTCAAGACGATAAGATTGTTTCGTTTTCAGCACTAAACCTAGAAAAAAATAAAGTTTACAATATTCATACGGGCACATTTCATACACATACTCTATCATTGGATGCAAAATTACTTATCATTGAGGAAGAAAACACATGTGATTCCAATTCGCCTCGAATTCCACTCAATCCAGAACATCGATTCATGCTAAAAAAACTCTACTTGGAGAAAATCAATGAACTATAAATTATTGTGGGAAGATCAATTTGATCAAGATGGAAAACCTAATCCAGAAATCTGGACGATAGAAACAGGTGGCCATGGGTTTGGGAATGGAGAACAACAATTTTATACCAATAGAGACAAGAATATCTTTATCAAAGATGGTATTTTAAATATTGTTGCCCATAAAGAAAAATATGAACACCTCAATTATACATCTGCCAAAATCACTACTGAAGGTAAAAAAAGCATTAAGAATGGACGCGTTGAAGTCGTTGCCAAAATTCCTCAAGGAGCAGGCACATGGCCAGCAATCTGGTTTTTAGGAAATCAATTCAAGGAAATTGGGTGGCCTTCTTGTGGTGAAATTGACTTAATGGAACATGTAGGTCATAATCCGAATGTCGTTCATTTCTCCTTACATTCAAAAACCAATTATTTTCACATCAAAAATCAACCAACTAAGGTTGTTAAATTAGAAAATGTCGTTAATGTATTTCATGAGTTTGCTATGGATTGGGAAGAAGACAAGATTACTTTCTATTTGGATGGTATCGAACAAGAAACTTTTATTAAACCAAGTGATGCTTCCAAAGAACAATGGCCATTTAATCAAGATTTTTATTTAATTCTTAATCTTGCTTTAGGTGGAACATGGGGTGGACTCATTGATGATTCTAGTTTTCCAATATCCTTTCAAATAAAATCAGTGAAAATATATGAAAGAAGTGATTTGATTGACTAAAAAGAGAACCATCTATGATATTGCTACAGAACTGGAATTAACACCAGGGACTATTTCAAAAGTTTTAAATCATACGGGAAACGTTAGTTCTAAAACAAGAGAAAGAGTTTTAGCATACATCAAGCAAGTCGGTTATGTCCCCACATCAAGCGCTCGTATGCTCAAATCAAAAAGAACATATACCATTGGTGTTGTTTTTACTGAAGAATCAGCAATTGGCTTAGAGCACTCGTTTTTTTCGAGCATTTTGCAATCTTTTAAAAGCTATGTCGAAAATGAAGGTTATGAATTATCCTTTATTGTGCGGAAATTAGGTAAAAATCATCTTACCTATTATGAATGGTGTATGAATAAACGAGTTGATGGAGTTTATATTGTTGTAGGTGATGTTAACGATCAAGGATTGCACGAAATTCTTGAAAGTGGTATTCCTGCAGTTTCAACCGACATGTTTTTAACAGGACTTCACACCGTTGTCAGTGATAATGATCAAGGCATTAGAATCAGTATGGAGTATATTCGAGATGTCTTGAAGAAACAACATGTTGCTGTTGTTGCAGGTCCTGTGACATCAAAAGCATTCGTTGAAAGATTAATATCATTTAGGAAATATGCAGAGACATATGGCTTTGAAACTTCAGAAGAAGATATTGTATTATCTGAGAGCTTCGGATTTACAGGTGGGTATAATGCCGTTAGGCAATTAATGAATCAAGTATCTAAAAAACCTGAAGTTATTTTGGCTGCAAGCGATGATATTGCGTTAGGTGTTATCAAAGGCTTAACAAGTATGGGTGTTAAAGTACCTGAAGATGTACAAATCATCGGTTTTGATGACATTGCATTTGCTAAACATTTTACACCAGCACTCACGACGATTGCTCAAGATAGAATATCTTTAGGTGAAACAGCTGCTAAAATGTTGATTCACTTAATTGAGTCACCAGAAGACGAAATTGATGAAATAATTACACTTCCTGTAGAACTTATTGAACGGGAGTCTACAAAAAGATAAAAAAAGAAATAAAAGAGTTGAAAACGGTTCCATTATATGATATTATAATAATATACAAAAAGGAAACCGGTTTCCTTGAGAGGAATGGCAATGCCAAATTCACTTTATAGTTTCACAATCGAAGATTATCAAAAGCAAAAGCCTTTTTCTAGTTTTTTAAGTGGCATTGCAGGGAAAATGGGAATTCCCCTTTGGGCTTTCTATGTTAATAGAGGTCAACTAATCTCATCTTTTGGAATTAGAGATAAAAATAGTGCAATTATGGAGTTTTTTCCAGCCAATAATGCATATCATTATGTATCAAGAATCGGGTTTAGAACATTCATTAAAAAAAATGGCAATGTATATGAATTTTTCAAGGAAAAAAATGCTAATCAACGCTTAATTGTAAGGCAAGATCAAGTGACAATTGAAGAAGACCAAAAAGATATGGGTCTTAAGGTTAAAGTCACCTATTTTACACTTCCAAATGAACCAATTGCGGGTTTAATTAGAAAAGTCGAAATTGAAAGTTATAAAGAAAATTCCGATATCGAAGTTATCGATGGATTAGCTCAGCTTATTCCATCAGGTATCGATTACAACACATATAAAGCAGTATCCAACTTGATGCAAAGCTGGATGGCAAATATCCACGAAGATAACTATGTTTTTTATAAACTGCGTGCATCAACAGACGATGGTGCTGAAGTAAATGAAGTTCATGATGGAAATTTTTATTTATCCACATCGAATGTTAAACCATTGTTGATCAGTGATTACAAGTTGATATTTGACGAAGACACATCCTTAGAAACACCTTATTTATTTGAAAAGAATTCGATCAAAGACTTATCCAAAATAAAACAAGTTCATGTCAATCAAGTGCCATGTGCAATGAGTGGATATGAATTTAAAAATATAAAGACAAAAACATTCTATGGAATGATTGGATATGTTTCTGACAAGAATGTTTTAGATGAGTTATCAAAGCGCGTTGACATTAAGTATTTTGAACAAAAAGAATTAGAAAATTTGAACATTCATGATGCATTAATTTCAACAATTGAAACTAAAACCAGTCAACCAATGTTTGATGCCTACCTAAAACAAAGTTATTTGGACAATGTTTTAAGAGGTGGAACACCAATGATGGTCAATACCTCAGAAGGCATGATTGCTTATCACCTTTACTCAAGAAAACATGGAGATTTAGAAAGAGACTATAATTTCTTCAGTATCGATCCAACGTTCTATTCTCAAGGAAATGGTAATTTCCGTGATGTTTTGCAAAATAGAAGAAATGATTTATTTTTTCAACCTGAAATTGGCAACTTTAACATTTATCAATTCACATCATTGATCCAAGCTGATGGGTATAATCCACTCAGTATTGGTGGTGTCATGTTTAAATATTTGGGTCAAATTGAGAATGCTCCAAGCATTCTAAAAGAAATGCTAAAAAATGAATTTACACCTGGTATGATAGCAACCAAACTATTTCACCATAATCATGAAATTGATGATACCCTAAAATCAATACTAAAAGAAAGTAAAGTTGTCATTAAAGCCGCTTTTGGCGAAGGATATTGGGAAGATCACTTCACTTATATTTATGACTTAGTTGATTCTTATTTGTCAATATATCCTGATCATTTAGAAGAGTTAATGTTTCAATTAAAAATCCCATTCTTTGTATCTCCAGTTTATGTATTGCCTAGAGACCAAAAATATGTGCTACGCCCTGATGGGAAGATTAGACAGTATGGTGCAGTTAAACATTTTCATGATCAAAAAGATAGATGGTTAGAAAACAGTAATGGTTTGATTCATATCAATCTTTTTGGGAAATTGCTAACACTAGCACTCAATAAATTTGGGCATTTGGACCCATTTGGTATTGGATTATCTTATGAAGGTAACAAGCCGGGATGGAATGATGCCATGAACGGGGTTCCTGGATTGTTTGGATCTGGTGTATCTGAAACGATAGAATTAAAACGAATTGTTAAGCTTTTGTTGAAGATAGCTCAAGAACATCCAAATCAGAAAGTAAGCCTACTTAAATCAACAGATAAGCTTTCTATACAATATATGAGCATGAATTACTCCAATGAATTCAATTCATGGGATGAAAGAATGAACAATCTTGAAGCATATCGAAAAGCATTACTCGATGAGCAATTCATCATTGAACATTCTGCTCAACACTTTACAGAAGTGCTTGAGATTATGATGAGTCAGTTAACAAAAGCATTATTAAAGGCTAAAGAACTTGATTCAATTTATCCAACCTACTTAATTTATGAAGCTGAAGCATTTGAACAAATATTAAATAAAGCAGGAGCACCTGTTATCGGTGATTACGGTTTGCCTTTAGTCAAGGTAAAAAAATTCAAAGTTGAAGCTCTACCAAGTTTCCTTGAAGCTCCAGCAAGATATTTAAAATCATTAAGTTCTTATGATGAAGCAAAAGAAATATACCAAGAAATCAAAAAAACCGAACTATATGATGAAAAGCTTAAATTTTATCAAACAAGCAAATCATTAGATGCGCTTGGCAATGAAGTAGGTCGTATTCGGGCATTTACACCTGGTTGGTTAGAAAGAGAATCAAATTTCTTACACATGACTTACAAATATTTGCTTGGTGTCTTAAAAGCAGGTTTATATGAAGAGTTTTTTGAAGAAATTAAAACCAATTATACATGTTTCATGGATCCAAAGGTTTATGGAAGATCACCTATTGAAAATTCATCATTCTTAGCGACATCTTCTAATCCTGATCCAAAAAAACATGGACAAGGATTCGTATCAAGATTATCCGGATCAACAGCAGAACTGCTTTCAATGTGGCGCTACATGTTTTTCGGAGATCACATTTTCACACTAGATCAGGAGCAACTTGTATTTGAGCTCAGTCCAAAACTACCTAGATCATTCTTTAAGGATGGCATCGTTGAAGTGAGGTTGTTTAATCACACAACAATTGTCTATCATTTAGTTGATGAAATCGATACATATGATCAAAAAGCATATATCGAGAAAATGACACTCCACAAAGCAGATGAAATTTGTGAAGTCATTGGAAGTAAAGTACAAGGAAAGTGGACAAAAGACATCCGTAACGGTCAAGTCTTTAAAATAAATGTCTATATAAGAGGAGGAAAATAAATGAAGAAACGTATTATTGTTTTAGCGCTTGTTATGTTTTTTGGATTTTTCCTAGCTTCATGTGAAAAAACACCTGAAGTTCCAACATTAACAAGTATTACAATCAGTGGCACTACTGATGCAACTCTAGCTTTTGAAGCTGAGTTCAACATTTTACAAGGTGTTACTGCGTTAGGAAACAATGATGTTGATTACACGGCAGATATTACTTATGTAACCACATCAGCTGTTTTAGCTGGCGATATGCTTGACACTACAAAAACTGGTGCTCATGCTATTCGTTATGAAGTGAGTGTTGATGGTATTGTAGCCCAAACATGGCGTTATATCACTGTTAACCCACCACAAGCAGTAGAAGGCGAAATGCTTGTGAATCCAAACTTTGATAATGGCACTGCTGGATGGGATGATCCATCTGTTGTCTACAATGCAGACGGTTCATCAATGACATTATCAGTTGAAGATGGCGCATTAAAGGCTGAAGTTATTGCTGGAGCTAATCCTTACACTCCAAGATTCGGTCAAATGAATGTTCCATTTGAACAAGGCAAGGCTTATAAAGTAAGCTTTGATGCAAAATCAAGTGTTGAAAAGATCATTAACCTACAAGTTGGTGAATTACTATCATCTTCACCTTGGTTTACAGATTTCAAACCTAGCCAAACTGAACACCGCACAATCACTACTGAATGGGCATCCTATGATTATTCATTCGCGATGACATTAGACAATCAAAGAGGTGGCGTTTTATTTGAATTAGGTGCTATTAGTGGTGTTGCTGTTGATGCTACAGTATGGTTTGATAACATTCTTATTGAAGAAACAATCATTACTGGTGATTCTGTTGCTCCAATGATTTCTGGTGTTTCAGCATCTGTCAATGTTCTAGTTGATGATACATTCGATCCTCTATCTGGCGTTACTGCTAGTGACAATGTCGATGGTGATATCACAGATATGATTACTGTTGAATACTTCTTAGTTGTTGGCGAAGTAGAAACAGTTGCTACAGCAGTTGATACAAGTGCTGAAGCTGTCTATAAGGTCGTTTATACAGTCAGCGATGCTGCAGGCAATGAAACTGTTGTTGAATCAATGGTCAATGTCATTTTGGTTCTTAATTATGATTATCCAGGTTTCCGTACATACTTAAATGGCGCAGTTGGAACACTTGAAGTTGTTAATGGCGCTTTAGAACTTAACTTAACAGAAATCAATGTTAGTGCTGGCTGGCATATCCAAGTCATCCAAGATGCATTCTCATTAGGTTATGGTGCTGACAATGTTGGTTCGATGAACCTTGAAGCAGGTAAGACTTACAAAGTCACATTTGATGCGAAAGCAACAACTGCTGGAAACATTACATTAGCAATCGGTCACGCAGGTGGCGGATGGACTCCATACTTTGTAGATGATACAATTGCTGTCACAACTGATGTTCAATCATTTAGCATCGAATTTACTTTGGATAACACAGAAGCTGACTATTCAGTCCCTGCACAATTCAAACTTGAAATGGGTATGTTATTTGCTGGAACAACCGCTCCACAAACATTCACATTAGATAACGTTGCTATTGAAGTATTAGAAGGCACAGAATTTGTTGCTACTGATTTGATTTTCAATGGTGATTTCATTGAAATCGTTGAACCTGTATGGATTGGCTACGGTACAACATCTGTTGTTGAAACTGAAACTGATGTTACCATCACTTACGCAGATACTGCTGTTGAATGGTGGAACAATAATGCGCAACTTGAAGTTGTGAATTTTGATAGAACTAAAGAAGCAATCCTATTTACATTCACTGGTGTTGTTGGACATGAATATCTCTTTAAGATTGAAGGCGGCGGAGCAGCTGTCGAATTACCAATCGTTGGTACTGGTGTTGAACAACAATTAGAATTATCACTTGCTTCATTAACTGAAACACAAAGAATGGGTCTAAATTTAATCATTGTCTTCGTTAAGACTCAAGGCGCATCAGGTTCAGTAGTTGTTAAACCTTGGGAATATGTCATTGGTGCACCAGAATGGACAGGTTATGGTACAACTACTGTTGCTGAAACAGAAACCAATGTTACCATCACTTATGTTGATACCGCTGTTGAATGGTGGAACAACAATGCACAACTTGCAGTTCTTGATTTCGATGGCACTATGAACCAATTATTATTCACATTTAC
>Ga0180007_10000204_pt1 | contig 110266 bp, 104 predicted proteins | sample MM_PC_MetaG_FD_121122 | JGI IMG/M metagenome (GOLD analysis project Ga0180007, IMG submission 121122) | Groundwater microbial communities from the Aspo Hard Rock Laboratory (HRL) deep subsurface site, Sweden - MM_PC_MetaG | ecosystem: Environmental > Aquatic > Deep subsurface > Groundwater... | reverse complement strand
TTTCTAAAGTGAACTGTTATCCAATCCGTGCCTTTTATCATCAAATCCATTTGCATAAGAAAAAGCTTCATAAACCAATAGGTTATGAAGCTTTTTTGACAAAAGTAATCTAGGTAAACGTCAGAACGGCACATCGTCCATGCCCGAGGCTTCGGACGGAAAAGCGGGACCCAGATCGTCGTCGTCCTGCTGCTGAGGCCGAGGAGCCTGCTGCGGACGCCCGCCGCCGCCACCCTGAGGTGCGGCACTCTGCTGGCGCGGGGCATCGTAGCCGCCGCCCTGCGAAGCACCCTTGGGATCCAGGAACTGCACACGCTGGGCCTTGATCTCGGTGGTGTACTTGGTGACGCCGCCCTGGTCCTCCCAGCTTCTGGTCTGCAGGCTGCCCTCGACATAGCACATGCTGCCCTTGTGCAGGTAGTTGCCCACAGGCTCGGCCTGTTTTCCAAAGACCACCACGCGATGCCACTCCGTACGTTCCACCATGTTGCCATCCGTACCGCGGTAGGACTCGTCCGTAGCCATACGGAAATTGGCAACGGGCTGACCATTCTGGGTATAACGAAGTTCGGGATCGATCCCGAGACGGCCAATGAGCATCACTTTATTCAAAGAAGCCATGGAACTCTCCTATTCAAAATTTATTCAGCTGGAGATACGATAAAAGGTTGCTCGGGGGCAAGCTTTTCAAGCTCGGCGAGTTTGCCCTCAAGCTGCTGCGCAATACGCTCGGCCTCGGATGGTTTCCAGTCGCCCAGGGCGCTGTCCAGGTCCGTCTTGAGCCCGGCCAGTTGCTCCAGTCCGGGTTCCAGGCTCTGCGTGACGTCCGCATCCTTGATGACGAAGCGCACGCGGTCGTACAACGTGGACACCAGCTCCAGCACCCCCCTCTTCTCCAGGGCAGGGCCAGCCACCTCGGAACGATGCGGCCAGGCCAGGGCGCAAAGCTTCGGCAAGGCCCGCTCCACTTCCGCAGGATCAAAGGTCTGAGCCATGACACGAATTTGTAATAATCTTGTCATGTTAATCTCGATCCTCCCACTCGCTCTGGACGCGACTCACCACGTCCTGGATCAGGGCCAACTGGTCCACGGGGCAGACGCCGATCAGCGGCGCACCAGCCTCGATGCTCTCATTATGCGTCAAGTACACCGCGTAGATCATGCCCGTCGGCCCCGTGTAGACCAGCGGGGCCTCCCGCTTCATGCGCGAGACGATGAACAACTCCATCCCGTCGTGGACCTTCACGGATTGCGGCCCTGCGGCCTTGATCTTGGTATCCACCTCGGGAAAGAAATAATACTTGGCCTGCTCGGGTGCATGAAACAGGTACAGAGTCTTTTTGAGAATGGCCCCGATCACCTCGTCCTTGGTCAGATAGTGGCGGATGGTCGCCAGCACGGTCCCGGCCTCGACAAAGGTGCCGTCCAACTCCTTGAAGACCTGCTCGATCTCGCCCTTGAGCGGGGCATGGACGGGCTTCTTGTTGCGCTCGCGTTCCAGATGGGCCAGCAGGGTCCCCGGCTTTTCACGCCAAGTGCCCTGGGGGCCGAAAACGCAGGTGCCAAGCTCGGTGGTCACGTATTTCACAACCCCGGTATGCGGAGCCACGACCTCGACCATCTTGAAGGGAGAAGCCTTCATTTCATCTAGTAAGCTTTTGACGTCTATCACTATTTATATCCAACCATTTCTTTCAGCCGCCCAGGGGAGGCTTGGTTTCGCTGTTCAGGCCAGAACACTCAAGGCTCATACCGGCTCGGAACCGGGCCAAGCGAGGGGGCACGGCACCGGCGATCTCTTTTTCCACTCCAGCAAGGTGGACGAACGCCTCTGCCCGGCTCACGCTGCTACCTGTAATACAGGTTGCGACCGCCCATGGTCAGCAGGGCCTGATGCAGATTCATACGCAGCTCGCGGCGATCCCAAATGCCATGGATATGGCCCCGGGACAACGCCAGATGCGCGTCATGGTAGTTGGGTGGAATATCCATGCCCGTGGTTTCCTTGATCACGCCAGGGCCCGCAAAGCCGATGTTGGCCGAACGGATGGCGAACTGATAGGGCGAACAGCCCAGGAAACTGGCCAGAGGTCCCGCATAGGAGTTGGTGTCATAGACAACGAGGTACAGACCACCAGCTTCGATATACCTGCGTACAGCCATGGTGCAACGCGGCATCTGAATAACCCCGTTGACGCCTTCCTGGATGCGGATGCCTGCCGTGCCATGCACGTAGGCGATGAGGGGGTAGTGCTTGCGCCTGGCGCGCTCGCAGGCGCGCACGAACTTCTCGCCCTCGGCCGCACCCACCGTGCCGCCCCTGAAGGAACCCACCAGGGTCACACAGACCACATTGATGTGCTTGATGCGTGCCTCGAAGGTGATGCAAGCGCTCTTCAAGCCGGTCTGAGACTTGGCCTTCTCCAGCTTGGCGTCCAGGCCGTCGTAGGACAGGGGATTGCCCGCCTCCACGTTGCGCGAGAACTCGAAGATGGAGTTGTAATCAAACAGGTTGTGCAGGTACCACTGGTATTCCATGCGGAAATGATGCCCGCAGTTGGAGCAGACCCCGGCGAAATCACGGAACAGGTCCGGCGCCCAGAGGTCCTTGCAGCCGTGGGTGGCCGAATTGGGACAGGTCAAGGCGTAGTCCTCACGGGCCTGAGGACTCACATAAGAGGCTCCGGATCCGGGGTCGCAGGCATCCACATCCCAACAGGACAACTCGGTCAGGCTCTTTTCCGTCTCCTCACTGCACTCCTGCCCAGAGGCGGGGATCAGGGTTTCGCGCACCCATCTCACGGGCACGGCGACCTTGTCCTTGACCACCTGGATCTCGCTGCCAATCTCCTCCATGACCTGGAAAATCTTCTTCTGATGCTTGCGCAGGAAGTCATACTTGAAGAAAGAGTAAAGGCTCCAACCCGTCTCGCGCAGCAGTCGTTCCATCTTGCGATTGAAAGGGGTGCTGTCGATGAACGCGCCCAGGCTCATCTTGCGGAAACGCTGATAGCGCCGCCAAGCCAATCGCGCACGCGCACCGGCGGAAAGGCTCCAGCGGACGTAGATATCCTCGGCTCCGGCACCCTTGTTGTTCTTGCGGGTATGCAGGGTCATGGCCCGGAAGAATCGCCAGCCCTTGACGTTGAGGACCACTTCGTCCGTGGCCCGGATGACCTCATTGCGCAGCAGCCTGAAGAAGTCGAAATGCTCAGGTCGAGCACCCAGGGGAGGCTCGGGAATGATGCGGTCGATATAGCCCATGGACAGGTTGTCTTCAGCCGTCATCTTCAGCCGCTGGGCGCAGGTCTCGATGAGTTCGACCGAAGCCCGGTCGCCGTTCCGAAGCCGGCCCTCGATGGCGGCAGCGCCTTCGGGGCTGATGACCGAGTAGTACCCATGGGAAAACATCAGGCGCATATCGGTCAGGCCCACGGCCTCGGCTCCGCCGGAACCGCCCTCGGAGAACACGGCAATCATTGGAACTGTCAACCCAGCCATTTCATAAAGATTTCTGGCAATCTGCTGCGCTGCGCCGGGGTAATCCTCAATGGGGTACGACCCGGGGGTGGAGACATAGGTGTGGATGGGGATGTTCTCGGTTTCGGCGACCTTCATGTAGTGCAAGGCCTTGGCGTTGCCCCAGGGCTTGACGGAGCCGCCGTTGCGGAACTCCTCGCCGTGGCCCTTTTCCTGGCCGATGACCATCACAGGCTGGTTGTGGACCTTGCCGCCCACCCGGCGCGAGATATAAGCCCGGGCGATGAGCATGCTCGGGTCGATATTGTACTCGCCCTCGCCACCCAGCTCGGTATAGTTGTCGTAAACGTTCTCCAGAATATCCTTCAGACAGATGCGCTGCGGATGCCGTACGATGCGCACCCTGTCCATGGCAGTCAGCTCACGTTCGAGCTTCTTTTCCAGAAACACATACAGATCTTCAAGGGCGGAAAGCTGTCGGGCCTGATCCTGCTCGGAAAGGCCGTTTTCGCGCTGGTTAAAATCCACCAATTTGGATTCCAACAGCTCGATATTGACGTTCTCCTTCTCGCCGAAGATGTCCTTGATGTATTGCAGCCTTTCGCCAAGGCCCTGTATTCTTTTTTCAATATCCATATCGTCTCATACGCTCCACCGCCCCGCGAAGCCTAAAAAGGTTTCGTACCAGGGCGAGGCGTTATCGTTTCATAATCAGGAAAAAACGAGCAGATCTGCAGTCTTTTTGCGCAGAAACTCCACATTGGACTTCAGCCCTTCACCAGAGGAGTTTTTCCCTTCGAGCACGAGCCTGTCAAGGAACTCCAGGCCACGGCTCTTGGCCTCGGCAAGGTCCCTGCCCCAAATGATTGCGAGCGCAAGGTTCGGGTCGAAATCCGTTGGAATCCGATACGCTTCATCTGTGGGAACCTGGGTATGCACGGACAGCCAAGGCTCATCCTTCCAAGTGAAGGATTCGATAACTCCGGACCAGGGAGTGAAGCGGTTATCCGGGTCTTCGGCAATGAGGCGATACTCGATACCAACCCCTTCGAACTCGATATCCTTCTGAGAGTAGCCAATTTTTTCGCCCAAGGCGAGACGGATCTGCTCAGCAATCAAGTCGGTTTTGTCCTGGCCCCCGATGCGCGTAATCACGGCGGACACGCCATTTTCCACCTGGATACGGGTGTTGACCTCCATCAGGAACGGCTCGCCCTTGGGGGTCACGATCCATTCCCAGGTGCCCACACTATCATAACCAGCCTCACGGGCAATGGCCAGGCTGTGATCCTTGATCTGCTCAAGCACCTTGGCAGCGTCGAACCCGTAGGCGATCTCACCGGGGGCAAATCCCGGAGCCACCTCCACGCGCTTTTGGCGACCCGTGGACTGCACCGTGCAGTTGCGGGTCCCAAAGTGCAGAGGTTCAGAGCCGTTGCGGTCACACAGGAGTTGGACTTCAAGGTGATTGAAATCGAAGATCCGCTGTTCAACCAGGACGCCCTCATCGCCAAACTGACGCTTGGAGTAGTTGCGGATGCGGCGATACACGCTCCGAAAGGCCTCGATGTCGTGAATCTCATCGATGCCCATTCCACCGCCGCCCGCCGAGGCCTTGACCAGGACCACGGGGCGTCTGACGCCCTGCTCCTCCTGGAAGGCAAACAGATTGCGCGCGACTTCCTCGGCTTCCGACTCCTCATAGATGGGCCGGTCGGAACCAGGGACGGTGGGCACACCCAGCCCACGAGCCAGACGCTTGGTGTTGATCTTGTCGCCCAGTTCGCGGATCACGCGCCACGAAGGACCGATCCAGATCAAGCCATGCTTGCGCTGGGTGACCCGACGGGCAAACCTGAAGTCCTCGGCAAAGAACCCGTAGCCGGGGTGAACGGCCGTGGCTCCCGAGGCATCCGCAACAGCCAGAATCTCATTGTCATCCTGATAGGACGAAATGCGGTACAGGGAATGATCCCCGCCCTTTTCCCGTGCCAGACGGACGTGACCGGAAAAGCGGTCGGTTTCGGTATACACACAAACAAAGTCCAGACCTAGTTTGATACAGGCCTGGACTATCCTCATGGCGATTTCGCCTCTATTTGCCACTAATACTTTCTGGTTGTTTGACACTTCCTGTGAGTCCTATGCTTATTCTCGAGATTTTTTCTTGATTGCAATCAGTCGCTTCTGGACCTCGAGCACCAGCTTGTCCAGTTTGACTTCCTTGCGGTGGTCAACGCCCTCGAAATTGCAACCGATGATGCCCTTGTCAAGGACACGCATCACCTTGGCCGTCAACTTGTTCAGAAAGACCTTCTTGTTGATGAGCAGATCGAATTCGATGGACTGGCCCTCGGTAAAACCCTTGGCGGCGTCCGTGAACGCCAAGCCCATGGCGGACAGATCCACCACGTCAAAGGACATACCCCGTGAAGGGACAAAGACCATCACTCCTGGGATCTTGGCTCGGAATGCCCGCCTCTGGCTGCCATCGGCATCGGTTCCGCCAATAGAAAAATCAAGTTCTGACGAAGACACGGCTACTTACTCACTTGCTTTTCAAGCACGATTTCAACCCGTCGGTTCCTGGCTTGGTTCTCCGCTGTCGTGTTGGGGTACAGCGGCTCTAGATCAGCCAACCCCGTGGCTGTCAATCTTTTCTGGTCAAGCCCGAGTTCCATTAGATACCGCAAAACATACACGGCCCGCAAGGAGGAAATCTCCCAGTTGTCCTTGAACCGGCTCTGCGGGCTGGGCGGCACGTCGTCGGTGAAACCCTTGATGCTGATCTGCTGATCCACGGATTTCACCAGAAAATCCTTGAGCGTCTTGATGACAGCCTTGCCCTGGGGCCCAAGCTCAACCTGCCCGGGAGCGAAGAGCACGTCGCCCGGCACGCGCAAGGTGATCTTGCCCTCCTCCAGCACGGCACCCACCACGCCCTCCACGCCCTTGCGGGTGATGAAGGTGCGCACGTCGGAAAAGACCTTGCGCTGGGCCTCGATCAACTGCTTCTGCAGGCGCACGGTATCAAGGATGGCTGCTTCCTCGGTCTTGACGCGCGCGGTCATCAACTTGTCTTCCTTCTGACCGAGCGCGACCTTCACCGCCAGAAAGGAATCCGTAAATTTGGTTTCGTCGAGGGTGGACATGGAATAAAGCAGGATAAAGAACACAAGCAACAGCAGCGACATGTCCGCAAACGTGGTTATCCACTCATTGGATTCGACAATCGGTTCTTCCGTGTCTAATTCATGATGATTATCGACCACTGGACTTGCGCTCCTTCGGTGGTTCGAACGAAGACAGCTTTTCGTACACGAGCCTGGGGTTGTTGTTCTCCAGGATCGACTTGGCACCCTCGAAGATGATCTGCAGGTGCAGCTCCTCCAGGCTGGTGCGTGCGCGCATCTTGCCCGCGAAAGGCAGGAACACGAGGTTGGCCATGATGGTCCCATAGAAAGTGGTCAGAATGGCCACGGCCATGGCCGGGCCAAGGCTCTGCGGGTCATCCAGCTTTGCCAGCATCTGCACCAGACCGATCAGGGTACCGATCATGCCGAAAGCCGGGGCATAGCCCGCCAGCTTTTGGAAGACTTCGACGGAAATATTGTGCCGGCGCTTCATGGTGGAGATTTCAATGGCCAGGGTGTCGCGGATGATCTGCGGATCGGCGTTGTCGGCGATGAGCTGACAGGCCTTTTTGAGGATCGGGTTCTCGGTCTGGATGTTCTCCAGGGCGACCAGGCCCTCGCGACGACTGATCTCCGCGATGCGGACCATGATATTCACCACGTCCTCAACCTTGCCCTTCTTTTTCATGAACATGGACAACGCACCCATATGTGATTCGATCACATCCCCCAGGGGGAAGGTCACGCAGATGGCGGCAAAGGTTCCACCCAGGACGATGAGCACTCCGGGGCCATTCCAGAACAGGGATAGCTCGCCACCCATGATGATGGCACTGATCACGAGTACGAAACCAATGATGGACCCGAAAAGAGTTGCAATATCCATGAACTGAGCTCCGATGCCCCGTGGGCTTCATTGACAAGCTATGCAAATATGCCGAAACTAACCCATCGCTTCGGGCCGCCCCGTAACGGCCTTCCCTTTATAAACACTATCAGAGATTTATGCAAAACCCCCAAGATGTTCAAAGTGCGGCAGAATTTGTCCGCTCCAGGCTTGACCAAACCCATGAAGCCAAGACCGCTGTGATCCTGGGAACCGGCCTGGGCGACTGGGCCGATGGCCTCACCGAGGTCCAGTCCTTCGACTACGCAAGCATCCCCGGTTTCGTCCCCTCCACGGTGCAGAGCCATGCCGGGAAATTGACAGCCGCCATGGTGGGCGGACACCCCGTCTGGCTGCAACGCGGACGCTTTCACCTCTATGAGGGCCGCTCCCCCGAGGAGGTCTGCATGGGCGTCCGCACCCTGGCAGGGCTCGGCGTGGAAAACCTGATCATCACCAACGCCGCCGGTGCGCTGAACCCTCAGTTCGAAGCCGGAGGGTTGATGACCATCAGCGACCACATCAATTTCACGGGACGGTCCCCACTCAGCGGCCCCAATGTTGATGCCTGGGGCGACCGCTTCCCGGACATGAGCCGCGCCTATGACAAGGACCTGCTCGAACTGGCGCACGCCAAGGCCCTCGAACTGGGCATCAGACTGGAACGTGGTATCTATATCGGCGTAACCGGCCCGAATCTTGAGACCCCCGCCGAAACCAGAGCCTTCAGGATGCTCGGCGCGGATGCCGTGGGCATGTCCACGGTGCTGGAAGTCATCGCCGCGCGTCACATGAGGGTCAAGGTGCTGGGCATCTCCTGCCTGACCAACAAGAACCTCCCGGACTGCATGGCCGAGACCTCCCTGGAAGAGGTCATTGCCACGGCAGGCGCCGCGGCTGGCAAGCTAAAAAGGCTGCTGAACGCCGTCATTACCTCTTTATAATCAAGACATTTAGACAATAAAAGCAACTTCACATCGCTTGTCAAAAAAAACACAGGGCCCGAAGCGTATCGCTCCAGGCCCTGTGTTTTTTTCCTATCAAAGGAGAAGCTGCCCGTCCTAGGAGTTGGGATAGGCCTGCACCACGTCGTCGATATTCATCTGCTTGGATCTGAATCCATCGGCCTCGATGACAAACCTCGTCAGGACATTCTCGTCATGGTCGATCACATCCAGACTGCTTTCAAAGCCATCATCCATGGCGCTCATCACCAGCAGAACGATATCCTCGATGGCTTCATAGGGGCCGTCATGCTCGATGACGACCACGTTGTCAGCGTAACCGACCTCATCAAAATCGAGTTTTTCCTCAAGCTTACTGAAAGCCTCGGGGGATACGCCGTGGAACTCGCCGAAAATCCTGACACCTTTACGCATAGCTCAACCCTGTCTGAAGCCCGGCGCACCGGGGTTTTGGTCTGAGTTCAATTTCTAAAAACTTCACCCAGGGTTGTCGAGCATAATCTGCCCCAGCGCCGATATTTTGGCGTTCTGCCCGCATCAAGCGAGTCCAAATCTCAACCAAAAACAAGTAAATATCAATAATTCAGGGTGTTATCGATGTTGGCAAGGTGTTTGCTTTGAACCAAGACAACGCCAAGGGGAAACCCACGGCTCCCGAAGGAACACATCATCTCCAGCCGAGATACAAGGAGGATGCATCATGCTTTCCCTGCTCAAGAAACCCGAGCAAGACACCAAGATGGCGAATCAGATCCAGAGCGCCAAGGACCTGTTCACCAGCGGCCAGTTCCCCGTCGTGACCACCAAGGACATGCCAGGGAAGACCGTCAAGCGCATCATCGGCTTGGCCGCCTTCCGCGGCTACGACATGGAGCAGGCCTTCTACGGCATGATCAACCGCGCCCTGTCCAACGGTGCCAACGCCATCATCGGCTATTGCGAGAACGTGGCCTTTCATCCCGACGGCAGCAAGTACATTTCCTGTTACGGAACGGCTATTCGCCAGACTGAAACCAAAGCCTAGCCTTCCCGTTGCCCACAACAAAAACAGGGTGCCCCCATTCGGGAGCACCCTGTCATTGTCTTCATTTCTGCAAAGCCCTATTGCCGGGCCATCATCTCCAAGACCCCCCGATAGATCTTCATGGATGCCAAGCTGCTGAAATCGCGACCATCCAGGATGACCTTTTCAAGGATGACGCTGTCGATGCTGTGGCCTGCGACCTCGAAGGTCTTCAGCTTCAGGAACAGCTGCCCCTGGGAGAATTGCTCCGAATCCAGAACAAAGTCCAGGGCATCCAGGCGAAACGCCCCGCTACCGACGTAGACAAGGCGCTTGGCAGCGCTGTTCTTTTCCACATAGCTCTCAAAATCCGCCATGGTCATGTCGCGGGCATTCGCCTGAAGCTGCTCTTTTGACTCCCCTTGCTTGGACATACGGATGACGATCAGGCGCATGTCACGGCCGTCTTTCAAGACGAACATCCGGTTTGCCAGATTCTGCATGGTGTCCGAGGATTTTGTGGGAGCGACTTGGGCGGGTGTGGGCGCGGCCTGCATCTCCGACGACGAGGCAGATTTTGACCCCGCAGTCTTACAGGACGTCAATCCCCCTGCCAGGCTCAAAGCCAACACGACGACGAGACTAAAAAAAACTGTATTGCGCATTCATTCCCTCCGGTTCAATCCGCTTCAGGCCATGCATACACCGTGAGCCCCGGTTTCGCCAACCTGGATTTCCAAAAGGAAAAGCCTCCAGATTGAGTGCGGGGGGCGAGTGGATGCCAACGAAAATGGGGCCTGCCGAATCGGCAGGCCCCATCATCATTCTCTTGGTGCCGGGGGGGGGAGTCGAACCCCCACGTTGTCACCAACGCTGGATTTTGAGTCCAGTGCGTCTACCAATTCCGCCACCCCGGCAACGAACGAAAATTGGTAAGCAAACCCGAGCCACGAGTCAAGAAAAATCCATACTAGGTCAGTTTCAGCCTTGTTTTTTTGACAGGGCCCACCAGGAACGAAGCATCGGCCGAAGCCACGGCCTGCCCCTTTGTCCCCAAGACCTCGACCCGGGCAAACACCACCCGCTGACCTCGACGGATAACCACGGCCTCGGCCCGCAACTCCTCGCCCTTCCTGGCTGGAGACAGAAACCGCACCGACATGTCCAGCGTGGCCGTCACCTGACCATTGGTCAAGGTCGAGAGCACGGCGTGAGCCATGGCTTCGTCGGCCAGGGTCGCCAGAACTCCCCCGGCGACCATGCCCGCGCCCTGTACCAGACCCTGGCCGCACGGCAGACGCAGCACCGCGCACCCATCCCCGAGGCTCTGGACCTCGATGCCCAGGGTTGAAAACAACGGATTGACCGTCTGTCCTGCCAGAACAACGGCCTGCAGATAATTCTCGGGCATGGATTCACCTCCAGGGCAAGGCTATGGATTCGCGCATCAATAAAAGGCCGCCCCCCGGATGGGCGGCGGCCTCAAGCTACGGCTGACGGACAACCGCGAACTACAAATACTCGCCCAGCAACTCGCCAAAGGCCTTGCAGCCCACAACCTCGGAGCCTTGGATTTGGGAAGCCAGATCCACAGTGACTCTTTTGGCGGCGATGGCCTTGTCCACGGCCCGGTGGATCAGCGCAGCGGCCTCACCATAGCCCACATGCTCCAGGAGCATGGCCCCGGACAGGATCAGGCTGCCGGGATTGGCCTTGTCCTGACCGGCGATGGTCGGGGCGGTGCCGTGGGTCGGTTCGAAAAAGGCCAGGGTGTCGGACATGTTCACCCCAGGGGCCAGCCCCAGCCCGCCCACCTGCGCCGCCAGGGCGTCGGAGATGTAATCCCCGTTCAGGTTGGTGGTGGCGATGACGCTGTAATCCCTGGGGTACATCAGCACGTTCTGAAACATGGCGTCGGCGATGCGATCCTTGATAATCACGGACTTGGAACCCCCAGCGAATGCCTCGTCCTCGGTCATCACGCTGTCCGCAAACTCCTCGGCGGCCACCTCGTAGCCCCAGGCACGGAATGCGCCTTCCGTGAACTTCATGATGTTGCCCTTGTGAGACAGGGTCACACTGGGCTTGCCGTGGTCCACGGCGTGCTGCAGGGCCTTGCGGACCAAGCGCTTGGAACCCTTGGCGGTCATGGGTTTGATGCCCACCCCTGCGGCCGGGTCCACATTGGCCCCCAGCTCGTCGCGCAAGAAGGCGATCAGCCGCTTGGCCTCGTCGGTCCCGGCGGCGTACTCAATCCCCGCATAGACATCTTCGGTGTTCTCGCGGAACACGATCATGTCCACATCCTGGGGGCGCTTCACCGGCGACTCCACACCCTCGTAATAACGGATGGGACGGATGCAGGCATACAGGTCCAAGGTCTGACGCATGGTCACGTTCAGGCTGCGAAAGCCCTTGCCCACGGGGGTGGTCAGCGGCCCCTTCATGGCCAGCTCAGCACCGGCCAAGGTGTCCAGCGTGACCTGGGGCAGATACTCGCCGGTCTCCCGGAAGGCCTTTTCACCCGCAAGCAACTCCACCCACTTCAGCGAACACTCAGCCCCGTAAGCCTTGGCCACGGCGGCGTCCAACACAGGGCGTCCGGCAGCCCATACTTCAGCCCCGATGCCATCACCTTCAATAAAATAGACGGTCTTATTCATCCCAACTCCCCTAATCGATTGTTCAGCAAATTGACCGCAACGGATAGGATAAAGAGCTGAATTTGTCCAATGCTCAAACCATACAAAAAAACGGCCCGCGGCACATGCCAGGGCCCCTGGCAGCCAACCATCTAGAATCATTGGCATTCGCTGACGAGATCAGCCTGTCAGCAAGGCATCGCCCGGTGCTTCAACCACCCGGGTGTGAGGGCTCTCGCGCACCACGGCCCCGGCATGACCCGAAGCGCCGATGGCAATGGTGCAGTATTCCGGGTCGGTTTCGGAATCCATGCCGCTCATGGGTCCCCTGCGATCCCGGGCATAGGAATTCCCAGTGATGGATTTGGCGTATTTCTTCATCTGGGCCGCGCGATGCCCCAAGACGTTCAAGTCGCACAAGCCCTGACAGTCCACGATGGCCAGCGACACTGAAACCAGCGGAAACTTCTGCATGACGCCGTCGCGGCCCTTGGTCTCGATCCAACCACGCTCGCGATCGGCGGGCATGTAGCAGCCCTTGACCAACCGCCCGAAGCAGCGGGTGATGGCCTTGGAGATGCGTTCCGCACGGTGCGAGCCGCACATGGCCACCAGGTCGTCGCCCCCGATATGCCCCACGAAGTCACGGGAAGAGTCGCCGTGGCGACGGGTGGCCCACTGGGTGACGGTGGAGATGAGTTGGATGACCTTGTCGCCGTTCTTGAAGCCGTAGGTGTCGTTGTAGACCTTGAAGTTGTCCAGGTCGGCGTAGATGATGGCAAAGGCCTCGCCCGAGTTGCAGCGGCGCTCCAATTCCAGTTCGATGACCACATTGCCCGGCAGACCGGTCAGGGGGTTGGCGCCCTTGGCCATCTCCACCTGGGCCGTGGCGATGGTGTCCATCATGCGCTGCACCGAGACCACGCCCTGCAGGGTTCCCCGCTCGGTCACGACCACATGGTCGAAGATCGTGGCTTTCTTGCGCTTCATGGCCTCTCGGGCCACGTTTTCCACGGGGGTTCCATTTTCGGCGTACAGCGGCGAGGGGTCCATGATCAGGCTCACGGGCCGGTTCAGATACAGAGACAGGCCGTATTGGGAGGACAGGGCGCTGTCCAGGTGATGGCGCATGACCAGCCCCACGGGACGCCGCCCATTGACCACCACAGCGGCCCCCATGAGCCCGCTGCCCTTGAGCAGGTCCTTAACCTCGGACACCGTGGTCTCGGGCGTCACCAAAGGCACGGTCTCCACCAGTTCGCGCAGGGGGGAAGCGATGCGCCGCTCACCCACCATGCCCCGGCCGGATTTGGAGAACTGATTCTGCACCTCCTGCGACAACCCGGGCTTGGGGTAGGCGGGCCGGGCCAGGAAGAACCCCTGGCCGTAATGGACACCCATACGCATCAGCGCGGACAGTTCGCCCTCGGTCTCAATGCCTTCGGCAATCAGGCGGCAGCCGATGTTTTCCGAAAAGGTCACCATGGTTTCCATGAGCGCTCGTTTGACCGGATCGGTGTCGATATCGCGCACCAGGGACATGTCCACCTTCAGGAACTCGGGACGAATCTGGGCGATGGACCACAGCCCGGAATAGCCGGTGCCCACGTCGTCAATGGCAACGCCAAAGCCCTGATTGCGGTAGTGCTCGAGGGTCCTGTGAAACAGATCGAAATCGCGAATGCTATGACGCTCGGTGATCTCCAGGACTACATCCGAGGCCTTGAGCCCCACCTTCTCCAGCAATTGCAGGGTCTGTCCCGGCGAAAAATCCGGATCCACAAGCGTCCGGGGATTGATGTTCAAGAATAGTTTCTGCTCCTGGCCCAGGGTGCCCAGACGATGGATGGCTCCCTCGCGGCAGGTCTTTTCCAGAGGAAAGACCTGTTCGACTTCCTCGGCGAAGTCGAACAGCACGGCCGGAGAACTGAAATGCGAACCCTCCGGCCCCCTGGTCAGAGCCTCCCAGGCACTGATGTTGCCCGTATCCAACTCGACAATGGGTTGGAACACACTTCTCAGCTGACGATTGATGACGATCTCGCGGAACTCGCGCAACAAGGACAGCTTGGCCACATCCAGGGTCCCGGCGGCCACCCGGCGGGCATCCGACAGGGCGCGGTAGACCGAATCCTCGAGCCTGGCCCCGTCTTTTTGGATCAGCCCATACCCCGTGAGGACGTTCAGGCCCTGCCCGGTCACGTTCAGGGATTCCTGCTTGACGCGACTCTTGAGCTTCAGGCGAAAGGTCAGCACCAGGTCTCCTAGCTGCTCTTCCTGCCACTGGTCATCGCCGCACAGGATCAGGAATTTGCCCGGCTCCAGCCTGTCGATGTAGCGCAACTTGCACGTCCCGAGCAGTTCATCGGCCAAGAGGCGAACCTCTTCCTCAAGGACGGACTGAATGCGCCCTGCGAGCATGCCTCCATAGATGTCCATAAAGACTTGAAAGTTTTCCACCTCGATGTAGAACAAGGCCACCACGCAGCCTGAATCCAGAAAGGCCTCCATGCGTTCCCGCCCCCCCGGACGCATGAACACAAGTGATGATTCCATCTGTCGTACAAACGTATGTTCCGGGGATGAATCCTTGGAAAATAAACCCGAGCCGAAACCTCGGACTGCTTCCAGCATATTGACTCCAGTGGACAACGGATCGTTTAAAAACTGACGTCTGCTCATATTCGGAACCTCCGAACGAGTCTGGAATCGAACTATCCCAATTCTTCGTGAGAACAACCGTCGATCGGATGACAATTGCATGACGTTTTTGCTTCGGCACAACATCTGCACGTCCCGGACCCAACCGTCACGCGAAAGCCATCACACCCCGCGTCCTGGATACAAAACAGACCGGCGCTATTCAGACCTCTCGTTGCTGCCCGCCAGATATTCTCCGAAGACCATTGCTCCCCGGAGGGCGTCCTCTCCGGCAGCTAGACGAGAAGGAGCCCCCAGGAATCCTGCAAACAACTATTCCCGATGAAGCTTTTTTTTGTTAACGTCGCATAAGATGAGCCTCATCGACGCTGCGCCGAAGAAGCCATAAGCCCAGAAGAAGATGAAAAACGTGGGCCTGAAAAGGCACGTGAACGACAAAGGGAACCTCCATGGCTGACTTGAGCGAAATCATCGTCCTGGTTCTTGATGACGAACAGATGGTCCGCGAAAACCTGGAAGCCTTTCTTGAAGATGAGGGGCTCACGCCCCTGACTGCGACCAACGGTGAAGAGGCCCTGACGATTCTTGCCAAAAACAAGGTCCACATCGGCATCATCGACATGAGATTGCCTGGAATGGCGGGCAGCGAGTTCATCGTCAAGGGGCACCAGGTCAGCCCCGAGACACGCTTCATCGTCCATACGGGCTCGACCAACTACAAACTCCCCAGAGAAATCCGGGACTGCGGGGTCGCCCTGGATGACGTTTTCATCAAGCCTCTGGCGGACATGAACATCATCATGGATGCAATCCGACGCCTTATGGGATGACCCCCCACAGCCAGCAATCAAAAAGCCGCTCCCTTGAGCGGCTTTTTCGTCAGAGACAGGAACAGCCCACGATCAAAGCAAGGTCAGGCTGCCACCCGCACGCCCCGGCGCGGTCAGGGAATTCATCAGTTGCCGCACGGAATCAGACACGGTCCCGCAACCAGCACCCGCCACGGCGGCCCCGACGCTCATCCCGCCGTTCAACGAGGCCAGCAAGGCAGTCAAGGACTGTCCCACCTGTTCACGAGGAGCATGAGCCATGACGTAAATCATGGACCCCAAGCGACCGATCGTCTCGGCATGGGGAAAGTGCATTCGTACGGCTGAGGCCATGCGCTCCACTGCGTCGTCACCCGCCTCGAAGCCCTGCGTGGCATGAATGGAGGGCAACCCTTCCAGGAAGATGCCCACGATGGAGCAATGTTCGCCTCCAGCCTTGGAAAACTCGAACTCCGGCCCGGCCTGCTGCACGAAATGCTTCAGGGTCAGGAAACCCGTCAGGGCGTCACGACGGAAGGCGTCGCGGATCTGCTGAATCCGCTCCAGCTCCGTCATGTTCTTGTTGACCCGCCAAGAGAACTCCTCGGCCTCAAACGGCTTCTTCAAGAAATCATTGGCCCCGCTTTTCAGGAACTTCGCGGTCAAGGCGCCAGCGTTGTGGGCGGAGACGCCCAGGATGGACAATTCCTCACGGGAATAGAGCTCGCGAACCTTGCGGATCAATTCCAGGCCATTCATGCCGGGCATCTCGTAATCGGTGATCAGCATACCGATGTCGGACACCGTCTCAAGAATCTCCAGGGCCTGCTCACCGTCCGACGCGGCATAGACCTTGTAGTTCTGGTTCTGGAGCAGACGGACCATCATATTGCGGATGGTGAGTGCATCGTCGACCACCAACACGGAAGTCTCGCTATTGCGCCAGACCCTGCGCACGAGATCCACCAGGCATTCCAGCTCCCCCGGTGCTCCCTTGATGAAATAATCCAGAACTCGCTTTTCAAGATAGCGGTTGCGGAGCTGCTCATCGAAGGTGGAAGTCAAAACGATCACCGGGAGATTCTGCGACAACAGCAAGTCCACGGCTTCACCGCCGGGGGCTCCTTTGAGGCTCAGATTGCAGACCGCAAGAAATATCTCGTCACCCCGCTCGGCAAGCAAGCGTTGCAGATCATCCATGGACGAGGCCAGGATCGTGCCAAACCGGGCCATGTCTTCGATATGTTCGCTGATGATACGCGCCTGGACAGCGCTGTTTTCAACCACCAGGACTTTGTTGGCGACCACGGTCATACGTTTTCCTTTTGATGTGGTGAACGGACTCGGGCTGCACCGTGCATCAAGGAAAAACCCACAGCACGCAGAATCAACAGCTCGTTTTCACAACAAAAATACGCGGTGCATCCAGGCTTGGCAAGCCTTGATGCCCCGGCAGTCTGAATCATCGGTGAAGATGGATTTAGAAACTGTAACCGATCTTGAGCGAAGCGCCCGCTGCGACGTCACTGTCGTAGGAATTGCGCTTGTCGCCATCGCTGTTGAAGATGGTGGTCTTGCGTTCGAAAAAGACCTCCGGGCCGAAGGTCAAGCACAGGTTTTGCGCGGGGCTCCAGTCAGCGAACAGCCCGACGCTCAGGCCGGATTCCTGGACATATCCCTTGCTCAGCAGCGTGCTGTCGTCGGCCAGTCGCCATGTATCTTCTTCCATCTCGCCCACAAGGCGCAGCGCCCACTCGGGCCCGAAACGATAGGCCAGCTCGGTCTCCGGCAACCCGATACGCGCAGAAAATCCCTGCTCTGCCCCTTGATTCCACAACACGCCGAGCATCGGCAGCACGGACCAGCCTGTCTTGTGCCCGGTGACACCGAGCCCCAACTGCACGGCCCAGGCCTCGTTCAAGGCATAGCTGGCGCCACCGGCCACGAACAGGCCCAGCGAATCGTCCATCTCCTCCTCATAGGCTACGCTAACGGCGGCATGGTAGAACCAGCTCCATTGCTTATTGATGCGCCCCATATCCTGCGCTGACAACTCCAGCTCATGCAGTTCGTCCCATGGATTGTCGGAACCGTTGCCAAACGGCAGAGCGGGCTTGTCATGCCAATCGTAGCTGCGCACCCCGTAGGCTAGGCGAAGGATATCATAAGTCACGGACAGGTCGGTCTCGACCACGGAGAAGCCTCCCTCGCGCTCGTCGAAATCGGCCTGCCCGACACCCCCCGCCTCGGCTGAAACCGAGAGCTTGGACTCCTCGTCCTGAGCGGCAAAAGCCGCCGTTGCAAACAGCAGCACCAGTGCTGCACACATCAAATACCCTTTCATGCGAATGCCTCCTTTCTAAATGCGAACATCGTCACCATAGACCACGAAACGCATGGCGACACAAAAGGAATTGTCTTTTTTAACATGTTTTTACTGCTTCAAACAGTATCTGAAACACCTGCAAACACCGCCATTGCAGATGCCTGGAGCACGATAACAGTTCCTCCCATCGCCCCCCCCGCACCACAGTGCGTCACGGAACAACATTTTTCCGTTGCAAAACAAGTGAGCTTGCAAGTAGAAAGACAATCACCCTTGTCAATCATTCTCATCCATCAGGAGTTACACATGATCCACATGCCCCGCATCGATGCGGTCAAATTCGTGATTCTGCTGCTTGCCCTGGTCCTGCTTGTTCCTACCATTTCGGCCCAGGCCTCGGCCCAGGGCAAAAAGGTGCTGCTGATCCTCGCCAAGGAAGACTTTGAACAGAGCGAGTATTCCAACACCCGCGGGGCCCTCGAAGCCGCGGGGGTGGCCTGCACCATCGCCAGCACCAAGACCGGCATGCTCAAGGGCAACAAGGGGCTGCGCATCGAGTCCGAGCTGGAATTACCCCAGGTGCGGACCGCCGACTTCGACGGCGTGGTCGTCATCGGCGGCAATGGCATCAAGAAGGTCTGGAAGAACGAGGACGCGCACCGAATCCTGCGCGAGGCCCAGCAACAGGACAAGATTATCGGTGCCATCTGCGCCGCACCGGGCATGCTGGCCTACGCCGGTGTCCTGGAAGGCAAGACAGCCACGGCACACCCCAAAAGCGGCGCGAACTTTCCCATGAAGGATCATGGCTGCCTCTACACCAATGAAAAAGTGGTTGTGGACGGCAACCTCGTCACCGCCAACGGCCCCCAGGCCGCCCAGGATTTCGGGCAGGCACTGGTCAAACTGCTCGACAGGTAACAACGCTGCATGAACGCTCCACGGCCCTGCTCACACGCTCAGGACCGTGGAGCGTTGGTCACAGACACATCCGGTCCCCGCGAGAGCAGCGTCCCAGGATAGGCCAATCCCGGCATTGTCTAAAATCTTTAGATAGCATACGGTCCCACCATGCTGGCCAATATCCTACTCATCGAAGACGACGCGGCCTTCCGCGGCATGATCGTGGAGGCGCTGCGGGCCAGGGACTACGAGGTCTCTCCCACCGGTCGCGCCGAGGACGGGATCGACATCGCCCGCAGCGGGTCCTTTGACCTGATCCTGACCGACGTCAAACTCCCTGGAATGTCCGGCGTCGAAGCCATCCCAAAACTCAAGGAAGCGGCCCCTGACGCGGACATCATCGTCATGACCGCCTATTCCGCCAAGGAAACCGCCGTGGAGGCCGTGCGCCTGGGGGCCTACGACTTCTTCTCCAAGCCCTTCAGCCTGTCGGAACTGGACGTGGTCATCCGCCGCGCCCTGGAAAAGCGACGCCTGCAGCGCGAGGTACTGGCCCTGCGCGAGACCCTGCGCAGCGAAGGCCCCACCATGCGCATCATCGGGAATTCCCGCCCCATGCAGGAGGTCAAGGCCCTGGTAGAGCGCATCGCGCCCCTGGACACCACCGTTCTGGTGACGGGCGAGTCCGGCACGGGCAAGGAATTGATCGCGGACACCCTGCGCTCCTTATCCAGGCGTTCATCCGGCCCCTTCGTGAAAATCAACTGCGCGGCCATCCCCGAGCATCTCTTCGAGAACGAACTCTTCGGCCACGAGAAAGGTGCCTTCACCGGCGCATCCACCCCGCAGCCCGGCAAATTCGAACTGGCCCACCGCGGGACCATCATGCTGGATGAAATCGGCGACATGCCGCTGCTGATCCAGCCCAAGCTACTGCGTGTGGTGGAGCAGAAGCAGGTGGAACGCCTGGGCGCCCGCCGCCCCGTGGACGTGGACGTACGCATCATCGCCGCCACCAACCAGCAGTTGCAGCAGCGGGTCCGCGACAAGGCCTTCCGCGAAGACCTCTATTACCGGCTGAGCGTGGCGGTGATCGAACTGCCTCCGCTGCGCCAGCGCAAGGGCGACATCCCGATGCTGGCCGAGCATTTCATCAAGAGGATCAACGCCACCCTCGGCCTGCCCGTGAAATCCATCGCAACGGACGCCCTGGCCGCCCTGGAACAGCACCACTGGCCGGGTAACGTCCGCCAGTTGGCCAACACCCTGGAACGCGCCGCCATCCACGCCGCCTCGGACACCCTCACCGCGGGGGACATCGCCACCGCTCTGGGCGGCCCCAAACCGTCCCTCACGGGCAGCGAATCCGGCGCAAAGGCCATCGACCTGCGCGCCACCTTGCACGAAATGGAACGCAAGCTGATCGTGGGAGCACTGAACCGCGCCGCAGGCCGGCAAACCGAAGCCGCGGTCCTGCTGGGCCTGACACCCAAAAATCTCTGGGCCAAGATCAGGAAACACGACATCGACCCCAAGACCCAGCGCTGAATCATCTCCCGGACTATCGTCCGACTTCGCCCCCTCTTTTGTCTCCTTACCATTGCCCGCTGTTCTTCCCTCACATTTGCGCGCACGAAGTCTCGCGCCCGTCGCTTCGAGCCCTTTGGCTTAGGCCCTGGCCCTGTGATGAAATCTACATTTCATAGACTTTACATCTCCGGATACTCCCACGGAATTGCACGGAAGACCCGGCCCCACCCCACTCTCAGGACTGGTCAAACTCGCCTGCCCCTCGGGACGAGCCCCCTTGATCTTTAATCTACAATTATTAGACTGCTGAGCCAGCACTGAAATAATACAATGATCACGGTATGTTTGACAAATCAGACCGCCACCACAAGCCAAATCAAACTCTCAAATAATTAGATTTTTGAACAAATCCAGGGACCGGAGTTTGGCCCCGCCAATCAAGGTGACGCTGTTTTAATCATTTTTTTAACCAATGAAATCAGGCTACTGCAAAATCATGAGCCTTGTTTGATCCCCAGCAAAGCCTTTCGTGGCACACACCTTGCCTTATGCTGTTCAACATCGGCAACGGATCCATCCCAAATCCATAACGAGAACACCGAACACTTTCTAACCACAGGAGAAGAACCATGAAGACCTTGATGAACCTTATCCGCAACGAAGAAGGCGTCACCGCTCTTGAATACGGCATGATCGCCGCCCTGATCGCTGCTGTCATCGCCGCCACCGTGGGTCTGCTCGGCACCGGCATCAACACCGCCTTCCAGACCGTACTGACCGCCATCGGCGGCTAGGTGTACCGCCCGCCTTCGGCGGCTACGTACACTCATCCACACTTTGCGCGGGACACAAATTATGCGCTTTTCCCCCAGCGCAGAGCAGGCGGAGCCGGATTTTCCCCCATCCCCCCGGCTCCGCCTGCATCCCGGGCAAACCCCACCCCCGGGTGTCCCGCCTCCCAATGGAGAATCTCATGGACGCCCTGCATTTCATCTTTCTCAGCATCATCCTCACCATCGCAACGGTCACCGACCTGCGTGAACGGAGGATCCCCAACAAGCTGACCTATCCGGCCATGTTGCTAGCCCTGAGCTGGCATTACATGATGACTGGCGCTGACGGACTCCTCTTTGCTTCCATCGGTCTGGCCGCTGGGCTAGGCGTCATGCTCATCCCCTTCCTGTTGGGGCACATGGGTGCCGGAGACGTAAAGCTCATGGCCGCCGCCGGTGCCTTCCTGGGGCCCGCCGGCGCACTCAAGGCCTTCCTGTTCACCAGTATGGTGGGCGGAATTTATGCCGTGGCCGTCCTGGCCTGGCGTTCATCCCTGACCACCTGGCTGGCCTCGACCATGAAGGACTCATCCGGGTTGCTGGCCACCGCCGGGACCTGGGTCCAGACCCTTCAGGGCAGATCGCAGGGTGCTCCTCAACTTGCATACGGAGCCGCCATCGCGGCCGGAACCATCCTTTCCGTGGTCCTCGATCATGGAATGCGCGCCTTTGTTCCGGCTTGGTGGGTCTAGGAGGACGCCATGCGCAAGACCGCACTCATCCAAATCGGTATCGCCCTGGTCCTGTCGCTGTTCGCCGGTCTGCTGATCTTCAAGTGGATGACCGTCCGCCTGGGCGCAAATCTGCAGGAAGAGGCCGCCACACAGGTGGCCGTCATCGTCGCCGCCAAGGACATCGCCAAGGGCGAAAAGCTGACTGAGGAATTGCTCAAGCGAGCCAAGTTTCTGAAAGAAAGCGCCCCCGCCGGGGCCTATGCCGACCTCGAATCCCTGGTCGGTCGCATCGCGGCCACCCCCATCGGCTCGGGCGATATCATCACCGCCTCGCGCCTCTTGGGCGAGGACACCTTCGCAGGCGTAAGCACCCTGATCACCCCCGGTAAGCGCGCCGTGGCGGTCAAGGGCAACATGGTCATGGGCCTTTCGGGCTTCATCCGTCCCGGTAACCGCGTGGACGTGTTGGTGACCATGGACGTCCAGACCAAGGACCCCACCACCAAGAGCCAGGATGAATACTCCTTTTCCAAGACCGTGCTTGAGGACATCAAGATCATCGCCACGGGCACCGAACTGGAACCCACGGGCGAAGAGGGCGAGACCTCACCGGTGGACGTCTACACCCTGGAACTGACCAGCGAGGAGAGCGAAAAGCTCGCCCTGGCCGCCACCAAGGGCACCCTGCATTTCGCCCTGCGCAACCCTGCGGACAGCAAGGACGTACAGACCGAAGGCATCGACGTCACCAAGCTCATGGCTTCGCTCAAGCAGGCCAAGGGCAAGAGCGGGACCGTCAAGCCCCGCACCGTGGGTGTCGAACTCATCACAGGCACCAGCCGCAAGACAGTGAGGTTCACCCGCCATGACAAGTAGCCGCATCATCCGCAAGGCGGTCGTGCTGGCCACCGCCTTCATGGCCCTGTCCTGCTTCGCCGCCTTTGCGGCCACGCCCTTTGCCAGCGAATCCATTGAGCTGACCAAGAGCAAGTCCATGGTCCTGAACAGCCAGGTGCCCATCAAGCGGCTGTCGGTGGCCGATCCGGAAGTGGCCGAGATCCTGCTGATCTCCCCCACCCAGATCTACCTGACGGGCAAGGCCTTCGGGGCCACCAACCTGACCCTGTGGAGCCACGACGGGCGCGTCTCGTGCATCTATGACATCTCCGTCACCCCGGATGTGGCGCAGCTGAAGCAGATGCTGCACCGTGTGCTGCCCACCGAACGCAACCTGAAGGTCATGGCCGCGGCCGAGTCCATCACCCTGTCCGGCATCGTCAGCAGTTCCGCCAGCCTGGCCACGGCCCTGGACCTGGCCGAACTCTACGCCCCGGAAAAGGTCACCAATCTGATGACCGTGGGCGGCGTGCACCAGGTCATGCTCGAGGTCAAGGTGGCCGAGATGCACCGCACGGTCCTCGAACGCCTGGGCATCGACCTGGCCTTCGCCTCCAATGGCAACCTAGCTTACACCCTGCTCAACGGCCTGATCAGCCTGGACCAGGAAAACCCCGTGATCGGTGGCGGCAACGGCACCCCGGGGATGCTCTACAACAGCTCGCTGACCAGTGCCATTGCCCACACCTCCGTCGGCAGCACCAATATCACCGGCTTTCTGGACGTGCTCAAGCAGAACGGACTGGTCAAGGTCCTGGCCGAACCCACCCTGATCTGCCGCAGCGGCGAGGAAGCGCAGTTCCTGGCGGGCGGGGAGATCCCCGTGCCCATTCCCCAGGGTCTGGGCACCGTGACCATCGAATACAAGCCCTACGGCGTGGCCCTGGCCTTCACCCCTTCCGTGGTCTCTGAAGGCCGCATCAGCCTGAAGGTCTTCCCCGAAGTCTCGGAACTGGACTACACCAACGCCCTGGTGCTCTCGGGCTTTACCATCCCGGCCATCACCAGCCGCCGCGCCTCCACCACTGTGGAACTGGCCGACGGGCAGAGCTTCGCCATCGCAGGGCTGCTGCAGAACGAAATCCGCGAGGACATCAAGAAGTATCCCGGATTGGGTGACATCCCGATCCTCGGAACCCTGTTCCGATCCAGCAAGTTCCAGAAGTCAGAGACCGAGCTGGTGATCATCGTCACCCCGCATCTGGCCAAGCCCCTGGAAGTGGTGGACGGCTCCCTGCCCACCGACCATTTCGTGGAGCCCAGCGAACTGGAATTCTTCATCTACGGCAAGATGGAAGGCGAACGCGACCCCGAGCTGCCCGCCCCGGCCAAGACCAGTGTCCGCCCGGCGTCTGCGGTTCCCGCAGCGGGCGGCATGGCCCCCTCCGGCCCTGAATCGGGCATGGAAGGCGACTTCGGCCACATCCTGAAGCCTTAGCGACAAGGAGACGACCATGAGACATCTCATCCAGATATCCCTGACCATCCTGGCCCTGCTGGCGCTTTCCGGCTGGAGTTGGGACGAAGAGCCCCGGACCTTCGGCGATGCCTACCGCATGCAACTCAGCGCCCAGCAGGTGAACCCCGAGCCCAGGGTCGCCCCGGACACTCCGGTGCAGGGCTTGAACGGCCGCGTGGCCGCCGATGCCATGAAGAACTACCGCGACCCCGAGCCCCAGGACAAGGGCCCGAGCTTTGCGACCGTCATCGAAAGCCTGATGGACAAGGGAAAGTAGGGGAACAGACCATGAGTACCACCTACCCCACCATTCTCGTCATGCAGAGCCCCCGGGCCGCCGATCATTTCGGCCGCCTGGTGGAAGAGCATCCGCGCTTTGGCGTGGGCCAGCCCAAGGGCAGCCCCGCCGGGCTGGTCATCTACGAGCTGGGCCGCGATACGGCCAGCGATCTGGAACGCATCCAGCGCCTGGTCTCCAGCGGTCGCGCCGCCGAGGTCTTCGTCACGGCCACGGTCAAGGACCCGGACCTGATCATCGCCGCCATGCGCGTCGGGGTCACCGAGTTCCTGCCCTGGCCCATGGAGCCCGCAGACCTGACAGCGGCCCTGAACCGTTTTGTGGAGCGCCGGGAATCCTCTTCGGCACGCCAGCCTGCTCCCGTCGCCGTCGGCCCCAAGGGTCGCATCATCCATGTCCTGGGCGTCAAGGGCGGAGTGGGTGCAACCACCCTGGCCGTGAACCTGGCCGTGGAGACCGCACGACTCGATCCCTCGCGCCCGGTGGCCCTGGTGGACGCGGCTCTGCCCGCCGGAGAGATCCCGCTGTTTCTGGACTTCGACTACACCTACACCTGGGCCGAAGCAGTGCGCGATGTGAAGCGCCTGGATTCCACCTTTCTGGAAAGCCTCATGACCCGCCACGGCAGTGGCGTGGACATCCTGGCCGCTCCTGATCGTTTGGAGGACACGAGTTCCCTGTCCGCCGAAGGCATGAAGGCCATGCTGGAACTGATGCGCACCATGTACGGCACCGTGATCGTGGACGGCAGTCCCTATCTTGATCCCCCGTCCCTGGCCGCCATGGAGGCAGCCGACGAGATCCTGCTGACCACCGAACTGTCCCTGCCCTGTCTGTCCCTGGTGCGCCGCCTGCTGGAATCCTTCTCCAACCTGGACAGCAACCTGGAGAGCAAGACCCGGCTGGTGGTCACCCGCCATCAGACCAAGGGCGGCATCACCCCGAGCGAGGCCGAGGAACTGCTGGGCATCAAGGTCCACTGGCTCATCGACAACGACTATTCGGGCACCCTGGAAGCCATCAATCTGGGCCGTCCGCTCTACGAAACAGCCCCCAAGTCCTTGGCAGCCAAATCCATCGTCAGACTGGCGGCCAGATATACGGCCCCCCAGGCCCCGCGGCCCGGCGGCAAGGCCGGACTGCTGGGACGCTTCCTCAGCAAGAAGAAGGACGACGCCCCAGCCATTCCCACGGGCATCAACCTCCAGGCGGAGGGCTAAGCCATGAGTCTTGCCAGCAGATTGAACCGCAGCGCCCGCATGGGCGGCATTGCCCAGGCACCGAGGGCCACCCCGGTAGCGCCCCGCCCGGAACCCGCCGCGCCCGAGGCCATTGAGACGGACTCGGCTCTCGAGCCGGAGTTCCAGTTTGCAGGCCCCGAAGTGGAGCACCAGCCCCCCGTGGAATCCGACGCCTCCCTGGAGCTTCGCTCCCCCCTGGCGCCGACACCCGCGAGCGCCCCCGTACCCGTTCCCACCCCCAGGGTGGAAGCCGTCCAGCCCCCGGCCCCCGCACCCCCGGAATTCATCGAGGCCGGCGACGGCGATCCCGGCATCACGCACAGTGAAAACTACTACGATATCAAGGCCAAGCTGCATGAGCGACTCATCGACAGCCTGGATCTCTCGGCCGTGGACGAACTGCCCCTTGACCGTCTGCGCGACGAGATCGCCCGGCTGGTGGCCCGCATCCTGCGCGACGAATTCCGCAACGCCCCCCTCAACGCGGCCGAGCGCCGCCAGGCCATCGCGGAGATCCAGGACGAGGTCCTGGGACTGGGCCCCCTGGAACCGCTGCTCCAGGACCCCTCGGTCTCGGACATCCTGGTCAACAGTTACAACCGAATCTACGTTGAACGCCGGGGCAAGCTGCATCGGGTGCACACCCGCTTCCGCGACAACGCCCATCTGAAGAAGATCATCGACCGCATCGTGTCGCGCATCGGCCGCAGGGTGGATGAGTCCTCGCCCATGGTGGACGCCCGTCTGGAAGACGGATCGCGCGTCAACGCCATCATCCCCCCCCTGGCCCTGGACGGCCCGAGCCTGTCCATCCGCCGCTTCTCCCGCGACCCGCTGGAGCTCAACGACCTGATCGGCTTCGGGGCCCTGACCCCGCAGATGGGCGAAGTGCTCAGAGGCATCGTCAACGCCAGGCTGAACATCATCGTCTCCGGCGGCACGGGCTCGGGCAAGACCACCATGCTCAACTGCCTGTCGCGGTTCGTGCCCCACGACGAACGCGTGGTGACCATCGAGGACGCGGCCGAGCTGCAACTCAAGCAGGACCACGTGGTCCGGCTGGAGACCCGCCCCGCCAACATCGAGGGCCAGGGCGAGGTCACGGCCCGCGACCTGGTCAAGAACTGCCTGCGCATGCGGCCCGACCGGATCATCGTGGGCGAGGTCCGCGGCGGCGAGGTCCTGGACATGCTGCAGGCCATGAACACCGGGCACGACGGCTCCCTGACCACGGTCCACGCCAACACCCCGCGCGATGCCCTGATGCGCATCGAGACCATGGTCGCCATGGCGGGCCTGAACATCTCCGGCGCGTCGTTGAAGCGCTACATCGCCTCGGCCGTGGACGTCATCATTCAGGTCAGCCGCATGTCCGACGGCTCGCGCAAGATGCTCAGCCTGTCCGAGATCACGGGCATGGAAGGCGAGGCCATCACCATGCAGGAGATCTTCTCCTACAAGCAGGAAGGCATCGGACCCAACGGCAAGGTCATCGGGGAATTCAAGGCCATGGGCATCCGGCCCAAGTTCACCACGCGCCTTGAGGCTGCGGGAGTGCATTTCGCAGGGTCGATCTTCGACCCCAGGCTGGAGGATGAAGGAGGTTGGTCGTCATGATCGCCCTGATCGCCTTCGTGATCGTCATCGCCATGTTCGCCATGAGCATGGGCGTCCTGGATCTGTTCTTCTCCAAGAAGCGCGCCGACCGGGCGCGCGTGGGCCAGCGCCTGACCGCCCTGACGCAGAACGTGAGCACGGGTGACCAGGTGGACATCGAGCGCAAGCGCAGCCTGTCCGACCTGGACTGGTTGAACAAGGCCTTGAAGCAGCAATCCTGGAGCCAGCGTCTGGACAACGTTCTGGAACAGGCCCAGGTGCGGGTCAACGTCTCGACCCTGGTGCTGACCTCCCTGGTGGGCGCGGCCACGTCGCTGTTCATCACCCAGGCCGTGACGGACAACTTCCTGATCACCTTCATTCCGCCGGTGATCTTCTTCTACGCCCCGTTCTTCTGGCTCAGGCGCCGCAAGGCCAAGCGCATGAACAAGTTCAACGCCCAGCTGGCCGACGCCCTGGACCTCATCGCCCGGGCGCTCAAGGCCGGTCATGCCTTCTCCCAGGGCATGCGCATGGTGGCCGACGAGTTCGAGGACCCCATCGGTCCCGAATTCGCCAAGACCCTGGACGAGATCAATTTCGGCATCTCCGTGGGCCAGGCCCTGCTCAGCCTGACCCAGCGCGTGGACTGTCCGGACCTCAAGTTTTTCGTGGTCTCGGTCAACATCCAGCGCGAGACGGGTGGCAATCTCTCCGAGATCGTCAGCAACATCGCCCGCCTGGTGCGCGAACGCTTCAAGTTCGCGGGCAAGGTCCAGGTCCTGGCCGCCGAAGGCAAGCTCACGGCCTACATCCTGCTCTCCCTGCCGTTCGCCATCGGTCTGGCCATCAGCGCCATCAACCCCGAGTACATGAGCGAGATGCACACCACCGAGAACGGGCGCAATCTGATAACGGGCGCGCTGATCCTGATGAGCATGGGCGCGGCAGTGCTCAAGAAGCTCATCACCATCCGGGTATAGGGAGGGACGGCCATGAACGACACCATGCTTCTGCCTCTTGCCGCCGCCGGCCTGGCCTTTGTCTCCATGATGCTGCTGATCCTGGGGGTCGCTGGCATGCTGGGCAACAAGAGCCGCGTCTCCCGCCTGCGCGAACGACTGGACGGTAAGCGCACCTCGAAAAAGCCGGGGCTGGCAGCCACCCTGGCTTCTGGCGCACGCCAACTGGGCGAGCGTCTGGGCCCCAAGGACGAGAGCGAACTCTCCGAGAGCGGCGAGATGCTCGTTCAGGCCGGGTTCCGCAACGCCTCGGCCCCCAAGATCTTCTGGGGAGTGAAGGTCAGTCTGACCGTGATGGGCCTGTTGGCCGCGCTGGCCGCCAAGATGCTCACCCCGATGCAGATCCCGACCGGACTCCTGGCGCTGCTGTTCGTGGTGCCCATGTTCCTGGGGCTGTACCTGCCCAACATCTGGCTGCGCATCAAGGTCAACACCCGGCGCCGCGAGATCATCAACGCCATGCCCGACGCCCTGGACCTGCTGGTGGTCTGCGTGGAAGCAGGCATGGGCCTGGACCAGGCCCTGGCGCGCGTCAGCAACGAGATGCGCCTGACCAGCCCGATCCTGGCCGGGGAACTGCACACCGTGATCCTGGAGCTGCGCGCGGGCAAGAGCCGCGCCGACGCCCTGCGCAACCTGTCCAAGCGCGTGGGCGTGGACGACGTGAACAGTCTGGTGACCCTGATCGTCCAGGCCGACACCTTCGGCACCAGCGTGGCCCAGACCCTGCGCGTCTACTCGGACGCCCTGCGCACGACCCGCTACCAGCGGGCCGAGGAGATTGCGGCCAAGATGCCCGTCAAGATTCTGTTCCCGCTGATCTTCTTCATCCTGCCGTCGCTGCTCGTGGCCATCATGGGCCCGGCGGGACTGAAGATGGTGAAATTGTTTTCAACGATGAAATAGGAGGCAGATCATCATGTCCAGAACCATAACATCTCTCGTGCTCATCGCCGCCCTGACGGTCCCGGCACTGGCCGGATGCTCCGCCAAGACCCAGGGTGCGCCCGAAATGTCGCTCATGGAGCGCTACCACAGCGGCATGCCCCTGATCGGCGGCAACGCCGACAATCTGAGCAATGAACAGGAACAGGCCCGGGCCCATCTGTCCAAGGGCATGACCTACGCCGGTCAGGAGCGTTTCGAGCTGGCCTTCGAGCAGTACACCCGGGCCACGGTCCTCGACCCACAGTTGACCGAAGCCCGTTACCGCCGCGGCCTGATCCTCATGGAGAACGGCATGCCCAGCCAAGCCCTGGCCGAGTTCGCCGCCGTGACCGAGCAGGTGCCCGACTTCGCTCCGGCCCATGAAGCCGCTGGTCTGGTCTACTTCAAGAGCGCCCTGTACGTTGAGGCCGAGCAGCATCTCCACCGCGCCCTGAGTCTGGACCCCACCCTGGTGCGGGCCCAGGTGCATGTCGGCGTGATCCGCAATTACGCCAAGGACTATGACGGCGCGCTGGGGGCCTTCCACGCCGCGCTGCGGATCGCCCCCAATGACGGCAGCATCTACAACAACATCGGCATGACCCATTCCATGATGGCCAACGACGAAGAGGCCGTACAGGCCTTCAACATGGCCCTGCGCATGGGCGCGCCATCGGCCAAGACCTACAACAACATGGGACTTGCCCTGGCCAGGATACAGCGCTGGGACGAGGCCCTGGAGGCCTTCCGTTGCGCCAGCGACGAGGCCGCAGCCTACAACAACATCGGTTACCTCTACTTCCTGGACGGGCTCTACCCCCAGGCCATCGCGTCCTTTGAGCGGGCCATCGAGCTGGAGCCCCAGTTCTACGTCCGCGCCAGCGAAAACCTGAAGCGCGCAAGACTGGCCCAGAGCTTTGCCGAGCATGTCTCCCCGGGGACAGCCCCCGTGCGCGGCGTGGCCGCCATTCCCCGGCTGTTTGAGCCCGGCCCGGTGTCCTCCGGCCCCCTGACCCAGGCGGGCGGCGCTCCCGGCCCTGTGCTGGAGGCGGCCTACCCCATCCCCGGGGCCCCGGCCAAGGCTGCCCTGCGGCCCGCGGCCCCGCAACTCCAGAACCTCAGTCCGCTACTGCCCGTGAGCACCACCCCCGGCAGGACAACGTCCGAAGCCACGCCCGAGGCCATGTCCGGGATACTGTCCGAGGACCTGCCCGAGGCCATGTCCGAACCTGCGCCGGGCACCCTGCCCAATGTCGGCGGATTGCTGCCCAGCGCACAGGTCAGTCACGCCTCGGCGGCAGGCGACCTGCTGCCCCTGGCCCGGCCCGTGGCCTTCACCCCGGCCTTGACCCCGACCAGGAATCGTCCGCCCATGACGTTCCAGGCCCAGACCGTCAGCCCAAGGGAGACCAGCGCCCAGGACTCCGCTGTCGGCGTGGACCTGTCGCAATACATCCCCGGGACGCTGCCCACGCATCCCGTGTACACCCTGCACGTCAGTTCCTGGCGCACCCCCGAACATGCCAAACGAGATGCGGACGGCCTGAGGGCCAAGGGCCTGACGCCCTACATCCTGCATGTGACTCTGCCTGAAAAGGGCGAGTGGTTCCGAGTGACCATCGGCATGTACGACTCGCTGGCCCTGGCGCGGGAGAACCTTGAAACCCAGCGACAGGACAACGGGTTCAAGGGCTTGCGCATTGTCCGCAGCCAACGGCACCTGCTGCCCGAAGGCTAGGACCGCACCCTTGAGACAGGAGGAATCGCCATGTTTGGCAGACTGATTCGATCCAACCGCGGCGTCGCCGCCCTGGAAGCGGCACTGCTGCTGCCGGTACTGGCAGGACTCTTTTACTTGCTGGTGGTGGGGGCTGGAGCCCTGATCACCCATTCATCGCTGTCCGAAGCAAGCAGCGTGGCCGCCCGCCAGGTGCTGATGACCGGGGAAAGTTCCCATATCCCCGATCTGGTCAACGCCCTGCTGCCCGCCCTGGACCCCTCGGACATCGTCACGACCGTAACGTTTGAAGACGCTGGAAGCACAGTGACTGTGGAGGTGACTTATGAATATCGAACGCTGCTCGACGGCAACCCACTTAGCGACACGAGTTCGAACCTGCTTACGCTCGTTGCAAGCACGAGCATGCCGGTTCCCTAGACAACTGCTCACCGAAACCCGCGGCGCAACGGCGGTCTTCGTTGCGGCGGCCATCCCCGCCCTGGTCGGCATTACGGGCCTGGGACTGGACTCGGCCCTGCTCTATCAGGCCCACGGACGCCTGCAATCCGCCGTGGACTCCGCGGCCCTGGCCGGTAGCCTGGAGCTGCCCTACGATCCGGACATGACCAAGGGCATCGTGCGTGCCGCGGCGGAGGAATACCTGCAAAAGAACTACCCCGAGGCCACGCTCAAGAGCCTCGGCTCCGGGACCGAGGCCCGTAGTGTGACCGTGGAAGGCGAAGCCGTGGTGGACCTGCTGCTCCTGGACGCCGTGGGCCTCTCGGACACGGTGATCACGGCCAAGGCCACCGCCGGGTTCAACAACCTGGAGATCGTGTTCGTCATCGACAACTCCGGCAGCATGAAGGGCGCACCCATCGCCGCGACCAACGAGGCCTCGGTGAACCTGGTGAATCTGATCATGCCCAAGGGTATGGAATCCTCGGTCCAGGTCGGACTGGTGCCCTTCCGCGGCAAGGTGCGCCTACCCGCGGATGTGGACGGGTTGCCCGCCGGCTGCCGCAATGCCGACGGCACCTTCAACTGGGACCTGGACGAGGAATACTACAAGCTTGAATACCGCACACCCGTGGGAGACCGCCTGCGCGTGAGCAGCGGGACCTGCTCGGGCATCCCCGAGACCCACGCCCTGACCCATGACCGCGACGCCATCGTCACAGCCATCGAGGAGCAGGACGCCCTGGGCTCGGCCTCGGGTACGGTGATTTCCGAAGGCCTGAAGTGGGGACGCCACGTGCTGACCCCGGAGGCCCCCTTCAGCGAAGGTTCGGACAAGAACGACATGCGTAAGATCATCATCCTCTTGACCGACGGCGACACCGAGGACGGCATGTGCGGCGGCAACTACGATGTCAGCTACACGCCCAACGCCTATTGGACCAACGCCTATTACGGCATGCTGGACATGGAGTCGCACTGCGACAACGGCGGTGTCCTCAACCAGGACATGCTGACCGAGGCCCAGGCCGCCAAGGACGCCGGCATCGAGATCTTCACCGTACGCTACGGCAGTTCGGATTCCACGGACGTGGAGCTGATGAAGCTAGTGGCATCGAGCAAGGCAGGCACGGACGATCATTACTATGACGCGCCGTCGCCCTATGACATTGACGACATATTCAAGAAGATCGGGCGTCAGCTCGGTTGGCGACTGCTCAACTAGAAGCGGTCAGGAGAAATTGCCATGCAGCATCGGGCAGAGACCAGCTTGGCGGCACATTGCAGGGCTCGCCGTGGCGAACAGGGGACCAGCGTGCTGGAGTTCGCTTTGGTCCTGCCCGTGCTGCTGGCCATGATTTTCGGCATCGTGGAACTCGGGTGCATCTACTTCGCCAATGCCACCGTGACCAAGGCCGCCCAGGTAGCGGTGCGCTATGCGGTGACCGGGGGTGGAAACGAAGACGGTACCCGTCTGACCACAATCATCGCGGAAGCCCAGCGGGTGGCCGATGTGCTGCCCGGTTCCGTCACGGTCAAGGTCAGCAGTTGGGAGACCTACACGGCGGCCAGCGGCTCGGGCAGCGAGGGCGACGCCGGGGCCCCCTGCGAACTGGTGGAGGTGGAGGTGCGCTATCACTATGACGCCCTGACCCCCATCGTGGGCAAGTTGATACCAGACGACATGGTACTCACGGGCCGCGAGCGCATGATCAACGAGCCCTGGTTGCCCTGCAAGTGAATCACGCCCTGGGCGGACCCAGCGCCGGAATCCGGGCTAGCCCAGGCTGTTCTTCAATGTTTTCAGGACTTCAGTGCGGCTTTGCACCGCCTGGGTGAATTCCTCGTAGGTGTACCCGGAGATGTCCTTTTCCAGGCCACGCAGGCGAAGGAAATGGTTGGTGAAGGTCAGCACGGAGCCCGGATGCAGGCCCCTGCGGACTTCCGCCACACTGCGCACGGCGCCAAAGGGCTTGTTCAGCCCGGCCAACAGATCGATGCTGGCCTGGCCTTCGCCTTCCTGAATGAAACCCAGGATATTGAAATTCTTGACCTGATCGCGGAATGACTGGGGCAGGCCGCCCTTGGCCAGGACTTCCTTGGCGGGACGGAACAGATACGCAGCCTTGAACTCGGGCGTATTCACGGCCACGGCAACGTAGCTGGTTTTTTCGCCACGGCGCTTGTAATCCGTGATCATGGCGAACATGTCCGAGGCCTGTGAATCAATGATGAACTTGGCCACCAACGGATCGATAGAGGGGGCTTCCATGACTTGTGCAACTCCTTGTGCGCGGCTGGGTGCCCCGGGCGAGGGGCGAGGCCCCTCCATAGCCTGCGGATGGGCAAAAGGAAAGCCCACAGACCCTTGCGGCAGCCCTGCGGTGCGGATTGTCCTTCAACCAGCCATCTGATAGCATGCAGCAGAATCAATTCATTAGAAACACAGGGCCTTTTGCCCTTGTTCCGGTCACCGAGCACCTTTCAGGGGAACCCTCCATGGATGCGCGTTTCAGCCTGCTCATCGCCACCTCCTCCGAGGACCGTGCGGCGGAGTTTGCCCAGGTTCTGGGGGAAGCGGGATTGGGGCCGGCCTACACCGTCGCCACGAACCTGCTCGACTTCTCACGCGCCCTGGTCGACGAACCGTGGGACATGGTGGTCTCCGACGAACAGATGGAGGGCATGAGCTGGACCGAGGTCATGGCCCTGGCCCGCGCCGAACGCCATGACATGCCGTTTCTGCTGCTGGCGAACGAGGCCAGTGCCGAGGCTGCCTGCGCGGCCATGGAAGACGGAGCCGACGACGTGCTCGTCCCCCGTGACTGGCGAACTACCGGGGTCGTCCTCCGGCTTCTGCGCCAAGCGCGGGAACACCGCAACCTGGCCGACCGCTGGAACAGGCTGCGCAGCGACGAAGGCACCTACCGGGGCATGATCGACAATTCTGTGCTGGGCATCTTCCAGTGCGCCCCCTGGGGCGACCTGATCGCCTTCAACCCGTCCTTTGCCCGCATCCTGGGCTATGAATCCGCCGAAGCCCTGGACAAGGCCCTTCAGGTCAGCAGGGTCATGCCCCACCTGGATCACCAGGCACTGGAAGCCCTGCTGTTCATGGCGCGGTCCCATGATCGGGTCTCCGACTTCGAGACCATGATCACCCGGCTCGATGGTTCGCGCGTCTGGGTTTCCATCAGCGCCCGCGCCATTCGCGGCGAGGAAGACGAAATCACGGCCATTGAGGGCACTTTCGAGGACATCCAGAAACGCAAGACCGTTGAGTCCATGATCATCCGCGCCAAGCAGGAGTGGGAAAAGACCTTCGACAGCGTGCCCGACGTGATCCTCATCCTGGATCAGGACTTCCGTGTACGGCGCATGAATATGACCCTGGCCGAACGCCTCGGCGTGCATCCCAAGGACTTGGTGGGCAAGTCCTGCTCGGAACTGTTTGCCCCGCAGGAAAAGGAAAACGACATCTGCGCCCGAATCAGGGTCTTGTCCCAGGGCGGATCCCAGGCCGAGGAAATGCGCATCCCGACCCTGGGCGGCTGGTTCCTGGTCACCGTCTCGCCCTTTTTCGTGGACGGCGAGACCGAGCAACCCGCAGGTTCGGTGGTCGTCGCCCATGACGTGAACAGCCGCAAGGACCTTGAACTCAAGCTCCGCCAATCGCAGAAAATGGAAGCCATCGGCACCCTTGCAGGGGGCATCGCCCATGATTTCAACAATATCCTCGGAGTAATGATGGGCTACACCGAGATGAGCCTGGAAGAATCCGATCAAGACGGCCCTGTCCATCGCCGCCTGACCGAGGTACTGTCCGCCGGCCTGCGCGCCAGGGACCTGATCCACCAGATTCTGACCTTCAGCCGCCAGGAAGAACTGGACCTCCAGCCCCTGAACCTGGGCAGCGTAGTCAAGGAGGTGATCAAACTGCTGCGGGCGTCCCTGCCGGCGAGCATCGCCATTCGCCTGGACCTGGACGACAACGCGGGCATCGTTCGCGCCAACCTGTCCCAGGTTCATCAGGTGCTGATGAACCTCTGCACCAATGCCGCCCATGCCATGCGCGACAACGGCGGCACCCTGGCCATCAGTCTCGCCGCCGTCCCGGCCGGAAGCTCCCTGCCCGGACAAGACGGCAGCGTGTCTCCCGTGGCCCACGTCCGCCTGTCCGTGGCCGACCAGGGCCACGGCATCCCGCCGGAGATCCTGGACAAGGTCTTTGACCCCTTCTTCACCACCAAGGGCCCCGATGAAGGCACGGGCATGGGGCTGGCCATGGTCCACGGCATCGTGACCGGGCACGGCGGCATCGTTACGGTGGACAGCGAGGTCGACAAGGGAACGCGTTTCGACATTCTCTTGCCCGTGGCCGAAGCCCTGGATCAAGCCCTGTTGCGCGTCCAAAGCCTCATTGCGCCCCACAGGGGCGGCCGCGCCCTGTTCGTGGACGACGAGGTCCCGCTGGCGGTCATCGGCGGCGAAATGCTGGAAACCATGGGTTTCACCGTGGACGTGGAGACCGACCCAAAGGCTGCCTGGGAACGGTTCAGGGCGGCACCCCAGGATTTCGACTTGGTCATCACGGATCAAACCATGCCCGGCATCACCGGAGCAGACCTGACGAAACAGATTCTGGCCTTAAGGCCCGACATCCCCGTGATCATGTGCACGGGATTCTCTGACGAAATGACCCCGGACCGAGCCAAGGAAATGGGCCTCAAGGGCTTTCTGCTCAAACCGGTACTCAAGAAGGACCTCGCCGCAACGATCAACAAGGCCATGGATGGAGTGGTGTAGGCATCCACGCACCCCCGTGGCCGATTCATTGAAGGCCCACTCAGGAACGCCTGGAGTTGATTGACCCCCATCAAACAGTCAAGCGCCCCGAACGGTCATCCCGTCCGAGGCGCTGGAATTCGAATCATCCCCGGTCCGTTGGAACGGGTCCCCCTTGCTGAATCAATCCGTCCTGCTGCGACGGAGCGGTGCTCCGATCCGTGGGCAAGACAGCCCCCCTGTGCTTCAACAGCGCGATCAGATGGCGCTCTTGATCCGCTTGCCCATGATGTACTTGACCACCTTGCAGGCAGGGATGCGGATCATCTCGCCTGTCCCTGGATTGCGGCCGGTACGGGCAGCACGCTGAACAACCTTGAACGAGCCAAAGCCGGTCAAGATGGCGCCCTCACCTTCGAGCAGAGCAGCACGGGCGGACTCGACGATCGTATCCAGAACCTTCTCGGCCTGAACCTTGGTATTCAGACCAGCTTTGTCTTTGATCTGTTCGACAAGTCCCGCTTTAGTCATCTCCCCTTCTCCTTGTTTGAAACTGATTATGGCTTCCCTGTAAGGGGTCTACGAAATATACGAACCCGGTGTACATAGGGGGATAAACCAAATCTCTGGGGCTTCCCCTCAGCAATCAGGAAAACCGCCATCTCCTCCAGGCCGCGGCGCAGACAAAAACCCGCAGAGCGCAGGCCTACGGGCTTATCAGTCAAAAACGACTAGGGATTTACCCCAGACAGGAAGGGGCAACAACCCAACGAGGGAACGACTTGTATCCCAGGCTATTGATGGGATTAAAGAGGCTCTCCGGAATCAATCCACAGGTCAAGGTCGATGAGCCCAAGACGGGCCGCGTAGCGGATCAATTCTATATTGCTGTGAAGGTTGAGCTTCTTCATCAGGTTGGCGCGGTGGTTCTCGGCGGTTTTGGGGCTGATGAACAGCTTCTCGGCGATGTCGCGCGAAGACAAGCCCTCGGCCAAGAGGCGCATGACCTCCTGCTCACGGGGGGTCAGAGTGCCGTAGTCAGCATCACGGGATGCCCCCTTCTGCAACGGGGCGTTCATCAGGCTCTCCACCACCGTGGGCGAGACTGAACTGTCCAGGAAGTACTCGCCTCGGACCACGTTGTTCAGTCCCTTGAGCAGGCCCTCGGACGCGGATTCCTTGACCAGATAGCCCGACGCTCCTGCCTTGAAGGCCTCGGCGATGTGCTCGATCTTGGAATGCATACTGACGATGATCACGCGCAGTTCGGGCAGGAACTGCTTGAGTTCGCGGGTCAGGCGAATACCGTTCAGATCCGGGAGAGAGATGTCCACCAGGGCCATATCCGGGCAGTGTTCCCTGGCGGCGGCCAGCCCATCGCGCCCATTGCCGGCCTCGGCAATGACTTCGTACCTGGGATCCCGCTTCAGGATCGCCTTGAGTCCCTCGCGGAACATGGGATGATCATCGATGATCAGAATGCTGATGGTATCCTTAGTCACGCAGCTTCTCCTTGTAGGGCACTTTGACGAAAATCCTGGTTCCCTTGCCCGGGACAGAGGAAATGGAGAACTCCCCATCAAGGAGTTTCGCTCTTTCCTCCATGCTCTGCAAGCCCATGCGCCGATCATTCACGGCCTCGGCCCTGCGCAGGGGAATATCGAACCCGCAGCCGTCATCCTCCACCCGCATCAGGATGTGCGGGGAGGAGGCCACAAGCTTCACGAGAACGGTCTGGGCCCTGGAATGCCGGACTGCATTGCGCAGCGCCTCCTGAGCCAGACGATACAGGTTGATCTCGATATCCGAGTCCGGCTCAAGATTATCCATCCCCGCAGAGCTGAGAACAATCTGTACGGCGTTGCCATGGGGCAGCTCACGACAGAACTGATCCAGGGATTTCACCAGCCCGAGCTGGTCCAATCCCGACGGGCGCAGGTCGTACGACAGGTTGCGCACGGAGGCAATGCAGCTTTGCAAATTCCCGGACAACTCCCCGGCGCGTTGTTGCAAGGGGGGGGAGACCCCCTTTTCCCCGTCGAACAGCGTCTCGAAGGAAATCTTCAGGGAGGACAGGTTCTGGGCCACGTTGTCATGCAGGTCCAGGGCGATGCGCCGACGCTCGTTCTCCTGGGCGCGCATCAGCTCATGCGTCAAGGTATGGATTCGCGTCTCGGCCCTATTGGCCTCGGTGACATCAATGCCTGTTTCCCAGGATTCCCAGCCCGGCTGCGGGGAGGCGTGCTTGACCGTGGACCACTTGATGGTACGCACTTCGCCCGAGGCCGTGACCACGTCCGTCTCCATGTCGGTGAAGGAAGTCCCGTGCATTCGGACGATCTGCGCCCTGTACTCCGGGTCCGGATACAACCTCTTGCGAAAATCTGGGGTATTGACGGCCACCTGGGCCGGATAGCCCAGCACCCGTTCGCTCTCCTTGTTCCAGAACATGAAATCCCCTGCCTTGTCATGGGCATGGATCAGCACGGGCATGGTGTCGATGATCATCCTGTGACGGCGTTCGCTATCCCTCAACTGGCGTTCCACCTGTCCGCGCTCGGCGATCTCCTTTTTCAACTGACGGTTGGACTCGCCAAGCTCCCTGGTCCGCTCTTCGACGCGCAGTTCCAGGCCATCCCTGGCCCGCTCCAACTCGCGCTCCATGCGCCTGCGCTCGGTGACATCGAGCAGCGAGACCACTACCCGGCTCAGGGTCGTGCGATCCTCGGGGGCCACATTGAAATGCACGGCCACTCGGATCGTGCGTCCCTTGAAAGTCCGATGGTCCAGCTCGCCAGCATACCTGTGTCCACCGTTGGCCAGCAGGGTGAACTCGTCCCGTGCGACCCGCAAGGAGTCCTCGGTGAAGACCCGCTCCAGGCCACTGAGCAATTCATCCTTACTCTGGGCCTCCAACATGTCCACAGTGGCCTGGTTGACGTCGATGATCTTGACCCGGCGCACACATTCCAACAGATCCTTTTTGTTGCTGCCGAAATGCCCATAAAAATCCACCACCCCGCGCTCACGGAGTTCGTCAAAAAAGAACTTAACCTCGGACAGGTCCTCTTCCCACAAGGAGATGGGGCTGTTGTGAAACAGGCTGCGGTAGCGGTCTTCCTCACTGGCCAGGGCGTTTTGGACACGGATGCGTTCGGTGACGTCACGCACGTAGGCAGTGGTGTATTCCTCGCCATCGAGCACCAGCATGTTGAAAATCACTTCAACGGGGATCTGCCTCCCCCCGCTGGCCAGCAGGCTGGACTCGGCCACAAAGGACCGCTCGCGCCGCAGCCGTTCCCAAACCACAGGCCAGTCGCTGCGCTTCAGCGTCTGGTCGATGTCGAACAGGCTCATGATCCTGAGCTCGCGCGGGGCATAACCCAGCATCCGGCCCGCGGCGTCGTTCACATAGAAGAATCGCCCCAGGGAATCGATCCAGAACACGGCCTCGGCAGCCTGCTCGATGGAAAACTGGGTGAAGCGCAAAAACTTGTGTTCGCGGGCCTGATCCTGGATACGGTTCATGTACTCCAGGGCGCGATCCACCACCTCCACGAGGCGGGACCTGCCCTGCCACTCCAGGTAATCGAACACCCCTCGGCGCATGGCCTCCACGGCCCGATTCAGATCGGTGTCCTCGGTCACGACGATGAGCGGAGGCGGCGATTTGCGCATGGTCAGGCTGCTCTGCACGTCACGCAGGGTAATGCCCGACATGACCGTGTCCGAGATGATCACGTCCCAGGCCCAGCCAATGACAGAGCCCAAGTCGTTACGGTCACCGGCGCAAACGTATTCCGGCCGGAAGCCGCCCTTGCGCAGTTCGGCGACCAGAATCTCGGCCCGGTCCAGCGATGCGTAAACAAACAAGACCTGAAGCGGTGTCTTCATTACTCCCCCGGCCCATGCCCCGTGGCACAAAGCATGGGGCAGACTACACGGCCCCCATTTGGGAAGCAACCTCTCCCAGAAAGGATTCCTCATGGGAATCAGCGGATTGTGAAAACAGCGCGGACCACAGGGGGACGAGGGGCGTGGCGTTAGTCGGACAACGGGGACAACTTCAGGCGCAGCTCTGGGGTCGGCCCGAAACCGAACCCCGTGTACAGGGACCGCCCCGCATCCGTGGAATGCAACGTCAGGTGCGATGCTCCCTGCTGCCTGGCAAAGGCCACGGCCCGCTCCAGGATCTGGCGGCCCAGGCCCTGCCTACGGTACTCGGGCTCGGTCCACATGCTGGACAAGTAGGCCTGCACAGTGCCCAGGGCGAAGGGTTTGGGCGGCAGCCGGTACAGGCTCACTGCGCCACAAGCCACGGTCAGCCCCTCACCGATTTCGGCCAGCCAGAACGCGGCCTCACCCCGTGAAAGAGCGGACAGGAAGAACTCCCGATCAGCCTCGGCCAGAACCAGGGCATCAGTCTCGTAAAACGTGGCGAACATCCTGGCCCGCAACGAGGACAAAAGCCCCAGATCACCAAGCCCGCCAGAGCGAATCGCTGCCATATCCCTCTCTCCTGCGACCATTTGGCAATGCATACAAAAGGCCCCGCCGCAACCACCAGTGGTCGCTCAGGGGCCATGAAGCCCTGCTTTTCAAGAGCGGATCACCCGAACAGGTCTCCCCTGTGGTGTTCATCCCACAGCCGATCCAGGGCCACGGCCGTCAATGCGGCGCGCTGCGCCAGGGACGCCACAAGCATGAACTCCCGGGGAGAATGGTCTCCCGCGCCCATGGGTCCCATGCCGTCGATGACCGGGCAGCCCACGTGAGCGATGTAGTTGGCGTCGGAGACTCCACCCCGAAAATCCTCCTGCACGGGAACGCCCAGTTCCGCACCCGCCTCGCGCACAACAGCCAGCAGCCTGCGATTGGCGGGGGTCTGTTCCATGGCTGGCCGACCGGGGATGATCTCCAGCTCCAGGGTCGTGCCCGGCACATCGGGCATGGCGGCCATGGCAGTCACGGCGTCGGTCAGGCCCTGGGCATCAGCGGCCTGCCGATAGCGGCATTCCACCACGGCCTCGGCGCTGGAGGCAATGATGTTGGGACCAAGGCCCCCGCAGACCAGGCCCACGTTCACGGAGACCCCACGCGCCGAATCGTTCAAAGCCTCCAGGGCCACGGTCTTGTGGGCCAACTCAAGAATGGCGCTGGCCTTGGGGCCGCTCAAGTTCCCGGCATGACCGGCCTGGCCTGTGGCCTTCAACCGAAACGTGGTCTTGCCCTTGCGGCCCGTGGTGGTCTCGCCGTTCAGGCCCGCGCATTCGAAGACCATGGCGAAGGCGCTCTTGCGGGCCTCGGCCATGACCAGCTCACGCGACTGGTACGAGCCGGTCTCCTCGTCGGAATTGAAGATGAAGGTCACGGGCATCCGCTCCAGCAGCCCGGCCTCGGCCAGGGCTCCCAGGGCATGGATGCCCACCACCAATCCGCCCTTCATGTCCACCACGCCGGGGCCCACAACGCGCAGGGCGCCGTGCTCGACGCTGCGCTCAAAGCAGTCGAAACCGCCGTCCGCGGGGAAAACCGTGTCCATGTGCCCGCAGAACAGGACCTGTTGTTCACCTTCGGCCAAGGCCAAGGCCGCCGCGTTGCGGGCCACGAGATTGTCACCCAACTCCTTTTGGGGGTGGACCTCCACGACAAAGCCCATGTCGCGCATCACCTCGGCCAGCACCACGCCCACCGCATCCACACCCGCCTTATTGGGGGTGTGGGAGTTGATGCGCACGATGCGCTCCAGCAGCGAAAGCATCTGGGGCTCCAGCTGCCGCAGCCGATCCATGATCCCGGACGCGACGCTTGCGGTCATGACCTACTCGTCCTTGCCATATTTATTGAACGCGAAGTCCGTATCATCATTATACAGTTCCGGCACGGCGTCCGGGTAGGCGGTTTCCTCGCCGCTCCAGGGCTTGCGCAGAATGACCTTGCCGTCCTCGTGGCGTACCAGGTTGTCGCGATGCAGGGGAACCTTGCCACCCGCGGCCGCGATGTAGCGTGGGATGGCATCTCCCGAGATATTGCCGTACATGCCCTCGATGATATCCCGTCCCTTTTCCACGGGCACGCGCATGTGCGTATACTGAGGGTTGCGGTAGGAACAATTGAAGACATAGTAAGGCCGCACATAGGCCTCCTGGATGGTCTCCACCAGCTTCCACATCTTGGGTTTGGAGTCGTTGATGCCACGCATCAGCACGGCCTGGTTGAGCACGGCCATGACCCGCCGGCTGATGTCCTTGAAAGCCTGCTTGGAGACGGGCGTGATCTCCTGGGCGGTGTTGATCTGCGTGACCACACGCACCGGCCCCTTGTCGTTGGATTCCTCCAGGATGTCCAACAGCTCGCTGTCCACTCGTTGGGGGGTGGTCACGGGCACCCGCGTGCCCAGGCGCTTCATCCTGACGTGATCAATCTCGTCCAGACGGCCCAGCAGCCAGCGCAGATTCTCGTTATTCAACATGAAGGCGTCACCGCCGGTGATGAGCACGTCGCGGATGCGTTCGTTGGCGGCGATGTAGTCCAGGGCCTCGCCATAGGCCTTCTTGGAAAAGGTGCGATCCGCGTTGCCGATATGCGCGATGCGCAGACAATGGGTGCAGTACATGGCGCAGATGTTGGTCACCTTGACCGCCACCACGCGCGGATAAAACTGGTCGATGAGCCGCGCCGGGGAATGGTCGCTGGCCACGGGCGGCAGTTCCAGGCCCACGTTGTCCACCATCTCGGCGGTGGGCACGGCCTGCAGCAGCACTGGGTCGTTGGCCACGCCCCGCTGGATCAGGCTGGCGTAGTAGGGAGTCAGGCGCATACGGTATTTTGCGGTGACGCGGGTCACGTCGCGAATGGCGTCGGCCGGGAGGTCGATGCACTTGGCCAGGGTCTCGACATCGTTGATGGCGTTGCCCAACTGCCCGGAAAAGGAGTTCCAGGTGGCGTCGTCGAGCTTGAGGACCTTTTTAATGCGGGCCTGATTCTCCAGGATTTGATCCCAGAGTTCGATGCCGCTGGGGGCCTCCACGTCCTTGAGCGCCAGGTATTCCTCCACCCGGGGATTGGCCTGGGCCATCACTTCCAGGGCGCGACCAACACGGCCGCCCACGGTGACGCAATGCTCATCGATCTGGACGTGCTTGGCGCACAGGGCCAGCAGTTGTTCGCGCGAAAAACCAAAGGCCTCGTAGCCCGAGCCCTGCTCGCGCTTGGCAGCCCTGAGCGCGCCGAAGAAACGCACGATGGGGGCAGTGCCCTCACCCTGTTCAGCCGCCTTGTGCAGTTCCGCAAGTTCCGCAGCCGTTCCGGCCGGGGCCGTCCCTCCACCGGCTATCTCGTCCAGCAGGTCCCTGGTAAAACCGTCCAGGCCCGCCTCATTGTCCAACGTCACGTGACTCCCTCCAGTATTATGCATCCCTGATGCAGGATGCGAGCTTCTTCTTGCCCCGATTCAGGGCCAACAGCATGGCCCGGCGCGACGAACCCACCGCCGCAACCCGCCCCATGAACGTTCCTGGCAGAACATCCACATCCGCTCCGACATGCTCCAGAATAACATGCCCTCCAGCCCCATTCCCGGCAACCCGCTTGAACAGTTCGCGCTCCTTCAGGCGTTGCGCAAGAGCCGTCCTGGTCCGGGCGCATTGCCCTTCGACCTTATAATTGAACGTCCCCCAGTGGATGTCCAGAGCTGCGACCCGCTGCGGATCGGGGTAGACCGTGTTTTCCGGAAAACGATTGTCCAACACCGCCCCGATCTCCAGGGCGGGCAGATTCGCCGCCCCCTGAGGCAGCAGATGCTCCAGGGTGCAGCAATACTCCATGGTGGTGCCCTGCTTGCGGGGGTTGACCTCAATGAAAAAGATATTGTCCTCGGCATCCACGATGTAGTCGCAACCAAAGATGCCCCGGAACCCAAGGGAACCGAGTTTGCGGCCCACGGCGGCGGTGTAGTCCTTGAGCCGCTGCTGGATCGGCCCCGGCAGGCGGGAGGGGTAGGTGGATCCTCGGAACTTGTTGCCGTCCACGATGGTCATGTCAGCCACGCCCGCCACGAAAACGTCGCGCTCGTTGCCCACCACACCGAGCACCGTGGGGTCCCAGACATGAGGCTTGTAGGCGCTGACCAGATACCGGCCCTCGGGGTCCGTGAACTTGCATTCGGCGTCCTCGATCCTCTGCACCACCTTGGACGAGACGCCGCCCGCGCTATAATCGCAGGACACGAACACCCCATGGGAACAACGCTTGGCGAACTCCCCGCAGCAGGTGAGCATATCGTCCCTGCCTTGGCAGATCCTGAACTCCACCACCGGGGCGAGCTCCTTGAACGTCTCATACTGCCAGGTCTTGTCATTCAACTGATGGACCAGCTCGGGGTCGGGGCCCAAGAGCGTCACGCCGTCCATCTCCTGGAGCTGGAATTCCCGGCGGGACTCGAACATCCAGACATAGACCCCGTCCTGTCGCTCGCGCAGCAGGCGCAACAGCGACTGCACGTAGCGGCTGGCACAGACGTGCGCCACAAAGGGCCCCGCGCTGACCCGCCCGGCCTCGTCGCTGCGGGCGTTGGCGCGTGGCGGTTTGGCCCAGGGGTTGATGACCACCACGTTATCATAAGGATATTGGTGCAGGATGTCCGGGCAGATGCCGATGGCCTTGAACGGCCGCCCACAACGTCGCTCAAGGCCCTGGCGCACGAAATCGCTCAGTCCGAAGGCCTTGATTTCGCCAATATACAGGAAATAATCGACACCCGACTCCAGCCGGATGTTCTCGAAGCAAACGTGTTCCATAGCGCCCCTCTGGCTTTGTTCCATCCCTGATATGGATTGCCCAGCCAGAACGCAACCCCGGCAAGAGGGACAAGCCCCCTCCCCGGTCCGATTTGGGACAAAAGCCGAACAGCCACGGCCATTGCATTGGTATTTCAGATTATTTCGGCGATTATCTGCAAAATCACCAGCCGTGCGTCACAACTGGCCATCCTTGCCCTCTGTCCCGCCTTCACGCAACAAGCCCTTTGGGCGAAATCATTGCTGCAACATAAGGACACAGCACCTCACTCCGCGCTCGGGGCGCTCCGGCGACGGAGCCTCCAAGCACGTCTTACAGCACTAAAAACCACCCCCAATCCATGTTTGAGGCCCACAAAATGCCCCCAACATGGCAGAGATTATTCATTCAAACCAGGCCAGAGCGATGACATTTTTCGTATTTCGCACATCATTTTTTCACCTATTTGTTCACCCCTGCCACCCCAAAAAGACGTGCAGTCGGATTGATAATTGCGTGCGGATTCTCATTTTCATGCTCGAAAAAAGACCACCTCCCCGCCAAGTTGCTGCACCAAACCAACCCGCAAACCATACCCATTCCATTGCCCTCTCTCCAAGGAGCATCCAGATGTCCCGCCAAAACAAGGCCTGCTCACAGGCCCAACCGCTGCCCACAAGCCTGGAAATCACAGATCAAGATTGCAATTTGGCAAGAGTTTTGCTAACCATTTTGATTCAATAGGACGATTTCCGCCCATAGCATCCTTGCGTAAGCGAAGGATTTCACAAAGGGAATACTCCCGGGAGAACGAACCGGGTATCTGTTTCAGGCCAACCCATGGGGGGATGGCCCTCGCAATTAACAAAGGACAGGAGGCTAGAATGCGGAGAACTCTTTCTCTCGTAGCGGTAATGATCCTCGGTCTGGCCCTGTGCGGTTTCGCTCCGGCGCCCGCCCAGGCCAAGGCCACTTTCGTGACCATCGGAACCGGCGGCATCACCGGGGTCTACTACCCCACCGGCGGCGCCATTGCCCGTATGGTCAACAACAAGAAAGATGAGTACGGCATCCGCTGCACCGTCGAGTCCACCGGCGGCTCCGTGTTCAACGTCAACGCCGTCATGGCGGGCGACCTCGAATTCGGCGTTGTCCAGTCCGATCGTCAGTACCAGGCCATCAACGGCCAGGCCGAGTGGGAAGGCCAGCCGCAGAAAAAACTGCGCGCCGTGTTCTCCCTTCATCCCGAGACCGTGACCCTGGTCGCCGCTGAAGATGCCGGCATCGTTAACATCGCCGACGTGAAGGGCAAGGTCATCAATATCGGCAACCCCGGTTCCGGCCAGCGCCAGAACTCCATCGACGCCCTTGAGGCCGCCGGCATCAACTTCGAGACCGACATCACGGCCGAAGGTATCAAGGCCGCCGAAGCTCCCGGACTCCTGCAGGACGGCCGCATCGACGCGTTCTTCTACACCGTCGGCCATCCCAACGGTTCCATGAAGGAAGCCACCGCTGGTGTGCGCAAGGTGCGCTTCGTCGCCGTTACCGGGCCTGGCGTGGACAAGCTCGTCAAGGCAAAGCCCTACTACGCCAAAGCGGCTGTCCCCATGAGCAATTACCCCTCCGCCGTGAACAAGGAAGACGTCATGACCTTCGGCGTGAAGGCCACCCTGGTGACCTCTGCCGACGTTCCCGACGAAATCGTTTACGCCATCACCAAGGAAGTGTTCGAGAACCTCGAGGCATTCAAGAAGCTGCACCCCGCCTACGCGGTGCTGACCAAGGAACACATGCTCGAAGGTTTGTCCGCGCCCATCCACCCCGGCGCCATGAAGTACTTCAAGGAAGCTGGCCTGATGTAGCTTGCTTTGCGGCCGGGCCTACGGGTCCGGCCGCATCCAAAAATTTCGCGCGCCCCTAGGCCGCGCATCTCTCAAGAAGCGACGCATGCCCAGATGCCAAGCGCCACGGCAATTTTGGAATCATGCGAAGCGACACAGCAAGTTTGATATCACAGGCGACACTATTATCCGGAGCGTCCAGATCCCATGGAAAAGGTTAAGAAATCCTCCAAGGACCCGAAAGCCCCATACGAAGACAACAACATCAAGGGCGTCGAGTATGCCAAGGAGTTGGCCGAAGCCGAGCACGGACTTCAGGGTGAGGCGACAGGCATCACTGCCAGCCTGACCATGGTGGTGGCCATCACCTGGTCCCTGTTCCAGCTCTCCATCGCAAGCTGGCTGCTGCTCGACACCGTCTTCATCCGCGCCATCCACCTGGCTTTCGGCATGGTCCTCATCTTCCTGAACATCCCGATGTTCAAATTCACCCCGACCTGGAGACCTGACCTGAGGTTTTTCCTGGCCATGCACCGGGTGACCATCCTAGATTATATCCTGGGAATCCTTGGCGCCCTCACGTCACTCTACATCTTCCTCGACTACTACGGCATCTCCATGCGCTACGGCAATCCAACCACCCGGGATCTGGTGATGGGGTTGATGCTCGTGCTGCTGCTGCTGGAGGCCACGCGCCGGGTCATTGGTCCCGCGCTGCCCCTCATCGCCCTGATGTTCGTGGTCTACAGCTTCTGCTCCGAAATGGACTTCATGCCCGATGTCCTGATGCAGAAGGCCGTCTCCCTGAACCGCTTCGTGGGCCAGATAACCATGTCCACCGAGGGCATCTACGGCATCCCGCTGGACGTGTCGGCAACCATCGTCTTCCTCTTCGTGCTCTTCGGCACGATGCTGGAGAAGGCCGGAGCGGGCAACTTCTTCATCCGCATCGCCCTGTGTCTGCTGGGCAGCTTCAAAGGCGGCCCGGCCAAGGCCGCCATCCTGGGCTCGGGCCTGACCGGCATGGTCTCCGGTTCGTCCATCGCCAACATCGTGACCACCGGAACCTTCACCATCCCGCTGATGAAAAAGGTCGGCTACCCCGCCACCAAGGCGGGTGCCATCGAAGTGGCCGCGTCCACCGACGGCCAGTTGGCACCGCCCATCATGGGGGCGGCCGCGTTCATCATCGCCGAATACGTCAACGTGCCCTACATCGAGGTGGTCAAGGCCGCCGCGATTCCGGCCTTTGTCTCCTACGCGGCGCTGATCTACATCTCGCACATCGAGGCCTGCAAACTGGGCCTGGAGGGCATCCCCCGCAAGGAACTGCCCAAGTTCTTCCCCACCCTTCTCTCCGGCCTGCACTTCCTGCTGCCCCTGGCCATGCTGCTGTGGGAACTCATCGTAACCCGCCACAGCCCTGAACTGGCCGCCTTCCGCGCCATCATGGTGCTCTCGGTGATCATGCTGGTACAGCATCCGATCCTGACCATCAGCAAGTGCATCAGACAGGGCGAATCCGGCATTGCCCTGAAAGCCCTCAAGGAACCGTTCGTCCTAGGCTGCAAGGAACTGATCGTCTCCCTGGCCGACGGTGCGCGCAACATGGCTGGCGTGGCCATGGCCACGGCTGCGGCCGGCATCATCGTCGGCATCGTGGCCCTGGGCCTCGGCGGCCTGATCACCCAGGTCATCGACGTGCTGTCCGGCGGCAACATCTTCCTGATGCTGGTCATCACGGCGTTTGCCAGCCTGTTGATCGGCATGGGCCTGCCCACCACGGCGACCTACATCGTCATGGCATCGCTCACGGCCCCGGCCATCGTGCACATCGGCGGGCTGCACAACTTCATCGTGCCGCTCATGTCCGCACACCTGTTCTGCTTCTACTTCGGCATCCTGGCGGACGACACCCCTCCAGTGGGCTTGGCGGCCTATGCCGCGGCAGCCATCGCCGAGGCAGACCCAATAAAAACGGGTCTGCAGGGTTTCATGTACGACATCCGCACAGCCATCCTGCCGTTCATGTTCGTCTTCAATACGGAGTTGATCCTGTTTGGCGTCACCAGCTGGACCCAGGGCCTGCTGATCTTCGCCATGGCCTGTGTGGGCAACTTCGCCTTTGCCTCGGCCACGCAAGGCTGGTTCATCACCCGCAACAAGTTCTGGGAGATCCCGCTGCTGCTCTGCGTGACCTATATCATGATGCAACCGCAATACGTGGCCGAGTACATCGGCTTGCCGCATGATCTGCGCTATCTGAGCTACCTCATCGGCCTTGCCCTATGGGGCCTGATCTGGCTGGGGCAGCGCCCCAGGGCGGCCAAAGACAAACTGGTGTCCCGTCCAAGACCTAGCCTGCAAGGACAAGGAGATACGCTGTGGCAGTAAAGTCAGACGTCATCGTCAAGACCGTCCTGCGGTGCGAAAAGTGCGGAGAGTCGTTCTCCGACTCCTTTGAACAATGCCCCAAATGCGGAAGCAGACGCTTCGAGGGCTATACCGTGGTCAACCCCATCTCGCGGCTGCCCATGGAATCCATGCTGCGATTCGTGGGTCATGTGATGTGGTTGATGGGCACCGCAGTCTGCTTCGGGTTCCTGTGGAACACCAACACCGATGACGCCACCCGCAATTGGTGGATGGTCGTGGCCGGATTCGGTATCCTCGGATTCTCGGTGGTCTCGGCCATCACCCTGTTTGCCTTGGGCGAGATGCTCAAACGCATCATCCGCGTACAGCGTCGCGTGCGGGCCATGATGGACGACCATTCCAGCCAAGGCGGCTAAGCCGCCCGGCAACGTATATTATGACCGGCCCGCCGCCCGCGGAGGCGGCGGGCCTTCACTCCATCGGACAAGAAATCTTTCAAACAGGGTCCCGGTTCCTCGACCAACCACTGCTCTGCCTCGCCATCCCGTCATCCGACATGCCACCTCCCGGGATGGACCACAGAACCAGGACGTCCGTGCACCTCAGACAGGGAGACGCGCGATGGCCCATGCAATCCCCCGCATCCTCACGACCGCCCTGGCGATCCTGCTCATCAGTTGCGCCCCCCTCCTGGCAGGAGATCGCTTCACGGACAATGGCGACGGCACGATCACCGATCACGAACTCGGACTGATGTGGTCCCAGACGGACAACCAGGGAGACATGACCTGGCAGGACGCACAGCGCTGGGCCAGATTCACCTTCCCGACCTCTCTGCCCTCTCCTTCGGACGATTGGCGGCTGCCCAGCACCGAGGAACTGGCAAGCCTCTACAGCACGAACAGGTATTATGATGGTTACGAAGCCGACTGCGGGGTCGACGTAAAGATCGTCAGGGACTTCAGCCTCTCCTGCGCCTGGGTCTGGGCCTTGGAGGAAGCTCACGTCACGGCCAGGCTCTATGATTTCCGCGCAGGACAGACCTACATGGACCGCAAGGCCAAGAGCCATGGCTACCGGGCCCTGGCCGTGCGCCCTTTGGCCCCCGTCCAATAGTCTTCCCTTACCCGCAAGGCGCTACCGGAGGGCCTTCGGGCCTTGCTCTCTCCTCCCGATGCGGGCGACAACCCCGCCATGCTGATCAGCCACACCATCACCTACGTCAAGATCTTCATGGCCCATGTCGTCCAACCAGGAGACATGGTCGTGGACGCCACCGTGGGCAACGGCATCGACACCGTCTTCCTGTCGCAACACGTGGGACCGCAGGGCCGTGTGTTCGGGTTCGACGTGCAAGCCCCAGCCCTGAACAAGGCCCGCAAGCGGCTCCAAAACAAAGAAGCCCCGGACAACGTGACCCTGATCCATGGCGGGCACGAGTGCATGGCCCAACGGCTGCCCGCGGAGATCCACGGCCAGGTCTCGGCGGTGATGTTCAACCTCGGCTACCTGCCAGGAGGCGACGGGCGAATCATCACCCGCCCCGACACCATTTGTGCCGCCATCGACGCCGCCCTCTGCCTCCTGAAACGCGAAGGCGTGATCTCGCTGGTCATCTACACCGGACACCCTGGCGGCCCCGAGGAAGCCGAAGCCATTGACCAACACTGCAGCGCCCTGCCGCCGGACAAGGCCCGGGTGATGCGTTGCACCATGTACAACCACCCCGCCTCCAAGACCCGCCTGCTGCTCATCAAAAAACGCTGAGTTCCCATCTATTGACCCCTTTCATCCCAGCGAAGCAAAAAGACATGCCAAGCGGCACAGCCTGTGCATCCGCTGCTACTCAACGGCGCATTATCCTTTTCATGTCGGGAGGGGACAGAGGAGGTAATCAATGAGAATTACAGGTGCTTACGGGATGGATCCGTCCATGGACATCCCCATGACCGAAGAGCAGAAAGCTGCTGCGCAGGAAATTCTTGCCAAGTACGACCCGGAAAATATGACCCGGGAAGACATGCTGGCCATGCGTGAGGAATTTCAGGACGCCGGGATTTCACGCTCCCGTGGGCTGATGCAAATGATGCAGGAGGCCGGGTTCAAGGGTCCCCGCAAGGACGACACGAGCCAAGTGCAGGCCCGGGAAAACCGTAATGGGACCCCGCGGGGTGCACTCTGGCAGCTGTATCAGCAGTTCCAGTCCGGCGACATGAGCGAAGACGAATTCCTTGAGCAGATCAAGAAGACGCCCATCACCGGCCAGTTGGTGAACTTTTTGTCCTGACCAGGGCAACCAGCGAACAGAAACAAGCCCGGAAGGATCGAGTCCCTCCGGGCTTGTTTCTGTTCGCCGGCTTCGTGTTCACGTCTTTGTGCAGAAAAAAGCTCAATCCTTGCGGGCGGACAGGATCACATCCTTGCCCAGCAACAGCTCGGTGGAAGTGATGGCCTCGTATATTTCCCGGTTATAAGCCACGAATTCTGGCTTGTCCTTGCGGTGTTCCTGGGCCTTTTTCTTGTACTGGAACAGGAAATACCACGTCAACAGCCGCACCACGGGGATCAAAGGCGCCGTCAGCCAGGCCCCGGGGCGGATGTCGCTGGAGCGTCCGCGGACCTGGGACAGGCCGCTGGCGCGCAGCAAATAGTCCATCTCGTGATAGGCGATGAGGTTGACGTGGGCCTCCCCAAAGAACACACCGGGATTGATGGGCGACTTGAGGCCGTTGTAAAACCCCGTGAACAGGTGATACAGGCGCGACGGCAGGGACAGCTTGTTGGGGAAGGTCAGGATCAGGGTTCCACCAGGACGCAGGCAGCGCGCAAACTCCTTGAGCAGGGGCAGATTGCTGGCGATATGCTCGATGACCTCGCGGCAGATAATGACGTCGAAGCTGGCATCCTCGTAGGGCAGCCCAACCTCAAGATCGACGATGTCCTCGAGGATATCGAACTGAAGTGAGCCGGACTTGTAGTTGGAAACCCGGACCCGGTGCCCGGCCTGTTGCAGCTCAATGGCCAATTCGCCACGCCCGGCGCTGCTCTCGAAGATATCCAGGCCCTCACTGGCGGGGAGCATGGACTTGATGATGGAATCCTTTGCAATGTCACGTCTGTGCTTGGCCACGGTTGCTCCTTTTGGACTCTCGGCGCCGCCCCGGTCAGGCGGCGGCCGCAACGAAGCGCTGTCTTACCTTAGCGGCCATGGAACCTCAACCAGCAATGCGGATCGGGAGTTGCCATGGTCACACCTTTTCTACTCCTCATCCGTCCCAGAGGCAATGGACGCGCAAGACGTTCCCGCCAAGAAGGGAATCAGCCGCTACGAACTGAAAGGCCCGAGGTCGAACTGACCTCGGGCCTTGGGTGAGAATTAACCCGAAGGGTCTCAGATGGACGGTCCGGAGTCGTCATCCGGGCCGGGAGCGTCCAGCGCTGTGTCAGTGACCTCCAGAGGCTCCTCGTCCCTGCGCGATGATTCGTCGAGGTCTATCATCTGCACCCCGGTCGTGTATTCCATGGTTTTATAAGAGGTGATCCCCCGGATCTTGCGGATGATATCGGCCATCTCGTCAACACTCTGTTTCAGGGAACCCACGGCCTTGGCAAAGTCCTCATCCAACTCGCTCTTGCCCGCGATGTATTCCACGTCTCCCATGGCGTATTGCAGGGGCTGGCTGAGTTCGTGACAGGCCGCAGCAGCCAGTTCCAGCACACCCTGCATCTTTTCCTTTTCGGCCCGCTCCTGCTCGGCGATCTTCAACTGGACCAGCATGTCGTTCAGGAGGTTGGAGTTGTCCTCCTGGGCCATCTTTGCCTCTTCCATGTCAACGAGCATCTTTTCGATCTCCAAGACCTTTTCATGGGCAAAAGTGATGTCCTGAAACACGAAGAGTTCCACCCCATGCATTTCGTCCGTGGATTTCGCTCCCTTGAAACCCAGAGCGTGGAACCTGAAATAGGAGATCCCTCCGTCTGGATTCTCCAGTTCAATGACATCGCTGATGCAACAGGGCGCCCCCTCGGAGCCGGAGGATTGGCCCCGGAATTCCCGAATGATCCGCTGCAAACTGTCCAGGAGTTCCGTTCGACAGGGAGGTGTCGTATCGCACCCCAACAATCGGCTGACCGTTGGGCTCAGACACTTGACCTCATCGCCTTTGATCAGGGCGATACCCAGGAGTTCATTCTCCAGGAGCAGGTCCAGAATTCGTTCATGATCAACCCGGATGCTGTCCATGCGGCTCCCACAGTGCAAAGGATTGAGAGGATTCTCTTACCGTTAGCACAGCAAGGCAGGGATGGGCTAGCCTTGCCCCGCACCTGGAATGCCCAGTTGCTCCAGACAAGGGGTTTGCCACGGCGGCCCTTGCAACCGGCCCAGCACCTTCGGAAGGAACGGCCTTCTCCGCTGCAACCTGAAGGGACAAGCTTTGAGCATTGGCCACAGACAATCCTTCCGATCTGATTGCAGTGGCTCATCCCTTGGTGTCTCGTATGACCACGACCCTTCGGCCACAACAGGAGAGGATGCCGCACGAAGGCTGCCAAAAAAAACCAAGCTCTCAACATAGCTGGCACAAAAACCCGATGCCGGACTACTTGCGCGGCTAGCCGTGCCGTCACTCTTGCTGCTGGTGTGGCCAGAAATACGTTGAACGGGGCTTCACGAAGCAACGTGTGCCCGACCATGGCCTATGCCGCGACGCATCGTGCGAGGAAAGACCCTAGCTGAGCAGATGGGGATGACGCGAGCGACGTTCTTCACGCTCTTCGGCGCGTTGCTCTACGGTGCGCAAGAATTTCTGGTAGTCACCGTCTGGGTGCAGATTCAGGAGCTTCACAAGGACCCGCGTCTGCTGTTCCTGACGGCGGACGAGGTCCCTGAACTGTCTGTTCCAGCGCAACATCATCAGAAAAAGCAGCAACACAAACAGTGGCATCAGGTCCTGGATGATGCCGTAGCCTTGGCTCAGGACCAACAGGACACTGTCAACATAGGGCTTGGCCACCACCATAGTGGCACCAGTGGCGTCTACGGCGAGCTGTGCCGTGTGGCTCAGTGTTGCAGAATCACTCATGTCGATTGTCTCCAGGCTGGTTCCAGCATTTCGAGACTTTTTCTACACAAGATTAATAAAAAAGGGAAACACCCCTGTAAACACTGGGATGCGAGGCTTTTTATCGTTCAGGCGAGATCGGCTTCGGACAGGAGTTGAACCAATCGTTTGAACAACTCCGGGTCGTGGGCGCCCTTGTCACTGCGGATGACCTTCAGGGCCTCAAAAGGCTGTAGCGCTGGCCGGAAGGATTTCCCCCTGGTCAGATTGTCATAGCTGTTGGCCAGGGAGACGACCTTGGCGTAAAAGGGGATATCGTCGGCCATGGCCCCGGAGGGAAAGCCCCGGCCATCTTCGCGCTCGTGGTGAAAGAGCACGCAATGAATAGCCTCGGGGACCAGCGGGATGGATGCCGAGAGCTGAACCCCAATGGCCGGGTGTGCGTCGAGCATTGCCCGCTCCCCAGGGCTCAGGATGTCGGGGTCCTTGCTCAGGACGTCCGCCGGCAGTCTGGTTTTGCCGATGTCATGCAGGATGGCCCCGAGGCAGCAGGACGTCAGCAGCAGGTCGTCGGGCTGAAAGGTCTGCAGCAGGCAGGCGGTGTAGACCATGGTTCCGATGCCGTGTCCATAGCCCTTGCCACTCTTGGTGATGAACCGGGAGAGCTCCTTCAAGGCCCTGGGTTCCATGAAGAACCTGGTGCTTTGCCCGACGATGTCCTCGAAACGTTTGTAACGGATGCGCAGGGTTGCCTTGGGCAGGTTCTGCTCAAAAAAACCACGGGCCATGTCCTGGGTCGTGCTGCTCCAGGTCTTGGCCCTTTCCTCAATCGCGATGCTCTCATCATTGAGCAATTGCCCCAAATGTTGGCGGATATACTCATCATAAGCCCTTTTCTGGGCAACTGGAATATAGACCTTTTCCACACCCTGGCTCTCCAGCCGCGTGCGATGATCGCTGCTCAAGCTTTCGCCCTGCTTGGTGTAGAGCACATACTGGTCGTCCTGCTTGAGATAGATCACAAAACCGGCCCGCGTGTCGGCGATGATATGGCTTGTGGAGAACCCGTGGTAGGTGTCAGGTCTGATGGCGTTCACGTTGGGTCCCTTGGCTCAAGCGTTTGAGTGTCATTCACAGGGCTTGCGATCCGCGGATATTTCCATTTTTGACCAGCAAGGGCAATCGCTTTTTGGGAGCAGAGGGCCTGAAAGCTCAACCTGTTGCGGGGACGTTCCCGAGGGAGGTGCACAGCGGTTGACGCCCATTGCTTGTCCGCGTAACTTTGTTACTCAGTGGAAAAGTATGGTGCAGGCATGGAAAACACACGCCCGAACCAAGGAGCCGATCATGAACAGGGTATTGTATATCAAGGCCTCTCCCAGGGAGGGGCGTTCCCACTCCATCGCCGTGGCTGATGCCTTTGTGGACGCCTGGAAACAGGCCAACCCCGCCGCCGAGGTGAAGGTCAAGAATCTCTTCGAGGCCAATCTGCCACCCTTTGACGGCGCCAAAGTTCAGGCCAAGTACAACCTGCTGCACGGCAAGGACCATTCCGCCGAACAAAAGCAGGCCTGGAACGAGGTGGAGAACCTGATCGAGGAATTCAAGTCCTTCAACCGTTTCGTGTTCGCTGTTCCCATGTGGAACTTTTCCATCCCGTATCCGCTCAAGCAGTACATCGATCTCATTGTCCAGCCCGGCTACACGTTCGGCATGAACGAGAAGGGCTATTTCGGCATGATGAAGGACGCCAAGGCGCTGACCGTCTATGCCAGCGGCGGCGAGTATCCTGCAGGCAATCCTCTGGAGACCTACAATTTCCAATCCACCTATCTGAAGTCGGTTCTGGGGTTCATGGGCATCACGGACGTGACCGAGATCGGCACCCGGGGAACCCTGATGGATTCGCGCGAGGCCAACAAGAAGCAGGCCCTCAATGAGGCCCGTGAAATCGCCAAGACCTTCTGAGGCTCGTGAGATAAACAAAAAATGGCCGCCGGGCTTGCGCCCGGCGGCCATAAATTGGTCTTTTAGCCGACGTTACTCGTCCCTGGGTTCCGTCTCCAAGGCCGTTTCCCGTGGGATGTCTTTCCCAAGCCCCTCGGGAGCTTCGGGCACATTGTTCAGTTCCAGCTCTTCGGTTCCTTCGGTCTCCTGCCGGGTATCCTGCCGGGAGGCCTTGCTTTTCGCTTTTTCCTCTTCCTCGGCACGCAGGGCGCGACGCAGGACCTTGCCGACCATGGTCTTGGGAAGTTCGTCGCGGAACTCCACCTGACGCGGCAGTTTGTATTTGGCCAGCATTTGGCGGCAGTAGGCCAGCACCTCGCTCTTGGTCATCGTCTGCCCCTCGTGCAGCACGACGTAGACCTTGACGATCTCACCTCGGGAGGCATGGGGGATACCCACGGCCACGGCATCCTTGATCTTCTCGTGCTCGTGCAGGACCTCGTCGATCTCACGCGGGTAGATGTTGTACCCGCTGGAAATGATCAGGTCCTTCTTGCGGTCCACGATGAAGAAATAGCCCTCTTCGTCCATGGTGGCGATGTCGCCGGTATAGAGCCAGCCGTTGCGCAAGACGTTGGCCGTCTCGTCAGGACGGTTCCAATAGCCCTTCATGACCTGCGGACCGCGGATGATCAGCTCACCCTTCTTGCCCGGGGGCAAGGGCACCTGGCCCACGTCCATGTCCACGATCTGACAGTCAGTGTCCGGCATGGGCAGACCGATGGACCCGTATTTCTTGACCCCGCTCAGGGGGTTGAAGTGCGTGGCCGGAGAGGCCTCGGTCAGTCCATAGCCCTCGACGATCTCGCAGTCCGCCACCTTCTTGAATTGCCTCATGATCTCCACGGGGATGGGCGCGGACCCGGAGACGCACAGGTCCAGGGACTTGAAATCCTTGGGAGAGAGGTTCTTCTGGTGCAGCAGAGCGGCATAGACTGCCGGGGCGCCAGGAAAGATGGTAGGCTTGTTCTTCTTGATGACCTTCAACAGGTCCTGGGGCACAAAGCGCGGCACGGGCAACATGGTCGCGCCGATGCTGGTGGGCAGATTCAGTCCCACTGTGAGACCATAGATATGGAAGAACGGCAGGACGTTGACGAAGGACTCCTGGCGATCACCCAGGCTGTGCAGCATCTGGTGTGCCTGCTGGACATTGGCGGTCATATTGCTGTGGGTGATGACCACGCCCTTGGCGATGCCCGTGGTGCCACCGGTGTATTGCAGCAGCGCGGTGTCCGTACGCGGATCCGCCGGGGGCCGACTGATGCGCTCCCTGCCCTCCAGCATGGCCTTCCAGGGCAGGATGCGTCGCCCATCGAAGGGCACATCCGTAAACAGGCTGTTTTTCTTGGCCTTGAATTTGTAAAGTTTGTTCAAGGGGAAGCTGAGACCATCGCTGATGGAGGTCACGACGAACTTCTCCACGGGAATTCGGTCCCTGACGGACTTGATCTTGGGCCAGAGATGATCCAGCACGATCATGGTCCTGCAGTTGGCATCGCCCAGCTGGTGGATCAGTTCCGTCTCCATGTACAGGGGGTTGGTCATGACGCAGACGGCGCCGGACTTGAGCACCGCCCAGTAGGCGATGATGGTCTGCGGCAGGTTGGGCAGCATCACCGAAACCCGGTCTCCGGGCTGAACACCGAGGCGACGCAGATTGGCCGCCATGATCTCGGTGGTTTCGTGGAGCTTTTTGTAGTTCATCTTCCAGTTACGGAAGACGATGGCCGTGCGCCTGGGATAGTTTTTTGCAGCCCTGTCGAGATACTCGAACACCGGGATGTGCTCATAATTGATATTGAACGACGCCTGCTTGTCGTAATGCTCCAACCATGGCCTGGCGATGTCGGTCATGCCTTCCTCGTGAAGAAAATCGTTGTCGCCGGAAGCGGATTCGATCCGACTCCGACGGTGTAGCGGCTGAATAACTGGCGGAAGACGTTACCCCTTGTCCCACCGCAACCCCAGCACGGCGGCGTCTCCGCATCCCTGCGGCTTTAAATCATCTGTCAGCAATTGTATAGTCGAACCCGATACAAGGAGACTCCCTGCCAACGAAAAGCCCTCTCCTTGCCTTGCGGCCTGGATTCAGCGTGCCTTTTCCAAACCAGTGGCGCTTTCCCAGCGGCGCGAACTTTAGCTCTTCAGGCGTGCTGCCGCTGGCGCTTGCCAAGACCCTGTCCCGCAGGACCTCGGGCCTGCTGATCGCCGCTGTGCTCATGATCCCTCTCGGGGTCTCAACACGCAGCGAGGCCCGGGGATTGCAGTCCGGACCTTGCGATGTTCTCGCTCCAAGAGAATGATGCAGCAGACCAGCCCCCATCAACCCAGCTCAAAGGTCGTAACCCCGAAGGTGCGCTCCACGGACAAGTGTGGAATCTCTCCCGCGTACATCCTGGCCGTCTCGAAATCCGATGTCATACCGTGGTCTTGCGCCAGGGAGACGGCCTGCGGGTGGACCTGGGGCACATCCAGATAGAGCGGTTCGTCAGGGGAGTATTCCGACTGAAGCGCCAGGAACAGGGCGTGTGCGCTGTTCTCATCATCGGCAAAAAGCGGCCCGATCTTGTATCCCTGTCGGCATTTCCTGATCACGCCGTAGCCCGCCAGTTCGTCATCGACCATCATGCCCAGGGCTTTGCCCTCGGGCTGGTTGATCCACGAATGGATGAAGAGCGACCTGTCATCCGGAAAAAACGGTCGATCATAGGCTTGCACGCGGTACACCGGCAGGCTGGAAAGATCGACAATTCCGGGATGCGCGGGGGCCTGGCCTGTGCATCTGCCTGCGTAGCGGACATTGCTGTAGGCCAATTCGAATCCGGATTTTCTGTAGTTGTCCTGCTGGGCCATGACCCCATCCAGCCCAACGGTCCGCCCGGCAAGGGACTGCATGGCGGCGTCCCAAATCCGGATGCCGTAGCCCTTGCCCCGCTGGTCCGGCCTGACGATGTAGAAGCCGACAAACCCGAAGCACCCGCCATATTTCACCGCCGAAATCGTGGCGATGGGCTCGCCGTCCAAGAGCCCCACGAGAAATCCCTGCGGATCTGCCGAGAAAAACAGGCCGGCATCATGCAGTCCGGGATTCCAGCCCTCGCCGGCCGCCCACTCGACGGCCAGAGAGACCTCCTCCGCGCCCATGATTCGGATGGTGTAGTCGTCCTGCAATCCCCCTCCCCTGCTGTTGGTCGTTACCCGGCGACGATTGCTCGTTTCCCGGCGGCTGTTGGTCGTATCCCGGCGCGCGAGGCCTTCCCGTGGAACCGCCCCTTGCCGTTCAGTCTTGTCTCAAGCTCTTGCCGAACGCGCGGAGCTGCCCCTAGGGTTCGCGCCTGTCGCGACGCGGCACAAACGCCCCCGTGCGACGGTAGTAGTCAACGTAGACGTCACCGTGGCGCAGCACGAGGTCACGTTCCTCGGCCTGGACCATCATCAACCAGATGGGCAAGTAGAAAAAGGAGAACAGGAACAGAAACGGCGAATGCAGCACCAGGGCCAATGCCCACCAGCCGAAGACCTCGTAGAACTGCGGGTGGCGTATCCGGCTGTAGATGCCGCCGAACAAGCCCTGGCCCTTCTGGGGGCTCATGGCCTCCTTCCCGGCGGCACGAATCCCGGCCAACATCACCGCCCCCGCTGGAACCATCAGCAGCAGGGCCAAGACCAGGGAGACCCACCAGGACCAGGGAAAATATTCGGGCAAAGGCACAGGCAACGGGAAAAAACGATAGACCGCGAAGCAGACAACGCTCAAACTCATGGGGATCATGACCAACCGCCGCAGCCGCCCGCATTGGACGTAAGCTTCCGGGTCGCCAGTCAACCGCTCCCTAACCGCCGGGGCGGCGCTGTGCTCGTAGAGGTAGAGCATAGCCAAGGCACAGCCGAGCAGCACCGCGAAATTGATCCAGGCAATGATCATCACCTCCTCCTTGGTGGGCAATGCAGATGAAAAAGTATTGCCAGCATACTGGAACCGGGGATCAAGGCCAAGGGGAACGGTCCAGCACCTCTCGCCGCAAACGCATAAAGGCCCGAGGAATTACTTCCTCGGGCCCTGAAAAGGTTTGCCAGACCATGGCCGGAATGCAGATCAGAGCATCAGTCGTTTCTGTAGGTCAGAGTCCCTCGCCCCGTCTTTCTATCCACCACCCAAAGCGCCTTAACACGAAATCCAGTCCGGCTTGTCCCAAAAGAAGGCATGGACCTCGAACCGTGTTCCGACTTGGCGATGATCAGATGAGTCTTCAAAGGGAGGACGATCACTCCTGCACCTTGCCCACTTTCAAGATTGGACATGCGGGAGAGACCTGGCAGCATATCGTTGTTGAGCTGATGCTGTTGAATGGGCTGCCCCTCGCAGGAAAATTCAACAAGAGTGGGGGTCATGCTACCCGTTCCAACAAACCCTTGAGTCAAAGGATCATACACCAAACTGTCGATATCCAGGTTGTTCAAACTTCTGACATCGATCCATTTTCGCGCGTGCACATCGAAACGATAGAAGAATCCCTCCCCACCAAAGGAGGCAATGGCCAAGATTCCCTTTGGGGAGGAATACGCCATGGCCTTGGCCCAACTGAAACGGGGAAAATTGGCTGGAAGCGGATACGGAGTGGAAGTCCCTTGCTTGTCGGTCAATTGAATTTCGTAATTGTCCTTGGTCACAACGAGGCCATCACCCAAGGCCAGCGTTTTCTGTTCACCCGCAAGAACAAGAGGGGACGCATCCTCCACAGGCCCTGCGGGGGTCCACTTCACGTCGCCACCTCCCCCGGGCATCATGAACGTCAACGTAGGCCCTTTCTCAACCTGCGGCCAATCCCTCGCCAAACGAGCATCAGTCGAAATACCCGTGATCGTGACCTCGGTCCGCCCCCTCTGTCTAGGAAACGGGGTAAACGAGTGCACGCTTCCGACCCCGATCTGTTGCTGAAGCACGTTCAGCATCCGAACGAAGCTGACATCCTCAATGGATTTAATCCAGCCAAGGGCACGCCCGTTCCCGAGCACATAGACGCTGATATCGTCCTCGGCACTGACGGCCTGCTGATTATATCCGCCTGTCAGAACAGCCACGGACAACGCGTTTTCCTTGCGCACCATCCAATGAACCGGTTCGTAGGCCGCGAGTACGAGCAAAACGTCTTTGCCGGGGCGATCGACAATAATCTCGACGCTCCCTTCCTTGCGATATCCTGAAACAACATGGACCTCGGATCCGGGTTTTATGGACTGCCCAGCGGACAAGACCACAGGGACCCTGAAGTCCCCTTCATCGGCAACAATGACTGCTGCAGCCCTGGCAGGAGAGGATATTGCCTTGACGATGACGGCTGAATCCTCGGAAACGAGGGCATCAGTCTTACGGGAAGCAGATGCCGTTGCCTCGCTTTGAAAATTTCCCATCTGGTGTGGAGTCATCGTCATCGTCACCATGTCCCCCTCTTGGGAGATCTCTACCTGGGAGGACCCTCTCTGCTGATTGGCCTGTAACAAATCTTGCTGGGACTTTTCAGATTCGGACTGTGGGGAGGCTTGTTGGAAGAATTCCGTCATAGACTGCGGAAAAGCATGTTGGAACATCTCCGTCCCGGACTCTGTCCCAAGATAATACCCGCCAAGGGCACAGACGACGCACAGAAACAGCACCAACCAGAATGATTTGTTCATTCCTCCTCCCCCTTCATTTTGAAACCCTCTATACACAAATAAATAACCCCAGCCAACCAGAATTGCTTGGCTTCTCACTCAGAATCAAGGGTTCCATGAAGTTACGACGGCCTAAAGAACCGCATGGTGCAGCAGTCTGGACCAGCAAACCAAAAGCCACATGCCCCATGCAGTTCTATCCACCCCGCACAACGCATAAAGGCCCGAGGAATTACTTCCTCGGGCCTTATAATGGTATCGCCTTGTCATAGGCGGGGATTAACGTGGCGGAGCCGAAGGGACTCGAACCCTCGGCCTCCGGCGTGACAGGCCGGCGTTATAACCAACTTAACTACGGCTCCGCTATATATCAATTTGGCGGGACGAACATGCACGCGACAAGTCGCATGAGCGGTTCTGCAGGGCTATGGTCCGATGACCATGGACTCCCCCTGGAAGTCCACACCCCGTTGACGGGTCACTTATATGGGACCCCAAACCCCCGCACAAAGCTTGGGGCGAAAATGGGCCTGGTTTCCCAGGCCCAAGTTTGTCAGTTTGGCGGAGCCGAAGGGACTCGAACCCTCGGCCTCCGGCGTGACAGGCCGGCGTTATAACCAACTTAACTACGGCTCCGCTCTTTTCCCGGAATGATGTGGTAGGCGGAACAGGGCTCGAACCTGTGACCCTCGGCTTGTAAGGCCGATGCTCTCCCAGCTGAGCTACCCGCCCGACGCCCCTCATTCGGGAGAACAGTGTTTAGCTATCTGCCTTCAACTTGTCAACGCATTTCTTGAGCCGGACCAGCAAATCATTAACCGACTGGAATCACGCCGCTAAACAAGCCACTCATCAGGACGTCCCCCGCCGGTTTCAAGTCTAAAACCCCCGAGGTTTATGGAGACTGATATCATGCTCAGGATTGTCGTGCTTGAAGGGTTGACTTCTATCTGAAAACAGCTATGGTTAATACCATGAACAAAGATAGTCAGTCTTCCAGCGATATCGGCACGGACCAACTCGATCAATTCAGAGACCTGATGATCTCGCTGATGCGCTGCTGCCAGGAACGCACCCAATACCAGTGCGAGAGGTTCGCACTGCCCGACGCGGAGCTGCGCTGCCTATTGCTGTTCACGGACGAGCGCTACCTGACCCCAAAGGGCATCGCCCTGCGCATGAACGTGGCCAAGAGCCGAGTCACACGCATCGTCGACGGCCTGCGCAAAAGGGGCCTAGTCAAGCGCACCTCGGACCCGGAAGACTCGCGCATCTCCCTCTTGAGCCTGACCCCCGAGGGAAAGCAGCAACTGGAGGAAATCACCGCGTTCATGACCGAAAACCATCGCAGCGTGCTCGAACAGTTCAGCCAGGAACAGCGGCACACCCTGATCAACGCCCTGGGGTCATTGAAACTGTCCATGGAAGCAGTCAAAGATTCCTTGATCTGATTGCATAGACTACTAGTAATGATGTATGGTTTACTTTACCGATAATGTTCACACCGTCAAATGTTAACGGAGTCAACAATCATCGTTCCAAGGAGATCCAGGCAAGCCACAAGCTCCGCCGCTTCACTTTCATAGGAGGGTATGGGAATGAGGACATCGAGATTGATCATTGTTTTGGCCATGCTGCTCGGCCTGCTGATGGCTCCATCACCGGCCCAGGCCACCAACGGCGATAACCTGATCAGCGTTGGCCCGGTTTCACGGGCCATGGGTGGTGTAGGCATTGCCTCCCCACAGGATTCGGCCAGCGCGGTCTTCGCCAATCCGGCAGCCATGTGCTTCGGCCCATACTGCCCCAGCAGCCATGTCTCGGCCTCGGTGACGCTCTTCAAGCCAACGGTAAAGTCTGAAGTCACCAACGGCAACGGCACCTTCTCCGCCAAGAGCGAAGAGAAGGTCTACCCCATTCCCACCGCCGCCCTGTCCTATTCATTAAATAATGACTGGCGCATCGGGCTGGCGGCCTACGGAGCCTCCGGCATGGGCGTGGACTACCGGGACACGGCACTGGATTCCAAGACCGGTGGTTTTCCCCAGGCCACGGGCACTTTCACCGACCTGCAACGCATGAAGGTCGCACCGGCCGTCAGCTACCGCGTCAACGACAAGCTTTCCGTCGGCCTAGCCATGCACATCCACTACGCCTCGCTGGACCTGGGCAACGGCCCCAAGGACGGTATGACACTGGGCTTCCAGCCGGGCATCATCTTCAAGCCCACCGATGAAATCTCGCTGGGCATGACCTATATCTCCGCCCAGGAGATCAACCACAAGGGTGTCTCGGATTTCAACAGCGACGGCGTCATGGACGGCCTGAAGCTCGAATCCCCACAGATCGTCGGTGCAGGAGTGGCCTGGGAACCGAACATGACCTGGCTTGTCGAGACCGACGTCAAGTGGGTCAACTGGGGCGACGCCACGGGCTACAAGGACTTTGACTGGAAGGACCAATGGGTCTTCAACATCGGCGCACAGTACCGGGGCTTCGACTCGGTGGTGCTCAGGGCGGGCTACAACTACGCCACCAGCCCCGTGGGCCTGAACGACAACTTCAATGGAGCCGAGACCGTCTATGTGCAGGACAAGGGCCTGCCCCGCTACTACTACGAGACCTTCCGGCTGGTCGGCTTCCCGGCCATCGTCGAACACCACGTGACCCTCGGGGCCACCTGGAATGTCAGCGACCGCTTTGCCGTGGACATGTCCTACATGCACGCCTTCGAGAACTCGGTTTCAGTGAGTGGAACGGATGCCGCGGGCAATCCAGCGTCCATCAAGTCCACCCTCTACGAGGACAGCGTCGGCATCGGCGTAAGCTGGCTGTTCTAGACTCAATCCAAGAATCACAAGCGGCGAACGCCGCCAAGGAGGAACACTCATGACTGCTGCAACCACAACCCCCACCGAGAAGAAGAAGTACACCTTCATCTGCTCCCGAGGGACCCTGGACGGTGCCTATCCATCCCTTGTGCTGGCGTTGAACGCCGTGCGCCTGGGCCACGAGGCCACCTTGTTCTACACCTTCATGGGCATCAACATCATCAAGAAGGGCTATCTGGAAAAGCTGAAGTTCCATCCGCCCGGATTCATGGGCGCAATCCCCGGCATGTCCAACCTCGCGACCTCGATGATGAAGAAGCAGATCGAAGAGGCCAACATCCCGGATGTGGCCGATCTTCTGGAAATGGCCATGATCGAGGGTGTCAAGGTCGTTGCTTGCCACATGACCCTGGACATGATGAAGATGACCAAGGACGACCTGATCGAAGATGTGGGTGTCATGAACGCAGCCGACTATCTGAAGCTGGCCGAGGAATGCCCCATCAACATGTTCACCTAGTCGAACCGACGACAGAGAACCATGGAGGATACATACAATGCATTCAGAAACCTGCAGCATGCACTGCGGCAACTTCCAGGGTGTGGACACAAAGGCCTTCGCCCACCGCCAGGACTATCTCAAAGGACTGTTCAACCTCGTTGAGTTCGATGCGGACAAGGGGGTGCTCAACCTCTGCGGCGCCAGGGGTGTCAGCGATTCGCCATCCGATCTGACGTCCATCTTCGACGAGCTCTCCCGGGTGCTTGGCAAGAACGGCAAGGGGCGCCTGATGATCAACTGCGGCGGCCTGTTCGAGGCCTGCTTCTTCCGCTCCGGGATGTGGAAACTCATGACCGTCGGCATGCCCGATGACCCCTTCGAGGGGCTGCGTATGCTCGGCTAATCCCCCAAGCCCATCCAATGAAGGCCCCACCCCGCGACGAGGGACATCGCGCGGAGTGGGGCCTATGCATTGACCGTCGTTAAGGTCGACGGTAATCGTCTGAGGCTAGTTCTTCACGTGGCACTGGCCGCAGGCCATGGGGCCCTTGACCTGGGATTCGTGACAGCCCTTGCACATCTTGTGATAGGCCACCATGAGGCCGGGCTGCTGCCCTTGGGCCTTGAGCGCATGGCAGTCGGAGCACGGAGTTCCGGCGGAGTCCTCGTCCTCCATGAATTTGCCGTCCTCGTACACGTGATGGCAGGCGTTGCACTCTTCCACTCCGGCCTTCTCATTATGCGCATCATGCGCAAACAAGGCCGCCGGGCGGGTATGATTGATGAAGGCATCCGCCTTCAGATCCACGATATCGTCCTGGGACTGGGCAACGCCCAGAAAGAGCACGGTCAGGAGCCCGGCCAGGACGAGGATGACGATGGTTCTTACGTTCATATCCATTCTCCTCTGCGGTTCCTATTCTTCCACGGCCCCAGGCTTTTCCATCAGCTCGTAGATCAAGTCACCCAGGAACTTCAGTTCCATTTCCAACCCATAATGATGGATGATGTCTTCCAAACCGCCGTGGCAGTTGTGGCAGGGCGAGACAATGGTGTTGATGCCCTGATCCTTCATGCGCGCCAGCTGTTCGGCCTTGATCTTGTTGGAGAGCACCCGCTTGGTCTTCCACGGCGGGCCGCAGTTGATGACGCCGCCACCCGCGTTGCAGCAATAGTTGTAGAGCTTATTGGGGTCCATCTCCACCACGCCCTGTGTCAAGAGGTTGGCCACATAGCGGCCATCCTCGTGCAGGCCGCGGCCACGCACGGTATTGCAGGGATCGTGGAACGTCACCTTCTCCGGGAATTTTTCACGCAGCTTGAGGCGTCCCTCGCGGAACAACTGGGCGAAGAACTCGATGGAGTGCACCATCTCGATGGGAGGCATGCGCCAGCCCAGCCAGCGGTTGCCCACGTCGTAGACGCTGCGGAAGGCATGCCCGCACTCGCCCATGACGATCTTCTTGACCCTGAGCGACTGCGCCACTTCGTAGTGCATCTTCTTGATGCGCCCCATGGTCTCGAAGTCGCCAGTGAACATGGCCATGTCGGAGTTGTCCCAACCGGGAAGCTGCGGCATGGTCCAATTCAAACCTGCCTGATCGAAGATCACTGCGGCCTGGTTGATGAGATGGGTCCTAAACTTGGGCTCGGGCGCAATGACCGAGTACATGAAATCCGCACCGACCTTGTCGACGGGGATACGCAGCCTCGGAATTTCGTCACGGCCTTCATCCTCCTGCCACTGCAGGGTGTCCGGCCACTCATCGTCCTTGACCCACATCTGGTTCATGGTCACGGCATGGGAGTTGGCCGTATCCTGGATGTACTGCGGGGTGATGCCCAGCTTGAAGCTGATGCGCCTGACCGTAGTAATCATGTAGGCGATGTCGATACCAAAGGGACAGAACTGCTGGCAGCGACGGCAGAGGTTGCACTCGGTCTGGGCCACAATCACGGCCTCGCGGCACTCCTCGGGAGTGAGCTTGCCGTCCTTGTCGAGCATGTTCCAGATGGTGCGCTTGACTTTGCCCACCGGGGAATACTTGGGGTCTTTGTCGTTGGACAGATAATGGTGGCAAGCCTCGGAGCACAGACCACAGTGGACGCAGGTCTCCACATAGGCCTTCATGCGTGCGCCGCACTCGCCCTTCAGAACACCGTTGATGGTGCTCTGGATTTTTTCGGGCGTCAGCCTGGCCACGCCCTGGTCAACGCCGACGTCCTTAATCTTGTCGAATTCGGCGTATTTTCCGTCCACCTTGTCCTGCGCGGCCTTGGCGTGAACCTTCTCCAAGAAGGTCTGCGCAGCCTCAGTGGCTTCGGTGTGTTCAGCAGTATCAGACATAATCGTCTCCTCGCGGAAGCGTTCTAATTGATCAATCGCTTACCAGTCGCATACCTTACGCACAGCACCAAACTCCGAGGCGGTGTAACCGCGCGTGTACCAGAAGGTCAGCATATGCGAAAGCTTGGTGAAGGGAATGGCCGCCAGCATGATCTCGCCCGAGAACATATGCAGGCTGGTCATGAGCAGGTTGTCGCCCCAGCCATGGTAAGCCATCACGCCCGTGATGAACGGTGCGGCGACAATTACCAGGATGACGAAGTCCGAACACGAGGTCACGAACTTGACCTGCGGCAGGACCAGGCGGCGATACGCGAAGAAGCAGCAACCGGCGATGACGATCCAGGCTGCGATGTCGGCCACCTGACCGGGCAACGCCATCCAGGACCAGCCAAGGATTCCCTCCTCCAGAAGCACGAGATGCCCCATGGTGAAGATCGGCACCAGCACGATGCCCAGATGCGCCAGAAACGTGATGACGCTCATCACGGGCTGCTGGCGCGAGTTTTCACTCATGAACGGCAGGAGCCAGTGGATGTAGGATTTGATGGCGTCCCCCCAGCTCCAATACTCAAAGACATAACCGTCCTTTTTCTTGGTGCCCGAAAGAAGCGAATAGACCTTCCAGAAACTGCCACCCAGGAAGATGGCGGCGGCGACCCAAACCAGGGGGCCGCTGACGAGATTATAAAACGCGTGCATGGCTTACCCCCTGTTACTTGAATTCGGAGACCGGCACGACGCGGCGGTAATACTTGCCACCCTCGACCATCTTCACCAGGACAAAACGCGAGTCCGGACTGAAGACGGGTTCGAAGCAGTTCTCACCTGCGCGGCTGTATTCCTTGCCGTCCACGACCACCGTGTACTTGCCGTTTTTCTCCACCTTGGCGGCCACATGCTCGCCATCTGGGGAAAGTACGGGGGCCCAGGCCATGTCATAACGACCGGACCAGGCCTTGCCGTTGACCACCGCCGTCCACTTCTCGCCTTCCTTGCCCAGGGCGGCGATCAGCCCGCCGTTACCGGACACGACCAGGTCAGTGACCATGGCATCGAAAGTGGTGTTCCAGGGGCGGCCGTCCACAGCCACGGTCCAGGTGCCCAGCTTGGTGGCGACAATGGCCGCCAGCGTGCTGCCGTCCTTGCTGAACTGCGGCTGCCAACAGTTGGTAAAGAAGTTCCAGATGGGCAGGCCATCCTGGGCCAGCGTCCATTTGCCACCCTGACGCACAGGGGCGATCACCGCTCCCGAGACAGGATGGAAGGTCGGGCTCCAGACACCCTGATAGCGCTGGTTCCAAGGCTTGCCGTCCACCGCAATGGTGTACTCGTAGAGGTTCATCCGAACCTCGGCCGCCACGCGCGCACCGTCCGGGCTGAAGGCCATGCCGAAGACGTTGGTGAACTTGGCGTCCCAGACCTGACCATCGACAGCCACTGTGTAGATGCCCTTGGCAAACCTGTCGATCTCGGCCTGACCCATGGGCTCGGCCTGCACGGCGCAGGCGCTGTGCTTGCCGCAGGGGCTCAGGACAAAGCCCGTAGCGTTGTCGAACAGGTTTTCCCAGACGACACCGTTGATGGCAACGCCATACTTGCCATCCTGCTGCATGGCCACGCCGATCTTGGAGCCATTCGCACTGAACAACGTGTTCCAGACATACCCGAAGGTTGCTTCCCAGGCTTCGCCGTCCACAACAAATTTCCATTCACCCATGTCCGAGGCGCAACCCGTAAGTTGCCCAAGGGGGCTAAAATGCAGGTTCCAGACCCGTTCAAAGGTCTCGTCCCATGCTTCGCCGTTGACGCAGGCCGTAAATTCGCCCTGTACGTTGACCACGGCACCGAGCTTTTCTCCATCGGGACTGGCATGCAGTTCCTCGGTCCACTCGTATTTGTCCTTGCAGGCATTGAGGTCAACAATGAGCCTCTCGCCCGGTTCCCACTTCCATGTTGAGGTATCCACGACTACCCTCCTTCCATTGCGGCCTCTAAATCGCTCCGATCTCGTTCGTGACCACGCCCCGAACGCCTACCTGCCAAGCCTCAACTTTGAAAAAATTTCTTAATCATGAGCAGGGTTTCTTGTCCAGTAAAACACCCATAACATACTAAAATAATACGGAATCATACCAAGCCCCTAGGCTAATCTCCTACGGAATCAGTATCAATCTTAGCGAGGGATATCCTTGAGAATATTCTCCCGCACCAAGGAGTGAATAGCCCTCGCGCCACCTGCCCCCCCCAATCTTGGGAAGAACCTTGACCCGCCCCTTGAACACAAGAAAATCCCCATGCAAGGGGAAACAATGTGCTACACGAGTGGGCCCTTCAGCAATGCTTGCAGCACAACAGCCCCTGCACCTCGCGTCCCCAACGTCCCAGGAAAACGCTGTTGAACACACATTTCACCACCGAAATCCAGGTGAAAAATCAACCCGGTCAAACCCGCCTCCAGGCATGAAGCTTCCATCCCGCCAGCAGGTCCCCGGCACCACTCTCAGCCAAGTCATCCTTCACCGCGGGCGACAGGAGCCCAAAGACGATGCTGGTTGCAAGGGCACGCCTCTCGTCAGAATTCTGCCAGATGCTGAGCCTCACCAACTGCGATTCATGATCTACTAGCCAACTTGCCTACGTCCGGAAACGGCGACAAGGCAACTCCCAGTAAAGATTATCCTCTTGAATGACTAGGATTACCATCACTCTTAACAATATGATTTCTTTAGAGTCAACATCTTCCAATAATATACCTCGCAAGTATGGTTTTATTTTACAAGCGCACGAAGAATGTATCCCCTGGCAGTATGGAATTACTACAGTCACAGGCCCATTCCGCCCGCCCCCCATTTAAGAAGCAACCAGCTGAAAATACGGAACTAAGACTTGGTCATGAACGACAAGGGAAAAAGGCTGGCACAGTGATCGTCCTAAATACGTGCCTCAGGGAGGGGAATTCCGGTGGGGTTTTTTATTTTTCGAGGAGGTTCCTTGCACCATGAGCACCAGCACTCACCGCCAGGAGATGACGCCCAGGCATCATCAAAATATCCAATGAACCCAGAAGATATCCCCACCATAACGACAGCCAGGGGTGGACTGCACAGCCCATTCCCTCCTGCCAAGGCAGGAAATCAGAGCGTCATAGCGGCCCAAACTGGAACAGGAACCGCTATGAATACTGTTTGATCAGACTGAGCACCTGGGGATCGCCGCAGCGCAACTCGGGGTCGGGATCGGCATGGACATGCAACCCGGGGGTCGTCCGCTGGGCAAAGGTCAGCCGTCCGGTGTCCACCGGGAACCGGGCCATCTCAATGCGCGCAAACTGCACAAGGTCCTTGCCGTCGAAGGGAGCGCGCATCTTGCGCAAATTATCCAGGGACAGGTCGATGCGCACGGCGTTGCCGTAGAGGGTCTCGCCGTAGGAGGTCTCGAACCCCGCATCCAGGGAGAACTTGAACACCGCCGGGAATGAATCGGGATAATACACGCGCAGCAACGGCTCCACGGTGTAACGCCCTGTGGAATCCTTGGAATTCAGGACCTCGGCCGTGCCCTCAATCATGGACGCCACGCAACTCTCAAAGCCCTCGGCCGAGGGAACGCAGCACTTCCCGGAGAATTCGAGTACGTTGTACGCCAGTTCACGGTCCACACGGGCCATCCGCGCCGAAGTGGTGATGTCGAAAAAGGTGATGCCGAAGCGCTTGCGGTACTCCTTCATCAGGGTGAACAGCAGATTGAATTCCCGGGTCTTGAGTTGATAGCCGAAGCCCTTGATCAATTCATTCATGCGGTCGTGCCACTTGACCTCTTTCAGATGCTTGCTCTTGGTGACCGGCATCTTGGTCAGGTCGCCTTCCTGGTTGTCACGAAGGTCCACCCGGAGTTTGCTCCCGCAGCCAGGGCAGGAGACCACAGCGCCTGTGGGCGGAATCGATCCGGACTTGACTTTCATCTTCTTGCAGCAGTCCACGCACTGGATATACATACATCCCCCCTGGAACCATCATTTTTGGATTCTGCCTATCCTATACAAAGTTTCCCCCCCGTTGGGAATGCCCCTGCACACCTCCAACAGCAAAAGTCCCGCCCTCGATGGCAGAGCAAATTCAGTACAGACCAAAGAGTTTTATCCCGAACCGGTCGCAAAGGGGAGGAACTCTTTGGCTGCAACGGATTCATCGATAATCCTCTCCTCAGTGAAGCCTCCTCGCTTCCATAATACTAAAAAATGCCCTAAAGAAATTGCGTGATGACCCGAAAACAAAGCTGAAACTTGTCAAAGAAAAATAAGTATCGATTATGCGAATCGCCCTGCACACACCCTCCCAGCCATTGAACCATCCCCGTACCTCCGGCGATGTGTCCATCGCTCGTGATCTGGCGGAGCACCTGCGGGAGCAGGGCCACGAAATATTGTCTGTCCTTGCACCAAGCAGCAAATGGCTCTGGCGGCGGCCCGCAATCTGGGCAGACACCCTGCGTGCCGCTCGACTGGCTACCGGGCAGGCCACGGGCTGCGACGCCTGGCTAACCTATCAGTCCCATTACAAGGCCCCGGACGTCATCGGCCCATGGGTCTCTCGCCGCGCGGACGTCCCGTATTTCATCCTGGCGGGGAGTTCCGCCCAGAAACGCTTCTGGCAATGGAAATCCATGCCCGGCTATTACCTGAACATGCGGGCGCTGAGGGCTGCGGATCACCACTTCAGCCACAAGCATGATGACTGGATCAACATCCTGCGCGTGATTTCCAAGGATCGAACCACCTGCTTTCGGCCCGGCATCCAGCCGGACCAGTTCCAATTCGACGAACAAGCCCGTCAGACACTGCGCAGGCAATGGAACGCCAGCCAGGGCTCGGTGGTGGTCTCGGCGGCCATGTTCCGACCGGGCGTGAAGCTGGACGGACTGAAAGTGGTGGTCAAGGCCTGCTCGACACTGGCAAAGGACATGCCCGGCCTGCAACTGGTCCTTGCAGGAGACGGCCCAGGGCGGCAGGAGCTGGAACAACTGACGAGAAAGGCACTTCCCGGACGGGTACGTTTTCTGGGGCGCGTGCCCCGCAAGGAATTGTCCCGGGTCTTCAGCGCAGGCGATGTCTTCGCCTTCCCCGGCATCGGCGAAGACCTGGGCGTGGTCTATCTGAAGGCCCAGGCCTGTGGACTACCCGCCGTGGCCTGGGATCATGCCGGAGCGCCCAAGGTCATCGTTCACGGTCAAAGCGGACTCATCACCCCGTCCTGGGACGAGCAGGCCTTTGCGTCAGCCATCCGGACCCTGCTTACGGACAACGAATTACGACAACGCATGAGCGCTTACGCGGTCCGTTTCGTTGCACAACAGCACGACATACGCACCCATTATACCCTGATGGAGTCGGTGATGCGCAAGACAGTGACAGAGCGCAACGGGCGACGCGCATGACCTCCATGCGCCTGGGCCTGATGCGCCACGCCGAGACCCTCTGGAACCGCGAGTTGCGGATTCAGGGCCAGGGCGAAAGCGACCTCTCCCCCGAGGGCGAAGCCCAAGCCCTGACCTGGGGCAAGACCCTTGCGGGCCGGGGCTATACGCGGCTGTTGGCCAGCGACCTGGGACGCGCAGTGCAAACCGCGCAGTTGATCAACCTCACCCTGAAGTTGCCCCTGGACACAGACCCCCGCCTGCGCGAACAGGACTGGGGCCAATGGGTGGGGCGTACCCTCCCGGACCTGCAAACCAACAGCGATGGTGAACTCCAACGCCAGGAAGCGGCCAGTTGGGACTTTCGTCCACCCAGAGGGGAAAACCGCAAGGAAGTGCTCGCCCGCGCCACGGCAGCCCTGAGCGACGCGGCTCGCCAATACCCCGAAGAGTGCATCCTGGTGGTCAGTCACCTGGGGGTGGTCAGATGCCTGCTGTATGATCTGCTCAGGCTCGGCTTCGATCCCGACGCACCCAACCCTGTTGCCAAGCGAGCCTTGCACGAGCTGGAATTTTCAAACGGACGGTTCAGGATTCTGCATCTGAACCTGGAACTCTGAGATGCTCATCCAGCATCCTGAGTCACACCCCCTGGGAATCGGCCATGTCCTCCACAGCCTGGAGATCGTGCCCTCCCTGAGCATAACCGGAAACAACACCCTCGACCCGGGTGGCGCCATTCCCACGGTGCCTATCCACACCTCGCGAGCACAACAATGAGTCCACGCCACCCCGCTTCCCCCCTCTGGCTTTCCCCCTGGCCCTCCATGGACGAGGACATCAACCACTGCCTTGATCGCGCCCTCAAAGGCTGCGCTTCCACCAAACGCCAAGTCTTCTTCAGGGCAGACGACCTGGGCGTGGCCGGCACCCTGTCCGGTGTGCTGTTCGAAACCTTCGCCAAACACGATGCACCGCTGTGTCCGGCCCTGGTGCCCGCGTGGTTGACAAAGGCACGCTGGGAGGCCTTGCAGCAACAGGCTGGAGGAGCGTCCCCCTTGTGGTGCTGGCACCAGCATGGCTGGCGCCACAAGAACCATGAACCCCAGGGGCCCCGATGCGAATTCGGTCCCGCGCGCACTGACGAAGAACTCCTCTCGGACATGATTCGGGGACGACAACGGCTGGAACAACTGCTGGGCGAACAGTTCACCCCCGTGTTCACCGCCCCCTGGAACAGGCTGTCCAGGCAGGCCGCGCTGCTGCTGCCCCAGGCCGGATTCAGGGCCCTGTCCCGGGACCAGGCCCAAGCGCCCGAGGCCCCGACAGGGTGGCCTGAATTCCGGGTCAATGTTGACCTGCACACCCGGAGCAACCCCGATGCCCAACAGGACAGAGAACTGCTGCTCCAAGACCTGGAACGCACCCTGGGCAGCGGACGCTGCGGAATCATGCTCCATCACCAAAGCATGAACCAGGAGGCCGTGCGTTTCCTGGACGCCCTGCTCGCGGCGCTGAAGGCCCGTTCCGATGTCCGGCTGATCCATTTCGGACATCTGCTGGCCGATGACCGCGCAAGCTGAATCAAGACGGTCAAAATCGTTCCGCCCTTGCCCGGAGGCGCGATCCTTCCACCGCGAGCGTCAGTGCTCTCATCCACAGAGACGCAACCGACTGCACCCCGAGTCTCAACTCGCTGAAACCCTTGCGATGCGGATGGTGCCGTAGCCAAGGAAAAGGCCGGAGCGTTCGCGCCCCGGCCTATGATTTTCGGTTCCCGGACAACAGGCCCTTCACTGCCCCTCGAGACATCCCAAGGGCAGACGCACGGTGAACACCGTGCCTGCGTCCTTGTCGGAGTGGAAGGAAACCGTGCCCCCCAAATAGCCCTCACCCAACAGACGGGCGGCATACAACCCCAGTCCACGGCCCTGGCCCTTGGTGGAAAACGAGCGTTTGAACAGCTGCAACTGCACATTCTCGGGGATCAGACCCTCGTTGTACACGAAAAATTCCGCCTCAGCGTCCAGCATACGGCAACCCATGGTCACACGGCTGATGGGTTCCGCCGCCTCCAGGGCATTGAGCACCAGATTTCCCAGAACCCGACCAAGCAGTTTGGCGTCGGTGACCAAGAGCACCGTGGCGGCGTCCTCGGCTACCTGAAGCACCCGCTCCTGGGCCTGGGGATGCCTGAGCATCCGCTCACGGACCTGCTTCAGGATATCCCTGGAATCCGCATCTTCGCAGCACACTGACAACTGTCCCCGCTCAGCGGCCAGCAGATCTTTCTGGGAGAGGATCGTTTCAAGCATCTTGGCCGAGGACTGGCGCAACAGGGCTCCGGCCTCCTCGCGCTCCGGACCAATGCCGTCCTCCATCAACCCCGCAAGCATGTGCACGCCCGAGGCGCTGTTCAGCACGTCATGGAAAAAGACCCGCTCCATGGCATATCTGCGTTTCTCATGGCTGACGTCCAGAGCGGTGAACAGACTGTAACGGCGACCCTCGACCTCTAGGGGCGAGGCAAACACCTGCAGGTCCAGCGCCTCGTCCCCCACGGCCCCCTTGCGCACCAGCCGGCATTCCTCCACGCTCTGGTGGCCGCGCAAGCTTTCCAGAATAGCCAGCACGGCCCCGCAATAACGGCAGAAGCGGGTGGTGCCGCAACCGCTCTCGGCACTGCAGCCATGCACACAGCCCAAGGCTTCGCCAGGCCGCATCCCAAGGGGGTCCCGGGTGCCGCTGACAGCCGCCACTCCCTTGAACGCCGTGTTGGCGAACACGATCTGACGATATTGATTGATGACGATGATCCCGACTGGAAGCTGGTCCATCACCACGGCGGACACGGCCTCGCCCACGGCTCTGAAGTCAGCGTGCAGTTCCTCAGAGCTTGCCCGCTGGACGGGCAGATACTCGGTCTCTTTCCCCCTGAACATCATGGCCTCCTTCACTCTCCCGGCCCTTGGCAGACGACAGCCCTTGTGTTGCGTGGTCCCCTTTGCCAGGGGAGGACTCATGCACCCGGGAACTGTTTCCTGGATATCACAACTCACAAGCGCTGCCCACGGCAAAAGACTGAATAACCAAGTCAAAAGGTTGATCAGTACAGGCTCGCAACGGCTTGAGGAACAGGAAAACAGCGTCCTGAACCTGGTGCGGCAACATTTCCACACCACGCCCCCTCCCGGCAATGGCATCAGGGTCATGAAGTGAACCCACATAGCCACCTGGAAGGCAAGACCTCCGACAAGCATGACTCTCCAAGAATCCATTCCCGGACAATTCGGCTTGCGAGGCGGGAAAGACCCCCTCGCTGCCCACAATCTGGACATCGGCCCGAACAAGGCCTATCCTCACTCCCATGCTCGAAGGACTGCTTACAATTGCTCACTTCGGCGGCCTGCCCGCAGCCCCCCCGCCCAGCGAGGTCGTCCGGGCCAAATCCAGTCCTTGGGACAACAAGGGAACCCCCAACCCGCTGTCCAAGACGGATCATCACCCACAGGCGTGGCTCCCGTTCCGGCCCGAACAGCAGCTGGCCGGGGACAGATTCAACAACGAAAATTGCGGTCCCCGATAATCCATGTCCTCCAACGCCCCTCCCTGGAAAGCCCTTGCCTGGAACGGCATCAGCCTCGATGTCCCTGCCGATTGGGACCCCGTTGGCTTGGAATCCCACTCCCTGCGAGCGATGGGCAAGGGCGGCCTGTTCCTGGATTTGAAATGGGAACGATACAGCCCCGGAGTCGGTGGGCGCGGTCATCTGGACGGGATGGGCACGAACATCACCAGCGAAGCTGCCCAGACGGACGTGCCTCCGCAGATCTTGGCTGCCGCCAAAACCTTGGAGGGCTCCGGCATCCAGGCCAAACCCTTCGCCTGGGACGCGCCCGCCGGACAGCAAGCCACGGGGTTGGTCCTGCACTGCCCACAGGCCGAAACCACCGCTCTGGCGCAGATCGTTTTTCCCGACGCCTTCCCACCGTCCTGGGGCGCAGCGGCGCGGCTGCTGGCGGGAATCCGATTCCACGAGGCCAAGGGCCCCGTCCCCTGGGCCGTCCACGGCATCCGGGCTCTTGTGCCCGGCGGGCTTGGGCTCTCGTCTTTTTCATTTCATCCCGGCCACTTCAGACTTCGTTTCGCCTGCGGTTCAAGGCGCGGGAACACGGAACTGATTCTCGACCGTCTGGGTCCGGCGGACGCCCTGCTGGGTACCACGGCCTTGCACGATTACGCGGACAAACTCTATGGCGGCTCCGGTGCCCAAGCAGGGTTCTTCGTGCCCGGCCCCGGGCCCAAGGCCGCTTCGGGACAGGCCCAGCCACGCCCAGGCCTGCTGGCCCGTCTGAAACGCGACGGTGCCTACCGGGCCGTCAAGGGCAAGACATGGCTGCCTGGGGGCAACATCATCCTGGCTGTCTACATGCGCAGCCGCCATCTCCAGGCCCTGGAACCCTTCGAACCCATCTGCGAAGCCTATGCCCTGGATGAACAACACAGGAACTGAGATCATCCCAGCCCTGCACGGGACCAGGCTTGCTGCGCGCTCATCGCAGCCAGGAAAGAGCCGTGACCGCACAGCGCCGACGGACTGCGCCTGACCCACCCCAGGACAGGACTCCCCGGCAGAGCAGCTGCACCATATTCCCCAAGGAGTTCCATACAAAAAGCCCGGCCCCTTGCGGGACCGGGCTCGATGGTCTTCACATCCCTGGCCTATTTATCCAGGCAGTCCAGGCAGACCCCGGCCTCAGTAGCGAGATCTCCACCCTGGGCGGATGCCTCGCCATTCAGGATGCGGTCCACAGCCTTTTCCAAAAATTCCAGAGGCATGGAGCCTTCCAAAGGCGCACCGTTGTAGAGATACACGGGGACCCCCCGAAACCCATAGCTCTTGAATTCCAGAAAATCGTCACGCACGAAACCACTCAGACGCTCGTCGCCCAGCTCCTGAGCCAGACGCGCGGCATCAACCCCTGTCGTCAGACTGGCCAGCTCCAGCAACTTGGTCTGCTGGTCCTCGGCCTGGCGCACCTCGTCCTGGCGCTCAAAGGCCGACGCATAGAACTCCCAGGCCAGCGCGGGGTCCTGCAGCCCAAGGGCCTCGAAGACCCTGGCCCCGAATTCCCCGGTCTCGGACATGGGCACATGCTTGGCAACGTAACGGATCTTGCCCGGATAACGGCGCATGAGTTCCTTAATGTTCTTAGCGCCTTGGGCGCAGTAGCCGCACAAAAAATCCGTATAGGCCACCACGGTGATCGGGGCCTGCGCGTCGCCCAGCATGGGGCGTTGGAGATCGATGGTTGGGTCCAGGGGATCGGCCAACTTGTCCAGGAACTGCTTCTCGGCCTGACGAGCGCGGCGGGCCTTGGAACCGGCCTCGGCCAGCTCCAGTATGGCCACGGGATCGTTCTCCAGGGCCTCCAGCACGATCTGCGGATTCTCCCGCAGGGTCTTTTGGATACGCTGATCCAACTCCTGATCCGAAAGCTGCCCGGCGCAACCCGGCAGCAACAGCGCGGCCAAGGCCGCGGCAATCAAAGACCTATTCATTCCATTCTCCTGTCAGCGGTTCTTGGACCCGCGGCAAATCGGATGCGTCACCCAAAAAGCAACGCCCGTCAATATCGAATTCCCGGGGGCAGGGCAACGTCAGATGATGCCCTGCAGCGGCCCGCCAGGGGCGCCCAGGGCGTCCACCCGCCGTTCCACTTGCGGATCATCTTCCAGGGCCGGGGCATGGTAGGTCTTCAGCCGGGCGTCGATGACCATCGGTCCGGTGCAGCCCCAGTGCTTGCAATGGGTGAAGGCGCCTGCACCGTAGATGTCCGTGGCCGGGTCCGAGCGGGTGAAGGCCACCCACAGGAAATTCTCCCAGTTACTGGCGCTGAATTCGGCGTCGTCCACGCAGACCACCAGCGGGAACCCTTCCAGGCCTCCGGACTGCTGCAATCCACCGGCCAGCCGCTCCAGATGCGGGTCGTGCTCGTCGCGGCCAACCTGATGGGCCGGCCCACGCAACACCAGGATGCCCGGGGCAAAGACCCGCGGGTCCGAGAAGCCCTGGGGCAGGGTCAGGTCGGCGGGTGGGGTCGTGGCCAGGGTCCGCCGCCTGGATCCGCACGAGGCCCAGAGCAGCTTGGAGCCCTGGTTCAGACTGATGCCCGAATAATCCAGGGTATCCATGGTGGTGCGGGTCATGAAGTGCAGGTCGCGCGACAGGTCCACGCGCTCCAGCATGTGCCGGAAGAAGTCGGGGATCTGATGGGCGCTCAGGCGGCTGTCGTCCTCTCGGGCGGCGATGAGCACGTATTTGGAGAGTGAGGTCTGGGAACTGCCCAACAAGGACAGACCGTTGGTCAACAGCTCCTGGGGGCTACGCTCCTCGGCGTAGGGCACGTAGCGCTCGCTGCCCACGGCCAGCAGCAGCGGATGCACCCCTGCCGCGTCCACGGCATGGACCTCGTGCACTCCCGAGAAAACCGTGGGCACCAGCTCTGCCGTCAGCTCGTGGATGAAGGTGCCGAACATGGTGTCTTCCTGCGGAGGCCGCCCCACCGTAGTGAACGGCCAGACCGCGCCCGCGCGGTGGTACACCGCATCCACGCTGAGCACCGGGAAATCGTGGGCCAGACTGTAATAACCCAGATGGTCACCGAACGGCCCCTCGGGTTTCTCGCCCCGGGCCGAGATGTGTCCCTGGATGCAGAAATCAGCCTGGGCCAACATGGGCAGCATCCCCGGGCGCTTGACCATCTGCATACGGTGCCCGGCCAGAGCCCCGGCAAAGAACAACTCGGGCATCCCGTCGGGCAGGGGCATGACCGCGGCCATGGTCATGGCCGGAGGACCGCCGATGAAGACGTTCACGGGCAGGGATTCGCCCCGGGCGATGGCCTCGGCGTGATGATGCCCCAGCCCCCGATGGATCTGGTAATGCAGGCCCACCTCACGGTCGGGCTCGTAGGCGTTGCCCGTCAACTGCACCCGGTACATGCCCAGGTTGGAAGCCCCGAACCCTGGTTTGGCCGGACTCTCGGAATAGACCTGCGGCAGGGTCACGTAGGCACCGCCGTCCATGGGCCAGGATTTCAGGTGCGGCAAACGGGAAATGGTGGTCGTATGCGCCATGACCGGCCCGTCCTGCCGGGTCTTGGGCAAGGTGTGATACAGTGCCTGGGGGACCTGCAAATACTTCCACGGCTGTTTCAGCGCGGCCAGGGGATCCACCTTCAGCCGGAACAACCGCTCCAGAATCGGCAGGGTGTCGCGGAACAGAAAGCGCACCCGTTCCAGGGTGCCAAAGACATTGGCCACCATGGGGAACCCAGTCCCGCGCACGTTCTCGAACAACAACGCAGGCCCACCCGCATGGAAAACGCGCCGCTGCACTGCCCCGATCTCGATGTCCGGGTCCAGCTCCTCGCGGATGCGAATCAGCTGCCCCCGTTTCTCCAGAGCGAGCAGACATTCCTGCATGTTTTGATAGCCCATCAATACCGCCTTTGGTATAAATATCACTCGCGAAAAAATCTGCCCCATCGGGGGCCTGTTTGCAAGGGGCTCGTGCCCCGCCACCCTCAGCAGCTTCATGGAGGACGCATGCTCAAAAAGCTCGTCATCACGTTTATTCTGGGAATGATGGTCTTCACCGGCGCCAACCTGTTCGCCGCGGGCAACGCCACAAACGGCGAAAAACTGGCCCAGGGCTGCAAGTGCCACAAGGGCGAGCTGGATGGCTGGCCCGAGGAAAAGATCACCCAGACACTTTTGGACTTCAAGTCCGGAAAGCGCATCAACAAGTTCATGAACAAGAAGGCCGCCGGCCTGTCCGACCAGGACATCGCCGACATCGCCACCTGGTTTGCCAGCCAGAAATAACGACACGCGCATGGCTCGGGGCATCCGCCCCGGGCCTTTCCCTAATCCATCTTCTTCCCGGCCGAAACCCGAAAAATCCTTCTCGGGACGGACCAGACGGTAACCCGGGGCCCCAGATGAAACGGCAAGCCGCCAGACGTCAGCCAATGACTTTACAAGCGCACCGAAACCTCATAGATCAAACGAAATGCTGGGGGAGCCCATGGGCTGAGAAGGGACTTGTTCCCGACCCTTTGAACCTGATGCAGTTCACGCTGCCGTAGGGAAGCCGGTTTCGACACCACCGATCCTCGTCCGAACCGCGCGTGCAGCCAATGCAGGCGCTTTTCTTTTTCCGGATGACGGCCCCTCGAACGCCCGCTCCAGGTTCCTCATCCCCCGGCTCAACGCAGGAGCACCCATGATCGTCACCATCAACGGACAGGAAACTACGTGTCCGCCGCTGACCACAGTGCTGACTCTGTTGTTGCACAGACAACTCGACCCGACCACCGTCGTTGCGGAAAATAACGGTGTCATCATCCAGGGCGAAGCCTTCGCAACCACCCAACTGGCCGACGGCGATCGCCTGGAACTCCTGAGCTTCGTGGGCGGGGGCTGAACCCAAGGAATCATCATGAACGATCTCTTCGACATCGGCGGCAAGCACCTGCAAAGCCGCCTGTTCATCGGCACCGGCAAATTCGCCGACGATGCCCTGATCCCCGAGGTCTGCGAGGCCTCAGGCTCACAGGTCATCACCACGGCCCTGCGCCGCGTGGACCTGGACGCCACGACCGATAACATCATGCAGCACATCCCCAAGCGGATGACGCTCTTGCCCAACACCTCGGGCGCGCGCAACGCGACCGAGGCCGTGCGCATCGCCCGGCTGGCCCGGGCCATGGGCTGTGGCGACTGGATCAAGATCGAAGTCATCTCGGACTCCAAGTATCTGCTGCCCGACGGCTACGAGACCGCCAAGGCCACCGAGATCCTGGCCAAGGAAGGCTTCGTGGTGCTGCCCTACATGAACCCGGACCTGTACGTGGCCCGCAGCCTCGTTGACGCCGGGGCCGCGGCCGTCATGCCACTCGGTGCGCCCATCGGCACCAACCGGGGCCTGAGGACCGAAGAGATGTTGCGCATCCTGATCGAGGAGATCGAGCTGCCAATCATCGTGGACGCGGGCATCGGCAGACCCAGCGAGGCCTGTCAGGCCATGGAAATGGGGGCCGCCGCCGTGCTGGTCAACACAGCCATCGCCACGGCGATTGATCCCCTCGCCATGGGCCGCGCCTTCGGAAACGCCGTGCGCGCCGGACGTGAGGCCTATCTGGCCGGTCCTGGAGCCACCCGCACCCTGGCTTCGGCCTCCTCGCCCCTGACCGAATTCCTGAGTGGTGCCCAAGCATGAGTTTTTTGCCCATCTGTCAGGAGCTGAACAGCCAACCCCTGGACGAACTGATCGGCACTCAGGACGAGAACGCCGTGTTGCGTGCCCTAAACAAGGTCTCCCTGCGGCCCGAGGACTTCATGGCGCTGCTGTCCCCGGCGGCAGAGACGCACCTGGAGGCCATGGCCCAAGAGGCACACAAGCGCACGGTGCAGCATTTCGGGCGCACCATCCAACTGTTCACCCCCCTCTATCTGGCCAACCACTGCAGCAACCACTGCGTGTACTGCGGATTCAACGCGCGCAACGACATCCCGCGCTCCCAGCTGACCATGGACGAACTGCTCATCGAGGCCCGGGCCATCGCGGCCACCGGCATGAAGCACCTGCTGATCCTCACCGGAGAGGCCCCCAACAAGGCGGGGGTGGACTATCTGGAACAGGCCCTGGCGGTGCTGGCTCCGATCTTTCCTTCGGTGTCCATCGAGGTCTTCCCCATGGACGAGGCAGACTACGCCCGGCTGATCCGCGCCGGGGTGGACGGGTTGACCATCTTTCAGGAGACCTACAACCCCGAACTGTATGCGATCCTGCACCCCGCCGGTCCCAAACGCGACTATGCCTACCGTCTGGAGGCCCCGGATCGGGGCTGCCGCGCCGGGATGCGCGTGGTCAACCTGGGCGGACTGCTGGGCCTGGACGATTGGCGGCGCGAGTCGTTCTTGACGGGCATGCACGCCGCGCACCTGCTGCACGCCTACCCCGGGGTGGACATCGCCGTGTCCCTGCCGCGCATGCGGCCCCACACCGGAGAATTCCAGCCCGCCTACGTGGTCGAGGACCAGCATCTGGTACAGATCATGATGGCGCTGCGGCTGTTCTTGCCGCGACTGTCCATCACCATTTCCACCCGCGAGGCCCCGGCCTTCCGTGACAACATCGTGCCGCTGGGGGTGACGCGCATGTCCGCCGGCGTCACCACAGCCGTGGGCGGACACACCAAGGGCAACGAAACAGCCCAGTTCGAGATCTCCGATTCGCGTAGCGCAGACGAGATGTGCGCGGCCCTGAAGGCCCGGGGCTACCAGCCCGTCTTCAAGGATTGGGAGTCCATCAGCGGCTCACCACGCCCGGAGGCCGCTCGATGAACATCGCTGAACAAGGCATGGCCGCCACCCTGGGCGAGGACGTCTTGAGACATCTGCAGCAAGTGACCATCGGCATCGCCGGGGCCGGGGGGCTGGGCTCCAACTGTGCCATGCATCTGGTGCGCTCCGGGTTCGTGCGGCTGGTCATCGCGGATTTCGACACCGTGGAACCATCCAACCTGAACCGCCAGTTCTACTTCCTGAAGCAGGTGGGTCTGGCCAAGGTGGATGCCCTGTCCGAGAACCTGTGGGCCATCAATCCCGATGCCCAGATCACCGCCCACAACCTCCGCCTGAACAAGGACAACGCCCCCGAGCTCTTTGCGCACTGCGACGTGGTGGTGGAGGCCCTGGACGACCCGGCAGCCAAGAAGATGCTCGCCGAGGCCATGCTCATGCAGGACAAGCTCTTCGTGGCAGCCTCGGGTATGGGCGGCTGCGGCCGGGCCGACGCCATCGTCACCCGCCGCCTGCGCGACGATTTCATCCTGGTGGGCGACATGACCACCGAATGCTCGGACTCCACCCCGCCGCTGTCGCCCATGGTGGGAGTGGCCGCGGCCAAGCAGGCCGATGCAGTGCTGGCGTATTTTCTGGAGCGCTACCTGGAGGAGCAAGATGACTGAGAACAAATCCACATGCCCCACCGGACGCGGGCTTGTGACCTCGCTCGTCCGCGCCGGAGGCCTGTACGGCCTGACCGCCGAGAAATTCTCCATCGGGCGTGACAACATCGAGGTCGTGCGCGCCATGCTGGACGCGGGCGTGAAGATCATCCAGTACCGCGAGAAGACCAAGAAGATGGGTGAAAAATACGAGCAGTGCCTCGTGCTGCGCGAAATGACCCGCCAGGCCGGGGCCGCCCTGATCATCAACGACGACATTGACCTGGCCCTGCTGGTCGAGGCCGACGGCGTGCATGTGGGCCAGGAGGATCTGCCCGTGCCTGCCGTACGCCGACTTGTGGGGGAGTCCATGGCCATCGGCCTGTCCACCCACGCCCCGGAGGAGGCCCTGGCCGCCGTGACCGCCGGAGCAGATTACATCGGCGTGGGTCCCATCTTCCGGACCTTCACCAAGGAAGACGTCTGCGAACCCGTGGGCCTGGAATACCTGGATTTCGTGGCCGCCAACATCGACTTGCCCTTTGTGGCCATCGGCGGCATCAAGGTCCACAATATCGCCCAGGTCGCCGCACACGGGGCCGGGTGCGTGGCCCTGGTCACAGAGATCGTCGCGGCCAATGACATCGGCGCATGCATCCAGAGCCTGAATATCGCCATGACCGGGGCCTAGCGCTGGACCATATGCCCCGCCTGCCTCCAGCCCCGCACTCAAGCGTAGTCCTTCCCCAGCCCCTCGGCCTCCACAAACAGCCCATGGCCTGAGACCACGAAAAACGGGCGGCTCCCAAGGGAGTCCGCCCGTCATGCTCAGACCGTCATTGTTTGTCGTCGTGAGCGCTCAGCAGAGCTAGAGGCAACGGTCGGTCAGACCCAAGGCCTCCAATTCCGGTCCCAGATAGGCGCGCTCGTTCTCGCCCAGGATGCCCAGGGACAGGCAGATCAGCGTCCAGAGATGCACGGTGTGCCACGTCTCGCCAAAATGGTCGGCCAGGTCATGGATCTGGGAATGACAATTGTGGCAAGGGGCAATGCAATACTGCGCCCCCGTGGCCACGATCTGATCCCGCTTGTGCTTGCCGTAACTGCGTCGGGCCTCGTTGTACCCGGACTGCAAGGCCCCGCCACCGCCACCGCAGCAATAGTTGTTGGACTTGTTGGGGTGCATGTCCACGAAGTTCTCCTCGCCGACCACGGCCTTGACCACAAAGCGCAGGTCGTTGGCGATGCTGTCGCCCTGGGACTTGCGCACCAGCTGGCAGGGGTCCTGCACCGTGAATTTCAGACACAGTTCCCGGTTCCAGTCGCTGTTCACGGGCAGCTTGCCCTCACGAATCCAGCGGGCGTACCAGGAGATGACGCTTTCCAGGGAAAAAGAAGCGGGGATCTTGAATTTTTGCAGTCCAGCCCGGACTGCGTAGAATTCGTGTCCTCATTCGGTGTTGAGCCAGACCTTGCAGCCCAGCTCTTCCGCTGCGGCCACCTTGGCGCGCACGATCTTTTCCCAGTTCTTCTCGTCGGCGGCGAACATGCAGTAGTTCTCCGCGGCCCAGCCCAGGGTGCCGTAGGTCCAGTCAGCCCCCACGTAATCCAGGATCTTCCACAGCGGAACCATCTCGTCGGGCTCGGTCATGGGTTCGCGCGAGTTCTGATTCAGGAAGAAATGCGCACCATGCTTGTTCAACGGAGCCTGAAGTTTTTCCTGCCCAGGCTGGGACTGGCGCACCTCGTCCAACACATCCTCCACCACAAAGGCGAAGTCGTCCGGGGTCGCACCCATGGCCGAATGCGTACCTGTCTTCAGGCTCTGGTCGCAGGAGGCCACAATGCCCTTGGGCCGTGTCTCGCGCGGCCAGCAGGTGCGCGCATAATAAACCAGACTGGGGATATCGATGTTCATGGGGCAGACATGCTGACAGCGCTTGCACATGGTGCACATCCAGACCCAGGGGGTGCTGGCCAGTTCCTTGTCCAGGCCCAGCGAGGCCATGCGCAGGAACTTGCGGGGGTCCATGCCCTCCAACCCCGAGGCCGGACATCCAGAAGAACACAATCCGCAGGTCAGGCAGGTGGTGTAATGTCCGTCCTGAGGCAACAGTTCCATGGCCTTGGCCTTGAAGGAGGGCCGCTTGGAGATATATGATTCGTTCATGATTCTTCCTTGGTGCTTGGGCCACCCGCCCTGCGGGGCGACCCTTTCGATAAGAGACTATACTATCACTTCGTCCTTGCAAGGCAATTGCGCGGGCAACTATCCGCAACCTGAATGATTTTCAAGACCCTTCAAGGCATCACTGACAGTTAACATTTTATGTCAGAAAGGTTGCGCTCACCAGTCCCTTCAACTAAAATGTTCCTGTTTGAGGCATGCCTGCTTGCCTTGTCCGGCCACCGCTGGCAAAACGCCCGAAAAGGAGAGCTCCATGCCGCAATCGGCATCGGTTCCATTGCACGTTCACCCATATCCGCTGGCCCAGCCTGCGGTCCATCCCACAGGCAGCCATGCAGACTGAGGTTTTAATAATCGGTGCCGGAGCCACAGGCACGGGCATTGCGCGTGACCTGGCCCTGCGTGGTGTGCATTGCGTGGTCACGGAAAGCGGCGACATCAATGCGGGCGCTTCCGGCGGCAACCACGGCCTGCTGCATAGCGGCGGGCGCTACGTCTCCAATGATAGCGAAGCCGCCAGGGAATGCCACGAAGAAAATCTGCGCCTGAAACGCCTGGCCCCCCAATGCGTCGATGACTGCGGCGGGCTGTTCGTGGCCGTGGCTGGCGACGACGAACGCTTCGTTGCCGACTACGTGGGTTGGTGTGCCAAGGCGGGAGTCCCCGTACGGGCCATCGACCCGGCACAGGCCCGCGAGATGGAGCCCGCGCTCTCGGACAGACTCATCGCAGCCTTCGAGGTACCCGACGCCTCCATCGACCCCTTCAAGCTTTCCCTGGAGAACCTGGCCCACGCCAAGGCTCTGAACGGCTCGACCCTTTTGCGGCGTACGGCGGTGACGGGCTTCGACATCAATGCCGGGCGCATTGTTCGCGTCCGGCTAGTCAACACCCTGACCGGCGAGGAATCGAGCATTGAGCCTCTGCAGGTCGTCAACTCCGCCGGGGCCTGGGCAGACCGCGTGGCGGCCCTGGCCGGGGCCAAGATCAACATGCTCTACTCCCAGGGGACCCTGCTGGTAACCCACGAGCGCATGACCGACCGCGTGATCAACCGCCTGCGCCCCCCGGGAGACGGGGACATCCTGGTCCCCGGCGGCACAGTCTCCATCCTGGGGACCACCAGCGTGACCATCCCCAATCCCGACCTGGCCCGGCCCAGCGTGGCCGAAGTGGACGTCAACGTCCTCCAGGGAGCAGCCATGATTCCGGCCCTCTTGGATACCCGCTACGTCCGCGCCTACTGCGGGGTCCGTCCCCTGATCAGTGCGGGCGGTGACGATGGCCGCTCCGTGAGCCGGGGCTTCGCCCTCTACGATCACCAGGATGCCGGGTTGTCGAATTTCTGTTCCGTGGCCGGTGGCAAGCTGACCACCTACCGCTTGATGGCCGAGAAGACCGCAGACCTGGTCGGCCTCCGGCTGGGCAATGCGAACCCCGGCCTCACCGCCAACACCCCCCTGCCCGAGGCCAGCGCCTGCGAGTGGACCGAGCCGGGTCGGGCTCCCAAAATCTGGGCCGCACGGCACAACGCCGGTGATGAACTGCTGTGCGAATGCGAGATGGTGCCCGCCAGCGCCGTGGACGAGATCATTCATAACTGCCGCGACGAATTCCCGGAACCCGGTCTCCAGGCCCTGGGCAAGCGCAGCCGTATCGGCAAGGGCTCCTGCCAGGGTGCGTTTTGCGGGGTGCGCGTGGCCGCGCATCTCTACGAGACCGGCCAGTTGGATTCCCGCAAGGGGCTGGTCAAGATGCGCGAATTCTTTCAGGAACGATTCAAGGGCCAGCGCCCGGTGCTCTGGAACGCCCAGTTGGTACAGGCGGAGCTGGCCGAAGCCCTGCATTGCGGCCTGCTGGGCCTTGAACAGGTCAATCCCAAAGACCCGCAGGAGGTGGAATAGCATGACTCGTTCCACCACTCTGGGTTGCGACTTGGCCATCATAGGCACCGGCATCGCCGGCATGGCCGCCGCCGTGTTTGCCCGCCAGCGTGGTCTCTCCGTGGTCCAGGCGGGCAGCACCGGCGCCATCTCCTACACCAGCGGCGTCTTCGACGTGCTGGGTGCCATCCCTGCCGTGACCCAGGACGGCTCAATCCAGATCATTCAGGAACCCTTTGGCGCAATCCCCGATCTGCTGAAGGCCTTCCCCGGGCATCCCTATGCCCGAATCACCTCCGAGGACATCCGTTGCGCCTTCCATGAACTGATGAATTTCCTGCGCGACGCCGGGATCTCCTATCGCGCCGGTAGCGAGCGTAACTATCGGGTGATCACCCCTGCGGGGACACTCAAGCATTCCTGGTGCGTGCCCGAGACCATGCTGCCCGGCAGCCTCGCCCTGGAGGACAAGACCCCTGCCCTGATCCTGGGGCTTAAGGGTCTCAAGGGCTTTTCAGCTCGCCAAGTCGTGACCAATTTGGCAGAATTCTGGCCGGGTCTGCGCTCAGCGTGTATCGAAGTCCCCGGATTCCAAGGCGGCGAGCTGTATCCCGAGCAACTGGCCCGGACCCTGGAGACCCCTGACGCCAGGGAACGCCTAGCCAGAGCCATCACCCCGCTGCTGGGCGATGCCCAGGCCGTGGGCCTGCCTGCGGTGCTGGGGATGTATCGGCCCGACGCTGTCGCCCAGGATTTGACCGCGCGTCTCGGTGTGCCGGTGTTCGAGGTGCCCACCATGCCCCCGGGTGTGCCCGGCATCCGCCTCAAGGAGGCCTTCGAGGACAAGCTCCCCGAAATGGGTGTGGAACTGTTTTGCCAGCAACAGATGTCCGGGCTGCTCCCGGGTGCAGCCTCGCCCTTCAGCCTGCGTATTACGGGACAACCCGTGGAGCGCGAGGTCGAAGCCAAAAGCGTGCTGCTGGCCACGGGCCGATTTCTGGGCGGCGGCCTGAGGGGGTCGCTTGACCGTATCTCCGAAACTGTGTTCGACTTGGACGTGGTCCAGCCCGAGTCTCGGGCGGACTGGTACAAGATCGACTACTTCGACCCGCGCGGGCACGACGTGCATACCGCCGGACTGCTTACGGACGAAGCCTTCCGGCCTCTAGGCAAAACCGGCGCGCCGGTCCACCCACGGTTGTATGCCGCCGGTTCCATCCTGGCCCATCAGGACTGGATTCGCATGAAGTGCGGTGCGGGCGTGGCCATCGCCACGGCCTGGGCGGCTGTGGAGGCCGTGGCCGCGTTGAAATAAATTTAAACAGGTATCCTACGACAAAGGTGGGAGCCTTGGTTTTCAATGCCCCAGAGGGGCTGTCTCAGGCACGACAGTTTGCGCAAGCCTGAGATCTGTTGAGGAGGGAGGTATGGACCCCCATGCCTTGGGAGTAACCTTTGTGGAACAGGAGAGTATGATGAAAAAATTGCTGACCTTGCTGGCCATGGCGCTGGTCCTGACCATGGCCGTCCCCACGTTCGCGGCTGACTGCCAGAACCGGGGCACCCTGGACGAGATGTACTGCGACAACGACAAGGACCTCGTCGCCGACCTGGCCGAGCCCGGCAAGTGCAACGACCCCAGCACCCTGGTCTTCACCTACACTCCGGTCGAAGACCCCGCCGTGTACCGTGACGCCTTCTCCGCTTTCCAGAAATATCTTAAAGAAGCCACCGGCAAGGACGTGGTGTACTACACCGTGCAGTCCAACGCCGCCGAAGTCGAGGCCATGCGCTCCGGCCGCCTGCATATCGCCGGCTTCTCCACCGGCCCCACCGGCTTCGCCGTGAACCTGGCCGGGTACGTGCCCTTGGCCGTCAAGGGCAATGCCGACGCCTTCCAAGGCTACAACCTGGTCGTGCTGGTCAAGAAAGACAGCCCCATCATGTCCCTGGCCGACCTGAAGGGCAAGAAAGTCGCACACACTTCCGCATCCTCCAACTCCGGCAACCTGGCCCCCAGGGCCCTGTTCCCGCCCTTGGGAATCACGCCCGACGTCGACTACACCGTAGTCTACTCCGGCAAGCACGACCAGTCCGTCCTGGGCGTGGCTCATGGCGACTACGACGCCGCCCCCGTGGCCTCCGACGTGTACGAGCGCATGATCCGCGCCGGCCGTGTGGACAAGGATGCCCTGCGCATCGTGTTCACCAGCCCCCGCTTCCCCACCTCGTCCTTCGGCTACTCCAGCCAGCTCTGCCCGGACCTGGCGCAGAAGATCGTGGGCGCGTTCCACACCTTCCGCTTCACGGACAAGATGAAGGAATCCTTCGGCGGAGCCGACCGTTTCTACCCCATCACCTACATGGCTGACTGGAAGGTCATCCGTGACATCGCCGCGGCCACAGGCACCAGCTACAACACTGAGGGCCTGAAGAAGATGGCCGAGAAGGAAGCCGCCAAGGCCGCCGCAAAGGCTGCTGAAAAGGCCAAGAAGCAATAGGACGGCATGGTGAACAATCAATCTAACGGGAACGGGGGCCAGGCCCCCCGTTCCCTGACTATCAACAATCTGGTCAAGGAATACGTGTCCGGCAAACCCGTGCTCAAGGGGATTTCCTTTGAGGTCACGGGCCGGACCACCGTGGGCATCATCGGTCCCTCGGGCACGGGCAAGAGTACGCTGCTCAGGTGCATCAACCGCCTGATCGAACCCTCCAGCGGCTCCATCGTCGTCTCCGGGCAGGAGATCACCTCCCTGTCCGGACGCGACCTGCGCTTGGCACGCCATTTCATCGGCATGGTCTTCCAGGAATTCAACCTCGTGGAACGCTTAAGCGTCATCGAAAACGTGCTCTGCGGCCGCCTGGGCTTCACGCCCGTGTGGCGGGCCTGGCTGCGCAAGTACCCGCAGCAGGACATCGATCAGGCCTTTGAGCTGATCCGCAAGGTGGGTCTCGAAGACTTCGCCACCGTGCGCGCCGACGAACTCTCGGGCGGCCAGCGCCAACGCGTGGGCATCGCCCGCGCGGTGATGCAGAACCCGCACATCATCATGGCGGACGAGCCCACATCCTCTCTGGACCCCAAGACCTCCGTGGAGATCATGGAACTCTTGAACGACTTTTCCAGGGACCAAAACATCCCGGTGCTGATCAATATCCATGACGTGGATCTCGCCAAGCGCTTCACCGACCGCATCATCGGCATGTCCGATGGACGCATCATCTTCGACGGCCCGCCCGACGGATTGACTGATGAGCATATGAAGCAGATTTACGGCGGGGAGGGCTGGCTAACATGAACGCCCCCTCCCAGACCCTGAGAAAGCCGTTCAAGGCCAACTGGCTCGCCAGGCTGGGCTGGGTTGGGCTTGCAGTCTACACCCTGTACGCCCTGAGCGCGCTGGACATCACCTGGACGCGTTTCCTGACCGGATTGGACAACGGCGCCCAATTCCTGGACGAGATGATCCCGCCCAGCTTCATGCGCTGGAAGCTGCTGTTGGCAAATCTGCTCGAAACCGTGGAGATCGCCGTTATCTCCTCGGCCTTCGGCATCGCCCTGTCGCTGCCCATCGGTCTCATGTCGGCGCGCAACCTGATGCCCGCCTGGGCCACATGGCCGGCGCGCGCCCTGATCTGCGTCTGCCGCTCGTTCCATCCGGTGATCTTCGCCATCCTGTTCGTCAAGGCCGTGGGCTTCGGCCCCATGGCGGGCATCCTGACGCTGGTCTTCGCGTCCATCGGGTTCATCGGCAAGCTCTTTGCCGAGGCCATCGAGGAAATCTCGTTGAAACCCGTGGAGGCCTGCAAAGCCGCCGGGGCGCCCTTCATGAGCGTCTTGATCTACGCGGTGTTGCCCCAGGTGTTGAACCGCTTCATCGGCTTCGCCACCTACCAGTTCGACGCCAACATGCGCAATTCGACCATGGTGGGCATCGTGGGCGCCGGAGGCATCGGCGGGACCCTGTTCGCCGCGTTCCAGCGCTTTGACTACGACTTCCTGTGCACCATCCTGCTGTCCATCATCGCACTGATCATGATCAGCGAATACCTGGCCGTCAGAATCAAGGTGGTGTTCAATGACTGATCAACACTATGACTGGCAGCGCTTCACCCCGGCGCAACGCCTGGCCCGGTTCACGGTGTTTTTGGGACTGGCCATGGCCTTTGCGGTCTCCCTGCGCAGCGTGAGCATCATCCCCGAGTTCCTGCTCGATGCCCCGGCACAGATGGCCGACCTCTTCGCCCGCATGTGGCCGCCCGACACGGCCAGCTACAAGATCAACGTCCACGACTCCCTGATCGAGACCCTGAACATCGCCGGGCTGGGCACCATGCTGGCCCTGCTACTGGCCCTGCCCGTGGGCCTGATGTCCGCCAAGAACATCACCCCGGTCCCTGTGCTCAACTGGCTGGCGAAACTGATCCTAGTGTCATCGCGCTCGGTCAATTCCCTGGTCTGGGCCATTCTGTTCGTGGCCGTCTTCGGCCCTGGCGCCCTGGCCGGCACCGTGGCCATCGGCTTTCGATCCATCGGGTTCTGCGGCAAGCTCATGGGCGAGGCCCTGGAAGAATGCGATCCCGGTCCCATCGAAGCCCTGAAGGCCGCCGGTGCCCCTTGGGCGAGCATCTTCCTCAAGGGCTACTGGCCGCAGATCGCCCCGGCCTTCTGGGGCATCACCCTGTTCCGCTGGGACATCAACGTCCGCGAATCCTCGGTCATCGGGCTGGTGGGCGCGGGCGGTATCGGTGTGGCCCTGGACACGGCGCTGAACCTCTTCCGCTGGGACGAGGTCTCCCTGATCCTGCTGTGCATCTTCGCCGTGGTCATCGTGGCCGAAGTCCTGGTGACCAAGATCAGGGGAAGGATCATCTGATCCCCGCAAACCAACGATAACCACGGGCGCCGCTTCCGCATGGGAGCGGCGCCCTTTTCACCCGGAGACTTTCATGAAATCCCTGGCTACCATGCCCGAAAACGTCCGCAAATCCCTCCGCTTCGTGCTCACGGACATCGACGACACCCTGACCGACGAAGGCCGCCTCGGTGCCGGGGCGTACACCGCCCTGGAGCGTCTGCGCGAGGCCGGATTGAAGGTTGTGCCCATCACGGGCCGCCCGGCCGGATGGTGCGATCACATCGCCCGCATGTGGCCCGTGGATGGGGTGGTGGGCGAAAACGGGGCCTTCTATTTCCGCTATGACGAGACCTCGCGGGCCATGATCCGCCGCTTCCTGAAGGATGACGCCCAGCGCAGCACAGACCGCCAGAGGCTGGCCGCTTTGTGCGACCGCATCCTGACCGAAGTGCCCGGCGCGGGCCTGTCCGCGGATCAGGCCTACCGGGAGGCCGATCTGGCCATCGATTTCTGCGAGGACGTAGCCCCCCTGAACAAGGAACAGATTGCACGCATCGTGGAGCTGTTCCAGGAGGCAGGGGCCCAGGCCAAGGTCAGCTCCATCCACGTCAACGGCTGGTTCGGAAACTGGGACAAGCTGTCCATGACCCGCCTGCTGTTCAGTGAGCAGTTCGACACGGACCTGGACGCCGTGCGCGAGACCGTGGTCTTCAGCGGCGACTCCCCCAACGACGCCCCGATGTTCGGGTTCTTCCCCAACTCCGTGGGTGTGGCCAATGTCCTCGATTTTCAGGGCCAGCTGGACGCGGAACCCGCCTGGATTGCCAGCCACAGAGGCGGCGCGGGCTTCGTCGAACTGGCGGACCTGCTGCTGAGCTGAACCACCCTGGCTCGACTCGGTTCTAGGCACAAAGAATCGCCCGGCCGAGTGCTTGGCGACGGGCGCAACGGGTGCGGATACGACACCACGCATCCCCTGCGCAACGCCATGGATGTATTGAAAAAGAACATTGAAGACGCTCGCCGTCGCGAGTCTTAAGTCGGAAAAGCCACGGTCAGCAACGTGCCCTGCCCCGGTCGGCTCTCGATGCGGGCCTCGCCGCCCCAGGTTCGGGCACGGCTGCGGATACTGGAAAGGCCATTGCCCAAGGTCTCGGAATCGGGTTCAAAACCGACCCCGTCATCCTCCACGGTCAGCACAAGCTCACTCCCAAGAACCAGCTGGATATAGACCTTCTTGGCCTGGGCGTGCCGCCTCACGTTGTGCAGCGTCTCCTGCACGATACGATAGACCTGCGTGCACAGAGCCGGGGGGATGTCGTCTTCACCCCTGGGCAGATCCAACGAGACCTCCAGTCCGGTGCCTTCCACCTGCCTGACCAGGGATCGCAAGGCCGCCCCCAGCCCCATGTCTTCCAGGGCTGCGGGACGCAGGTCGTTTACGATGCAGCGCAGGTCCTCGGAAGCCTGCAACAGGTATTCACAGAGCTTCTTGCGCTGCACAGGCCCCTGACCATTGCCGGGCGAGGATTCCAACAACAGCCGTACCGCAGTGAGAGCCTGTCCCACGCCGTCGTGCAATTCTTGCCCAATGCGTGAGCGCTCGATCTCGATGGCTGTCAACATCCCCTGCTGCGCCTTCTGCAGCGCCGCCTCGGCAATCTCGCGCAGCTGAAGCTCGGCGGCCAACTCGTCGCGATGCACGGTCACGGCCTGCAGCCGAACCAGGGAGCGTCGCACCGAAAACAACCAGGCCACGACAAACAACCCCAAAGCCCCCATCAACACCAGCGCCAACGCGGTGGCGATCCGCTGGTCCCGCTCCAACTGGTTGCTGCGGCTCAGGACCAGCTGCTTGATCTGCTCACCCGCCTCGTACACCGTGGTGGAGAAATGCTGCAGCAAGGCCCGATACAGAGCATCAACGCGCCCTTGCTGACCGGGGTCGGAGAGTTCGAAGCATCGCCGTGCAAGGATGTCCGTCCGCTCCAGCAATTTGCCAAGCCCCTCCGTTCCCGCCATGCCATGACGGGAACGATGCTGTATGAGCAGGTTCGCTTGCGCACCAAAGGCCACCTTCCATTGTGCACTTAACCGTGGCGCATTGTCCGGCATGAACTCGTTGGCCAACAGCGAGAGATTGGCCATGTTGGTATACAACGACTGAGCGCTTCGCATTTCCTCCAGAGAGTTGCTCAGCCGGGCATGGGCCCAGACAAGGCAACCCGCCACCAGTATGCATTGCAAGACGGCCAGGATGATGATGCTGAGAAGACGTGTACGGTTCTTCAATTCACTATCGGATGATGGTCACTCTGCTGGGATCAATCTCTTCCAGCAGCGAATAATCCATATAATCAAGATAATTACGAGGCTTGACGCGCTTTACCAATTGATAGTCGATGGCCCAGCGATCAATCAGTTCCATATCCGTCACCAGGCTTTGGCGCAGGGACAAATTGAATGTGGCCGAACAGTTGATGGTCTTGGCCACATCTTCCAGAGGTAGATTCTTGGCCGTGGCAATGATGGCCGCAGCCTTGAACGGATGCTCATGGATATACTGCTCGGCACGAATCAGGGCACGCAAATGGGCGATGACTTCCGCTCGTTTAGTCCTGATCAACTCGCGGGAGGCGAAAAGCATCACCTGTTTCAGGTCGATATTGGAATCGTTGAAGAGCACTGCGTTGTCACCCAGGACTTTCTCGATCTTCCCCTGCTGGTCGATGCCGATGGCGATGGCATCCGCCTTGCCCGAAGCAATCAACTCCGGCAGTTGAGCCTTTTTGGCGAATTCCAGCTTCACGTCACTGACTCGCAAGCCGTAATGCGTCATCCACTTATAGACCCAGTAGTGCGCTGTGGTTCCATAGGTCGTCCCGATGGTCTTGCCCTTCAGGGACAACGGGTTGGTGATCCCCCGATCGCGCCTGGCCGTGATGGAGGCGTTGTTGGTATCGTAGGACAAGACGCCAATGACGGCATCCTTCTCGGGATCCACGGGCAGCAAGGAAAAAGCCACACGGTTGCCTGACGACAGGTCCGCCTTGCCGGCCAAAAAGTCCTCCACCCCCGCATAACCCTTGGGGTAGATCATGGGTTTCACACTCAGGCCTTCATCGGCGAAATACCCCTGGTCAATGGCCACCCAATAGGCTCCGGCCATCACCCCTTTGCCCACGGTCACACTGAGCTCGGTGGTGGTCTTCGCCGCGCAGGGCAAGGCCATCAGACAAACGACAAGGAAAAAAGCTAGCCTCCTGAACATTTAGCACCTCCTGCTAGGTCCATGTAACCCCCACTCGCACCAGTTGCTTATCGCATACAGGCAATCAGATGGCATATCAATCATTGTCTAATTTTCTTACAGCCCTGCCCGCCTAAATAATTTGTCAATTATGTTAATGATTATACCTGAATAGGCATAATCCCTACCTCGAACCCTACCACCAAGCACACCGAACCCTACCCTTAAAATACAGGGGAAGTGCCATTCCTGAACAGACAATGATCAATCTATACTGTGCTTATCTTGCTCGAAGGAGGCAAATATGGAAAGATATGGACGCGATTTCGGTATCTTAATCGACGAATGGCTCCGCCAGCAGGCGGAAAATCCAGACACCGGAACCGGGGATGCCATAGAGGAACTGTGCAGCGTCATGGACAGGAGCAATGATCCCACGCCGCTGTACATCATTGCCGCGCATTGCGGATACGGGATTTACAAACTGCAGGAGCACTCCGAGTAAGGATGACCACTCAACCGACGATATTTCTGGTTGAAAACCATGAACTCATGCGCGACGGACTACGGGCCATGCTCACCAAGGCCTCATGGAACGTCGTGGGTGAAGCCGCCAACGGCAAGGAGGCCTTGCGCGTTCTGGAGGATTTATTCCCCCCGGACCTACTGCTCGTGGACCTTTCCATGCCGACGATGAATGGCACCCGGTTCATCGAGCTGTATCGCAAGACAAACAAGTCCACGAAAATCCTGGTCCTGACCGCCTATGCCGAAGAGGAATACGTTTACCGAGTGCTGCTCGCCGGGGCAGACGGTTACGCGCTCAAGGACAGCCCCATGGAGGAGTTGCAACATGCCATCTCCGTGATCCGTGACGGTTACAGCTATCTTTCCCCCAAGATCAGCTCCAACGTCATCCAGGGATACCTGCGCGGCAACTGCAACACGTCCAACATCTCCCTTTTGACCCCCCGGGAAAAGGAAGTCCTCAAACTTGTCTCCGACGGCCTGGCCAACAAGGACATCGCCGAGGAGTTGATCATCAGCATCAAGACCGTGGAAAAGCACAAGGCCAATCTGCTGCGCAAACTCGGCATGACCAGCACCAACGAACTTCGCAAATATCTGGAGAACAAGGAGTTGGTCGGGATTTAACGACCAATGATCCAGGCGGGTTAGCGCCGCGCCCCTGCACGGATTCTGAAGATGACCGTGGCCATTGAAAGTAACGCTAAACAGTGCCCCGCCAGACCGCCGACAGGCAAGGTCCAGCCCCGGACTTCGACCAGGATCAGACCGGAAGAAACGCCCCCGGCGATACAAACGGCAGGCCTGACGGCTGCAACAGCCCCAGGTCCGGCTGTCCGTTCGCCAGGTTGTGGACGAGCCAGAACAGGCAGGTGACCACAGCCACGGTGTACAGCCCCCAAACAATATACTTTCCCATATGCCTTCCTAAAGCCTTTGGCGTGCGGCCAGACGGGCGAACAATCCCCCGGCCTTGATCAGCGACGCGTAATCACCCGTTTCCACCACAGCCCCGTCCCGCATCACGTAGATACGGTCGGCCTCCTGTACCGTGCTCAAGCGATGCGCCACCACGATGCGCGTAGCATGCATGCGCTTCAGGTTCTCCATCACTTTGGCCTGGCTCACGTTGTCCAGGTTGCTGGTGGCCTCGTCCATGAACACGATCACCGGATGTTTGGCCAGGGCCCGGGCAATCATCAGACGTTGCTTCTGTCCGCCCGAGAACGTCCCCCCCCCATGGGGCACGAAGGTCTGCATGCCCATGGGCATGGCCCTGATATCCTCGTCCACGGCGGCCAGGCGGGCGGCTTCCCAGGCGTCTTCCTCGCTGTTGCCGCGCGCCCCCATGATGTTGAAGAAGATGTTGCCCTGGATCAGCTCCCCGTTCTGGATCACCGCGCCGATCTGGCGGCGGACCCGCGTCTTGTCCAGTCGCGCCAGATCCTTGCCGTCGAAGAGCATCGCCCCGGCCGCGGGTTCGTAAAATCCGAGCAGCAGCTTAAGCAGGGTGCTTTTCCCGGAACCGGACTCGCCCACCACGGCCACCAGTTCGCCGGGCTCGGCGCACAGGTTCACCCCGCGCAACGCCCAACCCTGCGCCCCCTCGTAACGGAAGCTCACGTTGGAGGCCTCCACGCGGCCTTTGAGCACCCCGGGGGACTCCAGTGCCTTGTGGGTCTCCGGGGCGGTCTCCAGGATGGGTTTGGCCCGCTGATACATGGGCGCGATGAACATCATCGAGAAGCCCAGCGAGGCCAGCGCCCCCACGGCCGAGGTCAGTTGTCCCATGGCCGCGTTGAAGCCCAGGAAACTGCCCAGGGAAAGTTCGGCAAACAATCCCGAGAGCATCAGCACGGTGAACACGCACAACGTGGCGAACAACGGCAGGATTTCGCTGAAGCAGGTCATGGCGGCTGTAGCCTTGCCGATGCCATAGGACAACTTGCGCAACTCGGAAAAGTGGAGCATCCAGCGGGCAAAGGCGTTGGACTCGCTGCCCGCGGCGCGCAGCTTGTTGATGCCCAGAACCATCTCCAGTTCAAACCCGGCCAGTTTGCCAATGACGTTCTGGACGCTGAGCTGGATGCGCATCTGGGACTTGATCCCCAGCCATGCCGCGAACCCGGTGCACGTCAGGATGGCCGTGACCACCACGGCCAACGGCCAGGAATACAGGAGCAGCAGCACGATATTGGTCAGGGCGAAAGTGGATGACAAGAGCGTGGTCAGTACCGCGCCGGACAAACGCTGACGAATGCTGTCCACAGCCATGGCCCGGCTGGACAGGTCGCCGGAGCTGAACTTGTTGAAAAAGCCAGGGGGCAGACGCAGCAGACGGCCGAACACACCGGATTGCAACGAGACCTGGGCCATGCTCTCGGCCCGCAGCAGGGCCAGTCCCTTGACCAGTTCGAACACCGCCCCGCCCACGGCGAGCATGACCAGACCGGCCACGATCTGCCCGAGCATTCCCATCTGGCCGCTGGGGATGACCCTGTCGACCACCAGGGCCGTGCCCACGGGCACGGCAAATCCCAGGAGTCCGCCTAGGATGCCCATCAACCCGACCGAAAAGAGATCTCGCTGGCAACCGCCAAAGCTGTGTTGCAGCAATTTCAGCGGGGACAGCTTTCCTGCGGGCAACGGCACATAGAGCTGCAGGCCCTGCTCCTCCAGTCGCCCGGCGAGTTCCTCTGTCAGCCGCAGGGATTGCCCGCCGCTCGGGTCTTTCAGAATGTACCCCCCAGAGGAACGCGGCAGCAGGGCCACAGGATTCGACTGCCCGTTGCCCGAGCCCAGCCAACCCAGGAGCGGGCCGCAATCGGCCTCGTACCACAGCCCTTCCAAGGCAACGCTGCGTGAAAAGATGCCATTGTGCCCCAGGATATCTTCCAGCTGGCCCTCTCGAGTCTCGGCCAACCGCGGCGGCGCCTCCAGGGCCATGCCCTGGGCTCCGACCACCAGGCGCAGCGCCTCGGCCAGGGGCTGATCCATGGTCGGAGTCACAGCTCCATCCTGCTCCACGATGGCCGCCCCATGCTCCAGGGTCTTGGTAAACCGCTCGCGCCGGTGTTGGACGCTGCGAGCCAGCTGCACGAACTGTTTGACGTCCGAGGCGGAAAACCGTTCGCAGCATGCCTGCATGGCCAAATGCGACAAGCCCGCCACGGCGCTGAGCAGACGACCTTTCTCCACCAGGGTGGCCGTGCCCAGCACGACCAGTCGGGTGCGCGCCTCCAGCTCAATCCAAAGATTGCCGCACAGGGGATAGATCCCCCCGGGCTTGAGACTGCCGACCTCGTGATCGCCCCCATAGCGACAGCGCCCTTCCTCGAAGGTGAACCAGCAGTCCTCCCGGGCCGAGGCGGCGAATCCGCCAGGCAGGGTGAAGTTGCTGCCCGGTGCGAGCATCTTATCCACCTTGGCGGTGGGAATCTCATTGTTGATGGAAGCCGCCAATTGGCGCACCAGATCCATGATCGGAGCCACGCCCTGACCCTTGTTCCTGGCGAGGCTGCCGGACAGGGCTCTTGGGTCCAGAGGAATCAGCTGCACGCCCGGCGCGAGTTCCAGACTGATGCGCACCGTGTTGCAAAAGGCTCCGGCAGTCAGACCGACCACCACGCCGTCGTGGCCGATCCTGGCCAGGGTTTCCGTTATCCTGGGCAGCCCGCTGTCCGCCGCCGGTTCGGCCACGATGTAGGCCTCCCCACCCGTGACCTTCCAAGCCATGTCCAGGGAATCAAGTTCGATGCGCCGTCTTGGTGCCGTGGCTGCCATGATCAGTTGCCCTCCGAGCGGATCAGCCGCTGATACAGCCCCTGGCGGGACATGAGTTCATCGTGGGTCCCGCGCTCGGCGACCGCACCACAGTCCAGAACAACGATCTCATCCGCATCGCGGATGGTGGACAGCCGATGGGCCACGATCAGGCAGGTGCACCCCCTGCGTCGCAGGTTGGTGTCGATGGCCTGTTCCCGCAGGGTATCCAGGGCGTTTGTGGCCTCGTCCAGGATCAGGATGGAGGGGTTCGCGGCCAGGGCCCTGGCGATTTCCAGGCACTGGCGCTGACCACCCGACAGGTTGCGGCCATTCTCCACCAGGGTGCCGTCCAGGCCTCCGGGCAGTTTGACCACGAAATCATAGATGCAGGCGTCCTTGCAGGCACGGATCAGGTCTTCGTCGGACACGGCAGGATTCCACAGCGTCAGGTTGTCGCGCACGGAGCCCTCGAAGAGCACGATCTGCTGATCCACCATCTGCACCCCATTGCGCAGGACATAGGGCGGCCAGGCAGAACGAGGTCTGCCGCCAAACAGGACCTCGCCCGACCAGGGGGCAAACAGCCCCGCCGCTATCCGGGCCAGGGTGGACTTGCCACTGCCCGAGCCGCCCACCAGGGCCAGCCGAGCCCCAGGCGCAAGGTTCAGGGACAAATCATTGATGAACGGCTTGTCCAACGGACTGTAGCCGAAGGTCACGTCCTTCAGTTCGATGCTGCCGTCCAGATGTCCGGCCTCGGCCAGCACCACGTCCTGCTCGACCATCATCTCGCGGGCATCGACATCCGCAGGATGGCTCAATACGTCATCCAGCCTGCGCATCCCCGCCGCCGCGTCCTGAAGCGCCCCGCCCAGACTGGCCAGCTGCATCACCGGCCCCAGCAACATCCCGGCCAGCACCTGAAAGGCCACCAACTCGCCCAGGGTCATGGCCCCGGACATGACCTGCGAGGCCCCGACGCCGATGATGACCGCGCCGGACAAACCCATCAGAAACACGGGCATCAGGTTCATGCGGTTGGAGATCACCCCCAGACGCTGAGCTCCAGTCATGGCGGCGGCATGGCTTCCGGCCCAGAACGAGAAGACATCCTCCTCCATGGCCTGGGCCTTGATGGTTTCCATGGCCTGCAACGAGGCCATGGACGTGGCCTCCACCTTGGCCGAATCCTGTGCCATGCGCAGATATTCCTCGCGCCGCTGCGGCCCCATCCATTGCACGAACCCAGCGTTCATGGCGATGATCACCAGGGTCAGCAACCCCAACCAGACATCAAAAAAGAACATGGCCAGCAGGTACAGCGAGGCCAACAGCAGATTGAGCAACCCCGTGGCCAACTGCGCCGACAGCGTCCCTGCCAGGACTTCGTTGAGGCGGCAGCGCTGGGTGATTTCCGGGGCATAGCGTTGCGAGAAGAACTTGGCCGGAAGATGCAGCACGTGCCACATGAAGGTCGCCGACGAGGTCAGGGTCAGCTTGGTCTGCAGCTTCAGAATATAGTGCTGCTGCATCCAGGTCAGGGAGAATTTGAGGATCAGCGCCAGGAGCATGGCCCCCAGGACGGGTCCGGCCCAGTTCAAAGACCGGGCTACCAGCACATTGTCCACGAAGATCTTGGTGAACACGGGCACGGCCATGGACGGCGCGGCCAGCAACATGCTCAGCAGCACGATCAACAGCACCGAGCCCTGGTCCCCCACCACGCGGGCCTTCAAACCCTCGATCAGGTCCGAGGAACGGGGCTGCGCCTCGAACTCCGGCCCGGGCTTGAACTCCAGCACCACCTGCGAATAATCCTTGGCAAATTCGGCAATGGTCAGGCGGCGATGCCCGCCCCGGGGGTCGTTGATCCAGACCTTGTCGCCCTGCAGGCCCTCCAGGACCACGAAATGGCTTTGTCGCCAGAAGACGATGGCCGGTAAATTCGTCTGATGCAGGACCTCTTCGGCCCCACGCTGGTAACCCGCGGCCTCAAGACCCTGAGACCTGGCGGCGCGTACGATGTTGGAGGCCCTGGAGCCGTCCCGGTTGACACCGCACTGCTCGCGCAACTCGGACAGGGGAACGTGACGACCATGAAAACCGAGCACACTGCCCAAGGCTGCGGCTCCGCACTCCACGGCCTCCATCTGCAACACCACAGGCGTCTTGCGTCTGACATCCCGCGTCCGTTCTCTGGCTTCCCCCCCCATTCGCTCTCCCATGGCTTGAATTATTCTTTGACCCGCGACGAAAAATCCCAACCCATAATGACCTGACTGCCCTGTCATGCCTGATATCCAAGCAAATTTAAAGGTACCTCATACATTATAAAATATTTGCAATTCGCTGAAACTATTTACCGACTTCAAGCGTCTGTAAGGCAAAACCCATTTCTCAACGCGCGTTCAATTGAAAGGGTGACTTATGTCCAACATTACCGATGCACGGCTTCAGGAACTACTGTCAGACCCGGAACTGACGACACGGGAACGAAACCGGCTGCTGGCAGCCTGGCAGGCCCTGACTCCTTTGACCAAGGTCTCCGCACTGCCGCCCCAGCCGTCGCAAACCCTGCGCGCCCTTGTGGAGGGCCCGGACAAAAGAGACCCGCCCATGACCTCCAATGAAAAACAGCTGTTCCAGTCCATCGTCTCCAATCCCCTGGTCCTGGAGCAGATACTCCACGCCCCGACCCTGGACGAACGGATCACGGCGGTCCTGGAGCAGAGCCAACGCCTGAACCTGGCCGTGGACGGCAGCGCGGTGCGCGATGTGCTGGGGTCCATGAATAACCGCGAACTGTCCGACAACGAACTGGGCATGGTGGTCGGCGGCAAATCCGACTTCTTTGATGGTACCTGGCGCGACGAATATTTCTTCGGCGGTCTGGACAACGACATGCTCTTGGGAGGCGGCGGCAACGACACGCTGCATGGCGGTTCGGGCAACGACTGGCTGGACGGCGGAACCGGAAACGACTGGCTGCAGGGCGACTCGGGCGACGACACAGTGTTTGGCGGCAGCGGCGACGACACCCTGTTTGGCGGCACGGGCAGGGACTACCTGGACGGCGGCGACGGCAACGACCAGCTGCAAGGCGGCGACGGCAACGACACCCTGTCTGGCGGAGCAGGCAACGACACCCTCTTCGGCCAACAGGGCAACGACCTTATGGATGGCGGCACGGGCAACGACAATCTGCAGGGGGGCGATGGCCACGACACCCTCTACGGAGGTGAAGGCAACGACACTCTCAGCGGCGAGGCCGGCAGCGATGCCCTCTACGGCGGCGCAGGCAACGATTTCCTGTCCGGCGGCGAAGGAGGCGATTACCTCGAAGGCGGCGAGGGCAATGATTATCTTGACGGCGGAACCGGCAACGACACGCTCGATGGCGGCACGGGCAACGACACCATGTATGGCGGCACGGGCAATGACGACCTCTGGGGCGGCTCGGACGACGACTATCTGGACGGCGGAACCGGCAACGACACCCTGGATGGCGGCGGCGGAGATGACTACCTAGACGGCGGTGCGGGCGACGACCTGTTGACCGGCGGTTGGGGCAACGACATCTTCGTCATCGACGGCTCAGCGGGCCACGACACCATCACGGACTTCGACCCCAACTCCGATCAACTGCGCATGGGCGCGCAATCGCCAGGCGACTTCAGCGTGACCAACCAGGACGGCAACACCATCATCACCTTCGGCGATTCCATCGTGACCCTGCAAGGCACCGAAATGACCGCCGACGAAGTCTGGGCGAACATCCAGCAAGGACACCAATAGGCAGGACCGGCAATAACTAAAAAACGCAGGCCGCCGCAGGGGTTCGAGTCAGGGAAGCGACCTCGGTGTCCGGGCGGGCATCGAGCCAAGAACCACAAGCGGTCCATGACAGCCAACAGCACACCATGCACACGGAGGGACGAAAACAATGAACACCATCGAAAAACAGCTTTATACACGCATCATTGCCAACCCCACGCTTCTGGGCGCGCTGATGGCGACCGCTTCCGTGGACGAACAGATCGAATTGATCAAATCCTTCGGCCAGGATCACGGAATGTCCGTGTCCCGGGAACAGGTGAGTTCGTTCTTGGCGGGCCTGAACGGACGCGAACTGTCCGACAGGGAACTCGAAGCCGTTGTGGGTGGCAAGAGCGGGATCGGCTACGACGAGAACGGCCAAAATCCCTTCTACTTCACTATAGAGAATGAAACCCTGTTCGGCGGCGCAGGTGACGACAGCATGGTCAGCATCGTGGACGCCGAAATGCACGGCGGCATGGGCAACGACACCCTGGCGGGCGGCGTGGGTTCGGACACCCTGTACGGCGGGGCGGGCGACGACTCCATGACCGGAGACACCACCCTTGAGGTGCGGGTCCATGACCAAGACGGCGAGTTGTACATGTACGCCTCACTGAATGCCGAGAACGGGACCGGCGACTACATGGACGGCGGCGCGGGCAACGACTGGATGGACGGCGCGGCGGGCGACGACACCATGTTTGGCGGCACGGGCAACGACACCATGAAAGGCGGCACGGGCAACGACTCCATGTCGGGTGGCAGTGGCATCGACCACATGGATGGCGGCAGCGGCAACGACACCATGTATGGCGGGGCCGACAGCGACATGATGGATGGCGGCGAGGGCGACGACTGGATGCACGGCGGTTCCGGCAGCGACTGGATGGGCGGCGGCGCGGGCGACGACACCATGGTTGGCGGCGCGGGCGACGATCTTCTTCTGGGCGACACGGGCAACGACGATCTCCGAGGCGGGTCCGGCAACGACAGGCTGGTTGCCGGAGACGGCGACGACCTGCTGCACGGCGGCGTGGGCAACGACACCATGTATGGGGAACTCGGCAACGACACCCTGTTCGGCGGAGCAGGCGACGACAGGCTCGACGGCGGCGAGGGCGACGACAGGCTGCGCGGCGGCACAGGCAACGATACCCTCACCGGCGGCGCGGGCAACGACATTCTCTCCGGCGGCGCGGGCAACGACGTCTTCGTCTTCGGCGCAAACGACGGCAACGACACCATCACGGACTTCGACCCCACCGAGGACCGCCTTTCGCTGCAGGGCAACCCCGGTCAAGACGACATCAATGTCACGACCCAGGACGGCAACACCGTGATCACCTATGGCGAGACCACCATCACCCTGCAGGGCACCGAAATGAGCGCCGAGGAGGTCTGGGCCAATATCAATCAGAGTTGAAACCTTGGCCCTTGTGTTGCGTCTATTCCGTACATACTTCCTTTATACGTGGGAGCTGAACCTCTCCTCGCACCCTGGAACTCGCACAGCCCCCTGAAGGAACGACCATGAACGCCACCGACAACGCCATTTATTCACTGGTCAGCACCGAGCCTGGATTTATCCGCAGCCTGATGGCAACCACCAGCAATCAAGGGCAAATCACTATGCTCAGGACCCTTGGCCAGGAGCATGGTCTGCCCGTGTCCGAGGAACAGGCCAAGAGCTTTCTGACCAGCCAGAACGGCCACGAACTCTCCGACAACGAACTGAGCATGGTCGTCGGCGGCAAGGGCGAATCGCCGAACGAAGACATGTACGGGGGATCAGGCAACGACAACATGTTTGGCGGCGGCGGCGAAGACACCATGCGCGGCGACGGTGGCAATGATTACCTGTCCGGCGGTGACGACAATGACAGGCTGTTCGGCGGTGATGGCAACGACACCCTCTATGGAGATGAGGGCAACGACTACATGGTCGGCGAAGAAGGCAACGACTACATGGGGGGCGGTGACGGCGACGATCTACTGATCGGCGGCAAAGGCAACGACACCATGGGCGGCGACGCAGGCAATGACACCATGTACGGACAGGACGGCAACGACGACATGTACGGCGGTGGCGGCGACGACAAGATGTTCGGCGACAGCGGTGACGACAAGATGGACGGCGGTGACGGCAACGACTGGATGTACGGTGGCGCCGGGGGCAACAATACCCTTTACGGCGGCGCAGGCAACGACACCATGGCCGGCGGAAGCGGCAACACCCAGATGGACGGCGGTGAAGGCAACGACGTCATGCACGGACAGCAAGGCCACGACAAGATGGCGGGCGGGGCCGACAACGATCTTCTTTATGGTGACTCCGGCAACGACACCATGGACGGCGGGGCAGGCAACGACACCCTGCATGGCGATATTGGCAACGACGCCCTCCAAGGCAACAGCGGCGACGACAAGCTGGACGGCGGTGTCGGCAACGACACTCTGGACGGCGGTGACGGCAACGATGCGCTTCATGGCGGCCAGGGCGACGACGTGCTGACCGGTGGTCAGGGGGGCGACACCTTCAGCTATGGCCATGCCGATGGCAACGACACCATCACCGATTTCAACGTCGACGAGGACCGACTGATCCTGCAAGGCAACCCCGCACCCGGGGACGTCAGCGTCAGCATCCAGGATGGCAACACCATTGTCACCTACGGCACAACCACCATCACTCTGCAAGGCGTCGAATTGACCGCCGAAGAACTCTGGAACGACCAACTGTCCGGCGGCGACGGCAACGATGTCATGGATGGCAACTGGGGTGACGACACCATGCATGGCGGTGCGGGCGACGACACCATGGACGGCGGTGACGGCAACGACACTCTGGGCGGTGGTGTCGGCAACGACTCCATGGACGGCGGTGACGGCAACGACACTCTGGGCGGTGGTGTCGGCAACGACTCCATGTCCGGCGGTTCCGGCAACGACTCTATGGACGGCGGTGACGGCAACGACTCCATGTCCGGCGGCAGCAACTCCTTTGACGGCCACGACGGTGCCGACACCATGCACGGCGGTGCAGGCAACGACACCATGGAAGGCGGCCTAGGCAGAGACTGGATGAACGGTGATTCAGGCGACGATCACATGTCCGGTGGCCATGGCAACGACCAGCTGTCCGGTGGCGCGGGCGACGATCACATGTCCGGGGGTGGCGACAACGACGCCTTGGATGGTGGCACGGGCGACGACTCCATGGATGGCGGCTATGGCACCGACACGCTGGTCGGCGGTGAAGGCAACGACACCCTGTACGGGGGATCGAGCAACCTCACCCATTTATTTGGTGGCATTTTCAGCGGCGACGCCGGCAACGACCAGTTGACCGGTGGCGAGGGCAACGACGTCTTCGTGTTCAACAACGAGTTCAACCACGACACCGTCACCGATTTCAATCCCGCCGAGGACCGCCTCTCGCTGCTGGGCAACCCCGGCCAGGACGACATCCACGTCAGCACCCAGGACGGCAACACCACCATCACCTATGGCCACGCCACCATCACCCTGCAAGGCACCGAGATGACAGCCGAAGAAGTATGGAATAATATCAACCAAGGCTAACACCATTCGATCATGTTGATCGAATACAGCTCTGGAGACGATGCCGTCATCTGGCCTGTAGCGCGCGGAATGAGAGGAAATCCATGTCCTATCGTCTGAGACAATTGAGCGAGGTCCAGGCCCGAGCCTTCGCTGACATGACCTTTCCGGCCTATCGGCCCCTACTGGCCAGGGCCGGGAAGGACGGCATCCTCGCCATCGGCGCCCTGACCGAGGATGGAACCCCTGCCGGGTTGATCCTGATCGAGCAGGGGCACGGGAGGGCCACACTCCTGTCCCTGCTTATCACCCTGCCCCATCGCCTCCAGGGGCTTGGGGGGGCACTGCTGGAGACAGCGGAGAATATCCTCGCCCGGGCGGGGACACGCACCCTCAGCACGTCCTGGAGCGAAGCGCTCCCCGGGGCAACGGCCATGGCCGCTCTGCTGCACCGGGCCGAGTACGCCAAGCCCCGCCCCAGACTGCTGATGGTCAAAGGCGACTGGCAAGGCGCCATCGGGGAAGTCCTGCGCAGCGAATACGACCGCTACAGAAACGGAAACGGGTTGCCCAAGGGTTATGAGCTGACCCCCTGGCGGGACATGACCCGCGAGGACGTCCGATTCATCCTGACGCGCCAGGGCCAGCCCGGCTGGTACGAACCCCGCGCCAATCCCCTGCGCGAAGCGCGACGCATCGAACCCGTGAACAGCCTCATCCTACGCCGCGAAGGTGACATCGTGGGCTGGCTGGGCACCCATCGCATCAGCCCCGACACCGTGCGCTACACCGACGTCTTTGTGCGCGAGGATCTGAAAAACGGCGGAGCCGTATCCATCGCCATGGTCGTGCGCGGCTTCTGGCTACAGCACGATCACGGCCCCCGCCACTTCACCATGGGTCTGGAACGCGACAACACGGCGCTGATCACCATGTGCCGCCGGCGCATGGCCAAGGCCACGGAGCAACACTGGTCCGTGGAAACGTCGAAGGAATTGCTTACAGGCCGAGAGCGTCGGCCAGATGGAGGAGCCCGCGCCTGACGCGGGTCTTGACCGTGCCTTCGGGCACACCAAGGGCCAAGGCGGCCTCGGCAAAGGTCATCTGCTGCACGCGGACCAGGAGCACGGCCTCGCGCTGTTCGTCACTCAATTTTTGCAACGCGATCATGAGGAGTTCGATCTCCTCGCGCGCCTGCACCCTGCCCTCCGGTCCCGGAAGGGTGTCATCCATTTCCAGGTTCAATTCGCGCACGGGTTTGCGCCAGTGACTGCGCAACAGGTTCAGGGCGATGGAATACAGCCAGGATTTGAAGGACGTAAGGTCACGCAAGGCCCCACGGTTGTTCCAGGCCCGGATGAAGGCCTCCTGCACCAGGTCTTCCGCCAGGGCGCGGTCCCCCCTGAGCAGGGATTGGAGATAAGTGCACAGCCCCCCAGAGAACTCGCGATACCCGGCCTGAAACCGGACACGGGTCAAGATGGGGGCGGGCGCGTCCTTCATGACAATCTCAGCCTTCCAGCCCCAGAATCCGGGAGAACTTAGGGAAGACAAGGTCGATGGGTCGCTTGGTGCTGACCACCACCTCACCGGTACAGATCGTCCCGGCCTCGATGCTGAAATCCTCGGGGCCCGAGGACGATGACCACAGGAAGCTCTCCGGCTTCTTGGGATCCTTAAGCAGCGTGACCGAGGCACTGATCATCACGCCGGATTCCAGCATGGCGTTGACCACCTCGCGCTGACCGATACCCTTGAGCAGCGACTGTGCGGACACGGGATAAGCCGAGACCTCCTTCACCTTGCCATAGATGCAGCCGTATTCCTCCTTCTCGGCAGTGGAGGGATACACATAGACCACCATGCCCGGCTTGACCTTCTTGCCCTTGTCCACCGGCAGCAGAACCACGGCCTCCAGGGGCGAATCGAGAGGCTCGAGTACGGCCACGGTCTGGCCTTCGGTGATGTAAGCCCCGCGCTCCACAGTCACTTCCACCACCCGCCCGTCAAAGGGGCTGATGACATGGGTGTTCAGATTCAGCACACGATCAAGGTTATGCAGGGCCAACTCCAGGTCGATGACTTTTTCCTGATTGCCCAAGAGGTCCAGTTCCGCCTCGCTGTGCAGTTTGAACATATTGGTATCCATCTCCGAGAGCTGAAGCTCCCGACTGGACATCTGGCTCATGACGAGATTCCTGAATCCGTGAATAAGTGTTGCCAACGTTGTTGGCTCGAAATTTCAACCATATTTTTCGAAAATCCAGGCGACTTTCGACCTGAAAATTTTCAACTGAAGGACCATTGTCGCTTCGCAAG
>Ga0180007_10000203_pt1 | contig 110683 bp, 90 predicted proteins | sample MM_PC_MetaG_FD_121122 | JGI IMG/M metagenome (GOLD analysis project Ga0180007, IMG submission 121122) | Groundwater microbial communities from the Aspo Hard Rock Laboratory (HRL) deep subsurface site, Sweden - MM_PC_MetaG | ecosystem: Environmental > Aquatic > Deep subsurface > Groundwater... | reverse complement strand
TCAGTTTGGTCAAGCTCAAGGCGGGAGAAAATTTCAACCACAGGAATACATTTAGTATTTCGAGGATTGAAATTTGAGCCCAACGCAGAGATCGGCCAAAATGGGACGTTTTGAAACTGGCTCCATAAATTATAATATGTAAGGAATACCAATGTTATTAAATCAATTTCCGGACAAAAAAGAATTTTGTGCTCTTTCTGAAAAGAGCAATGTTATCCCGCTTTGCGTGGAAATACTTGCCGATACCGAAACGCCGGTTTCTTTGCTGCGTAAATTTTACGATGGCAAAGGCCCGGTCTTTTTGCTTGAAAGTGTTGAAGGCGGAGAAAGATGGGGAAGATACAGTTTTCTGGGAACTTCGGCACGCAGCCATATATGCGTATTTAAAGATCATGTTGAAGTAAAAGAAAACGGTACGGTTAAAAAGATACCTCATGGAAATAAACCGCTTGATGTTTTAAGAGATATCATGAAGGATTACCGTCCTGCATCGCTTGCCGGGCTGCCGCGTTTCTGGGGAGGAATGGTCGGCTATCTTTCATATGAGATGGTTTCGTTTTTTGAGCCTGTTCCCTGCGTGGTACCTGATGATAAGCCACTTTCTCATTTTATAATACCGGATGAGATAATTGTTTTTGATAATATCCGAAATACGCTTCTTGGAATAAGCATCTGCTTTACAGATGATGATAAAGAGCCTGAGATCTCTTATAATAAAGCAAAAGCACGTATAGAGGCGATGACGGAAAATATCAAAAAGCAGATTTCTTTTAATGATGAGGATTCGGTAAAAGGAAATTTTTCTCTTTATCCAAAGCAAAAACCGGAAATATTTTTAAATCATGTTGAAAAAACAAAAGAATACATAAGAGCAGGAGATATAATCCAGGCGGTTATATCCCAGCCTTTTATATGTGACGATGCTCCGGATTTCTGGACATTATACAGGGTGCAAAGATATATTAACCCTTCACCTTATCTTTTCTTTATGCACCTTGGAGATGTTGCTCTTGTTGGGTCATCACCGGAAACTATGGTAAGACTTGAAAACAGGGTGGCTACACTTCGCCCTATTGCCGGAACACGCAAAAGAGGAAACACAGAGCAAAAAGACAGGGCTCTTGCAGATGAACTTCTTTCCGATGAAAAAGAAAGGGCAGAACACCTCATGCTTGTCGATTTAGGGCGTAATGATCTTGGCCGGGTAGCGGAAACAGGCAGCGTACAGGTAACCGATCTTATGGTAATCGAGCGATATTCTCATGTAATGCATCTGGTTTCGAGCATAAACTGCGATCTTGAAAAAGAATACGATGCATGGGATCTTCTTGCTGCAACTTTTCCTGCAGGCACTTTATCGGGTGCGCCGAAGGTAAGAGCCATGGAAATCATAGCGGAACTTGAAAAAGAGCCGAGGGGGCCATACGGCGGAGCTGTTGGATATATCTCTTTTAACGGCAATATGGATCTGGCTATTACGATAAGAACCGCTTGTGTGGAAAAAGGAAAGCTTGTGGTAAGAGCTGGAGCCGGAATAGTAGCTGATTCAATCCCGGAAAGTGAGCTGAAGGAAACTGAAAACAAGGCTATGGCTATACAAAATGCATTACAGCTTATCCAAAAAAGTAAATGAGACTTTCATATAAAATTTTTGGACTGCGTTATCAGTCGCCCCCCTTCGACAGCGTACCAACTGTACGCTTTACTCAGGGTGGCTTCTTCTGGCCTTGCCAAAAACATTATATGAAAGTCTATTAATATACCGGAGGATCGGAAATGATTTTAATGATAGATAATTTTGATTCATTCACATATAATCTTGTTCAATACTTAAGACAACTTGGGGCTGATGTTAAAGTTATAAGAAATAATGCGGCGACATTGGATGAAATTATAGTATGGAATCCATCCGGTATTGTTATATCTCCGGGACCGGGAAGGCCCGAATCGGCAGGGATTTCGATGGACGTGATCAAGCATTTTACGGGTAAAATACCTGTTCTTGGCGTATGTTTAGGCCATCAGGCTATAGCTGCGGTTTTTGGCGGTGATATCGTTTCGGCAAAAAAGCTTATGCACGGAAAAGTTTCTTCTGTCACATCCGACGGGAAATCAATATACAAGGGAATTGCCAACCCTTTTAAAGCTATGCGCTATCATTCTCTGGCCGTATCAAAAGAAACTCTGCCTTCATGTTTTGATATAACCGCCGAATCGGAAGAAGGAGAGATTATGGGGATAAGGCATAAAAGCCATAAGACTGAAGGGGTTCAGTTTCACCCGGAATCTATTATGACTTCTGTTGGAAAACGTTTATTAAGAAATTTCCTAAACAGCGTAGACTAACAGGGAGCGGGGGCAAGATACAACCCCCTGGCCCCCTTTGTTAAGGGGGAATCTTTTTGTAGGGGCGGGTTCGTAACTCGCCCGATAGCTCATTAAGAGGAAAAACAATGTTTAAAGAAAGCTTGAAAAAGATAATAGAAAGAACGGATCTTGGTGAAGAAGAAATGTTTCAGATGTTAAGTGAAATTTTTTCAGGAAACATAACGGATGCACAAATAGGAGCCTTTATGGCTGCACTTGCCACAAAGGGTGAAACTTTTGAAGAACTTGCCGGAGCAGCTTCTGCTATGCGTAAAAAAGCGCGGCGTATCCAGGCAACTGCAAAAACCGTTGTTGATACATGCGGCACAGGAGGAGACGGCGCCAGTACTTTTAACATTTCGACAACAAGCGCTTTTGTTGTAGCAGGTTCCGGTGTAACTGTCGCAAAACACGGAAACCGTTCCGTTTCAAGCAAGTGTGGAAGCGCCGATCTCCTTGAGGAACTTGGCATCAAGCTGGATACTGCGCCTGAAATAGTAGAAGAAGCCATACAGGAAATCGGGATCGGCTTTCTTTTTGCCCCTCTTTATCATGAAGCCATGAAATATGCGGCGAAAGCAAGAAAAGAGATCGGCTTAAGAAGCATATTTAACATGCTTGGCCCTCTTACCAATCCGGCATCTGCAAATTATCAGATCCTGGGTGTTTATGCTCCTGAGCTTACGGAAATGTTCGCCCAGGCACTTCGTATTCTCGGTGTAAAAAGAGCATTTGTGGTTCACGGGCATGATGGTCTTGATGAGATTTCAATTTGTGCCCCTACAAGAATATCCGAGTTAAATGATGGCTTGATTCGAACTTATGATATTGATCCTGAAGATTTTTTCGGTAAAACGGCTAATGCCGGTGATCTTATTGGTGGTACAGCTTCCGATAATGCCCAGATTACGAAAAACATTTTAAACGGAGAAAAAGGGCCTAAAAGAGATATTATTCTTATAAATGCTTCTGCTGCTCTGGTTGCGGCGGGGAAAGCTGCAAACCTAAAAGAAGGCATAAAGCTTGCCGAAATATCTATTGATTCAGGTGCTGCCAAATCAAAACTCGAATCTCTGGTTCGCTTTACCCAGGAAAACGGATAATGGATTTTTTAACAAAGATAGTTGAGCATAAAAAAAGTGAAGTTAAAGCCTGCAAAAAAAATGTTTCAGAAGAAAGACTTCGCGATCAGGCACAAAATATTAAAAGACGCCCTTTTTTACAAAAATTTATAAAGCCAGGGCCTTCCGGTGTTAATATAATAGCCGAGATTAAAAGAGCTTCACCCTCAAAAGGAGTATTATGCCCCGATCTTGATCCGGCAAAATATGCCAAAGGATATGAAGATGGCGGTGCGGCGGCAATATCGGTTTTAACCGATAAAAAATTTTTCATGGGAAATCCGGATGATCTTATTGCAGCAAGAAAAGCATCGTCTCTTCCGGTTTTAAGGAAAGATTTTTTGATATCATCTTATCAGATATATGAAGCAGCGGCTATGGGAGCTGATGCGGCACTTCTTATCGTAAGGATTCTTTCTTTAACACAGCTTAAAGATTATATTGCGCTTTGTACTGAATTGAATCTCGATGCGCTTGTTGAAGTTAATTCTGAAAAAGATCTTGAAGCAGCATCAGAGGCGGGAGCAAAACTTATCGGAATTAACAACAGGAATTTAAGCTCCTTTGATACCGATATAAAAACCGCAATGAGTTTGTCTTCTCTTTTAAACGCAGATCAGATCGCAGTTGCGGCAAGCGGAATAACGAACCGTAAAGACATTGAAAAAAATCTTTCTTTTGGAGTATTTAATTTTCTAATTGGTGAAAGCATTGTAAAAGCTGATGATCCGGCTGTATTTTTAAAGTCTCTAATGAAGCCGGGAAAAGATGAATTAATATAATGATAGAACAAATTAACAGCACAAACAATCTTAGCAATAAACCCCAGATAAAAATCTGTGGCATCACAAGAGTAAGTGATGCAGTTTCATGTGCAAAGCTTGGAGCAGATGCATTGGGATTTGTTTTTTATCAAAAAAGCCCAAGATATATTGCTCCGGACGCAGCGCGTGAAATATCACAGGCTTTGCCTAAAGAAATTAAGAAGGTCGGGGTTTTTGTTAATGAAAGTTTTTCTTCAATAATGAATACTGCCAAAAAAAGTGGTCTTTGTGCCGTTCAGCTTCATGGTAATGAAACACCTCAGCTTGTGGCTGATCTTTGCAAAGAAAACCTGATTGTGATAAAAGCTCTTTTTATTGAAAAAAGTCCTTTAATTGAAGAAGTAAATGATTACAAGGCTTCGGCATTTATCGTGGAATATGGCAAAGGTGCTCTTCCGGGCGGAAATGCACTTTCGTGGGAATGGGAAAAAGCTAAAATAGTAGGTGAAAATTATCCACTTATTTTGGCAGGTGGTCTTTCGCCGGATAATATACAAACAGCAATATCTCTTTGCAGCCCTGATGCGGTTGATATCAGCTCGGGTGTTGAATCTTCTTACGGGATAAAGGATATCGAAAAAGTAAAATCTTTTATAAGCATTGTATCAGGATGCATGCTTACAAAAACAACAAGGAGAATATTTTGATGAACTCTTTAACAAACAAAGAATCTCTTGCAGGCGGTTTTGCTCCTTTAAAAACCGTACCATGTCCTGATACAAACGGACATTTCGGGATTTACGGAGGGCGTTATGTCGGTGAGACTCTGATGCCTGCTCTCCTTGAGCTTGAAGAAGCATATAACAAAATCACGCCGAATGAAAAATTCAAAAAAGAATTGGACGATCTTCTTGCCCTTTATGCAGGCCGCCCCACGCCTCTTTTTTATGCAAAAAGATTGAGCGAACATTTAAAAGGCGCATCCATATATTTAAAGCGCGAAGACCTTGCGCATACGGGAGCCCACAAGATTAACAATACGCTCGGCCAGGCGCTTTTAGCCAAATGGATGGGGAAAAAGAAGGTAATTGCCGAAACCGGAGCAGGGCAGCATGGTGTTGCAACTGCAACAGTAGCAGCTCTTTTCGGAATGGAATGCAAGATCTTCATGGGAACCGAAGATATAAAAAGACAGGCTCCTAATGTTTTACGTATGAAGCTTCTTGGGGCAGAGGTTGTACCTGTAGAATCAGGAACAGGCACACTCAAGGATGCTATGAATGAAGCTATGAGATATTGGGTTGGAGCAGTTGTTGATACTTTTTATATAATAGGTTCTGTTGCCGGCCCTCATCCGTATCCCGCGATGGTACGTGATTTTCAGATAATAATTGGAATAGAAGCAAGACAACAGATCATGGAGCAAACCGGCCGCCTTCCGGATCTGCTGATTGCCTGTGTCGGAGGAGGAAGCAATGCTATGGGCCTTTTCTTTCCGTTTATAGATGATCCGGTTGAAATGATAGGTGTCGAAGCTGCCGGTAAAGGTATTTCTACCGGAAAACATGCTGCAACCCTTGGCGAAGGTTCTGTAGGAGTACTGCACGGGTCGAAATCATATGTACTTCAGGATGAAAACGGGCAGATCGTTGAGGCTCATTCAATATCCGCCGGTCTTGATTATCCGGGGGTCGGTCCTGAACATTCTTTGTTTAAAGATGTAAAAAGAGCAAGCTACGTTTCTATAGATGATGATCAGGCACTTAATGCTTTTAAAACCCTTTGCAGGCTTGAGGGAATAATACCTGCTCTTGAAAGTTCCCATGCGCTTGCTTTTGTAATGGAGCAGGCACCGCGTATGAAAAAAGAAGAAATTATAATCGTTAATCTTTCAGGCAGAGGTGATAAGGATCTTGGGATTGTTTCAACGATAATTTAGGCTGTAGAGACGCAAGATTTTGCGTCTCTACGGGATTTGTAGGTGCGGGTTAAAAAACCACCTGTATTGAAGGAGAATTAAGAACAAATGAAGACAAATAGAATTGATAAAGCATTTGATGCCTTGAAACAAAAAAAAGAAAAAGCCCTTGTCGGATTTCTTTCGGCAGGAGATCCGGATCTTGATACTTCACTTAAAATAATTGAATCGATGTGTAAAGCAGGGCTTGATATTTTAGAACTCGGCATTGCTTTTTCCGATCCTACGGCTGATGGGCCGGTGATCCAGAGATCTTCTGCTCGTGCTCTTAAGCAAGGCATAACTATCAAAAAAGTTATGGAAATGACAAAAAAAATCAGAACATTTTCAGATATTCCCATAATTCTTTTCAGCTATTATAATCCTATACTTTCATATGGCGCAGAAGCATTTTATAACGATTCTATTTCTGCCGGTGCAGACGGAGTTCTTGTTGTTGATCTTCCTCCTGAAGAATCAGATGAAATGACTTCAAAATGGCCAGGAAATGAACTTGCCCTTATTCGTCTTGTAGCACCTACTACTCCACTTGAAAGAATGAAGAAAATTGCCGAATCAGCTTCCGGATTTTTATATCTTGTTTCAAAAACAGGTGTTACAGGAAGCGACGGGCTTGATACGGGAGAAGTTACTTCTAATTCCAAAAGCCTTGGTTCTGTAACTAATCTTCCCATATGTGTCGGATTCGGAATAAGCGAGCCGGAAGATGTAAGAAAAATTGCACCGGATGTAGACGGAATAGTCGTAGGAAGTGCTTTTGAGCGTATAATTGAAGAAAATTTGGATAACCCGAATCTTGACGCAATACTAGGTGAAAAAGTCAGTAGGCTGAAAGCGGCAACAAGGTTATAGCTACTTCTTCCATCCGCCTATAAGATGCAGATGAAGATGGAATATAACCTGACCGCCGCCTTTTTCCACGTTGAAAAGGAGTTTGTAACCTGATTTCGAAACTGATTCTTTTTCGGCCATCATTTTTGCGGTCATAATCATTTCGGATACGATTTTTGCGTCATTTTCAGTTAAATCGTTTATACTTCTTATATGCCTTTTAGGTACAATAAGAATATGTACAGGCGCATGCGGGTTAATGTCTCTGAAGACAACAAGGTTGTCGTTTTCAAAAAGAAAGGTGCTCGGAATTTCTCCTTTTACAATTTTACAGAAAATACAATCAGGTTCCATACGGTTATCCTCCATAGACTAATCGAGACTTTGCATAAAATCCGATCAGATTTGGCATCCTAAAATTATTTCAAACTTTTTACTACCTCTTTCAGTATTAAATTTTTGTGCAGGGGTCAAGGTTAAACGCTATAAAACAAAGTTTACGATATATTTTACACAAGCGACCTGTGATGCTATCAGCTATCTTTTTCCTTGAAGGGAATCACATTTACAGTGAGTCCATCCACATCCTGGATAACCACTCTATCCCCTGCCGACAGGAGAAAATCGCTTTCAGCTCGCCACAACTCTCCATTTACAAAAAGCTGTCCTTCAGATTCCCGCCAGTATTTAATTACACCTGTTTTTCCCAACATTGCCTCTGCTCCGCAAACGGATTTTTTCTTTCGGTCTTTAATAAACCAGATCATAGGAAAAATCACATGCTCTATAAACTCGAACAGCAGGAATCCGATTACCAAAATAAATATTATCTTTTTCATATCAGATTCCACTTAGTCAACAATCAAGTGCCCCACAGCCAGCACCAGAATAATCAAAATAAAAATAAATTTTCGGTATTTTTTTTCATTTTAGGCCGTTACTAATTGGATTAAATCTGTGATTATATTACAGAGTCAGGCCCAGATTTAGTGATCCCTATGATGGCTTGAATGGTGATCGTCTCTTTCGTAATGCCGCCTTTCATGATGCTCTTTACGATAGCCTATCAGGAAAACAAAACATAGTGAGATTATCAAAAAAATGAGAGCCACAATATAAATTGCCCTTTTCCTGAGACCAGAGGTGCTAAAAACAGAGGTACTCTTTGGAATATAAGATTTTTTGAATTTAAACCGGAAATAATGATTATAATTCCAATAGCTTTCTGTAGCCTTAGCAAGCGAATCCAAAACCGGCATTATCTTTTCGGGCAAGATTTTCCGCTTCATGTCGTTGGAGATTTTAAGCTTGGTACTGGTTTCGCGTCTATCATAAATATCATGTTTTTCCGTTGTAATTTTATCGCTTGATAACTTTATCTTTTCTTCATTTACGTTTTTTCCGGCTTTACAATCATGAAGTGAAAGTGTGGGGCAGTAATATCTCGTCTGGTCCCATTTCGGAAGTTGCTTTAAATTAGCAATAAATTGTCGTTTATCCAAGCTGGATTGATCGGTTTGCCATGATCCTATGAATAAAATATCTTCTAAAACAATACAATCACCACTTTGTGCGGTATTTGGGCCTGCATATGTTTTCCAAAAAATTTTACCATCTGTTTTCTTAGTTATTTGATATCGCTCAAGCCTGAAAGTAAGATTTTCTTTCATACTATCGGCAGAAATATTATTCAAACTCTGATCGGAATTTTCAGAATATAGTTCACCTTTTTTATTGATACCCCGATCGAACGTCCATAATATCATTTCTTCTTTAGCAACTTTCTTGCCGGTATCACATTTGCATACTTCAACGTTATCACAATAATATTTCGTCTTAAGCCAATCAGGAAATCGTTTGAGTTGATCCATAAACTCTAATTTCAAAAAGCCGTCGCGCTGGTTTTCAGGTGGACCAATAAACAGGATAATACCCTTCTTAAAGCATATTCCTTCCTGTAGCGCACCTAAGCCGAAATGGGCTTCCCATCTCAACTCACCACTTCTGGATTCAATGATTTTGTAATTACCCAATTTATAAATACTTACATTCATTTTTTCCCAACGACAAAGTGCATAAACAAATTTATAATCATCATTATATCTTGCCAAGCAACAGGATTTATTTTGGAATATTTACATTATCATCATCATAGATTCCTTTTTCAGCAGTTGTATGGCAGGCTATACAGTCGGATATTGAGCCGATAGATTTTCGCTTAAACACATCCATACTGATTTCATGGTGTTTTCTCTGAATATATAAAATATCTGTGATCCTTTGTGGTGTTTGGTTGCCTATGCATTTCATAATCTTTGCAGATATTTTTGAAGATGAATGATCTGCTGCATTGGCTTTAAGATATTTTGCAATTGCATCTTTTGCGTCAGGATCAAGATCGATAGCCTCCCCAAAATGGTCTTCAGAGCTGTTTAGAATTTTATCCCATGAACCGGATGGTAATAGTTCCGGCTGATACGCGAAATGGCAGGCTCCGCAACTTTCTTTGTATGTTGGGTTATTAACTGCCACCAGATTGTCTTTACCGGCATGCTCAGAATGATTTCGCTCCCTTTTTCGGTGTTGCCTCTTTCCTCTATGATCGTCGTCATCAGCAAAGGCGGTAGAAAAGACCCCGTTTGCCATAAGTAAAAATGCCAATAAAAAAATAATCCATTTATGCATTCTGTTCATAAATTAGCTCCTTTCTAAGATGTGTGTTATTCAAATAAATTAATTAACATACCGGCATCCTAATATATACATTTAACAGTTAACATCTATGGTTAACACAGGTATTATTAAGATTTTAATAAAAGCAGAATCAGCATACAAACTAGTTGTGTATAAAATTAAGTAGATATTTTTTAGATCAACAGAGAATGGAAAGGTTTTGCAAATAAATGGGTGGTGATACGATAGTTTTAAAGGTATAAAATGAGTCAAAGTCCTCAATGGCATGATAAATTGAAGTATAATCTAAATGAGAAAACAGGATGAACTCAGCATAAAAGATTTTTATATTAAACATCTGGGTTTTTGTGTTGGGTGCTTTGAGCATTTGCCCATTTTCCAGATTACAACTCTTGCACAGGTTGCCCATGCATCGCATGTGAAACAGAATATTTGTCTTTTTCTTCGATACAGGGGAAAAACCATTAAAGCAGGTATTCCCGCAGAAACAGGCATCTGCATATACGCTGCTTGTGCAAAAAATCAGTAGCAGGAATAAGGTTGTTAATATCCTATTTAATTTGAGATTTTCCATAATGACTATACCATCATGCCCATAACTTTTATTATGTTTAAAAAACATTACCTCAACCGGCAGTTATGTTGCAATAAAAATATTTTGTGTTTGCTGGAGTCTTATGGCAATTGCTGTAACTGTAATATGTTAAAACAAAATTCCCATTGACCATAAACCGGCTTTAATCTATATAGTAATAATAATCGCTATATTATTTGTTAAAATATATAAAAAGGAAAAAACTATGGGAAGAGTTCTGATTGTTGATGATGAAGAAGAAATACGTAGTATTCTTGCTGAGTTTTTAACCACTATGAACTTTGAGGTAGTTACTGCTATTGATGGGCATGATGCTTTATACAACCTTCAGAAAAGCAATTTTGATTTGGTAATATCAGATCTTGTTATGCCGAATATGGATGGATTAGAACTTCTGAAAAAAGTTTTAGACATTGATGATAAAATAGTTTTTGTCATGATTACCGGGCATCCTACCGTTAAAACAGCTGTAGAAGCTATAAAAGCTGGGGCTTACGATTATATTACTAAACCTTTCCGGTTTGATGATGTTCAGCTTAGAATCAATAGAGCATTTGAAAAAAAAGTATTGAGCGACCGTTTAAAAAATTCCAAAGGTATCACTTGGGCTTTGCTTCTTTCAATACCCATATGGTTAATCTTGGGGATACTTTTAGCATCCTTCCTGCGATAACAAATGCTGAAATTATTCGAATCTGACACGAGTTATGAGGTGACCTGGAAGATGAATAAAATATGAGTTACTCAAAGCTTTTTATAATTTATACTGTTCTTTTAAAAAATTTCTCAAGTTCCTTTATTGAGAATTTTATCCATGTGGGGCGACCATGTGGGCAGTAAGACGGCATTTTGCAATCATCTAACTGATCTAATAACGCGCTTATTTCCTTATCGGAAAGATTTTGGCTGGCTCTTATTGCACCATGGCATGCTATAAGTTTTATAAGCTCATCCGATGTTTTTTCAACTCCGGGGGCAAAACCTGTTTCAATTAATTTTTCTACTGTTTCAATGATAATGGTTTTAACATCTTTATCTGCAATAAAAGCCGGTACGGACTTTACGGCAAAAGCATTACCTCCGAATGGTTCCACCTCGAATCCGGCCTTTTGGAAATCCGGCAACAATTTTTCAAAAACCGTTGTTTCTCTATACCCAAATTCTATAACTTCCGGAACAAGAAGAATCTGTACGGAATATCTGAATGAATCAGCACTTTTTTGAATCTGTTCATAAAGGATGCGTTCATGGGCGGCATGCTGATCTATAAGAAATAATCCTTCAGCCGATTCACAGATTATATATGTTTCGTGAAGCTGCCCTAATACTCTTAAATCTTTAAATTGCTTCTTTTCCCAAAGCTTTTCCTGGAAATCGGAGCTAAGCTTTTGTTTGCTGTTTTCTACATGAGGCGTAATATCTTTTACTTTCAAATCAGGGGCAGCTTTGCTTTGAACAGAAACCTCTTTTGCGGCAGGCTGATAAAAATTCTTGGGTTCAAAAACGCTTGCCGGTTCAGCTTTTTGATCTTTTAGTATAAAATCTGTGTTGTGTTTTTTAAAAGGGTCCAACAGATCCAGCGTTTCTTTTACCGCGTTTTTAACAGCTTCATGAATTTTATTTTGGTCTGAAAAGCGGACTTCATTTTTTGCAGGATGAACGTTAACATCAACTTCATTATAGGCAACGTTTAAGAAGATAACCGCAACAGGAAACTCTCCTTTGATCAGTCTTGATGCATATCCTTCAATGAGGGCATGCTGAACCACCCGATCACGCACAAGCCGGCCGTTAACATATATGTATATCCCGCGGGTCGTACGTTTTTTTACCATCGGAGAAGATATCCAGCCTTTAACAGATATATCCCCATTTGAAAAACCAAGTCTGTATAAATTGCTTTTTGTTTCTTTCCCTAGTATCTCTTCTATTCTTACTGTAGAATCAGTTGATGAAAGCAGATTATAAAGAGTTTTTCCATTATGAAGAAGTTTAAAGTGAATATCCGGATGGGCAAGCGCCATAGTAGAAATTACATCTGTGATATGCCCCATTTCAGTTTCTATTGATTTTAAAAATTTTCGTCGTACCGGGGTATTAAAAAAAATATCCTTAACCGAAATCATTGTACCTTCGGGAGAGCCTTTATCCTTTACAGATATTAGTTTGCCGCCTTCTATTTTTATCTCAATGCCGGTATCGGATTTTTCATTTTGAGTTACAAGTGAAAAACGTGAAATAGAAGCAATGCTTGGAAGTGCTTCGCCCCTGAATCCAAAAGTATTTATTGAAAAAAGATCCTCATCATTTTCTATTTTGCTGGTGGCGTACCTTTCAATTGATAGCAGGGCATCATCTTTTACCATACCCGTGCCGTTATCCGAAACCCTTATGAGAGATTTCCCTCCTTTTTCAATTTCAACAAGAATACGTGAACTTTTGGCATCAAGAGCATTTTCAACAAGCTCTTTTACGACTGAAGCCGGACGTTCAACTATTTCACCTGCGGCGATTTTGTTTGAAATATTTTCAGGAAGTATTCTTATTGGCATATAGATTATAAAGGGTACCAGGATTCGAGGGTTCCAGGGTTTATTTTCTTCTCATTTGGGGGTAATCCCTATTTATTCTGTAAAAAATTAGAAAGATATTCCGTATCGATGGGAGTAAGATCAAACTTCAGGCATGCTTCTTCAACAAGTTTTGCCCGACTTTTTCCCGTCTCGTATTTTAAAGTTTCCGAAATCCACTTTACTGCTTTTCTTAAATTTTCGCCTTCCGGCTGTATGCTCATAATTTATTCCCTTTCACACTTTTACTATTCAATCTTTGGTTTTCGTTTATGAAAGTCAGTTGCCTGTTCGAAATTATAGGCAGTTTTTAAAAGTACTTCTTCGTTAAAATGCTTCCCCAATATCTGCAACCCTATAGGCAGACCGCCTGACGAAAATCCACAAGGAACGGATATGCCGGGTATCCCGGAAAGGTTTGCAGAAAGCGTAAAAATATCTGAAAGATACATTGTAAGCGGGTCTTCCGTTTTTTCTCCTATCTTAAATGCGGGAGTTGGCGCTACAGGAGAAAGAATTACGTCGCAAATCTCAAATGCCTTATTAAAATCTTCGGTGATCAGAGTACGTACCTGGGATGCTTTTTTATAGTAAGCATCATAGTATCCTGCCGACAGACAATATGTTCCGATAATTATACGACGCTTTACCTCCGGCCCGAAACCTGTTGATCGTGTATTTTTATACATCTCAATGAGATTTTTTGCATCTTGATCTCTGAACCCATATTTTACACCATCAAAACGGGCAAGATTGGAGCTTGCCTCTGAAGGGGCAATAACATAATAAGCCGGTACTGCATAGTCGGTATTGGGGAGCGAAACATCAACACATTGAGCGCCAAGGTTTTCAAGTACCTTTCTTGCGTTTGTTATTGCTTCTGATACTTCCGGATCAAGACCTTTTACTGTGTTATATTCTTTCGGTATTCCTATTTTTATACCGTTTAAGCCTTCGTTTAAAAATGAAGGGTAATCCGGAACATCTTTTGGAACGGATGTTGAATCCGAAGGGTCATAACCTGAAATTACTCCGGCAAGAATGGCGCAATCAGTAACATCTTTTGTAACAGGGCCAATTTGATCAAGTGAAGACGCAAAAGCAATCAGCCCGAAGCGTGAAACCCTTCCATATGTCGGCTTCATCCCCACAACACCGCAGTGTGAGGCAGGCTGACGAATAGATCCGCCCGTATCCGAGCCAAGAGAACCTATGCACATATCAGCAGCAACAGCAGCGGCTGATCCCCCGCTGGAACCTCCGGGAATTCTGCTCAAGTCCCATGGATTCCGGGTAAGCTTGATGCCTGAGTTTTCATTCGATGAACCCATGGCGAACTCATCCATATTTGATTTTCCTACTATTACTGCTCCGGCTTTCTTAAGCATGGATATAACTGTAGCATCATAAGGCGGGATAAAATTATCCAGAATTTTAGAAGCACATGTTGTGCGTATTTTTTTTGTGCAGATAAGATCTTTTACAGCTATAGGGATGCCGGTAAGTTTTGCTATATTGCCTTTTGATATAGCTTCATCTGCAAGCTTTGCTTCTTTAATTGCAGAATCCGAGGCTATGGTAATATATGCTCCGACTTTTTCATCAACTTCAGCAATCCGGCCAAGAACCGCTTTTGTGAGCTCCATAGAAGATATCTCTTTGCTCTTTAACAGATCATGCGCTTTTTTTATGGTTAATTCGTGCAGTTTCATTTTGGCTATCCCACTACTTTCGGAACTAAAAAATTTCCGTTTTCTTTTTCAGGAGCATTTTCCAATAGCGCATCCCTTTCAATGTTTTGCTTTATTTCGTCATCTCTGAAAGCATTTGTCAGATTAATCGCATGAGAAGTAGGCGGCACACCCTCAGTATTTATATTATTAAGTGTTTCAATATATTTTAATATGTCATCAATCTGAGCAACGAATTTTTGAATGGATTCTTCATCCATATCAAGACGGGCAAGATTAGCCACATGTATAATATCATCTCTGGTTATTTTCATAATATTTAACTCATTTTGTTACAATTATTCCATTAAATTTATCTTTTTTCAGTTTGATAAGGATAGTTTCAGCCCTTGCTCTATCGCCAAACTCGCCGATCCTTACTCTGTGCCACATCCCTCTTCCTTTAATTTCTGCCGAAGATCTGTATGCCGAATAACCTTTTTGGGTGAGCTCTCCAACCATTTTCTCTGCATTTTCTTGATCTTTAACTGAAGCAACCTGAATTGTAAAAACCTGCCCGGCAGCCTTCAAAGGCACAGAAGGCTCATTAGTAATGACTTTTTTTTCGGTCTTTGCAGATTCCGGCTCTTTTGGAGAAGAATCTATACGTTCCTGGCCTGAGGAAGGAATTGCATCCCGTTTCGGAACAGCTTTTATTTTAATGCTTTCCGGCAATTCCTTTGTGCTGCTCAGATCCTCATAAAAATCCAGATCCTGTTTGCCGGAAGAAGTAAGTCTGTCCATTAAAACATTGATCTTTGTCATTACTTCTTCTTTTTCCTTGGCAATGGTGTCTTTAACCTCTACTATGATATCTTTTTTCATATTCTTTATATCAAATTGTATAGGCGCAGTTCCTCTTCCAACCATAATACCCAGTATAAACATCCATCCGAAAATAATAAGAAAAATAACAAACCACTTTATTGTTTTTTTACGAGTCAGGATAAGATAAGGGCTTTTTTCATCGGTAAACTTTTTTGTTTTTTCTTCCATAAATTGATCCCTCCATAAAAAGTAACTTTTCAAATGTCTTTATGCTTACATGCCAAGTATTTTTACATTATTTCAGGAGCGCTTACCCCAAGCAGACCAAGACCGTTTCTTATTACTTTTTTTATTGCAAACACAAGGAATAACCTGTTTCTTGCTATAACCGGATCATCAGAAAGAACTCTGTGTTTATTATAATAGCTATGAAAGGAGGCAGCAAGATTCATAAGATAATATGTTATGCGGTGCGGCTCAAGGAGCTCTGCGCTTGATCTCACAACCTCCGGATAGGCGGATAATGTTTTTAAAATCTGGATTTCTTCCGATTCCTTTAAACTAAATACATGCTTGTCATCCCATTTAAGCTCATTTATTCCAAGCTCATCCGCCTTTCTTAATATACTTGAAATTCTTGCATGCACATATTGAACATAATATACAGGATTTTCGTTTGACTTTTTCTTTGCAAGTTCCAAATCAAAATCAAGATGACTCTCAAAATGGCGAGTTAAAAATATAAATCTGGCTGCATCAGATCCTACCTCTTTGATTACGTCTTCCAGAGTAACAAACTCGCCGGATCTTGTTGACATAGCAACTGGTTCGCCATTTCGTAAAAGATTTACAAGCTGGATCAAAATTACATTGAACTGTTCCTTTTGTCGTCCCGAAGCTTCGATTGAAGCGCAAATACGCTGAATATACCCATGGTGGTCGGCACCCCATACATCTATTATGCGTTCAAATCCGCGTTCAAATTTATCCATATGATAAGCAATGTCTGATGCAAAATATGTGGTAAGGCCATTGTTTCTTATAGTAACACGATCTTTTTCATCCCCGTATTCCGATGTTTTAAACCAGAAGGCCCCATCTTTTTCATAGATAATTTTTTTGTTTTTAAAATCTTCTATTATGGAATTAACTTTTCCTGAATCAAAAAGACTTTGTTCGCTATACCAGTTGTCAAATTTTACACCAAAAAGATCAAGGTCATTTTTTATACCGGCGAGTATATCGTCAGCCGCAAAATGCGCACAAAACATTATTGCTTTATCTTCGGGTTCATCAAGCAGGCTGGTTGGTTGTTCCTGTTTCATTTTCAGGGCTATATCCCGAATATAATCTCCCTGGTAGCAATCATCGGGGAAATCAACTTTTTCATTATGCAATTCTTTGTATCTCAAATAGACAGAACGCCCAAGAGTGTTAATCTGTCTCCCGGAATCGTTGATATAATATTCCCGCTCGACATTGTAGCCGCAAAACAAAAGAATATTTGCGATACTGTCTCCCACAGCGGCCCCTCTTCCGTGCCCTACATGAAGAGGTCCGGTCGGATTTGCACTTACAAACTCAACCTGAACTTTTTTGTTTTTTCCTATATCACAGGAACCGTATTTTTCATCTTTTTCGTAAATTATCTGCAAAACAGAATGCCACGCGCAGGGATTTATAAAGAAGTTTATAAAACCCGGTCCTGCGATTTCAATTTTTTCAATAACACTTTTTGTGTTTTCCATTTCACCTGAAATAACTTCAGCGATTTTCCTTGGAGACATTTTTTGTGTAGAAGCCATAACCATTGCAAAATTTGATGAAAAATCGCCATGTGCAGAAATTTTCGGTTCTTCGATAGTAACGGATGGGAAGTTATTCGAACTTAGTTTGTTTTTATCGAAAGCTTTTTTTGCAGCAGAAAGTATAAGATCAGAAAGTATATGTTTCATTTATAATTTATTTTGCCTTTTTAAATAGAGAGTGCCCTTACAGATGAAAACTAAAGCAAAGGTGTTTTATTTTTTAAGCTATAGTTTAATTCATAGATTTATTCAATTAATATTTCAACTTTATTCTATTTATCCGTTCATATGTTAAGTAATTTTTTATAGCATTAATGGGGACTTGCATGGATTTTTATATGCCATGTTTTGGCTTGACATATACGATGATTTGGGATACGCCTATCAGTCAAAGATTTAATCTGGAGTAATAATTGGTAATCTGTTATCCGTTGTATTGATGCGGAGAGCTTCAAAACATTTAAGTATAAGGAGCAAAGAAATGGTAGGGATAACGTCTTACGGGAGCTACGTCCCCCTTTGGAGAATGGGCGGTAAGGCAATGGGCATGAGAACTGAAAGAGCCATTGCCTGTTTCGACGAGGACAGTTTAACGATGGCAGTAGCGGCCGGGGAAAATTGTCTGAAAGGCTCCGACAGAGCCTCAATTGAAAAAGTCTTTTTTGCCTCAACAACCTTTCCTTACAAGGAAAAACAAGCTGCGACCGTTATAGCTGCTGCCTGTGATCTTCCGCAAGGAATTGGTACTGTCGATATTGCAAATTCCCTGAAAGGGGGAACATCAGCACTTTTGTCAGCGTTTGACGCTGTTGCTGCAAAAAGTGTGAAAAAAGCTTTGGTTGTTGCAGCCGATACTCGGATAGGGCTTCCTATGGAGCAACATGAGCGCATATTTGGTGATGGAGCGGCAGCGTTTGTAATAGGTGACACTGATGTGGCTGCCGAAATAGAGGCGAGCTATTCGGTTTCATGCGATATACTTGATATATGGCGTACCCAGGATGATAAATTTGTTCGATTCTGGGAAGCTCGTTTCGGTCTAACAGAGGGCTATAATAAAATTGCCCCTCAGGCAGTTGCTGGTCTTCTGAAAAAAACTAATCTTCAACCTTCCGATTTTACAAAAATAGTATTTTATACACCGGATCCTAAAAGCTCGGCAAAGCTGGCAAAAAAACTCGGTTTTGACCCTGCTACCCAGCTTCAGAATCCAATGCTTGACGTTCTTGGTAATACAGGAACATCTTTTGCTCTTATTCAGCTTGCAGCAGCGCTTGATGAAGCTAAGCCCGGAGACAGGATACTTGTTCTTGGTTATGGAGACGGGGCTGATGCCATAGCACTTAAGGTAACCGATCAGATTGATAAAATAAGAAATAAAAATGGTGTAAAAGCACATCTTGAATCCAAAAAGATGATTCCTGCATACACCACTTATCTTATATGGCGCGGGCTTCTCAACCCTGAACATGAGAAGATTTATTACTCAAATTACCAGGAAAACACTGCTGTTCCTGCATTGTACCGTGAACGCAGCAGGATTATGAGGCTTTGCGGAAGCAAATGTAAGCCATGTGGGGTTGTTCAGTTTCCTCCCGAGCGGGTCTGCGTAAAGTGTGGTTCCGTGGATCAATATGATGAAGTAAAATTATCCGATAAAAAGGCCACAGTATATACTTATTCGATGGATTTTATGAGTATGGTTGATCAACCGTGCGTTTTGCCAGTTGTCGATTTTGAAGGCGGCGGCAGAGCGGAAGTATATATGACGGATAAAGATGTTAAAGAAGTCAAGGTGGGGATGGAAGTTGAGATGACCTTCCGGAAGATATTCTTTGATGAGGGGATTTATCACTATTATTGGAAAGCCATGCCTGTGCGGTTTTTGTAACAAAATATATTAGGGAGGAATAAATATGGAAGGAATCAAAGATAAAGTCGCTATTATAGGTATGGGCTGCACCAAGTTTGGGGAGCTTTGGGACAAGAGCCCGGACGACCTGGTGCTTGAATCCTGTATGGAAGCGATTGAAGATGCCGGAATCGATAAAAAGGAAATACAGGCAGGTTGGCTCGGAACAGTGACTACGGGAAATTCAGGGACTATACTTACCCGTCCTTTGAAATTGGACTATGTGCCTGTTACCCGCGTGGAGAATGTTTGTTGCAGTGGAACCGAAGCCATAAGAAATGCTGCTTACGGAGTTGCATCAGGAGCATATGATATTGTTTTAGCATGCGGTTTGGAGAAATTAAAGGACCATAATTCAGGCTTTAACTGGGCTCGTATGCCTCCTGATTACAGCAGGGTAGATGTAAGGACAGCGCCAGCACAGTTCTTTGCCAAATTAGCCACAAGATATTTTCATCATCATGGGCTCAGCCTGGAGGAAGGTAAAACACTGCTCGCCAGAATAGCGGTTAAGAATCATCACAACGGAACGATGAGTCCAAATGCTCATCTTAGAAACGAAATAACCATTGAGACAGTATTAAAGTCCCCTATGATAGCATATCCGTTGAGTCTATATGATGCCTGCGGCATAAGCGATGGTGGATCTGCTGCTATCCTTACAACACCTGAGATAGCAAAGAGTCTCAAAAAAGATTATATATTAATAAAAGGGTTTGGGGTAAGCAGCGGCAGCGGTCAACCGTTTCTTTCAACTGATTATGACTTCTTGCACATGGAAGAAAATCTCAGAGCAGCTGCGGCCGCATATAAAGAAGCAGGCATAAAAGATCCCCATGAAGAGATAGATATTGCTGAAGTACATGATTGTTTTACTATTCATGAGCTATTTATTTATGAAGACCTTGGGTTAAGCCATAAGGGAGAAGGAAAAAAAGATGTTGAGGAAGGCCGTTTTGCATTAGATGGGGCTTTGCCTGTAAATACCGATGGCGGTCTCAAATGCTTCGGGCATCCTCTTGGGGCAAGCGGTATAAGAATGGTTTATGAGTTATACAATCAGCTTCTGGAGAAGGCCGGCCCGCGTCAGGTAAAAAATGCCAGAATAGCATTAAGCCATAATTTGGGGGGCGTACCCGGATCAAATTGCGCTGTGGCTATTTTTGGTCGTAACAATTGATGAGCTTTTGATAAAGCCGCCACAACATGTTTTTAAAAATTAAGGAATCTGACCTTTTATTACTTAAAAGTCAGATTCCTTTAATATTAAAGCTAAATAATTACTTGTTGCAAATTTTTTTTATAGATGATAATTATATAAAAAAATAAATAGTCGAAAAGGGGAAGATATACTGTCATCCCGGGGGAGATAGGCAGATTTAAAATTCGACAAAAGCAGTTTCAGGATGCGTATCTTTACTGGCTGTTGCTGAATAATAATTTCAGTGCATCCTCCTTAATAAATTCCTAAGAAATAACTTGACATAGCTTCCAAGATGAGGATATGGAATCACGTCTATTATTTTATCAGAAAATTTTTACATTATCACCTTGCTTAATATTAAACAAAAAATTTCTTAAAAGAAGCAGTCCATAATACTTATGGATCTTAAATATATATAGAACATCTTCTTGAAAATGTTTATACCCGAAATTTACGATAACAAAAAAATCGTTAGAAGTGTTTTGTTTCAAATGGCAGCGATTATGCCATCTTAATATATTTCTATAAGCTGTAGCCTTCTAAATATGTGTGCTTACAAAAAAAACTGCTCTTTTAAAAGCATTGCTTAATAGGCTCTTTTGTTAAGGCTGGCCAGGGTCAAAAGAACATTGTGTATTTTGCTAGTTATTTTGTAATTATATTAAGGTAATATAAAATAACACCTACTTGTTGTATCCTTAATTAGATACGGTTCCTTTTTTACTTCTCTATATCAAAATACCAAATGTTCTATGTTTAGATGTTTGTGCTGCTTTTGCTATGCTGTTCAGTTGACACTAGTAACCAATTTCAGTTTTTTTGGTAACAAACTTAAAATAATCGATTTAAAATTTCCAGACTTTTGAGAAATCAGCATATTTTAGTACTACGATTATTAAGAGTAGTATTGTAATTTTTGTGAAGTATTGTCTGAATATCTGGTGATTATTACATGGGTTACTATCGGAATTTCGGTGATTTTTATGGTGGTTAGTATGAAGATTTCAATAATACTAAAGTTTTGGGGGGTTGAAAAATGGTAGAAGAGAAACAAGACAATATATGGAAAAAACTTATTCAATTTCAACTCAGGTACAAGTTTCCGATTTTAGCTGCTGTTGTGCTTATAACAGCTTTTTTTATTTATCAGATTGCCTTTAGAGTCACAATAACAACAGACTTTTTTGAGCTTTACCCGCCAAAACATCCTTATATTCAACTTTATAAAGAATACCGCAGCATGTTCGGAACTGCAAATGTAATGAGCATGGTTTTAGAGGTAAAAGACGGGGATATTTATAATCCAAAAACAATTAAAAAAATTGACCACATAACCAAACAAATTCTTTCAGTAAAAGGGGTGGATCCCTTGCAGGTCATGTCTCTGACCCATCCAAGATTAAAAAACTTTGGTGTGGGCAGTAATGCTATTTCTATTGGATCTATAGTGAAGGTTTTGCCTGAAAGTCCGGAAGATTTAAGAGCCATTAAAGAAAAGATTTACAGCAATGAGGGAATCCGTGGCGTGTATGTTACCATGGATGATAAGGCTACATTGATTAACGCCGGGTTTTGGGAAGAAGGCCTTGATCTTAAGAATCTTTACAATGAAATGCAAAGAATAAAAAGCGAATCTGAAGATGCCAACCACAAGCTTTATATTACAGGCTATCCCATGCTTTATGCCTGGATAGCAAGCTTTACTCCCAAGCTATATTTGATCTTCATTTTTACAGGCTTGATTCTGATGACAATGCTTATATATTATTTCAGAACCATAATAGGTGTAGTGATACCCATTATATCCGGTTTGTTAAGCGCTATATGGGGGCTGGGTTTTGCCGGTGTGATGGGATATAATATTGATCCGCTTATATTGGTTATTCCCATGCTGCTTTCCGCAAGAGCTATAAGCCATTCCGTACAGTGCCTGGAACGTTATCATGAGGATTATTTACTTTATGGCGACAAGGAAACAGCTATAATTAAGTCTTATGCCTATCTGTATAAACCTGCAATCGTATCTATCGTTACTGACGGTTTAGGAGTTCTCACCATTGTCGTATGCACCATACCTCTTATGCAAAAGCTTGGTATTATCGGAAGTTTTTGGATTATAAGTATTTATATAAGTGTTGTCCTTCTTAATCCCATACTGGTTACTTTCTTTCCCTCTCCGAAAACAAATGTGAAATCTCAACAGCCCGTGCTTGAGAATGGTAATAATTCTGATGGTGTCCGGCAAGCCGGTGGAAGCCGATCCGGAGATGCGGCATATCTCGTAGCCTGTAAGTTTTGTACCTCTTTTTCCGTTTCCTGGAAAAAATGGGCCAGTGTAATTTTTATGCTGGTGGTCATCGTTGTCGGAGGAATCATAGCAACTATTCACATTAAAGTAGGAGATACAAGCGCCGGAAAAGCTATTTTGTATGACGATCATCCGTACAATGTTGCGGCAAAGAAAGTAAATACTCAGTTTATTGGCGCAAACCAAATGGTAGTCGTTGCCGAAGGCAAGAAAAAAGGAGCAATTGCAAGTGCCAAAGCTATGAAAACACTTGAAGATATGGGAGTTTATGCCGTTTCAAACGTACCCACAGCCGGTGGGGCTCTTACGATTGCCGATATGACTAAAATGGTTTTCAAGGTGTTTCATGACGGCTACCCGAAGTGGTTGCTTTTGCCGGAAGATCCTAACCATATCGAACAGGTTTTCCGACTTGTGGGCGGTTCATCAACTGGCGGAGAAATGGATAAATACATATCAAGAGATTATACCAACGCCACAGTAATTATCTTCTTTCGTGATTATAACAACAAAAGTATAAAGAATACAATTTCCATTCTTAACAAGTATATTACTGAACATCCGGTGGAACAGGTCAACTTCCGGTTAGCCGGCGGCATTTTAGGCATTCTTGCAGCAGTGAATGAAGAGGTTGAGTATTCATATTGGGTAAGCATGATTGCTATTTTTTTACTGACTTTTATTCTTTGCAGTTTGACTTACAGATCATTTACCGCTGCATTGATTCTTATTCTGCCTTTAGCCTGTTCCCAGGTTTTATGCGACTGGTTTATGCTTGCAATGAATATTGACCTTAATATCAGTTCATTGCCCGTAGCCGCTGTAGGAGTAGGTGTTGGAGTCGATTATGGCCTCTACATTCTAAGCAGGCTTGCGGAGGAATACCGCTGGCAGGGAGACTATGAGGCAGCTCTTTTCACAGCTATTAATACCACCGGAAAAGCTGTTATTTTTACAGCAACCTCTCTTATCGGAGGAATAGTCCTCTGGATTTTTTCGGATATGAAATTTCAATCCGAGATGGGAATGCTGCTATGCTTTCTCATGTTTTTCAACATGCTTGGTGCTCTAATCTTTATACCAGCTATGGTTGCAGTTATAGGCCCGGAGAGAACCATAAAAAAATATAAAGTCGATTAAATCTACAAGGCGAAAAAAGGGAGAAGAAAATATCATGAATAAGGTAAGAAATTTCATTACTCCAATATTACTATTAACTGCGCTATTATACCTTTTCCCGGATAGTGTTTTTGCTGAAAGAAAGGCCGGAGTTGGCGTCCCACACATACTTTCTGAATGTTTTATTGATGCAAAAGAAGGTTTTGCTGCCGGACTCAGAGGAACTATCTTTCACACAGAAAATGGTGGCATGAATTGGGAAAAGCAGGAAATTTCCACAGATACTCCCCTTTTATCCATATCATTCTGTAATTCCAAAACCGGGTGGGTAGGCGGCAAATCCGGAGCTATTTTTAAAACGGAAGACGGAGGAAAGATCTGGGCAAAACAATCTTTACCTAAAAAAAGGCATGTTTTTGCTGTAAAAGCCCTAACTCCTCAAAAATGCTGGGCAGTTGGCGATTGGGGGGCTATTTTTTACACACAAGACGGAGGAAAAACCTGGGAAGATAAAACACTGCCTGAAGATTTGATACTTTACAGTATTGATTTCAAGGGGGAAGATACCGGATGGATTGCAGGTGAGTATGGTACGATATTGCATACGGTTGATGGCGGTATCAACTGGACTAACCAAACGTCAGGTACAATAAATTCACTTTTTGATATTTCATTTTCCTCACAACAACAGGGTGTGGCTGTTGGCTTGAGTAATACTATTTTAAGAACTGAGGACGGGGGCAGTACGTGGCAAAATATTAAAATAGACGCATTGAGTATGCAAGAAAATACTCGATCACTGTATAGTGTTAAATTAAGGGATAATAATGGGATTGCAGTAGGTGACCGAGGCTGGATTATTACAAGCAATGATAGTGGCAAAACATGGAAAGTCTTGCCTGTACCACTAGATGTAAGTCTTTTCTGGTTTGCTGATGTTGAATTGCTTGATGGCGCAAATGCTATTATGCTGGGAATGCGATCCGTATGTATCATGATAGAAGATAATCAAATGAAGTTAATGGGGTTTATGCCCAATATTATTCCTATTAAAAAGTAGAATATCGACCGCTATCATTTCATAAACTATAGCACCCGGCTGTAAATATTTTCGCTGAAACGCCAGCGCCCAAATCACAAGGTGATAGACCTTTGAAAATGTCTTTCGAAGACGCATTAAAAGCATTAATCTTTTTTTACATAGAAAGAGCATACTTTGGGCCGTCATCTTGTTTAAGTTTTTAAATAAGATGACTTTGTTCGATAAAATATCACTCCTAAAGATGGCATAGAGAAAAGCAGTTTTTTTGAGGCAATCAATAATATGGGGCTGAAACAACTGCAATATATCCATAAAATATTTTGTATCGAAGCATCTAATACTTTCCCAAATCGGCGTCCTGACTTGGGAGAACATATAGTTTTTGATGGTTCGCTAATCGATGTCGTGCCTTCAATGGCCTGGGCGGATTGTCGGAAAAACTCAAAAAAAGACAAAATCCTTCCCGGCTTTAACATAAAAAAAAGAATTCCTTCAAAAATTTATTTTACTAACGGCAATGGAGCTGAAAGACCTTCCTTCAGTCAGATACTTTCTCCTGACCAAACAGGTGTAAGTGATTGTGGTTATCAGAAACATGCCGGATTCGATTCTCTCCAGGCCGAAGGCAAGAGTTTTGTGATTCGGATTAAGGCTGATACGATCAAAACCCTGATTCATAAATAGGATGATATAAATGCCGACAGCATTGTTTTTGCCTGATGTAAACATCACCTGCGGGTTTACTATCTCATTGCAAGAAGCCAGTATGGACTAATGGTGAATATTCTCAGAACCTATCTTGCTCCTTGCTGTTTATTGCTACCTAACGCATGGAAAGCGGGTCAGCATCAAAAGAGTACGGTAATTACGAATACGAGCTTTGTGATTCCGAAAGTTCTGCAGATTCTTATTTTTTCAAAGAACAAAAACACTTTCGGTGATAAGCAAAAACCTAACCGGACATCAGTGAATTTAAAAAAAGAAAGGAGGTGCAAAGAGTTTCAACTAACTGAATAATAAATTTATTTAAGAAACTTAAATTTAAGGAGGAAAGGTATGAGAAAGAGAAGATGGGGTGAAACAGGCTTATGTTTTTTAGTCGCACTGGCAATATTGGCATTTTTCTCTCCAATTGCTGTGGCTCAAGTAACTAGTAGCTTTCATGGTTATCTGGAATCTAATTTTGTTGTGCGCGATGTAAATGGTATGCAGTACGGTTTTTTTGACGAAGCCTATGGAGTACAACAGAGAAATACATTAAAGTTTGATGTTGACGTTGATCCTGATATGGATCTGGGCCCTTTTAGAGTTGAAAAAGTCCATTTAACCTTCAGGGGTGCTTATGATTCAATTTTTGATCTTGCTGCGCACAGATATAATATTACAGAAGATTTAGGTGCTTCCAGATTCGATTATGGCGAAGAAGACATCCGCTTTGAGTCTGATTTAAGAGAAGCTTTTATTGATGTTGCCTATAAAGGCGGGATGGGCAACAGGGCTTTCATAAGAGCAGGAAGACAGATAGTTTCCTGGGGCGAAGGTCAGCTTGAAACCCTTAATGATGTTATCAACCCCCCCGACCAGTCTTACCAGATGTTTTTCCAGAATCCTGATGATGTAAAAACCCCCCTCTGGATGGGCCGGTTAAATTTCGATTTGCCGCGTTTTGCAAGAACCAGTATTAATTTTGATTTATTGTGGGTTCCTGATATCAGGCCTACCCAGCTTGCACCAATGGATAGTGTGACCGGAGAGCCAGGTGGAATGGAGTCACCTTATATGAGTCCTTTGCCATATGCTTTTTTAGGTCAAAAAGTGCAACAAGCTGGAACTTATTTTTACAGTGATACAAGTACTCCTTTTTATACGGGAGGATCTCCTGATGCTTATCTGAATTTCCTAGATAGTATGGTACCAGGAACAAAAGCAGCCCTGTTAGCACCGACAACAATTCTTAATGGAGCAACAATGAGGCAGGATGTTCCCACCAACAATAATGAATACGGTGGAAAAGTATCGGCACAGATCGGAGACAGATTCAGTCTTTCCCTGCTTTATTTCAGGGATGTGGTCAATGAAGGTGGTATGGACATTAAATGGAATGAGGCCATTTTGCCAGGTGGTGCCATGCCTGCAAGTATTGACTCGGTTACAATTACCCATAATAAACAGCATGTTTATGGCGGTTATTTCAGTTACCAAATGCTTTTGGGTCGCTTTGAGGCTGTTATAAGAGGTGAGGTTTCACATTACACCAAATATCCTATAGCATCGTTTAATAAAGCATTTACTGTTAATGGGGTTGAGCTTTCGACCATGTCGCCAGTTTGGAATGGTAATGAATATCAATCTAATGGGGATGGAACAGGAATATCTCATGCATATGTTTATAAACCGGTCACAAAGACAATGCTTGCGATTGACAAAGATCTGCGTTTAAAATGGATTTCTCCTCATGATCTTACAAGAGTCACTTTTGAGTGGTTGCATACTACCATAAATGAATGGCATGGCAGTGACGGACTGGATCAAGCACAAATAGGTGTATTAAATGCTGATCGTGAAAACATCCGGGAACAGGATAGCTTCTATCTTCAGGTAATGACAAACTGGTGGGCCAGCAAACTTGCTCCAATGGTTGTTGTAGCCTGCACCCCCGGAAAACATGGAGAGGGTACAACATGGATGCTGCGTCCTTCCATTAAATGGACTATAACTCCAAACTTTTATACCGAAGCAGTACTTCAGGCCTTTATGGGAGACGATTGGGCAAGTTACGGATTCGGCAGATTTGTAAAGAAAGCGAGTGAGGCATCCATTAAAGTAGGATATGAATGGTAACCCTTTTGTTTTATTGATTGAGGATCGTATTAGCTGTTGTTAAAGCGTTGTCAGGCAAGACATGAAATAACAATTGGATTTTATTAATAAAACCAAAGGAGGAAAAAGTGAGAATAAAATTAATACGAATCACTAAGTACTTGGGTTTATCGCTGCTTTCTTTGTTTGTTCTTCTCCTGGAAATCGGAAGTTCCTTACAGGCTATGGATTTACCAAAAACCATAGATAAAACTAACTGTTCTCAATATAAAGACATTCTGCTTCCTGCTATGTACCGGGCTATTGACAGGGGCGACTATATTGTTACACCGGGAAAAATCAATTTCGAATATAAACATACCAACAGCTTTTTAGCTGCCAGCGCAAAGAATGGAGGGAAATTTGATATAACTCCTGATGGAGATTTGATTGATAAACGCACCGGGAAATACCCGGAAAATGTTTACGGTTTTCCTTTTCCCAACATTGATTTAAAAGATCCGAAGGCCGGGGCAAAGATAATATATAACTTCAATTTCCAGAGGTACCGTTTTTTGGCCACAAGAGAGGGAATCCGTGTTATGTGGATAGACAAAAATGGGGAAGAACGTTATATTCAAGGCTTGGATTCCCGCCTTTATATGAATGGCCGCCCGCCCGGTCAGGAACTAAACAATCCGGACAAGGTTCTGACTTACGAATTTCAAAGAGTTTTGGAACCGATGGGTATGAAAGGGACCAACACATTGGGCTACATTTATATGGATCAAAGGCAGGATAGCAATTATGCCTATGTTCCAGCCATCCGAAGGATTCGGCAAACCGGCTCAACAACGAGGTCCGACCCTTATATGGGTTCTGATTCATGGCTGGATACAAATTACGGGTGGGGTGGGAAAGACAGAACCATGAAATGGAAGTATGTTGGTGAGAAAACAATACTTGTTTCTTTTACCAGTTCCGATATGATCCCAATGCAGGAATTTCCTGATGGAAGTACGCACAGGGCGTTTCCCTATACCGGAACTCACTTACAATTCGGCTTTGACGATCCAAACTGGAAAGGAGCCACCTGGGCACCTCAAAATATTATCTATGTTCCAAGAAAAGTATGGATTGTTGAACAGATGCCTAAAGATCCGTATTATAATTGGGGGCTGCACGTAAATTATATTGATCAGGAAACTTATGTCACATGGTACAAGGAGGTATATGAAAAATCAGGAGATTTCCGTACATGGATTACTTTACCAATGCACTACAGTGAAAGCCCTAGCGGTAAAAACAATGTAGGGGATCATGATGCTATGCTTTATATAGATGAAAAAGCGCGTCATGCTACAAGTGTAAACCGATCAGCACATCCGGAAGAATTCCTGTATATGCCTGCTTCAAAACTGGACCCTAGCTTTTTTAGCGTGAATAATTTTTTGTTGTTGTCTAAATAACAACCCTCCATATTGCTCATCGGGAAAGTGCTATCACTTTCCCGATGTTCTAAAGAGATTATCTAAAAAATAAACAGGCCAAAGGCTATATGCTTTTGGCCTGTTTATTTTTTAGTAGTTGTAAAATTTATGTTTGGAATTTAACTTCTGATTCTCTTTTTCAATTCTTTGATAAGCGCCATGCACAACTGATTTGTATCGGCAACAATAGCTACATCCGCCTTTTTCATCATGGTTGCATTGGGATTTTTATTTACAGCTATAATAAGCCCGGCATCCCGTATGGCAGCTGTATGCTGGATTGCACCACTGACTCCGAAAGAAAAAAGAACATCGGGGTTAATATGTTTTCCGGCCTGGCCTACCAGAAGTTCGGGATCTGCCCAGTCTGAATAAACTACAGGACGGGTGGCACCCACTTCTCCACCTAAAAGCCTTGCCAGTTCAAAAAGTTTTTTAAATCTGTTTTTACCTCCCATGCCCCGCCCGCCGCACACAACAACGTCTGCCTCTTCTATCCTCTGACCGCGATGCGGTTTTCTTTGATATTGAACAATCCTCAATCTCTCTTTTGGCAGATCTTTTGGCAGAGGCAGCTTTATCACTTCACCTTTGCGTTCATAATCATGTGGAATTTCCTGAAACATGCCTGGCCGCACCGTTGCCATTTGCGGCCGTTTTTCGGGTGTAATAATTTCGGCCAGCAGATTGCCTCCGAAAGCTGGAGCTGTTTGTACCAGAATTCCCTGATCATCTATGTCCAGGCCCACGCAATCAGCAGTCAGCCCTGTCCCAAGGCGTTTTGCTATTCGTGGCGCAAATTCTCTTCCAAAAGTTGTGGCTCCTACCAGTATAATATCCGGTTCATACTCTCTGGCCAGTCTTTCCATAAGAGAGATATAAATTTCCATGCTGTATTTTTTTAAAGAGTTGTGCTCAATCACATATACTTTATGGGCTCCGTGGGCAATATATTCACTCACATACTCATCCAGATTATGGCCGAATATAACCGCACAAACTGAAGCTCCGGTTTTGGCAGCAAGATCTCCTGCTCTTGAAAGAAGCTGCAAAGTAACTCTTGTTTGAAAATAGTTTCTGTAATCACCAAAAACCCAAATATCCTTTACTTTTGCTGTTTGTGCTTTCTTCTTCATTTTTCCTGCTCGTATGCTTTCAAATCTTTTTTAATTGCACCACCGATTTTTCGTCCGAATTTGTCTAAAAGTTCTTCAGCTATTTTTTTTGCTGGACCTTTCATCTCAATATTCTTTTTCTCAGAACATGGTGAATAGACTTTCAATATTCTTGTGGGAGAATCTTTTGTACCAATAATATTAAGCTTAAGATCATCAGCATCTAATGTAATAATATCGCATTTGTCGTAAGCATCCTGAATCCCAGATAGTGGTACATAACGCGGCTGGTAGTGGCTGGTAGTCACTGTAACCAAACCAGGCAGATCCATTTCCATTGTTTCAAGAAAATTATCGGACAAACGCTTCATGCGAAGAATATTTTCCTTAAGTTCAAGCCACTCAACATAAGCCGCGCCAGGGATTTTCAGTTCCTCGGCAAGTTGAGGCCCAACCTGCGCAGTCTCACTATCGCTTGTATGGCAACCGCACAGGATAATATCGAAATTCGAACACTCTTTTTCAATAGCACGAGCCAGGATAAAAGATGTCATGAAGGTGTCGGCTCCTGCCAAACGCTTGTCAGTAAGCAGTATGCAGCGATCAGCACCAATTGCCATGGCTTCTCTGAGTACTTCTTCCGCCATCGGAGGGCCCATTGTAATAGCAGTTATATGACCGCCATGTAAATCTTTTAAGCGCAATGCCGCTTCAAGAGCATGATGGCAGGCCGGATTCATCATGCCTTCCGCCAGATCTCTCTTCAAGGTACCTGTACGCGGATCCCAATTTAGTTCCGATACCATAGGCACCTGTTTTATGCATACAATCAATTTTAACATTTTCTTCTCTACGTTGGTTTTGAAAGCAAAGAACGCGCTATTACCATGCGCTGCACTTCGCTGGTTCCTTCATAAATCTCAGTAACTTTTGCATCCCTGAAATAGCGTTCCACATCATATTCTTTACTGTAACCATATCCGCCATGAATCTGGACAGCAAGGCCGGTTACACGTGAAGCCAGCGTACTGCAATATAATTTAGCCATTGCAGCTTCTGCACCAAAAGCCTTTCCTGAATCTTTAAAAACACAGGCTCTGTATAAGAGTAAACGGGCGGCATCAATTTCGGTTGCCATGTCCGCAAGATAATTTTGAATAGTCTGGAAATTACTTAACGGTTTTTTAAATTGTTGCCGTTCTTTTGAATATTTAAGAGCATCATCAAAAGCTGCCTGTGCTATGCCCAAAGCCTGGGCGGCGATGCCTATACGGCCTGAATCAAGTGTAGAAAGTCCGATCTTCAGACCATCTCCTTTGCGTCCGAGCAAATTGCTTTTTGGAACCCGGCAATCCTCAAAAAACAGAGAAGAAACAGGATTAGCCCGCATACCGCACAAGTCTTCAATTTCTCCTACAAAAAATCCGGGCGTATTTTTTTCTGCTATTAGCACGCTGCTTGTACTGCGCTGATTTTCCGAATCGGTTATAGCGAAAATAAGAGCTGAACCGCAGATTCCACCATTTGTAACAAATATTTTGGTGCCGTTAATAACATAATCATCGCCGTCTTCAACTGCAGTGGTTTCAACTCCACCTGCATCAGAACCTGCGTTTGCTTCGGTAAGGCAAAAAGCACCAATTATTTCTCCGCTTGCAAGTGGCGGTAAAAATTTTTCTTTTTGTTCTTTGGTTCCAAATTGTGCAATGGGATTAGTTCCCACACTGTTATGAACAGTTATGCAAAGCCCCATGGCAGCACAAACACGTGATATCTCCTCGATAACAATTGCATAACTGATACTGTCCATCTCGGCTCCACCGTATTTTCTTGGAACCTGAAGGCCGAAAAAATTTAATGCCCGCATTTTTTCGACTACTTCCACTGGGAAACGCGCATTCTGATCAATTTCATGAGCAATAGGGCCAAGTTCTGTCTCAACAAATTTGCTCACGGTTTTACGCACAGTTTTATGTTTTAAACAGGGATTAAAATTCAAAATACCCTCCGATTTTTCCCCGGCTATGCCAATTGCTATAAAACCAGGATTGATCACTTACACAAATACAAACAACAATTATGTTTTAAAAAAATATACCCTAAAACTACAAAACAGCCAATAGTGCTGCTGATAAAAAATTGTTTAGTTAACTTAAAAGCTGCAAAAAATCAAGCCCCATTATAAACTCTGCGTTAAGAGTCTATAATATTTCAACTATTTCAAATTCCTGTAAATGATATTCATGTTCCGGATATATTACAATTTGTCTTCCTATCATTTTTTCAAGTGAGCTTATAAGATGGCTTTCTTCCACATGAAGAAGCTCTGCTATTTCCGGGTGAACATGTAAAGCAACTTTGCTGCCGGCCATATCAAGAGATTCCCTTTGAATTTCTCTGTAAATATTATAACAAATAGTTTGCTTGGATAAAAGCTTCCCTTCTCCCTCACAGTAGAAACAAGGTTCGGAAAGAGCCTGTATCAATGGGGATCTAATCCTTTTTCTTGTCATTTGTATTAATCCCATTTCCGAAATAGGCAAAATATTCGTTTTGCTTTTATCTTTAGATAGAGCCTCCTTAAAAGCGTTAAATACTTTTTCCTGGTTTTGCTTTTTTTCCATGTCGATAAAATCAATTATTATTATACCACCTATATCCCTTAAACGTATCTGGTAAGCAATTTCTTTTACAGCTTCAAGGTTGGTCTTTAATATAGTTTCTTCCAGATTATGTTTTCCTACATAACGACCTGTGTTTACGTCAATTGCAACAAGGGCTTCCGTATGCTCAATTACTATATAACCACCGGATTTTAACCAGATCTTTCTTCTTATGGCACGTGAAATATCCCCTTCAAGATTATATGCATCAAAAATAGGCTCATGACCTTCATAAAGCTCTACCGAACTTTTTAGGCTAGGCATGAAAGTATCAAGGAATGAAAGAACCGATTCATAATCGGGACGTGAATCAATTATCATTTTTTCCGCTTCGTGCATCAGAAGATCTCTGGCGGCGCGCAGGCAAACTGTAAGTTCCTTGTGAAGCAATGACGGGGCTGAAGTCTTTTGGTATTTTTCCTGAACATTCTTCCATATGTTAATAAGAAAGCTCATTTCATTTAGAAGACTTTCTTCCTGAATTCCTTCAGCAGCAGTTCTTACAATATATCCGAAATGATCTTTTCTTAAAGAAATAACCATTTCTTTCAAACGGGTTCTTTCCGTTTCATTCTCTATACGCCTGGATATCCCGATATGATCCGAATTCGGCATAAGTACTAAAAATCTTCCCGGAAGTGTTGCGTAGGAAGTAGCACGCGCGCCTTTGGTGCCGATAGGCGGCTTCGCAACCTGGGCCAGCACTTCCTGGCCTTCAGTAATTAGATCTCCAATTTTAATATCATGATTTTTCTTAAAAGGATGAGCTGATTCATGGTGCAAATTTGCGTTGTCTTCTGTTTGTAATTCATCGGAATTAAAAGGGTTAAGCTCATCGAAACTATTCACATTCAGATCATCGACATATATAAAAGCAGCCTGGTTAATGCCTATATCGATAAAAGCAGCCTGCATTCCCGGCAACACTCTTTGCACTCTTCCTTTATAAATGTTTCCGGCTATATCGGAAATGTTTCCCCGTTCAATAAAAAATTCCGCAATGGTTCCGTCTTCAAGAAGGGCTACCCTTGTTTCATGCTCACAGACATTTACAACAATCTTCTTATACATAATAACCCACCCTTTTTGTTAGCTTCATATAATTTTGTTAAAACCATATCATACAACGGAAATTTTTACTATACGTGCCGTTTTTAAATTTTCTTCGGAAAGATCAAAAATATTTTTAATAACCTCAATTGGTCTTACTATTGTACCTGGACCGGATAATAATACCATTTTAAGACCGGTTGGAGATAGCAAATCTATGCAGTTTATAACTTCTTTTAAATCAATCTTTTTTACAACTCCTTTTTTATTTTTGCGTTCTATAAAAGCCTCTGATTCCTTCTCGAATAATTCCAGGCTGTATTTATCAAAATTTCCCGAGTTCAATATAACTTCATATTCATGCAGTGCGGTATTAAGGTTTTTGTTTTTTGGCTTTTGATTATGTTCGCAATGCAAAACAGATAATCCCTGCGGAAGTTGTTTGTTTAGTTTTTCTATTATTAAAAATGGGTCAGTATCGGCAGTAACTGCTATGTATAATGTTTCGCAAAGACTTTCCATGCCTATGGGCAGTGTGTCTTCAAAGGATATTTTAGGCATGGGGTGGAAACCTTCCGAATAAGCAACTTGAATTGCGCTTCGCCTGATTGCCCGTAAAAATATGTTGATCATCTCAAGATGACCAAAAAATCTTGCCGCATCTTTTTTGTGGAAAGTAATTATTAATTTTTTATAAAATCTTTTTTCCGGTTTACTTATTTTGGGGTTTATATTTATTGTTTCATTATTGTTTTCGCAAAACATTGGCTCAATACCGGCAAAATCACATACACCGCAGCTGTTACAAAAAGTTTTGCAATTATCGGAAGTTTTTGCAAACAAGGCTTTATCAAATTCACTTATTAAAAAATCCTTAGTAACTCTTGCATCAATATGATCCCAGGGCAAAGGTTCTGATATCGTCCTTTTTCTGGAAAGATAAAAAGCAGGGTCAATACCGGCAGATGATATGGCTTCTTCCCACAATCCATACCTGAATTTGTCGCTCCAGCCATCGAATCTGCATCCTTTTTCGTAGGCGGTGATAAGCAGGCTGTTAAGCCTTCTGTCCCCACGCGCCCATAATCCCTCGAGAAAGCTTACTTTAGGGTTTTGCCATTTGAAATTAATTCCTGAAACATCAAGTTTGTTTTTGATCAGTTTGATCTTTTCTTCCGATTCTTCCAAAGATATCTGAGGACACCACTGAAAAGGAGTATGTGCTTTTGGGATAAATGTTGAAACACTTACATTGATCGCACTATTCTTATTGATCCTGCTTTTTCTAAGCTTATAAACAAGTTCTATAAGCTCTTTTATATCATCATCTGTTTCAGTTGGAAGGCCGATCATAAAATAAAGCTTTATTGTCTTCCATCCCATGTTTAATGCCGTATTAACGGAACTGAAAATATCTTCTTCGTCAATGTTTTTATTAATAACATTTCTTAGACGCTGGCTTCCGGCCTCAGGTGCTATAGTAAAACCGGTTTTTCTTACTTTTTTTATATGATTTATAAGTTCAGGAGTAAGTGAACCTGCACGAAGAGAAGGTAAAGATACGGCAATATGCTCTGCTTCATATATTGCCATCAATTTTTCAAGAAGAGGATTTAATGAGCAATAATCTCCCGTACTCAAAGACAACAAAGAAACATCTTCATAGCCGGTTGAAGCAATAGACTGATTGGAGATATTAATGATGTTTTCAAGAGATCGTTCACGAACCGGCCTGTAAATCATTCCTGCCTGGCAGAATCTGCATCCTCGTGAACATCCTCTTGCAATCTCAATACGAAGCCGGTCATGAATCGGCCTGCCGTATGGTATTACAGGTTTATCAGGAAAGGGGGCATCATTAAGATCTTTAATTATTGTTCGGGTAATTTTTGAATAATCAGAAAATTTCGGAGATAAAATCTGAAATCCGTTTTCATCAAATCTTTCTTTAAAAAATGAAGGTATATAAACTCCTTCAATCCGGGACCAGGATTTTAAGAGCTCTTCCTTATCTTTAGACAAAGCTTCTTTCCATTTTATCCAGGCATTTGACATTTCAACAATTACTGTCTCACCATCTCCTATCACAATTGCATCAAATATTTTGGATACAGTTTCCGGATTGGATGTACAAGGTCCTCCGGCAATTATAAAAGGATGAGAAATATCCCTCTGGTTTGAATAAAAGGGAATATTTGCAAGATCGAGCATTGTAAGTATATTTGTAAAATTCAGTTCATAAAGGAGACTGAAACCAATCATATCAAATTTATCAAGTGGCCTTCGTGTCTCAAGCGAAAACAGAGGCGTATTTGAAGCTCTGAGATAAGCTTCAAAGTCGACAGCCGGGGTAAACACTCTTTCGGCAGCGATGTTTTTATGGCTGTTTAAAATGTGATATAAAATTTGAAGCCCAAAATGAGAAGTGCCTACTTCATATAAATCAGGAAAGGCAAGTGCAACGGAAAATGATAATTTTTTGTAATCTTTTCTTACAGTATTAACTTCAGAACCCAGATAGCGGCTTGGTTGTTCAACTTGCGACAAAATATTGTCAATAATTTTTTCGATCATAATTTTTATTACCCTTGAAAAAAAGAAACCTGCCGGAAGGCAGGAAGGAAAACACAAAGAATTCTATATATGACATTGAATAAATAATAAAGAAACATCTGACGGTAATTTCAAAATTGATCAGAGGAAAGAATCTTGATCGGTAATTATAGAGCTGCCTCCTTGATTTAGGCTATAGAGTTTTTACTATTTCCAGTTAAAACATGCCTTTCAAGGAGGCTTATTTTCAGACTTGAATTGAACCACTTTTTTTTAAAAGCGGTTTTGTACAAAAGCAAGAGTTAGTCCCGATCCTATTTTGCAGTTCCTGAAGCAGTTCCTGTTATTACACCTGAAGACGGAGAGTCTATTTTTCCTGCTCCTGCTCCCCTAAAGCTGGTAGAACCATTGAATCCGCCTGTGCCGTTATCAATAGTGGACATCCAGACTTTATTCGTTGTATCCCATACTTTGGGAGTAAATGTTGCAGTCAAACCGCCCCCGGATATAGGTATGCCGGTTCCTATAACAGGTGCTGCCGTATATGTTCCCATTACATAGCTGTCGGTTCCATTGCCGCACGCCCATATCTTTGGTGGCTCACCGCTGTTTGAAGCAAAAAATGCGACCTTCTCCATGGTGATATTCATATTATTACCACTGCCTGTCATTGTTGCATTTCCGACCTCAACAGACGGGATGCCTAATTGCTTTAGTTTGTCATTTCCTCCTCCGGGGGTCATATCCGCAGCCATCGTAAGAAAAGCCGATGTTTCAAATCCTATACCCATAGCAACGGTCTGACATGTGTAATTGGTAGGGTCAAATGTGCCCCGTACATTGCCAACCTGAATAACTGTAAACGGATAATCCCCCGGTTCATATGCTGCGACATATCCGTAATACTTGCCCTTTATTTCATTGTCCGACCATTTGGATCCAATAGTATCGTTTCCGGCAATCACCCTGACATCGGGGGCTGCGGGAGAATAATATAAGGAATTGCTTTCAAGCAGTGTAGATGAAGTCCATGAATCGGTGTAATTAATTCCGTTATATGCCCCACCCGACAGTGAATAATTTATTTGCCATAGCCTGGAACCGGAATAAAAATAAATGCTTTTTGCTTCATCAAAGGAGGGGGGCATTCCGGTATTAACTACAGGTTCTGCCGGGCCTCCCTGTATTTTGAAATAGCCTGTACCTGAAACAATGTCCGTACTTTCCCAGATATTACCCATAAGGGATTCGGGAGCAATAGTAGTATTATCTATATATACAGGATAAAGTCCGCCCTCACCATACCATGCTTCAGGATCTTTATAAGCTGTGCCGGCAAAACTGCCGATTAATATACCCGCCTTGTTTTGCGTTCCTTCTTTATAAACAAATGTGGCATATATAATGCCCGTTACTGAATCATCTATAGTATACCCGCTAACAAAACCCTTGTAAGCGCCTTTGCCGTCTAATGTAGTATGAGTACCGTTTATCGCATTATAGCTGTCTATATAAGCTGCAAATACGGTTGGTTTATATTGATCGTTTTCATATTCCCCTCCCAGATAAAATGCTGCAGGCGAGCCTGATGTTGCCGACCACAGATCACCTGTACCTCCCATATATGCTACAATCGAATCCCAATAGTCATAATAATATGAATGTGTTGAAGCTGTTGAAGGAAATCCCATCTGGCCGGCTAAATTATTAAAAAATGTATCATTAAAAGTTGATGGATAATCTGTGCCGGTTGAGTATGCTACCCATTGTTCTGATGAGGTGTTATAGGAAAATTCAGTCCACATCGCTTTGCCTAAAGGCCCTTCATCCAGATTATATTCCCTTTTCTTTAAAATTGTGCCGTCATGAAAATAAATGGTTCCCTCCTTATCATTATTGGAATACCAATACCAATAATGTCTTGTCGGGCTTTCATAATAGCTTGCATTGTATTGAGATTTATATCGTCTGGTCTTTGTATCAAACTTGCTGAAAAAAGTAAGCGATGCTTCAGCTTCCCAGGCTCCTGCAAGATCGCCCTGCCATGAATAAAAGGTATCGGGATTAGCCAGTGTATTACCTATTCCAAGAAGATCGGCAGAAATATTACCCAGTTTGGTTTTTGTGATAAACTTGCCGCCATTTCCGGAACCTGTAATTACCCCATTATTGGCGGTGCCGTTTATCGGGACAAACCAGTATCCGAAATCAGGCTGCCAGGTATTTGAAGAATCCTTATAATATCCTATTTCACCCCAGCCGCTGGCATAAACTGTGAAATCCGTATATCCGGCCGCCGGTATGCCATAGCCGCCAACCCATATCGGAATCTGGTAAATTCCCCAGTTTTCACCCTTTATGCTGAGAGTCTTGCCGTACATATCCATAGAGCCGATAAAAGATCCGGCTACAGGGGAGCCATTGTTTGTAAAAGATCCGTCCAGCCAGGTAAAAAGGCTACCTTCCATCACATTTGAATTCAAGTTGGCTTGTGTAATGCCATAGGCATTTGCTGCGAAATTATCATTACATACAGTAGAAGATAATGTTCCGCTTGTATTCCATGTGCCATTGGATGTACTCAGACTGCCTTCATACAATCCTTTAAAAACGCCGGCTTTAGTATTGTCCTGGCCTATATAAATGCCGTAAAAAAGTCCTTTCGCCCCTCGAACAGCAGATAAAAATCCTCCGGTATCCGCAATATACGCGCCATTTACGGTTCCTGCCGGGGTTACAAATTTACCTGACAGTCGCGAAAAGTAAATGTCCGGTTTTGAATAATCACCATTATAAGGTGAGTATGTGCCGCCCATTGTAAATGGCGCTGCCGTACTATCCCATGGATAGCCCGTACTCGCAAAGCTGCCGCTGAACAGGTCATAAGGCCTCTGCGCCAGAACATCAATCGCCATTTCAGAATACCAGTTGATTTCAAAATTCTCGCTGCCCGGGTCCCATATGCTGTTTGCTGGAAAGGGTCTGAGTTCCTCTATGCTTGTAATGTTCCATGAACTGTATTTGGTTGTCACGTCATGATCACTTTTTACACTTGTGCCATCGGGAAAATACAGCATTTCAAATCCGGCATATCCATTGTCAGCAAATCCCATACCCATACCGTCGGGACTCTGTATATATTCGGCATCATAATGATACCGTATTCCGCTAACTGTCTGAGCATATTCAGTCTCATAATAAGTGCCGGAAACAGACCGGAATATTTGATCTGTAATAAAGGTTCCGCCGGTTGTGGTTGGGGTTGGCTCTGTGTCTGTTAATGCTTCGGGTTGTGTTTCTGATACAGGAGGAGGATCCGACACAGGAACAATCGGGTCGGGTGGATTAGTTGCTATTGTCAGAGGAGATAATACATCTCCGGGCACAGGTGGCATTTCAGAAAAAGCATTTACTTGAGTGGCAAAGCTATCAGCATCAGCTGTGCCTGGCTCTGTTGAACCGGTATCTCCGGCATCCGAAGCTCCGCTATCCGTATCCCCGGTTGAATCATCTTTGACATCCGTATCTCCCGTATCCGTTGAGTCATCTTTTTTATCCGAATCATCATCAACAGGAGCAGTATCCCCGGAATGCCTGTCTGTTTCGGAGTCTGTTGCGGGTCTTGGAGGAGCGGGCCGTTTGCCTTTAGATACGGTTGTGATCTGACCGGCAGTAATATTTACGACATCATCGGGAAACTGTGGGTTGTATGTTTCTACCGTCCCTTTATTAACAAGAACTCCGGTCATAGCATTTTCATAAAACACAATATAATCAGTGCCTCTGACCCCGGCTATTGCATTTGACGTTCGGACTTCAAATCTTGTTGGCGATCTGGAAATTCTCTTTGAAAGAAACGAAACAACGGAACGCACTTTGCCTCTTACCAAATTCAATACGCCCGAGCTTTCTGAAACATAATCGCTTATATCCACCCTTGTCCGGCCAGCAAGGCTTACAATATTTCCGTCATTAAATCTGATTCTGGCCTTTGACCTGCTTTTAGTTCTTACCGCATCCTTAACATAAACAGGGGTTCCCACCCTGACCGGTTCTGCCGGCAGTTTACCGCCTCTGAGCACATCAACTCTTCCTTTTACATAGGTAAATTTACCGGTTGATTCAGCCGATGCCTGTGCTCCCGCCGGCAGAAGGCAAAATATGATAAATAAAAAAACAGACAGCATTATTCCGGCTGTATGGCTGTACCGACAAATCGATTTATTGTTTTTATAGTTCTTTAACATTATAATATACCTCCGTAAAATCGGATGATCCTAAGGCTAACAGCCTAAAACCTGTATTCCAGACCAGCCGTAAAGATGTTTCTTTTGTAATCATAGATCGTGATATTGGAATCGGTCCTTGTTACATAATACTGCAGGTTGACATTTAAACCCTTGACCATTTCCCATATTATTCCGGCAGAACATGAATAGACCTTATCTTTTCTTCTTAAATTGAATGTTGTATGCTCGTTATTGAATCTTTGGATAAAAATATCGCCAGAGAGCATCAGATTTACATTATGTTTTACAGGAAAGAGCATGCCGGCACTGAGTCTGTTTCCGTAGTTTTCCCAGTTTATGCCCTCTGTAAAGGTCTTTGAATATTCGTAGCGAAGATTAAACATCCCCTTATTATTTGCAAACGGATAAATATAGCCTGCTCCGGCGTTGTATATTTCGCCGTCCCTGTCTTCTTCTTTCATCAACGGCGGTTTTAGCATTTCCCTGTTGCTGAATCCCACGGAAAACTGGGCTATGTGGCCCGGAACCATCATTATGTTCAATGTTGGTTTTGCGGAAGCCAGGCTCATATATTTATGGTCATGCAGCCATGTATGGTTATATGATACCGGCACGGATAAAATTCCGTTCTTGAAGTTATACCCGGGAATCAAAGATATGGATGGATTGATGACGTTAAGTTCGTCTGTTGTATCATAGGTATTTGCATAGAAATTTATTATGCTTCCGAAAGTCCACGGCCCTTCCATATAGGGATTATAGCTCGCCCTGAAGGTATTTACCATACTGCTGTCTTCCGATTTTGATACAATGGCACCGTCCGCCGACACAGGATTGTCGTCAAACTGATATGCCGCCCCTATGGAAAAATTCCATGTTTTGTGTAACGCAAGAGTCTTATCAATTGATTTTTCATATTCCTTTGCAAAGGACGCAAGCTCGGATGCAGGATCAACTTCTACAATAGCTTTCAGGCTTTCTCTTGCCGTTTTGAATTTTCCCTTTTTTGCATGAGCCAAGGCAATCTGGAAATCCGCTGCCTGGGAAATTGAAGCATCAAGAGTTTTTGCCTTTTGAAAAGATTTTATAGCAGCTTCAGCATCGCCCTCTTTTGCAAAGATTAAGCCCTTTAGAAAGGCGATATGAGAGGGTTTGATATTTTCTTTTTCAGCTTTTTCTATCAGCTTCTTTGCTTCTTCAATCTTGTTGAGGTTGTATAATATCTCAATAAGATTCGTATAAGCTTCAACTACGGGAGGAGTCAGCCTGATCGCATCTTTTAAGTGCTTTTGTGCTTCATCGAGGTTTCCGACCTGTTTAAAGGCAAGACCGGTATAAAAGGCGGCAACCGAAGATTCCGGCTGCTGGTTTCTTGCCTCAATTAAAATAACGAGAGACTCTTCATAATTTTCGGCTTTGTATTCCGCAATGCCTTTTTCCAAAAGGTTTCCAGCAGCACCGATATTTACAGTCACTCCTAAAATAAACAAAATAGCAAAAAACGAAATCAAGTAGCCTTTAAACTTATTCATAACTCATACTCCATTTGCAAAGATCAGGGATAGTTATTATTCAGGGTAAAACTTCCGGAAAGTATAATAACAATTATATAAATTTACCGTTAATTTGCATAAAACTAATAAAAACTTATGTCAATAATAAATCGCTACAGTTAAAAATTAGACTTTTTATTTGTATTATGCCATATTTTATTTATCTTATAAGTGAAGAAGTTGGGTTATTATCAGATTTAAGGTGTTAATTAATTATTTTTATTGGGTGTTATTATGAAAAAATGTAAAATTTTATCTTTAATGAATTCCGATGGTTCGCTCAAGGGTGTCATTATTAGCGGGTGGGTAAGAACAAAGCGTGATTCTTCCTCCTTTTCTTTTATTGAAATAAACGATGGCTCATGTTTGAAAAATATTCAGATAATAGCGGAAGATAATCTTAGCAATTACAGCGAGATAAAAAAGCTTTCCATAGGTTCGGCGGTAACTGTATATGGAGATCTTGTCGAATCAAAAGGAAGCGGGCAGAAATGGGAGATTCTGGCAAACGGATTTGAAATAATCAGCATAGCTTCCGATTCATATCCTTTACAGAAAAAACGCCATACAGATGAATATTTGCGTACAATAGCACATTTGCGCCCCCGTACAAATAAATACGGTGCCGTATTTCGTATAAGATCGGAATTATCTTTTGCCGTACACAAGTTTTTCAGGGATAAAGGATTTAAATATATACACACGCCTATTATCACAGGTTCGGACTGTGAGGGCGCAGGCGAAATGTTTAAAGTTACAGTCGCAGATCCTGAAAAATCTATAAAAACCAACAATCAATTTGACTGCACTCAGGATTTTTTCGGAAAGCCTGCAAATCTTACTGTATCCGGTCAGTTGTCCGCAGAGATGCTTGCCCTTTCTCTTGGAGATGTCTATACATTCGGGCCAACTTTTAGAGCTGAAAACTCAAACACAAGAAGACATGCGGCTGAATTCTGGATGATAGAGCCTGAGATGGTTTTTTGCGATATAAATGAAGATATGGATCTTGGCGAACAAACAATTAAATATCTGGTAGATTACACTTTAAAAGAATGCAAGGATGACATAGAATTGTTTGGAAAATTTGTTGATAAGGAACTAATCAGTAATCTCGAAAATATATCCTCATCGGATTTTATACGACTGCCATATGAAGAAGCTGTAAAAATATTAACAGCGTCAAAAGAAAAATTTGAATATGAAGTTTCATTCGGAAAAGACTTACAGGCAGAGCATGAAAATTATCTTGCCGGGCAGTATTTTAAAAAACCGGTAATTTTGTATAACTATCCTAAAAGCATAAAACCGTTTTATATGAGGGTAAACGATGATGATAAAACGGTTGCCGCAATGGATATTCTTGTGCCGGGCATAGGAGAATTAATAGGCGGCAGCCAGCGTGAGGAGCGCCTTGATGTTCTGGAGCAAAGAATGGATGAATGCGGATTGTTGAAGGAAAATTACTGGTGGTATCTTGATTCACGGCGTTACGGCACTGTTGAACACAGTGGTTTCGGACTGGGCTTTGAACGGCTCCTTATGCTTGTAACAGGAATTAAAAACATACGCGATGTAATACCTTTTCCGAGAACACCCGGAAGTATTGAATTCTGAGTTAAGTACTTTTCGCTCCACCCTTCTTTTCGAGTACGAATACTTTTCAAAATTGCCTGAGTACTATAGTCAAAGACTTGACGTTCGTATAAAAATTGACATTCATTTCTGCAAATGCTGATGCAGCCTGAACCTGATGCATTTGTGGATATTTTACAGAATGTTTCAATTACCAATCATTATTTCTTTCTTAAAATTACGAAACCCAAACGACTACTATAATTTATATTACTGTAATAAATATATATATTTTCTTCCATCCAATTTGTTTGCCATACACCCCAAGTACTTTCGGGTATGTAAATAAAAACCAATTATAAGATAAAGTACTAGTTACCTTTTTTTGGCATATTTTATGCTAATTTATATTTAAAGGTTTATAAATTGCAATTACATATCATTAAATTATAATTACAATCAGGACTATAATGAACATTATAACGTTTCGCTCAAAGGTGATTATACTAGCGCTTTTTTCTCTTTTTTCATTGCCATTATTTCCTTTACCTTCGGAAGCATTAAACGTCTATGGTTTGAAAGGGCTCAAGACGGATGTAGAGAGTAAAGTATATGATATTTCCATAAGTGGCAATGAAAACCAATCTATCTTGCAAAATGGCACTTTTTATAGCAGTGATTTTACGATTGCCAATAGAGAAAAAATATTAAACGGATGCGATTTTGAATGGCTGATAAATTTCAGGAATACAGATGATCCTCTGGTAGATGAGAAAGATACCCATCTTTTAAAATTTTATACAAAAATAGGAAAACCAAAGCTTTTTCGCGTAGAATTTGGCGATATTTACAGCAATTTTTCCCGCTATTCCTTAACGAGCAATCTTGAGGGGCTTCAGGGCTCATATCAATTTAATTTCAGTCCTTCGTACTATATAAAACCGCTTTTTGTTATTTCGCGTTCAAAGCGGGCTATTTCTTCCGAGCATTATGCCAGATATGTGATGGGAGGAAGACTTGAGGCCGGTTCTGTAAACAAAGGAGCGGTTATCGGTTTGAATTTCAGCAAAAACTGGGATGATACGGGAAGTATCGATAATGATGACCTCCCCGCAGGCAATAATTTCAGCCCTGATGAGAACTACGTTTACAGCATTAACGCTAAATTCCAAAAAAACTCATTATGGAAAATAAAAAGAATAGCTGTTGACGCAGAGGCAGCAACGAGCCGGTTTAACGATGATAAAGATGATTCTTCGGTTTCCACACGAAACGACTGGGCTTTTAGAAGCAGTATTATTGGGACACTGATAAACGGTTTGCGTTTTGATGTGGGATATGAAAAAGTACAGCCGGATTTCCATACTAATGCCGGTTCTGCCCCGGTTGATCAGCAACTTTTCAGGACTAATTTAAATTATAATATTTATAATTGGCTACAACTGAGAGGAGGGTACAAAACTTACCGCAACAACCTGAAGGGCCAGCTGGAAAATACGCAGAGGTCTTATATGCCTCATTTATCGGTAACTTTATTACCCACTAAAGAGCTTTCATTGGAATTTCTTTACAGATATAATTATATAGATTCCGCAACTCATGACCCCAGAAATTACAGGAACACCTATACCGCCACCGGTCGATATTCCTTAAAGAAAGTGTATATGAGCATTACCGGTGAATACGAGGAGTTTGAAAACAAGGCGGATAAAACAACAGATTCAAAAAGGGATATGGTTTCTTTAAGTGCCGGTCTGCGTGAAATGGGCCTGGGCTGGCAAATTAAGCTATGGCCATCATTAACATATTCTCTGTGCCGGGACAAGTATACATATTCAAACGATACGGATATATTCAACCATCTGCGATTTAATACAAGACTTGATTATAATCGCTTTCTTATTTTTAATGGGGGACTCTCAATTGCAGACAATAACAGAGCGGCGACATCATCAGATTCATCAAAGGTAGGTTGGTTTTTTGAATTAACGGCACAGCCTGAAAACAGATTCGGCATAGATTTTAATATAAAATATGAAGACAGAGACAATCGTCATGATGATAGTAACCGGGAATACAGAGAAAAAATCGGAACAGCCAGTTGCAGATTCAAATTCTAAATACTGCCCCTCTTTTTAGTTGCACCCTATAAAGAGATAAAGAACCTGACATTTAGGAGTATAAAATGATCAAAATCAGCGTTAAAAAACTTCTTTTCACACTCATTTTTTGTTTCATGGCTTTCGCACCCCATGTTTCATGGGCTCTGTCTATGAATGATGTAGAAGATTCCATGGATGAGCTGTTTACTCAGCAGGTTTGTTATAAAGCCGTGGCGGAAAATGTTGCTGTATTGATCACAGCTGCCTTTGCCGGCAATGAGGAAGTCTCCGGACTTATTTCCAATGGTAATTTATTAACCGGCGTTACCATGAGCATCAGTGAAAAGGGCTTTACATCAGAAGCATTGGTACCCTTTGTCGATAAGCTTTATGACTATACCACGGACAGGATGATCGAGGGTGTCATTGCAAATGGGGTTAAAGGTCTGACCAACGCCGGCGTCACGGTGCCTATACAGTTACAGATAGCCTATTTTAAGTATGCCCTGGACTATGCCCGTAAGCAGGACGTGAAATGGATGCTGGAGAGCTTTCTGGGAAAAGCAGGCAGGGGCACAAAAGGCAAAACAAGAATTTCTGAATTAACGGATGATAATAAATTGGATGTTGTTGCAGGTGCTATTCTTCAAAATGAATCAAAGCTCAAATTCTATGACATGAGTGGAGATGAAATAGATAGAAAAAAGAAAGACATCGCTAATCAAATTGTGATTTCGTTTTTGACGAGATATGACGACCTTGTTAAGGAGGTCAGCACTCAGAGGCAAAATGCCGCTAATTACTTGACAAAGAATCTAAATAATTTAAATGCCAAGCTGGAACTGGCCTATTCTGAATTTGAAAATGAAGTATTTAAACGTGAATTTGAAAACCTTCCATACTTTAAGATGCTTCGGGTAAAAAGCCGGAATAAAAAACCGGGAGATGCCAAGTTTCCCGATCCTGAGGTAATAAAACACACTGCAAAAAAATGGTTTGTGATATATCGGACATCTGATAAGGACCCCAAAAAAAGACAAGAAGCAATGGAGCTTTATGATAGCATCCTCAAACAGATAAGAAGCAGAAATGCGCGCATGACCGAGGCTGAACGTCTGCTTGTGGAAAAACAGGTAGATCAGGAAAAAAGTAAGGAGCTTGCATTCCTGGCTGCAAATCAGGATACGCCGGTAAACAATGGGACATCCGGTACTGTATCAGATAAAGCCGGCACAGTCGTTGCCAATCTTGAAACAATCCTTGATGTTGCATCTGAAAAAAATACGGAAGAGAAAAATCGCCAGGAGTCGGTAAAAGCAAACACACAATCCAGCCTTACTTCCGATGAGATCAACAAGATCAACACGGAAGGAAGAACCGTGCCGAAGATCATTGCGGATAAGATCAAGGATGATCTGAAACCCGCCAAGGAACATCTGGCAGATGCCGCTTCATTTGATGAGCTCTTAGAAAAAGTGCGTAAACAGATGAAAGAAGATTATCGTACGGTTATGCCCAATGCTACACCTGCGGTAGCTGAGAGTCTTATTGCATATTATGATAAAGTGGCTACAGAAGGGTTGCTGAAGGCGTTTGAATCTCTCGGGTTGAATATTTTTGAAATAAAAGGCACGCAGTTTTTGACCTGGTCTGCACGATATACATATAAGATTGATGTTGCGCCTACCGTAGAATATTCCCCTTCCACAGATAAGCGTCCTTATGATATTATTCTTGCTGAGGCCAAAAGACGGGCTTATTTGGCAGGTGGGCCCTGGGCGGTATTATATTATCCCACGCAAAATAATTCAATCAAGGAGGAAAGAAGTAGTCCTCATAAATATTCCACAGCAGAGGAAGCTGCCAAACATATTGATTGGGACATGGTGAAAGAGCAGCATGAAAAATGGCCTGTTGAAGCATATGAAAGATTTGCGATAAATATCGACGGTTCCGACAATGCCGATAAGGCAGCTGAAACTTATAAAAAGCATGTGGAGGATACTCTTAAACAAAATATAATAAAAAACAAGAAAGACGGGTATTCCAACGTCTATTATCAGCTTTCAAAATATACACTCCCCTATCAAAAACAAAAGGAAAATCTTGTTTCATTCTTACAGGAACACCGGAGCCTGGCAAAAAAATTAAAAGCTGCATGCGTAGCGGATGAGGACAAAATGCTACCCCTGTTTAGTCTTGATCTTGCGGCAGTTGATATGGACGCAAATTATAAAAAAATGATCCGGAAAATGATTGACCAGGCCAATCACCGGCAGGCCCTGCTCAAAAAATATTCGGAAGAGGTCGACAAGCTTTCCGAGGAACTCAAAATCAATACTTATGTAACCGATGACCCGCTGCCCAGGCCGCAAAAAGCCTGTTATGTCACTATTCCCAACAAGTTCAGCCAGAGGGAAAAGGAAATCCTGGATATACACAATCACATCAAAGATTCAGTTTTTTTGTATCCCCGATATCTGGCAAAGAGCGCCACGCTGGATGAGATGCTGAAAGGATTTTCACAAAGCATGAATATGCTTGATGAAACAAAAAATCAAATTACTAAAGCGGTGGGCCGATATATGGAGGAAGTAACGGAAAAAACCAAGGATATTAGTTATGATGAAGAGGGGCAGCAGCGGATACTCTCCATACTAAACACAGAAAAAGATAAATTGCAGTCCTATGAAGAGGACATAGCCAAAATAACGGAACAACTACAAAAGGTCTCAAAAGAGATTTCCCGGCAAAAGGATGGCAGGCTTAAAAGGATATTGGAAGCATCCCAGGAACTCGTAAAGGGCATTGGTATCGCAAGCGATACGGCACTGGGATATGATTCGGCAATTGTCATGGAAGGTGAGGACAATACGTCCGCTGACAAGACATCCCTATTGGAAGGATGGAACGACTACAAGGGCTATTTTGTTACGGCAAGTAATGAAAACGAAAAATATGATGCTTTTGATTTTCTGGGATACAAGATAAAACAGGAACAGTATGATCTTGAAAACAAAAACATATCTTTAAAAAATTACAAGGATCAGGCAACGACCCTTGCCACACATTATTTTGGAGAAGAACAAAATGCTGCCTATTCTATTGATTCAATACCCTGTGATGTAAAATTTCAGGAAGCCGTACTGGTAAACATGATTCCAATTGCCGTAATGGAAAGCGATAAACACATCCTCAAAAAGCTTCCCGAATTCATCGCCAAAGCTGAACAGATCCGCCAGGCTGAGACTCTCCTTACAAATCTCAGTGTCATTTATACTGCCTATGTAAAGGCGATTAATGAACAGATCGACAGTATTGATCAAATGAAAAAAGATACGGAAGCAAGGCTTGAAGAAATACGGCTTTCAGAAGAACTGCAGAAGAAAAAGGAAGCCGAAGAAAATAAAGAAGCCGTTTATGATGATGAAGAATATTCTTCAACCGAAGGGGCTGTTGATGATGGTGAAAAGAATGGATTGGAATATAAAGCGCAGCAGACACTGATTGCAATTTTCGAAGCATATGAAAACAAAGACAGGAACGGAGTAATGCGCAATGTGTCTCAAACATTCCGATCAAACAATACAACGGCGCAAAACTACACGCTGCTTGAACAATCCGTGCAGGATGATTTTCGAAACCTGAAAAATATTCGCTTCAACATTTATTTCCGTGGGCTACCGATTTATTACAGAGATCAGGGTGAGATAAGAATTAATATTGACTGGAACAGGCGCGCTGAAATTTCCCGGCAGGGACAGGAATGGCTTATTGACAAGCAGAATACGGATTTTATTTTCAAAGTTTTTTCAGGTGGCGACATAAAACTGGTTGAAATGCAGGGAAATGTACCTTTTGGAGTATCCAATGAATATGGCACCGTTACCATTACGGACGGACGGATTATTGAAGATGGCGGAAGGGTCGTTCCTGTAGAAGAACCCATTGAAATCGAATACGGACAGGCAAAATCCTCGGTTGACATACGCACAAGTTCAGTAGAGGAGGCGACCATTTCCGGCATGGGCTGGTCGTTTGCCGCCCAGGGAGAGGTGCCGAATACCAGTGCGGATTTTTACTGGGAAAATAATATAGCAACATACGACCTGAGCGGGGATGGCGGCCTGCTGGATATGACGGCGCAGTTCGGTTATACGGATCTGGCGCAGGTAATCAGTATTCCGGATTCAGGGTATGGTGATTATTTTCAGGGAGTATTGCCGGGGACCATTTTTGCAGTAAAAACCTCAAACGGGAAAAAAGGTGCCATTAAAATAACATCAATCTCCCCGACACGAATGTATTTTGATTATATTTATTTTGAGTGATCGTTCCCCTCCGGGGAACTTCCTGAGCCTACACACTTTGCGGATAGAGATTCAGTTCAACATGATGTTTCAAGATTTAAAGGTGAAAAATTCCCCAGCCTATGAGGAATAACCCCCCCATTTTTTTTGCCGGTCTTTTGGATTTTGTCAGCAGTATAATTTTATGTTTTATCTTTCCGGATAGTTAGCAAACTCAATTCTGATTGGACCCCTTTGGCATATCAATTGCTTAAGAATAAAGAAATAAAATGCAATAATCTTCAGATTGCAGCCCGTTCGCATCATTAGGAAGGAGGTGATTTCGTATGAAACGTTTATTGTTGCTGATGGCAGCAGTTTTTTTTATTTTATGCGCTTCCTCGTTTGCGGCAGCAGTAACTGAGGATGAATTGGTTGCTATATCTGTCAAATCAATGGGAAAAGAGACAAAGATGAGCGCCACTGGAAAAGTTACCGAACTCTCCGATAGCATGCTCAAGATTGACCGCCGTGTTAAAGGAAAAACAGAGGCCATGGAATTTACCCTGGAGAAAGCATGCTCTGGTATTTCTATAGGTGATAAAGTGAAGATCAGTTATATAAACAAAGATGATAAGAATATAGCTGCAAGAGTGATGAAAATGCAAAAGAAAGCAAAACACCATGCAAAAAAGAAAGCCGCTGTAAAAAAAGAAATAAAACCTGTTGAAGAAGCAGAACCAACACCAGCTAACGAATGAGCCAGTTTCAAAACGCCCCATTTTGGCCGATCTCTGCGTTGGGCTCAAATTCCAATCCTCGAAATACTCTATGTATTCCTGTGGTTGAAATTTTCCCCCGCCTTGAGCTTGACCAAACTGAAATGTTTTGAAAGTGGCTCGAATAATAAAAAATGTATTTTCTTACAAAAGAAGTAGAAACGTAATTGAAAGTTTAACAAAACCATTAATTAATTTTTAAAAAGGAGATTTAATATGAAACGTTTATTAGCATCAATGATCGCAACATCATTTATTTTATGCAGTTCTGCGTTTGCTACTGAGGCAACCAAAACTGAGCCTGCCGCAGAACCGGCTGTAGCAATAGAACAGGCTGCTCCGGCAGCTGAAGTTGCCACACCTGTTAAAGCAAAGACCCCCAAAAAAGTCCATAAGAAAGCAAAAAAACACCATGCAAAAAAGAAAGCCGCTGCAAAAGAAGAAGTAAAACCTGTTGAAGAAGCTGAACCAACAGCGGCTGTCGAATAATTAAACTGTTCATGTTTTCAAATAAATAGCTTTTAGGTTATCATCTTTCCGGGGTACAAAGAATATCTTTGTACCCCGTTTTTTTATTCTGATCTTTTGTCAAATCAAATTGCAATCTTGCCTCCTGTAAGTTAAAATTCATAGTATTTAAATTGCCGCAATAGCAAGGAGCCAGTTTCAAAACGCCCCATTTTGGCCGATCTCTGCGTTGGGCTCAAATTCCAATCCTCGAAATACTTTATGTATTCCAGTGGTTGAAATTTTCGCCCGCCTTGAGCTTAACCAAACTGAAATGTTTTGAAAGTGGCTCCAAGGAATGGATTTATCGCCAATGCTATAGACAGGAAAAGGAAGTCACATGACCGTTCGTAATCGTCTTATGCTTATAACTTTATTAGGGCTGGCCATTACTATGATCTTTTGGGGCTGGATACAGATAGGCGCATTGGATAAAATAATAACAGACCAGCAGACTAAAAAGCTCAGCAATGTTGCAGAAACAACTATTACTTATTACCAGAACTTTCATACCCGTTACGGAGTGTCGGTTCTTGATAAAACTTTAAAAGGACAAATTCAAAGTGACATCCAGTTAGCGAGGATTGATATTTTTTCTGTAGCAAATGATGATGTTGATTATGTTGCAGGAGCAAACCGCGTTCAGTATAACTGGTCTGAAACTTTGGTAGAGTCGGTTGCAAAAGAACTAAAACCGATACATATTAAAATAAATACTGAAAACGGGCCAGCTCTTGGATTATTAGCTTCTGCCATAATGCCTGGTAAAAACTATAAAAACAGGGTTGTTGTAGGCGTAATTGCCTTTTCTCAGTCCGGCATGGAAATATTAAACAGCGCTAAACACTTGCTTATATTAAGCAGTGCAGGTCTTTTGGTTTTTATTTTACTTGTCCTGTATCTTAGCTATGGGTGGATTATCAGGCGTCCTTTGAAAAGAATTATCGGTACAATTGATGAATTTCAGGCAGGACAGTATAACAGACGTATTAGTCTTAACCGAAAGGATGAGTGGAAACTACTGGCAAACCATTTTAATGCAATGGCCGACAAAATTGAACAAGTACTTGCACAGTATCAGGAACTTAATCTTTCGCTTGAAAAGAAAATACTGGATGCAACACATAATGCGGTTCAGTTGCAAAAAGAGGTTAATCAGCTCCAGCAAATTACCGCCCTTGGCTATTTAACTGCTAATCTGGCTCATGATCTTGGCACGCCACTTCATTCAATAGCAGGAATGGCAAGACTTCTTTTGGAAAGCGGTAACTGGCCGCCTGATGTGGGACGAAAACTGGAGCTTATTGTCCAGCAGACACAAAGACTGGATACGGTAATTCAGAATGTGCGCCGTGCAACCCGTTTACCCGAACCACATTTCGAGACTATATCCATTCCCGAGCTTTTTAATGAAACGCTGCCTTTAGTTGACCCCCTTATATTGAAAGAGGATATACAGTTTAGCGTTACTGTCGAGGAAAATATGCCTCCTCTTCATGTTGACCGTTATCGCTTCCAGATAGCTATACTTAACCTGATAGAAAATGCAGTGGAAGCGATACAAAAGAGAGGTGAAATACATATTTCAGCATCTTCACTGCCTGACGGCAATTTCATTTTAATATCAGTAAAAGATAACGGTTCCGGCATTCCACCGGAATTGATCGAAAAAGTCTGTGAGCCCTTTTTCAGTACTCATAATGATGAAAGAATGCGCGGTCTGGGACTTGCAATAGTAAACGGCATTGTCGCTAAGGTGCATGGAGGACAAATAGAGATAAAAAGTTGCCAGGGTAGCGGAACCGAAGTCATCCTTCATTTTCCTGTTGCAGAAAAAACACCCGGAAAGATTATATCTGATAACTAATTATCTGGTTAACCCATACCGCTGGATTTTTACCCGAAGAGTTTTCCGATCAATACCAAGCAGCTGGGAAGTTTTTGTCTGATTCCAGGAAGTATTATTTAACATCTGGAGGATCTGTTTTTTTTCGGCTTCCTCCAGAGGTGTCAGTTGTGATTGTTCCTTATCTTTCCCGTGTCGGAATCTCCCCGGTAAGTTCTCCGGGAAAATCATTGAAAAAGGTGACATTATCAATGTTTGGCGTAGCATATTTTCCAGTTCACGGACATTGCCTGGCCAGTCATATGCTATTATGCATTCCATAGCTTCACTGGAAATATTAACGGAAGTATAACCCCACTTTTTCATAAAATACTCTACAAGCTGCGGCAAATCTTCTTTATGCTGCTTAAGTGAAGGTGTTTGTATTCGAACTACAAAGCGGTATAAAAGGTCAGCACGGAAGCGGCCTTTTTTTATTTCCTCATCAACATCCCTGTTTGCTGCGGCTACCACACGAACCACAACATTTTCAACCTCATGACCACCAAGACGCCTGACTTCTCCGTTTTGCATAAAACGCAAAAGTTTCCCCTGGAGTGCTGTTGACATTTCTGTGATTTCATCTAAAAAAAATGTACCTTCCTGAGCCAAAGCAAGCAATCCTTTATGGGATTTATCTGCTCCTGTAAAAGCGCCTTTCTCATAGCCGAATAGTTCCGATTCCAAAAGGTTTTCAGGGATAGCACCACAATTGAGCGCTACAAAAGAATTTCCGCGGCGTGAGCTCAGCTGATGAAGTGCTCTGGCTGCCAGTTCTTTTCCGGTTCCACTCTCACCTTCTATCAAAACGCTGTCCCATGCATCGGCAGCACGTGCAAGTTGCTTATAAAATTCAACCATGACAGCGGAAGAACCTATAAATTGCGGCTCCTGTAATGTTTCAGGGTGAACTATGAGATGTCTCTGTTGCAGGTCCCTGACATCGAGAACCTTTTTTACCTTTAAACGGATGGCTTCCGGTGAAAATGGTTTGCTTATATAATCAGATGCGCCGAGGCGAAGGGCTTCCATGGTGGTTTCCAGAGAACCGTATGCGGTTACAATGATTACGGGTAATTCAGGCCATTGCTTATGAACCTGATCAAGTAAATTAAGGCCATCTACATCCGGCATGCGTATATCGCTGATTAAAAGATTATACAAAGATAAGTCTTTTTTGAGGGCATCTCTGGCTGAAGTACATATATCAACATCATATTCAGCTCTTACTAGGATTTCCTGTAAAACCTCACAAGCCACTAAATCATCATCAATTACTAGAATCCGATAACGCATAGAATCTTTGACCCAACTCCATTATTATACCAGTAACATAAAAGGGCGGACAAAATCATCCTTGCTAAAAATCAAGAATTATCTTTGTTGTTTAAGAATTGTTTTGCCAGCAAAAGCGCTTCCCCACGACTATTTATATAATCAGAAAGTCTTGATTCTTCAACAACAGATAAAATCTTTTTAAATAAAGGCGAGGGAGAAAGTCCGAATTCTTCAATCAGATCATGGCCTGTTATAAGCGGGGCTTCCTTTTGTTTGACCTTATAAACCAGGGTATATATTTTTATTAATAAAGTTATAAACATTATAAAATCCCCGTTTCCGTTATCATCATTGTTTTTTTTGCTTTCCATATCTGCAATTGCATGAAACAATAAGTCCGGGACATAATCTTTGCACTTAACAAAAAAACGGGTAATACTTTTATCCGTCAACGGCTTTCTCTTATAAGATTCGTAGAGATGAAGAACTTTCATATGATTTCTTAATATAAAATCAATATAATTTGTCTCATAATTTGAAAATTTCAGTCTTTTTGCTATGCGGCCCAAAATATCGGCACTTATTTTTTCATGCCCGAAAAAATGGACATTGCCATTATCAACAGTAATAGAAGATGGTTTGCCTGTATCGTGCAGAAGTATTGAACATTTTAACAACGGTGACCTTGTATTATCCATTTCCTGTTTTGCAAAATCCGATATTTCAGGATTGGCATGAAAGCCGTTAAGAAGTATTTCAAGCTTCTTATAGGCTGCTAAGCAATGGTTGAATACATCATGCTCATGGTACTTGTTTTGGCGGCATCCAACTAATGCCGATAACTCCGGAAAGATTTCAAAAAGAAGGCCCGTTTCAGCCATTTTACTAATAAAGGTATATGATTTCGTACTTGAAAAAATTTTAAATATTTCGGCTTTTATTCTTTCACCAGCAGACTTTGCGATAAGCCTGACATTATTTATAATGGCCAGTTCTGTTTGATATTCTATCTCAAAATCAAGCATTGACCCTATTCTGTAAGCTCTTATCAGCCGAACCGGGTCATTTTGAAATACTTCTTTGGAAACCATCCTGATCCGTTTTGCGGATAGATCATTTATGCCGTTATAAAGATCTATAATATTTTGGGAGTAAAGATCATAGCAAATTGCATTGATAGTAAAATCTCTTTTTGAAAGATCCTCTTCAATGCTATTGCCAAAAGCTGCCGAAACATCAAAGATGCTATTTTTTGAAACAACCCGGTATATCACCTGCTTTTGCTTTCCTATTTTTACAACATGTCCGCTTATGTGTGATGCAAGATCGGAGGCATATTTTTGCGCAAAACCAAGTACTGCTATGTCATAATCGGACGGAGTCCGCCCTATAAGCAGATCCCTTACAGATCCGCCGACAAGATAAGCACCTTTTGCTTTGAGTATTACCGGATTAATTTCAATCATATGCTTTTGTTGCGCAAACGACCCTGTCAATACTGCTGTAATCTTTCTTGAAAGAAGCCTGCTCAAATTTCCCTGTAGCTTTGATGATTTCATCAACGGCAGTTTTCTGATCATAGCCTATTTCAAGTAATAGCTTGCCGCCTTTGTTAAGAAATTTATGTGCGTACTTTACTATGTGCTTTATACAGCAAAGCCCGTCTTCTCCGCCATCAAGCGCAGTTATTGGTTCAAATCTGTTAATTTCAGGTTGCAAGGTTTTAATATCATCTCTTCTGATATAAGGCGGGTTGGATATAATTATATCCAATAAATTGTTCTTATCTTTTACAGGAAAAAACCAGCTACCGCAAAAAAAATTGATTTTATTATCAAGACCCAGATGTTTGGCGTTTTTAAAAGCAATGCCAAGAGCTTTCATTGATATATCTGATGCAAAATAATGATTATCAGGATGTTGCGCTGCTATCGCAAGTATGATAGCGCCTGACCCCGTGCCCAGTTCCAGAATCTTTTTTGGGCAAAAAGCTTTATCTTTGGAAAGATATGAGAGAGCCTCTTCCACAAGGCATTCGGTTTCAGGCCTTGGAATAAGGACATCTTTTGAAACCATCAGTTCAATGTTCCAGAACCCCTTGCTCCCGATAATATATGCGACGGGCTCTTTGTTTATCCTTCTTTTGATCAAAGTCTTGAAAAGATTGCGCTCGCTTATGTTAAGAGGCTGATCATATCTTAAGTAAAGATCAATTCTTTTTAATTTGAGTGCATGTGCAAGAAGAATTTCAGCGGCTGCTCTGGGGCTGTCTATGTCATTTGTCTTAAAATAAGATGTGGTCCATTGAAGAATTTTGATTATAGTCCATTCAGGTTCAGTTTGATTTTGCCGATTCTGCATGCTGTAATGCCTGGGCCTGATAATGGGATGTCAATTCACTGATTACTTCGTCTATATTACCTTCAAGAATGTATTCAAGTTTGTATAGTGTAAGTCCTATCCTGTGGTCGGTAATTCGGGACTGAGGAAAATTATATGTTCTGATCCTCTCGCTTCTGTCACCGCTTCCTATCTGTGTTTTTCGTTCTGCGGATCTTTTTTCATTCTGTTCCATTGTGAATCTGTCAAGAAGTCGGGCTCTTAATACTCTCATGGCCTTAGCTTTGTTCTTGAACTGAGACTTTTCATCCTGGCAGGTAACAACAAGACCTGTTGGAAGATGTGTAATTCGCACGGCAGAATCGGTTGTATTTACACTTTGCCCGCCGGGCCCGGTTGCACGGTAAACATCCACTTTGATTTCGGTAGGATCTATGTCGATTTCCACTTCTTCGGCTTCAGGTAAAACAGCAACAGTTACCGCAGAAGTATGAATTCTTCCCTGTGCTTCTGTTACAGGAACACGCTGTACCCGATGGGTTCCGCTTTCATATTTCAAGTGACTAAAGGCGCCTTTACCCTGAATTAGAGCAATAATTTCTTTCAGACCGCCGACACCTGTGGTATGACTGGATAAAACTTCAACTTTCCAGTTTCTGTTTTCCGCATATCTGGTATACATTCTGAAAAGGTCGGTTACAAAAAGGGCCGCTTCTTCTCCGCCTGTCCCGGCTCTTATTTCAAGAATAACATTTTTTTCATCTTTTTCATCTTTGGGAACAAGAAGCAGTCTTAATTGTTTTTCAAGATCTTCTTTATCAAGGCCAAGCGCTTCGATCTCATCACGGGCAAGCTCTTTTATTTCAGGGTCTTCATTTTTTAAAAGGGTGATGCTTTCTTCGATCTGCTCATTAATATTTTTATATGAGCGGTAGATAGATACAATTTTAGATAAAGAGGAGTGCTCCCGAATATACTTCTGGTATGCCTCCCTGTCGTTAATAGTATCAGGATCACTTAAGAGCATTTCAAGTTCCATAAAACGCTCTTCAGCCCCTTTCAGTTTGTTAAGCATATAAGGCCTTCTTAACGATATTATAAGCTTAAAAACGCCTCATGGATGCTTCTTGAGGCGTTTTTAAAGATTTTATAAACAAACAGCAATCTTTTTTTGTTATTTATATATCTGATTGTTCTGATTCTGATATTTTTCGTATTTCTTGCGAAAACGCTCAATACGTCCGGCAGTATCTATAAGCTTTTGTTTTCCTGTGAAAAAGGGATGGCATTTAGAACAGATTTCAATTTTGATATCTGATTTGGTCGAACCTACCTCGATTGCACTACCGCAGGCGCAACTAATTGTTGTAGTTGCATATTTCGGATGAATATCTTTTTTCATTGTTTTGTGCTCCTTACATTTATATATTATGCATTCATGGAATTAAGAAATTGTTCATTATTCTTTGTTCCGCGCATTTTTTCAAGTAAAAATTCAAGGCTGTCTGTAGGATTTAATGAAGAAAGAAATTTTCTTAAAATCCATACCCTGTTTAAAGTCTCTTCGGACAAAAGAAGTTCTTCTTTTCTTGTGCCGGATTTTTTTATGTCTATAGCCGGGAAAACGCGCTTATCAGCAAGTTTTCTGTCCAGTTGTATTTCCATATTACCGGTTCCTTTAAATTCCTCAAAAATAACTTCGTCCATACGGCTTCCGGTATCAACAAGCGCAGTTGCAATTATTGTCAGGCTTCCTCCCTCCTCTATGTTTCTTGCAGCGCCAAAAAACCGTTTAGGCCGCTGAAGAGCATTTGAATCAACACCGCCGGATAAAATCTTTCCGCTGGGAGGCATAACGGAATTATAAGCCCTGGCAAGTCTTGTGACGCTGTCTAAAAGGATAATAACATCTCTTTTATGCTCAACAAGCCTTTTAGCTTTTTCAATAACCATTTCAGCAACCTGGACGTGTCTTTCGGCTGGTTCGTCAAAAGTGGAACTAATGACTTCCGCCTTAACATTGCGTTCCATATCGGTAACTTCTTCCGGCCGTTCATCGATAAGAAGAACAAATGGCACAACATCTTTATGGCTTGCTATAATACTATTTGCAATATTTTGTAACAACATAGTTTTGCCGGCTCTGGGAGGTGAAACAATCAGACCTCTTTGGCCAAAACCTATTGGAATCATTAAATCCATTATTCGCATCGAATAGTTTTCAGAATTATTTTCTATGTTTATTTTCCTGTTTGGATAAAGAGGAGTCAGATTATCAAAAAGAATTTTATCTCTTGATATTTCAGGATCTTCATGGTTTACAGCTTCTACTTTCAGCAAGGCGAAATAACGTTCGGACTCTTTAGGCTGCCTGATTTGGCCGGAAACAATGTCACCGGTTCTTAAATTAAAGCGCCTTATCTGTGACGGAGAAACATAAATATCATCAGGACCAGGCAAATAGTTGTAGCTTGGAGCCCTTAAAAATCCAAATCCGTCAGGAAGAATCTCAAGAGTACCTTCCCCATAGATCAAACCATTTTTTTCTATCTGGCTCTGGATTAAAGCAAAAATCAGCTCCTGCTTACGCATGCCTGCGGCCCCGTCAATATTCAGAGTCTTGGCAAGCTGAGTCAGCTCTTTAATCTTTTTGTTTTTCAGTTCAATTATATTCATTAATATTATAACCTCATTAACTTCAGAAAGATTTTTTCTAAAATTATTCTACGGAATATTTAATTGCTGTTAATATTGGGCTAGAAGTTTGCACAAATATGTGGGCTTCTATCGGCAAGATGCTAAAGATCAACTTATTATACAATATATCGTTTTTTTTTGTTCAAAACTTAAGGATTATATGCCTGTCGCATGAAACAAAAAAGAATAAATTACCATCCGCAAATCATGGATTAAATCCGGATTAATTTCTATAGAGGAATATTTGCCATCTATCGGTTTTTTATCAGAAGATTAAATTAAGTATCCACTCCAAGGAGGGGTTTGATATCTTTAAGATAATTTAGATTATACTATGGCTTTACAACTGTCAAGAAGTTTATTCCTTTGGTTTTTGTTAATATTTCTTTAAAAAAAAGAATTACTCATTATCAACAGCCACCTGATTTTTTTGCGTATTATATATCATCCGGTTTTTTATGACAAGAAATAATTTTAAAATATTGATAATTTCTTGAGCTTATAGAATATATCGATCACAACTCATTAATATAAATATGATTATTATAGAAATATTTCTAACGCAAGAGTGCTCGCAAAGATGAATTATTGTGAACCTGTTAAAAAATGTTATATATATTTAGAGATAGAAAAAGTATTATTGTAGCAAATTGCAAGATCAGTTTACAGTCGTATGATTATGTGCTAATTTCAACAAAAATTTTGCTTAAAGAATTGAATCATTTTACCGGTAGGTCTTTTGTTCCAAGAGTGGAACAAAAATTTTTATGGAGAAAAACGTATGTTAGACATAGGTATGCCTGAATTTCTCTTGATAGCCGCAATAGCGCTCATTGTTGTTGGCCCTGATAAACTTCCTGATATAGCCAAAACAGTTGGACGCATGTTTGGTGAACTTAAAAAAACAACAAATGAATTTAAACAAACAATAGAGTCTGAAATAAATTTAAACGATATAAAAAATATCGATAAAAATGCCATTATAGATAAAGCATTAAATATAAACAACCAGGAGGAAATTGATGCCACTCCCAATTTTGAAGATAATAAAAACGAGCACGAAGATAAAACCGAAAATGAGGATAAAAACAGCTTAGAAAAAGAACCTGAACAAGGAACAACAAAAGATGAAAGAGGATGATAAAATTTCTTTTACAGACCACCTGACCGAACTCAGAAAACGCCTGATAATCTGCTTTATCGCTATTGGGGTCGGTTTTGCGTTAACATACGGGGTTAAGGAAAAAATATTTGAAATTCTAACACTTCCTCTTATCCATGAGATGAAAGCCGGAGATAAAATGATTTTTACCGGGCTTTCAGAAGCCTTTTTTATCTATATGAAGTTATCTTTATATGCCGGTATTGCGATAGCTTCTCCCGTGGTGTTTTACCAGATCTGGGTTTTTGTAGCTCCTGGGCTTTATCACGATGAAAAACGTCATGTATTTCCAATAGTATTCTTTTCTGTATTTTTTTTTGCCGGAGGAATTCTTTTCTGTTATTTTATTGTTTTTCCTGTAGCTATAAAATTTTTTCTGGGTTTCGCCTCAGATACTATACAAGCGCTTCCGTCCATGAACGAGTATTTAAAATTTGCGACAAAGATGCTTCTTGGGTTTGGACTTGTTTTTCAACTTCCGCTTGTCATAATATTTCTTGCTAAGCTTGGTATTGTTACTGTTGAATTTTTAAGAAAAAACAGAAAGTATGCAATACTGCTGATATTTATTGTTGCAGCTCTTTTAACTCCAACCCCCGATGTATTTAATCAGCTTCTTATGGCTGTTCCTCTTATGTTTCTTTATGAAGTCAGTATTTTGGGCGCGGTATTTTTTGAAAAAAAGAAGGAGAAAGCAGAAAGTGAAAATGATGAAACGGAAAGCACAGATAAAACATCAGCGGAATAATATCAAAAAAAAGCTGGTAAAAAATTATTTGAATTATTGTATTATCAGCAATCAATAGCGTTTTTTAAGATGGAATGTATTTCTTCCGGTATGGCAATTGCTCTGATATTTTCAGGCTTGCTTACATCCATGCAAATTCTTTTTTCTACTCCGGTAACCAAAAGCTCATCATCTGATGCATCATAAATCAAGTGTTTTAATTTAACGGTTTTCTCATTAACTTCTTCAAGTTGTGTAATAATTCTCACAGTCTGATGATATCTGCCTGGGTTTGAATAAATGCAGGAAGTCTCGTTAAGCCCAAAGCCTAATTGCCTTTGTTTTGAAAGTATATTCAGATCCAAACCTATAGATTCAAAAAATAGATGGCTGCCGGCATCCATCCATTCGTAATAGCGCGGATAAAAGACAATTCCCATGGGATCAAGATCACCCCACATAATTTTGCGTTCAACAATGTTTGTTTTCATAAAGATTATATTTTCTTATGCTAATAACAATTACGGTTTTTTGCCATATGCAAGATCGTAAATTTATGCATTCTTACCAAATAATAAATAATTTGTTGCAAAATTTCTGTCAACATTTTAGTTATTATTAATAGTAAGTTAAATAAATTATTTTCATGCACTCATAGAAAAGTTTATATTATGAAAAATCATGTCCCCCTTATTTTAATTTTGAGTTTTGGTTTTTTATTTGTCGGGCATCTCTATAGCGGCGATATTTCCCAGCGCGATATACTCACTCAATATTCCACCATCAATGCATTGCTTGGAGGCGTTTATGATGGGGAAATGACTATTAAGGATCTGAAACGGCATGGAGACTTCGGCTTGGGCACTTTCAACGCTTTGGATGGAGAAATGTTTGCAGTTGACGGACATTACTACCAGATAACTTCGGACGGCAAGGCAAGAGAACCTGATGAAAAAACACGTACACCATTTGCCGCAGTTACTTTTTTTGAGTCGGACAAGAAAGCCGATCTTCATTCAGGTATGGATTTTGACTCTTTCACCAAGAAAATGGATGAAACAATTATTACCCCAAACATTTTTTATGCTATAAAAATTAAAGGTAAATTCAAAGCCATTAAGACAAGAAGTGTTCCTAAGCAAGTCAAGCCTTACAAGCCTTTAAAAGAAATTGTCGGCACTCAGCCGATATTTCATTTTAGTAAAATAAGAGGCACTATAGTAGGCTTTCGTTGCCCTTCATATGTTAAAAATATAAACGTTCCCGGCTATCACCTGCATTTTATAACTGAAGATGGCAAAGCAGGAGGGCATGTCCTTGATTTTATCGTTTCAGAAGCTGTACTTGAAATTGATGAAACATCGGGATTTTCATTGCTTCTTCCGCAAAACAAGGCGTTTTACAACTCTGACTTGTCTTTGGACAAACAGTCTGACTTAGAGAAGGTAGAAAAATAGCTGCTATGAGCCAGTTTCAAAACGCCCCATTTTGGCCGATCTTAAGCGTTGGGCTTAAATTTCGCACGAAGTGAAGCATTAGCGCTATCCTCGAAATATTCGAAGTATTCCTGCGGTTGAAATTTTCTCCCGCCTTGAGCTTGACCTAACTGGGGCGTTTTGCAATTGGCCCCACTTATTAACCAATTGATCGAAGCAGCTGTTGAAAATCACATACCCGTATATGTCTCACGAGACTGGCATCCTGTTGGGCACTTAAGCTTTAAAGACAGCGGAGGGCTTTGGCCGCCCCACTGTATCCAGGACAGCGATGGTGCAAGATTCCATCCTAATTTAAAAATACCCGAATCAGCTATATTAATAACTAAAGGCGTTTGCTTTGACCAGGACCAGAATTCAGTTTTTGACCAGACAGGACTTGTCTTTAAGCTAAAAAAAGACGGCATCAATCGGCTGTGGGTTTCCGGTCTTGCCGAAGATGTCTGTGTTCTGGTAACAGTAACAGATGCTTGCAAAGAAGGCTTTGAAACAATACTTATCGCAAATGCAACAAAGCCGGTTACCCAGGAAGGCGGTAAAGAAGCGCGTCAGAAAATGCATGATGCCGGAGTAAATTTCGTATATTAAAAATGGATAGTTTTTTCTTAACCGAATACAATAGTTGCAATATAATATAAATAATACTTCTCAAAATAATAATTAAATTGATTTTAGCTATAAAAAAGCGTTAATATAATAGTGATAAAAAAAGATAACATGATTAAATAGTTATAAAGTACAATTAGCCCGTTCAGGAGGAAATTATGACATTTAAAAATATTCTTGTCCCTTGTGATCTTACCAAAAGCAGCCAAAAAGCTCTTGATATAGCAATCTCTATGATTTCAAAAGATATGGGAGAAATTACGCTAATCCATGTGATTGAAAAGATAGAGGGCATTGAGGATGAAGATCTTATAAGCTTTTACCAAAAACTGAAAAACCGCGCTCAGAAGAAAATGGATGAAATAGCGCTTGATTATAAAAATCATGGCATTCCCGTTAAAACGGAAATTTCAATTGGTAAACGAGTGCCGGATATTATAAGGGCTGTTCAGGAGCATAAAATTGATCTTATAATTTTAAAATCACATAAGATAGAAGAAGTTCGTACAGGCGAAGGGTGGGCCACTATAAGCTATAAAATTGCGATATTAGCTCCATGCCCAGTTATGATGGTTAAATAAAAGTTAATAGCTTGTCATGAAGGGATATGGTTCATGCCCAAAAAAATCGTAATCGGAACGCTTGTTTTTATTGTTGTTTATACCGTTTTCGGATTTTTTATTCTTCCTTCCATTCTAAAGTCCATACTAACCAAAAACCTTACTGAAAGCCTCCACCGCACAGTCTCAATTGAGGATATAAAAACCAATCCTTACATAATATCTGCTAAGGTAAAAGGCCTTGTCATTAAAGATCAGCAGAATCAGGATATATTTGCATCAATAGCCGAACTCTATATAAATGCTCAGATTGAATCCTTGCTCAAAAAAGCTTTAGTTATTAAAGAAATAAGTGTATCCAAACCCTATGTAAACATCATACATAAAACTTCACAGCAATATAATTTTTCAGACCTTATTCAGGAAAACGGCGCAAAAGAGGATACAAAAAAAGAACCTTTCAGATTTTATTTAGGTAATATCCAGGTGTCGGGCGGCCAAATTAATTTTTTTGATTTACCTAAGAACAAGCAGCATAAAGCTTCAGATATTTCTTTTGCTCTTCTGTTTTTATCCAATATGAAAAAAAGTGACGATATATTTGTGCAACCGTATTTCAGGGCAAACATAAATGGCACTGCCCTTGTAATCGAAGGCAAATCAAAACCATTTGCCGGAAGTCTTGAAACTGTTTTTAATATCAATCTAAAAGGGATCGAGATCCCATACTATATGGATTATCTGCCGAAGGAAATAGAGGTTAAGATACCATCGGGAACTCTTGATGCTCAGGCAAACATTGAATATATCCAGCCTCGGGACAAATCACCTGCTTTTCATGTTTCAGGCACATTAGGGCTAAACAACCTCAAAATTTATGATACAAAAGATCTCCCGCTTATCTTTATTTCCGGTCTTTCTATCAAAATTGCCGACATTGCGTTTCCTGAAAGAAATGCACATCTGTCCGGCATTGATATTACAAACCCTGAATTATATATCAGGCGTGATAAATCAGGTGAGATAAATTTAAATGCTATTATACGGAAAATAAACGCTCAGGAAACAGAAGCGAAAACTGAAAGCCAACCGTTTCCAATTCAAATAGATCAGGTTAAGCTTAAATCCGGCAACTTATACTTCTTGGATGAGTCAACTTCAGACCCTGTTAATCTTGCAGCCGATAATCTGAACATAAGCGCTCATAACATAGATACAACAAAGGGCGGTATGGCAGAGCTTTCCTGCAGGTTGAACAAGAAGGGTATGATTTCAACAAAGGCAATATTTGCAATAGACCCATTAAAATGTGATTCCGAGATAAGTATTGAAGGAATGGAACCGGCATGGGTGCAGTCCTATTTCACCGATCAGATACGCGTAATTGTGACAAAAGGGCGTGTATCAACCAAAGGCACTTTTACAATGAAACAGGACAATATGAAACATCCGCAAATTTCATATAAAGGAAGTGCCGTACTTTCTGATTTTGCTTCTGTAGACAAAGAGAATAAGGATGACTTTTTCAAAATAAATACGCTTAACTTCAATACTCTTGATGCAGGCTTTAACCCGACCTATGTTGATATTAAAGAAATTTCACTGAATGATTTTTTCGCAGGCATTGTCGTAAATGCTGATGGTAAGCTCAACTTAAACAATGTGGTTAAACAGGATCAGAATAGTACTATACCCAGGAAAGAGGAGAACAATAAAAGCATTGAAAAAATACGGATCGGCAAAGTTTCGGTCAACAACGGTAACATCAGGTTTGTTGACAGGAGCATCAACCCAAATTATTCAACGGAACTTGTAAATATCAAAGGATCAATTACAGGGCTGACGTCGCTGGAAACTGAAGCTGCAAAGGTTGAATTGTCAGGCAAGCTTGATAATACTTCTCCTTTGTCGATCACAGGCAGCATAAATCCGCTAAAGGATGATCTTTTTGTGGATTTGCATACAAGTTTTAAAGACATAGATTTAAGTTCAGAGTCGCCTTATTCCGGAAAATATATGGGGTATACAATAAACAAAGGCAAACTCTCTCTTGATCTGAAATACCTTATTAATAAAAAGAAACTCGATTCGCAAAATGATGTTTTTATCGATCAGTTTACTTTCGGCAATTCTGTTGACAGCCCGGATGCTACCAGTTTGCCTGTTAGCCTTGCAGTTTCCCTGCTAAAAGACTATCAAGGCAAAATAAATCTCAAATTGCCTGTTTCAGGAAGAACTGATGACCCGGAATTCAGCGTATGGAAAGTTATCGTTAAAATGCTTGTCAATCTTGTTGGAAAGGCTGCAACTTCTCCTTTTTCACTTCTTACTTCATTATATCCCGGCGCAGATCAGCTAAGCAATGTGAACTTTGATTTTGGAACGGCTGATCTTTCCCCACAGAGTGAAGACAAGCTGCAACTTCTCCAAAAGATATTAACGGACAAACCGTTAGTGTCCCTTGAGGTAAAGGGATATGCCGACAAGGATAAAGATCGGCAGGCTATTATTCAATATTTATTTGAAAAGAAAAAGTTAAGCATTGATCATATACAGGTAACAGAGAGTGATCTGAAATTTCTTGCGGAACAACGTGCCAGGCAGGTGAAAAATTTTCTGCAAAAATCACAGCAGATCAACCCTGAAAGAATATTTTTAGTTGAAGCTGAGTTAATTTCTAAAGAAAAATCCGAAGGTGCTGGAGCTGCGTATGTAGGACTTAATCTTAAATAGAAGAGCCAACTAAATAAATACTTTAGATATAAGGAAATGGTTCATGAAAGGTCTGTTGAAAAAGGCTGCTGGAATTATTGATTTTATAAGAGAAGATGTATGGAGAATACGTATAAAGGATCTTAACATTATAAAGCGTTTTATTCTCAAAGGATTAAGAATCATCATTATCGCAGCAAAAGAATTTGTTTATGACAAATGTCCGCTTCGAGCCTCCGCCCTTACTTATTACTCGCTTCTTTCCGTAGTTCCGGTTGCAGCAATGGCATTTGCTATTGCCAAGGGATTCAGATTACAAAAACTTCTTGAAGAACAGCTTATGGAAAAGTTTTCCGGTCAGGAAGTAATGGTAATGCAGATATTGGAATTCTCCAATAATATGCTTAAAAATACCAAGGGTGGAGTTATAGCCGGTGTGGGTGTGGTAGTACTTCTATGGGCTGTTATAAATGTTTTAAGTCAGATAGAAGACACCTTTAATGATATCTCAGGAGTTAAAAAGTCTCGTTCTTTTGGAAGAAAATTCAGTGATTATCTTTCTTTATTTATGTTTGGTCCTCTTCTTTTAATCATGTCAAGCAGTGCAATGGTATTGATTTCTACAAATCTTCCACAGATAACACAAAAAATAGCTATACTGGGCATATTCACTCCGCTTGTTGCAATTACTATAAAAATGCTTCCATATTGTTTTATATGGGTACTTTTCACTTTTATTTATATCTTCATGCCTAATCAAAAGGTGCCTTTTGCTTCCGGTCTTATTGCAGGGATTGTTGCAGGAACAATTTTTGTTGTTATCCAAAAGTTTTATATATTTTTCCAGGTTGGAGTATCAAAATACAATACCATCTACGGCAGTTTTGCGGCGCTTCCCTTGTTCTTGCTATGGCTGCAGCTAAGCTGGTTTATAATGCTTTTCGGTGCCGAGATATCTTTTGCACACCAAAATGTAGATGCCTATGAGTTTGAGCCGGACAGAAAAAATATCAGTCCTTTATTCAGAAAACTATTAAGCCTGCAGATCAGCCATATGCTTGTAATGAATTTCATTCAGGGTGAAAAGCCCGTAACAGTTAACCAAATATGTAATACTCTCGATATCCCTATCCGGCTTGTTCAGGAAATTTTAAATGATCTTATTGCTTGCGGTCTGATATCTGATACTACTTCAGAAGGCAATTGCGGAACCGCTTATCAGCCTGCCCGCGATATAAACGACTTTTCCGTTTCTTTTATTATTAATGCTCTCGAAAATAACGGCATTGATACAATTCCAACTGCACGTACGGATTCCTTTAATTCTCTATCCAAAAGATTGAAAACTTTCGCTGAAACCATAGAAAAATCGCCATCAAACACTTTGCTGAAAAATATTTAATTCATGCGGTTTTTTTTGTAAAGCTCGTTAATTTTGTTTACTTGTACTAAGCTGGCAGGTATGTTATCAGGCCGTTGTCTGACAGGAATTTTTATTTTTATTGGAGACTAATATAAAAAATGGATACCGTTATTACCCGCTTTCCGCCAAGTCCTACAGGTTATTTGCATGTGGGCGGCGCCAGAACCGCTTTGTTTAACTGGCTTTATGCGCGTCATATGAAAGGGCGCTTTGTATTAAGAATCGAAGACACAGATGCCCAGCGCTCAACACAAGCTTCTGTTGATGCAATATTTGAAGCAATGGAATGGCTTGGCATTGACTGGGATGAAGGCCCCTACTTTCAATCTAAACGATTTGATATTTATCTGGAATATATACAAAAGCTGATTGACTCAAAGAATGCATACTATTGCACATGCTCGCCTGAAAAACTAGATGAAATGCGAGCGGCCGCTATGGCAAGCGGTAAAAAGCCTAAATATGACGGCACATGCAGGGATAAAGGCTTGGGGAAAACTGATAATGCCGTTGTCCGCATAAAGGCTCCTCTTGATGGTACAACTGTTGTGCGTGATGTCATAAAAAACAATATCGTTTTTCAGAACACTGAACTTGATGATTTTATAATCTGTAGAAGTGATGGAACTCCTACATACAATCTTGCTGTAGTTGTAGATGATATAACTATGTCCATTAATACTATAATCAGGGGCGATGACCATGTCAACAATACGCCAAAGCAGATAATTATATACAATGCTCTCGGGCATCCTCTGCCAACTTTCGGTCATGTTCCAATGGTGCTGGGAAGCGATAGAACCCGTTTGAGCAAACGGCATGGTGCCATGTCTGTAACCGAATACAAAGATATGGGATATTTGCCTGATGCTTTCATCAATTATATTGCAAGGCTTGGCTGGTCTTACGGCGATCAGGAATTTTTTGAAAGAGACGAGCTGATAGAAAAATTTTCGCTTGAAAATATAGGAAGATCGGCAGGGATTTTTGATATAAATAAGCTTCTTGCTTTAAATGCGGAGCATATAAAATTAGCCGAGCCCAAAAAAATTATAAGTCATCTTGCCCCGTTTCTAAATAATCTTGGGTTTGAAATCAAAGAAGTACCTTTTATAGAAGGTGTAATAAAAACGCTTAATGCCCGAAGCAAAACTTTAAAAGAAATGGCTGAAAGCGCAGAGTTTTATTTTCAGGATACGATTTCATATCAGCAGGATGCGGCCTCAAAATTTTTAACATCCGATTTTCTTGAAATTCTCAAAACACTTATTGCATTACTTGAGCCTCTTGGATCATTTGATGAAAAAAACCTTGAAAACGTTTTTCTTAAAGTTATGGAACAAACCGGGCTAAAACTCGGAAAAATTGCACAGCCGGTTCGAGTAGCTTTAACCGGAAAGACAATCAGCCCCGGAATTTTTGAAATCTTAAATGTTCTTGGAAAAGAGAAATCTCTTGAAAGGTTAAAAAGGGCAGCATTGTTTATTGAGAATAAAAAAAGCTGATTTTGTAACAATCTCCGGGAAAATTATCTTGACTATCATTTTCTCATTCAATAGTATTGGCACGCTTGTTACGCATTGAAGCAGGCTGAAGATTAAAGACATAAAACTAAATGGGGGATGGTCTAGCGGCAGGACGACGGGTTCTGGCCCCGTTAACCCAGGTTCGAATCCTGGTCCCCCAGCCATTTTTATTTTCTTCGTAAAAAATCCTGTAGAACACCTTTATTTTTCAGCAATTTGCTTTAGATATGAGTCTATAATTTTCCCCGAACCTGTTCCGCAGGTAAGTATGGTTCTCATAGCCTCTTCTACTGAAATATCAACGTGATAAACGAATTCACTTTTAAGATGATATATATAACCGGATGTAGGGTTTGGAGATGTCGGAATAAAGACTGTATAAATTCCATCCTTATGCGTATCTGTTATAAAACCTGTTAAGAGAGAGCTGTTTTCATAGATTCTCACAAGAACAACTTCAGAGAAAGGAAACTTTTTCCCTACTAACTGCATTACGGTTTCCTTGATAACAGAATAACCTGGTGCAACCCTGAGCATACGTTTCTCAAGACGTGTATGTATGTATTGCCCTGCTTTAGTTTTAACAATAACTCCAATAATGAAACAACTTATTATAATAAGAGCAATAATAAGCGCATCGGCAATAAACTGGCTGAGATGAGATTGCGTAACAACAAGACTTGTGATGGGCCGTATAATATCTGTAACCCAGACAAACAGCCATTTTGTTACCATCACGAAAATGAACATGGGAAGAATAACCGTAATTCCACCGATAAGAGATGTTTTAAAAAAGGATTTAAATCTTTCCATATTTATCTTTCTTGTTTGATTATTTCTATGATAAAGGCAGATCCTCACCTAAAGATCTTTTAAAAGTATAATCGATATTTTCACCTAAAAGAGCGTCATAAGCTTTATCTGTACTGTCATCGATCAGCGTAAACGGATAGGCAACAGCAAAAAGTATTGCTCCGACAGGAACAAGGACAATACCAATAGGTCTTGCGATCAAAAGGTCCAACGTATATTCGAGTGCATTCGGGCCTTTTTCTTCTGTAGCCGATTCGTTTTCCGTTGATGCAAAAGAAGCTGCCGGTATAATAATCAGACAGAAAATTATCAATGATATTGTTAATTTTTTGAAATTGTTAAACATGCTATCCTCCATATTTTCTAATATTTTTTCACCTTACTGGTTTCAATTTTTTTAAATCGAGAATGTAATTATAGCTATTACCAATATTAAACATCAACATGTTACTCAAACAACTCACGGTAATATGTAAAGCCATCTGTCAAAAAAGTCAATATTTTGGAAAACGCTATAAAGATAAAAGCATATTTAAATTATGGAATTAAGAATTAAGTCCGCAATAAAAAAACAGGAATTTTCCGACTATTTTTTCTAATATAGCAGCAATGATTTTTTATTTGGTGGGAAAAGAGATTAACATCTTCCGTGCTTTACAATCAAATAAATATCTTCTTCATTAATTTTGAATATTGCCATCATAATTCTTTATTATGTCTTTATTCTTTTCAGCCTTCTTTTTTTTCAGTCTTCTTTAGTTTCGGCTTTTTCTTTTTAAGACATACTCTGTCTTTTCTAACAAAAGCACACAGCTTGGGGTTGTAATATTCTTTACAATTTAACGGATTATATAGTGGGCATTCAGGATGTTTTACCGACATAGCCTGTTTTTCCTTCTGAAAATTTTATTGTCTTGAATAAAAATAGTTTTTGTAAATAATAATTTTATCTTGCCTTGGAACTAATTTTTAGTTTAAAGTTTAATATCATAAAATATTAAACTTTACAAGCTATTACCTTAAATTAAATCGGAGGGTGTAAAATGGCCGGACTTGCCGTAAATGTAGATCATGTAGCCACACTCAGAAAAGCTAGAGAAAATGTAAGTTACCCTGCCCCGGTTTACGCAGCGGTGCTGGCTGAACTTGCCGGTGCTGACGGAATTGTAATTCATCTTAGAGAAGATCGGCGTCATATACAGGATAATGACTTAAAAATATTAAGAAATATAGTTCAGACAAAACTTATACTGGAAATGGCCGCTACTTCTGAAATGATAGAAATAGCTCTTAGTGTAAAACCTGATGTAGTTACATTTGTTCCGGAAAAACGTAGCGAATTAACAACAGAAGGAGGGCTTAATCTTTTAATTCACGCCAATGCAATTTCAGAATGTGTAGCAACTCTTCAAAATGCCGGAATCCCTGTCAGTATTTTTATCGACCCGGAACCCGAACAGGTTAAACTGGCACATAAAATCCATGCTTCTATGGTTGAACTTCATACCGGCTCTTTTGTTGAGGCTAAAACAAAGACAAAAAAAGAAAAAGTGCTTTCCGATATACGCAATTGCGCTATACTGGCAAATAAGCTGAAAATGAAAGTAAATGCAGGACATGGTTTATGTTATCAAAGCATAAAAGCCTTTAAGGGCATAAATGAAATCAGTGAATTCAGCATTGGCCACAGCATTATAGCAAGAGCCGTTATGGTTGGCATGGAAAGAGCCGTGAAAGATATGATAGCTCTTATTAAAGATTTAAGATGACAAATTGAGAACATTACAAAAGTTATGAAAGAATATACAATACATCCGTGTGCGGTGGGTATAAATGAAACAGACCAGGGAATTATGACCTACCTTCGTGACTATGGGAAAAGAATACTTCTTCCCGTTTATATGTTTTATATTAAAGGTGGAGATAAAAATATCATAGTCGATACTGGCCTGGAACAGTTTGTCGTATCGGAAGAAACCGAAAAAAAATGTGGATTCAAAGTATTAGAGTTTGAATCTGCGCTTGAATCTTTTAATCTTACACCTGAAGAGATTGATATAATAATTCATACCCATCTTCATAATGATCATTGCGAAAATGATTATAAATGTAAAAATGCCGTTGTATATGTGCAAAAAGCCGAACTGGACTTTTTCAAAAACCCTCATCCTATAGATCACAGATATTATCCTGATGTTCTCGATGATGTTAATGTCGTTGAAATAGAAGGAGATGTTAAAATAGAAGACGGAATTGAAGTAATTTTTTCACCAGGTCATACGGTAGGAGGACAGTCAGTTTCTATTAACACTGCAAAAGGAAGAGCTGTTATTACAGGCTTTTGCTGCAATGAAAAAAACTTTCCTGAAAAAGGGCCTGCAATATGTCCAGGTGTTCACATTGATGTTATTAAAGCCTATGAGTCTGCGCAGAAAATAAAAAATCTGGCTGATATTTTAATACCTCTTCATGATATTTCAATAGGAAGACAAAAACAGATTCCTTGAAAATATGCATGAAAGATATTTACCCAACTCTTAAATTTTGCTATATATTTTACACCTTGTAAAAAATATCGACAAAGACCGGCGTTTTTTTATTACTGCGTATTAATTGCTTGGTATATCATATTGATTAAATTGCATTTCAAGTTGTTATATTCTGCTAACCATGTCTTTTCCAGTGGCATATCATTTGCTTAAACATAATTAAAGTGCGTAATTTAATAATATTAAGGAGGATTAGATATGGAATTTAAAAAAATTTTATTCCCCATTGATTTTTCAGAAGCATCTCCAAAAATTGTTCCTTATGTAACAGAAATGGCAGATAAATTTAATTCTGAAATTCACGTTTTGTTTGTTGCACGAGCTTTTCAATATTTTACCAGCATATATGTGCCACATCCTTCCGTTGATCTTTTTGAAAGTGCTATTGTTGACGGAGGCAGGAAAAGTATTGAGGAATTTACAGAAAAATATTTCAAAGAGCCTGAAAAAATTAAAATTTCTATTGTAAATGGTGATGCAGCGGAAGAAATTATTAATTACATAAATGAAAAAGATATAGACCTGCTCATAATGGGTACTCATGGAAGAAAAGGTATCGATAAATTAATTTTTGGGTCTGTTGCCGAAAAAGTGACAAAAACCACACCAATTCCAATGATGTTGATAAAACCATATAAAGCAAAAAAAATGATAGATTAGTAACATAGGAGTTTAATCGTTATGGGCGTTGACAATCTGGATAAGATATTTCAACCCAAATCAATTGCAGTAATAGGTGCCAGTGAAAAAAAAGAAAGCGTGGGCTTTGCCATTATGAAAAATCTGATTAATGGCAAATACCAGGGGAACCTATACCCTGTTCATCCTTCGCATAAGGTTATGTGGGGGCTTAAAGCCTATCCTTCGATAGCTGATATTGATGCAGCGGTGGATCTTGCTGTTATAGCTATTCCAATTGCTTATACTCCGAAAATAGTAAACGCTTGTGCAAAATCAGGAGTAGGCGGTGCTGTAATTATTTCGGCAGGAGGTAAAGAAACCGGCCAAAAGGGAAAAGAAATTGAAAATGCCATAAAAAAAGAAGCTGAATCTTCCGGTATTCGTATAATAGGACCAAACTGCCTTGGAGTAGTGTGTACAAAATCGAATCTGAATGCCAGTTTTGCAGGTCAGATGCCTATAATGGGAAAAATGGCATTTATATCGCAAAGCGGGGCAATATGCTCGTCTGTTATGGATTTGTCGATAAAAGAGCAAATCGGATTCAGTTATTTTGTGAGCGTAGGCTCAATGCTCGATGTTGATTTCGGAGATATGATAGATTTTATCGGACAGGATCCGAATGTAGGCAGCATAGTTATGTATGTGGAGAATCTGACAAATATCAGATATCTCATGAGTGCTGCACGTGCGGTATCAAGAATTAAACCAATTATTGCACTAAAATCCGGTAGGACAAGAGCCGGAGCTGCTGCTGCTGCTTCTCACACCGGGGCGCTTGCAGGAGAAGATGATATTTATGATGCTGCATTTAAACGCGCAGGTATTGTACGTGTTAAGACTTTTGAAGAACTGTTTGACTGTGCTGAACTTCTTGCAAAAAAACCACATTCGTCAGGCCCGAACCTTGCAATAATTACTAATGCCGGAGGACTGGGAGTTATGGCAGTTGATGCACTTTCCGATTACGGAATGGAGCCCATAGCTCTTTCGGCAGAAACTATACAAAAACTCGATGAAGTACTTCCGCACTACTGGAGCCATTCAAATCCGATTGATTTAATCGGAGATGCCGACCATGATCGATACTTAAAAGCCGTTAAAATCTGTATCGATGCTCCCGAAATAGACGGTCTGCTGGTAATTCTTGTTCCACAGGGCTTGAATGATCCCGAAAATATTGCAAAAATGCTTGCGGATTTTCTTAAGAACAATCCTTTTCCCGTTTTTACTTCATGGCTTGGCGGTGCGGGTGTTGAAAAAGGCCGTCAGATATTAAATGATGCCGGCATTCCGACATTTGACACTCCCGAACGCGCTGTCAGAGCTTTCATGGATCTTGACAAGCATGCAAAAAACATAGAAATGCTTCAGGAAATACCTGCCAGGCTTCCCGGAAAGCTTAATTACAACCGGGAAACTGCAGCTATGATTATAAAAAGTGCAATAGAAAATAAACAGTTTCTTCTTAACGAAGTCGAAGCAAAGTCTTTACTTCTTTCTTATGGTATTCCGACTAATCAAACCGAATTGGTAAATTCAGCAAAAGAAGCTGTACAAAAAGCCAAAGAGATAGGATTTCCGGTTGCCATGAAAATCTGTTCAAAAGATGTTATACATAAAACTTCCGTAAATGGAATACGTCTTGGTTTAAACAGTGTATCGGATGTGGAAAAATCATATGAAAACATTTTATCCAGTTGTCTTTCATGCAAGCCCGAAGCAAAAATCGACGGTGTTACAATTCAGCCCATGCTGCAACGCCCGGATTTTGAGGTTATATTGGGAATAAAAAAAGACAGAGAATTCGGTCCGGTAATTCTTTTCGGAATGGGTGGTATAATGACCGAAGTTTTAAAAGACAGGGCAATAGCTTTTCCTCCGCTTAATCGGCTTCTTGCGAGAAGGCTTATGGAAGAAACCAAGGTTTACCGGGTTTTAAAAGGTCAGGCGGCTAATAATTCTTCAGATTTATATCTGCTTGAAGAGATTCTTATGCGTCTTGCCCAGCTTGCAGCAGATTTCCCTGAAATAGAAGAGCTGGATATAAACCCTATTTTTTTTGCAGAAAACTCGGCATGTGCCGTTGATGCGCGGGTCATTATAAAACCTGCTGAAACCAAAGCACCCATGCATCTTATAATAAGTCCATATCCGAACCAGCATGAAAGCCATATTACTATCGGTACAGATATCAGCTTGTTTGTAAGACCAATAAGACCTGAAGACGCCATTCTTTTAGAAGAGCTTTTTAAAACACTTTCCCCGCAAAGTATCTACTTCAGGTTTTTTGCGCCCATAAAATATATCTCTCCGACTATGCTGGCGAGATTTACACAGATCGACTATGACAGGGAAATTGCTCTTGTTGCTATTCTCGAGTCGGGAAATGACGAAAAAATTGTTGGTGTTGCGCGTGTTATTAGTCAACGAAACCCCAAACATGCTGAATTTGCAGTTCTTGTAGGCGATAATTGGCACGGGAAAGGGATCGGGGCCACTCTTTTAAGACGCTGTCTTAATATTGCAAAAGATCATGGTATTGAAAAGGTATGGGGAACCGTTCTTGCTGAAAATACGCAGATGCTGGCTATGGGTAAAAAACTGGGTTTTAAAATAGAAAGAGTTCCTGATGAAAATGAATACCAATTGATAATTGATCTTACAAAGCCATATGATATTATAAATAAATAATTTAATAGGGGAGATACTATGAAAAAAATAATCAAAGTACTTATTCCTGTTGACGGCTCCAAACAATCTCTTGCTGCAGTACGTTATGTTGGAAGTATTCTTAAACCCAAAAATATAAAAGTGGTTTTTTTTTATGTTGATTCGGAACTACCTGAATCTTTCTGGGATTTGGGGAAAAATCCTGATTTCCGTTCAAAATTAGCGCCTGTAAAAGCATGGGCAGCGCAGCGGAAACAACTCGTCAATGAAGCAATGAACAAAGCCACTAAAATTCTTATTAATGCCGGATTTCCGGCTGAAGCTTTGTCAATTATGATCCAGGGAAGAAAAGCCGGGATAGCCAGAGATATCTTGCAGGAAGCTAATAGCGGAGAATATAGAGCAGTTATAGCCGGGCGTACCGGAATCAGCAATGCTAAAGGAATTGTATTGGGAAGCGTGGCAAACAAACTGATCGGGAATTTAGTTAATATGCCGCTTGTGGTTATTGGAGGCAAGCCCAATGCAAAAAAATTTCTTATAGCATTTGACGGATCAAAAGGCTCTATGAAATGTGTTACAACTGTGGGCGCAATGCTTAATAACACTGATTCCGAGATAATGATATGCCATGTAATAAGATCTCTTGGCATTGAGCAGCAAAGTTTAAGTGAAATTTCCATTGCAAAGATAGAAAAAGACTGGAATGAAGCAAACATAAATAAAATTAAACCGGCTATGGAAGAAGCCAAAAAAAAACTTATTTCCGCAGGTATTGATCCATCAAGAATATCGGAAAAAATTCTTACAGATAGAGCAAGCAGGGCCGTCAGTATTATAGCGGAAGCAAAAGAGGGCGGTTATGGAACTATCGTGCTTGGAAGGCGCGGGCTTTCTGCAACTCAAGAGTATTTTATTGGAAGAGTAAGCAGAAAGATTTTGCATATGGCAAAAAAGTATGCCGTCTGGGTGGTAAATTAGAGTATAATACACATATATATCATTTATTTAATACAGTTTCTTGACAAAAAAAGCATCAGGATATAAAAATGTAATATGAATTTTAAAGAAAAGATGGTCTTATTCCTTGCAACCGGTTTTTATGTTGGGAATATTCCAAAAGCTCCCGGTACAGTTGGCACTATCGAGGGGCTTTTATTTTGCTTTTTTTTATCCAAAATGGCATTGTTTTATGTCATAATCTTTGTAGCCTTTTTCATTTTATTTTCAATCTGGATTTCAGATAGAGCCGAAAGGATATTGCAGGAAAAGGATTCCGGCAGTATTGTAATTGACGAAATAGCAGGAATTATGGTAACCCTTATAGGAATGCCATTTAATTTTATTACTGTAATTTCAGGTTTTTTTGTTTTTAGGTTGTTAGATATCATAAAACCGTTTCCAATTTGCTCAGTTGAAAAAAGGCTTTCAGGGGGATTTGGAATAGTAATGGATGACGTTGTAGCCGGGATAATTGGCAACTGTATTTTACGGGTAATATTTTATTCAACCGGTTTGATTTAACCTAAAAGAACTTAACAAACAGAAAAGGTATCTAATATAAATTGAAATCAAAGAATATTAAGACTGTAAGCAAAGACGAAGCTATAAAGAAAGAGACAAAAAAGAAGGGCGCTCTCAGGGAAAATATAGAGGCGATTATTATAGCCGTAATTCTTGCCATGTTTATAAGGACATTTGTTGTACAGGCTTTTAAGATTCCTTCGGGGTCGATGCAGGAAACGCTTCAGATAGGAGACCATATTCTCGTAAATAAATTCATATTCGGAGTTAAAATTCCTTTTTTAAGAACAACCCTGATAAATTTAAAAAAACCTAATAGATTTGATATCGTTGTCTTCAAGTTTCCCGAAGATCCCAGTAAAGATTTTATTAAAAGAGTTATTGGACTTGAGGGGGATATCGTTGAGATCCGCAATAAAAAAGTCTATATAAATAATGAGCCTATCAAAGATATTTATGGTCAGTTTACCGATCCTTTCCCTACAGGTGATAAGCCGAAAGACAATTTCGGGCCTGTTAAAGTGCCTCCTCATTCAATATTTGTTATGGGAGACAACAGGGATCACAGCTATGACAGCAGATGGTGGGGTTTCGTTGACCTGAAGGCTTTAGAGGGCAAGGCGATGATTATATACTGGTCCTGGGATGGGGACAATTTCGGAGTCAGGTGGAACAGGCTTGGAAAAATATTAAAATAAGGCAGGTGCAATATGCAGTTTGAAAGGAAACACATTCTTGATATGGAATCCCTTTCAGCAGAAGAAATTACTTTTATTATTGACACCGCTGACCGGTTAAAAGAAATTTCAAGAAGACCGGTAAAAAAAGTACCGACATTAAGAGGCAAAACTGTGGTACTTTTTTTTTATGAAGCAAGCACCCGTACCCGTTCTTCTTTCGAACTGGCTGCGAAACGTTTGAGCGCTGACAGTATTTCCATATCAAAATCTTCCAGCAGTATTGTTAAAGGAGAAACTTTAATAGATACTGCTAAAAATCTTGAAGCTATGAACCCGGATGTAATTATTATCAGGCACTCTTCGGCAGGAGCACCACATATGCTTGCAAAAGTGCTGAAAACATCAATAATCAATGCCGGTGATGGAATGCATGCTCATCCCAGCCAGGCGCTTTTGGATATAATGACGGTAAGAGAAAAGAAAGGCTTTATAAAGGGCCTGCAAATTGCAATAATTGGAGATATATCTCACAGCAGAGTTGCTAGATCAGACATTACAGGCTTTACTAAAATGGGGGCCAATGTAGTTGTTGCCGGCCCTTTAACAATGATTCCAAAAGGTATAGAAAGTCTTGGCGCTCATGTTGCAGAAAGTTCAGATGTTGCCGTAAAAAACGCAGATGTAATAATTATGTTAAGGATACAGAAAGAAAGGCAGAACAGTTTTTTATATCCTTCCGATCGTGAATATTCCAAAATTTTTGGCCTTAACCGGCAAAGGATCAAAAAAGCAAAAAAAGACGTTCTGATTATGCATCCCGGCCCTATAAACAGAGGGGTTGAAATCTCATCCGAATTGGCAGACGGACCTTATTCAATTATTCTTGATCAGGTGACAAATGGTGTTTCATTACGTATGGCTCTTTTGTATCTAACCACCGGAGGTATTCGAAATGTTGACTCTGATTAAGGGTGGAAGGGTTATAGACCCAGGGAACATCGACGGGGTTATGGATATCCTTATAAAAAACGACAGGATAATCGATATAACGCCTTTGGAGAAATCTGAAAGCAATACTTCTGAATTATTAAAAAAATATACTGCTATCAGAATAATTGATGCTTCCGGCAAAATAGTTGTTCCGGGATTAATTGACATGCATGTTCATTTAAGGGAACCCGGGCAGGAATATAAAGAAACAATTGAATCAGGGACACTTGCAGCTGCTTCAGGTGGTTTTACAAGCGTTTGCGCAATGCCAAATACCATTCCCGTAAATGATAACAGTCAAGTTACCAGATATATTTTAAACAGGGCCAAAGATGTTGGAAAAGTAAATGTGTATCCTGTTGCAGCAATAAGTGTCGGTCTTGACGGAAGCAGGCTTTGTGAATATGGCGATTTAAAAGAAGCCGGAGCAGTAGCAATTTCCGATGATGGACATCCCGTATCAAACAGCCGCCTCATGCGAAGAGCAATGGAATATGCTAAGGGGTTCGGGTTACCTGTGATTTCGCATTGCGAAGTAAGTGAACTTTCATCGGGCGGATCAATGAATGAAGGTTTTGTCTCTACAAGAATGGGTTTGGCAGGAATACCGAATGAAGCTGAAAGCATAATGGTTGCAAGAGATATTGCTTTATGCGAACTTACAGGCGCACATCTTCACATAGCGCATGTAAGTACTTCCCAATCCCTAAGGGCCATAAGAGATGCCAAGAAAAGAGGTCTTCCGGTTACTGCTGAAACTGCCCCGCATTATTTTACCCTTACAGAAGAAGCCGTTTGTGGTTATAATACCAATGCAAAGATGAACCCGCCTCTTAGATCCGAAACTGACAGAAATGCAATCAGAGAAGGGCTTGCCGATGGAACAATTGATGTTATCGCAACCGACCATGCCCCGCATTCCAGCCTTGAAAAAGATGTTGAATTTGATTTGGCTGCAAACGGAATTGTCGGTCTTGAAACATCTGTTTCGCTTGGCTTAAAGCTTGTTGAGGAAGGCATTATCAGTCTTTCCGTACTGATAGAAAAAATGTCTTCTAATCCGGCACGCATCTTAGGTTTTGACAAGAGCATAAAAAAGGGAAACATTGCAGACATTACAGTTATTGATACAAATATGCCATACACTGTTGATTCGGATTTATTTTGTTCTCTTGGCCGTAACACCCCGTTTAATGGATGGAAAATCAAAGGAAAAACATATCTTACAATGGTGGCCGGAAAAATTGTATATGAAAATATAATTTCCTGAACTTACAATACTTATGGATAAAAAAAACTTTAATATACTTGTTGTTGATGATGAAGAAAGCATGAGAGAATTACTGGATGTAATTTTGTCAAGAGAGGGATACAATATTACATCAGCCGGAAGTGGTGGCAAGGCAATCTCCTGGCTTGGAAAAAAAGATTTTGATCTTCTCCTTTGTGATATCAGGCTGGGGGATATGACAGGAATTGATGTCCTCAAGGCAGCAAAGAAGAAAGATCTTAATTCTGTTGTCATCATGATTTCCGCTTATGCTTCAGCGGAAACAGCGATTGAAGCCATGAACAGTGGGGCATATGACTATGTTCCTAAACCTTTCAACAATGAGGAGCTTAAACTTACTATTGCTAACGCTCTTGAATTAAAGACCATAGAGCGGGAAAAGAAATATATTGATAATGAACTTAAAAAACAGCTTCATTTCGGGAAAATAATAGGAAACAGTCCCGCCATGATGCATGTATACAATCTTATAAAGCAGGTTGCAAAAACTAAAACTAGTATACTTATTACAGGTGAAAGCGGAACCGGCAAAGAACTTATAGCAAAAGCCATTCATGATGAAAGCAATCGTCGCGACAAGCCTTTTGTGGTGATAAACTGTGCCGGTATTCCGGAATCATTAATGGAGAGTGAGCTTTTCGGGCATAAGAAAGGGGCTTTTACTGGGGCTGCATATGATAAGAAAGGACTATTTGAGCTTGCCGATAAAGGAACCGTTTTTTTAGATGAGATAGGCGAGCTTAGCATACATCTTCAGGTAAAACTTCTAAGGGTTGTCCAGGAAAGAGTATTTAAAGCTGTTGGGGGTATCGAAGATATTGCAGTTGATATAAGGATAATATCTGCAACGAATAAAGATCTTACAAGCGAAGTAATAGAAGAGCGTTTCAGAGAAGATCTTTTCTACAGATTAAATGTTATAGAGATAAAATTGCCTTCTTTAAGAGAGAGAAAAAGCGATATTCGTGCTCTGGCCCAGCATTTTCTTGAAAAGTATTCCAATGAAATGGGCAAAGAAGTTACGAAATTATCTTCTTATGCTATAGATCTTTTAAATAAATATGAATTTCCCGGAAATATCCGGGAACTTGAGAATTTAATGGAAAGAAGTGTAGCCATTAGTGATACAAATATTCTTCTTCCTGAAAGTCTTTCTATTTCTATGCATAAGAGAAGACGCTTTGTTGAAGGAGTTAAAGGGCGAAGATTTGATTTAAACGATGTTGAAAACGGTGTTTCTCTTGATGCAATACTTGAAGATCTTGAAAAAGCTTATGTAAAGAAGGCATTCGAATTTTCAGGCGGTGATAAGATAAGATCTGCTGAATTACTGGGAATTAACTTAAGGTCAATGAGATACCGTCTTGAAAAACACCATCTATACAGTAAAGGTGAATAAGGTTTAAAAAACCATACAGAATATATTAGTCTGTACTAAACAACCGATACTTATATTGTCCCCCATTCTTGCCTAAAGAAAATGTCATAACCAATCATATATAACTTGAATCGGAACATTATTTTGGCAATCTGCATAACAATCTGAAAGATAGATCAATCAATTTCCCAATACTTTATTTGGCATTTTTCGATTCGGAAATAAATATTGACACTCTTACGTGTTTGAAATATGACATACATGTCATATGATAGGTAATTTAATACTATAGATACTTACACAAAAGTTGATCCAACAGCCTAAAATCCTAGGAAAAATTAATAATTTAGTAAACGGAGTGTATATATCATATTATCATATCCTATAAAACATACGCGGGCTTTTGAAACTACCAACACAAAGTTGGAAAATTCCGAGATTGACATACTATCCGAAGATAGGTTGGACTATCGTATGGAAAGCATTATCCGTCTCTGGGAAGTTTTGCGAAATATTGGAAAATTAGATAAAAAACTTCAGATTATCACCGATACAGTTAATGACATTTTTAAAGCGAAATTCACCATATTATGGATTGTTAAAGAAGGGGATCGGTGCAATTCCGGTTGTCCTTTTTCACAAAACGGTTTTGGTTACAAAACCTGTAGAGGTGACATTGAATGTCTGCATCTGATAGCCGGTTCCGGTTTCGATAGCAACATAGATGCAGATCTTAACAGGATACCGTTAAGCCATTTTAAAACCGACAAGATCAATATCGGCATCAGTGAAAAATCAGCAATAAATAAATTCATTAAAGATTTGTTTATCCATAATGAAAATGGGATTAGCACCCAGGATATTAAATCAGTTGTCAGGTTAAAGCTTGTTTCGGATTACGACAAAGCCATAGGTGTACTTACCGTGTTCAGCCAACAGGTGATCAGCTCTCCTGATATTGTTCATATCGAATGTTTCTCCAATTTGGCTGCTCAGGTTATAAAGAATTCTCAACTGGAAGATTCTCTGATAAAATATCGTGAACATCTTGAAGGTCTTATAAAAGTACGTACTGATGATCTGATGGAAACCAACCGGAAATTACAAAAGATTGTCAAGGAAAAAGCCCATATTGAAAAATCTCTTATAGAAAGCGAAAAAAGGTTTCGCAGCGTTCTCGATAATTCATATGATGTTATTTACTTTATGAATTTTAAAACATCAAAATTCGAATATCTAAGCCCGTCTTCTTTGAAAATAACCGGTTATACTCCCGAAGAAATCATATATTTGCAGGAAAGCGGAAATTTTGACTTCCTTCATCCTGAAGAGGAAGATAATGTCCATGAATTCTTTAAACAACTGAACATTCGTCCGGATGAGGATGATATTAACAGAACCATAACCTTCAGAATGAAACATAAAACAAATGGCCGCCGCTGGGTCAGCACCACGCGTTCAGTTATTTTTGATGAAAATGGAGAACCGGCAGCTATTGTTGGTAATCTTAGAGATATTACTGATATTAAAAATGCTGAAGAACAAGAAAAAAAAATGAAAGATAATCTTGAAAACATGGTTCAGGAGCGCACAGTTGAACTTGAGAAGAACAACACAGCCTTAGAAGTACTTTTAAAAAAGCGGGAAATGGATAAAACTAAGCTTGAAGAAAAACTGATTTTTAATATTAAGCAATTAATTGTTCCATATCTTGAAAGAATAAATAATACTACATTAGATAATTATCAGGAGAATTTGATACATATTATTGAAGCGAACTTAAATGACATTCTTACTCCGCTTATTCCGTTTGTTTCTCCTTCTCAGATTGACCTGACACCTTCGGAAATTCAGGTTGCAAGCCTTATAAAGCTGGGAAAAACCACCAAGGAGATAGCAAACACTTTACACCTGGCTATGAGCACAATCCATTTCCACAGAGATAATATAAGAAATAAAATCGGAATTAAAAACAAAAAGGTTAATCTTAGAAGCTATCTTCTGTCTTCGGAACAAAACATCTGGTGAGTTTTCATAATTTTTTTATCTGTTGCCCTATCTGTTGTCGACGATTCTTCTTTTCTGCTGACTGCCCCCTCTTCTTAAAATACCCGCTTCTACAAACTGAATTTCGGGATTTCCCATAAGACCTTTTTCCATATTTTTCTTAACAGACGGTACGGAATTTATGCAGCCGATGATCCTGGCTGTTAAATCATCCTGATTTTTCAGTACCTCAACACAGCATTTAATATGATCCAGGCCGTCTTTTCTGGTGATAAATATTCTGTAATCTATCAGCTCAGAAATGGCGTATAATCTGTCATCAAAAAGAGATGTATATATTTTATCGTCTTCTCCGATATTGACAATCAGTGCTTTTCTTCTTGGGATTTCACCGATTCTAAGCAAAGTACAAGCACCACATTCACAGGTACTTCGGATAAGCCGGGCAAGATCTCCTGTACGATAGCGAATCAAAGGCATGCCAATACGATTTAAAGTAGTAAAAACCAGCTCTCCTTCCTCTTCTTCGTTTTTTATCGGCTCACCTGTTTTAAAATCTACTATTTCAAAATAAAGATCACATTCATTAAAATGGTAACCCTTGTGTGCTGTGCATTCTATACCGATAGCAAAGCCAGGTTCCGTCATTCCGTAATGATGGTATACTTTTGCATTCCAAGCTTTTTCTAAAGCCTTCCGCATGGCAGGGGAAAGATATTCGGAGGTGATAAAAACGAATTTTACGCCAATATCGGCCAGATCAAAAACAGACTCGGATTCTTTTGTCATGCGCCATATGCGAAAGGCTGATCCCATGATCATATCCGGTTTAAATGCTTTTATGCTTTCAATCTGAGATGGGGTAGGGCTGTCGCACTGACCGATTAACGGAATTCCGTTAAGATTTTTTACTCCTTTTGCAATCATTCCGGCCATGCTAAGCGGAGGAGAATTATCGGGCAAAAATATCTGAACTTTGCATCCGTCAAAACAATATTGATCGTTTCCGTCCGAAACAACAGTGTGCATTATTGCTGCCATGGATTCTATGATTGTATCTGCATCCTGCTGTGTGAAAAATATTTTTTTGGGTTTTCCGGTAGTACCTGTTGTAAAATGACTGTATATCCTGTCAATTTTTCCCAATGAAACACAAAGGAGCTTATAAGGGCTGTTTATTAAATCATCGGGTTCGGTAAAAGGAAGATGTCTGATACTTTCAAGAGAATCAATTTTGGTGATTTTATCTTTAAGAGATTTATAAAATACACTGTTATCGGCAGCATAGCAAAGTGTCTTTATAAGCCTGTCAAGCTGATACTGCTCAATATCCTTACGGGTAATGCAGTCTGGGTTTTGACCGAATTGTTTTCGTGAGCAGTTTTTATTTAAAGACTCTTTAATTTTGTTATGAATCCATTTTTCCAAAATCATATTGAAATTCTATTTCCCTCAATTCCCCCTTAAGAAAGGGGGATAAAGGGGGTTGTTTTTTTATATATAAGCTGAAACCGAAAAGTTCTATCAAGAAAGCTCTAACAACCCCCTGACCCCCTTTGCTAAGGGGGAAGTAACGTTCGTCAGTATTTATTAAGCCGGGCAATCATGTTGGAGCTAAATACGGTTCCCCTGTTCTTTTATCTATCGGCCCAAGCTTGTCATTTCGTGATGGCAGTATAATAGTCGATTTTGCAGGCATAACATCGTCACCTCTTTGATTAATAGCTTTTGATACTATATCAACACAGCATTCTTTCTTATCATCTATATATTTATCTGTAACATAGCCGGAAATTCTGATGGCATCCGAAAGATAAACCAGCCTCTTAAATCTTGCATGGCTGCTTTTTATCCAGCCATTATCACCCATCCAGTTTGTCAGAAAATGGATAAGCCAGCAATGCCTTTGAACAGCCGTATCATAAGGATAAGGCAAACCGCATTCATTTGCTGCATCAATATTATAATGCACACTAAAAACAGGTTCCATAGCAGAAGTTTTGCTGTCTCTAAATGCCCAGGCCGGATGTTTGCGGTAAGTTCTAAGTGCCGATCCATGAGCCTGTAATGGAACCGGCGAAGCGCCAATGCAAAAGGATATAATATCAGTTATCCCCAAAGGGCCTTTTATGATTTCGGGTAATACTTTGCCTTTGTCAACATCTTCATAATAAAGCGGCTTTGTACCCCGGTATTTTTCTGCAAGCACATGATCTTCAATTTCTTCCAGTTCCTGTAATGTCCATGGATGAGGCAATTTAAATTTTTTGCCGGAAACATCTTGTTCATCCGGGCTTCGTTCAACCCTGAATGCAGAAGAGTTGACGCTGGCAACCAAATGGTCAGTCTGATTTATAAATTTTACTTCCTGCTGTTCATAAACGGATTTGCCGTATAATTTGCTGTTGACCTTTTTGCATCCTGTCAAAAAACATTGAGGACTAATCCGGTCATTTGCCAGTACCGGTTTGTAGTATTGCCAGTCTACACTTGTTTGTAAAGCATGCACTCCCGGCAAACCCTGCAATACCCAAGTGGGAAGAACACTGTTAAGCCATGATGGCGGAGCCGGAAGTGTTTTATAAGAAGTTGAATCGGCATATTTCTTATCTCTCCACAATTTATTGGGATCGCCTATGCCGTCGGCAAACTTTTTAATCGCATCTTCTGTGGCGACACTGTTAAATTGATAGTTAACACGAAGTTGTTTTCCTACCCGGCTTCTCATTTCTTCAAACGCTGTATACGTAATCTTACTCTTTTCCATACACTCATTTATCCTTAATAATTGATTGGCCCGGGCTGTATTTTTCTGTGCAGACTGCCGCCTTGCGAGCCGGTTAAATAGTAACTGCAAAAAGGAATCAGCCGCTTATCTGTTGTTATAACGTGGATGCAGCAGCCCTTAAGTCTTTTAAGATCAATTGTCCAGGCATCCATAAAAGGCATCCCCGATATGGATAAATAGTGTGTTTGAATCCGTTCGTAAAAATTATTAAAAGGTCCGTTTGGGGTTTTGCATGCACATTGTTTTGTTGCAGGTTCTATAAATCTGGATTTTTCAGTGATAAAGCGCCGCACATGAGCAGTCGGACTTTCTTTCTTTTGGCTTTGAATACAGTTTTCAAAAAGAGTGGATTTATCGGGATGAAAACGGGTAGTCGCCTGCAGTTTGCCCTTATCATTTAAGATATAAAATCCTGAAAAGCCGCAATGCGAATCCATTTTCCTGCGTGGCTGGAAATCATGAGCCTTGATTTCACCAGAGGTTTGAATTTCAAGCAATCTTAATATTTCAGGAGTAGTAATTCTGCTTTCATTTGATGGGCAAAAATTATAGCGTCCGGAATAGGTAACAGGCTGGAAATGAATTCCTTTGATAACCGGCATATAGCGTTTGGCAAAAAACAGGATCTCTCCCAATTGAGAGTCATTAACTTTCGGAATTACTGTGGGTACCAATTGCACACCCATCTTGATTTCAGAGCAGTTTTCAACCGCGTTTATCTTTAGACCAAAAAGATCAACGCCCCTTAGTGTCCGGTAAACATCATCCGTTACACCATCAAATTGAAGATAAATCAAATCAGTTCCGGCATCTTTTAAAGCCTTTAAATAAACTTTGTCTTTTGCTATCCTGATGCCGTTGGTATTAATCTGGACATGACCCAATCCGGCATTCTTTGCAACACTCACAATTTCAGGAAGATCATCTCTTACAGTCGGTTCTCCGCCGCTTAACTGAATGGGGCAAGTTCCGGCAGCAGCCACAACTGCTTCACACATTTCTTTAAGCTGTTTAATTTCGGGAGTATTTGATGATGATTGCCTGTCTCCGGCAAAACATACGGGGCAGGAAAGGTTACACTTATCTGTGACTTCCATTAAAACAGTACAGGTATCCGCCTGGTGTTCCGGGCATATCCCACAATCTTTCGGACATCCTGAAATGGTTTTCGTCTGTTTTTCCTGAAGCGGCTGTGAAAATTCTCCATAGCCCCATTGTTCAAATGTCGGATTGCCTCTCCAGATTACAGTTTTAAATTCGCCATGAACGGGACAGGTTTTTTTAAGAAAGATATCTTCACCTTCTGAAATCTTTACAGCCGGTATTACAGCAAGACAATGAGGGCAAATACTTGTTGTTTCGCCTATATTTTTAGGCATTTTACTATCCTACAATGGTTTACGGAAAGAAAATATAGCATATCCCGGTTTGCTTTCAGCAAAAAGTCTTTTCCATTCAATTTGCGGATCAGAACTATTATTTAAGGCGGAACAGCAAGATGCACCTTCACTTGAAAAATGCTTCCAAAAATCATCCAATGAACCATAACCTGAGATTAATTTAAATGCGATTTTTTTTAACTCAATGGAATGATCTTCAAACAGTTCATTTTCAAATCCCGCCTTGTAAAAAACTTCGATGTATCCGGCTTTTGTTAATGCCCCGGTAAAACAACAATTAAAAAGAACCTCATCTTTAAACTCGGAGCTTAAGGGATGATTTAAGATAACATCGGACATCGAGAATCTGCCGCCCGGTTTAAGAATCCGAAAAACCTCTTTTGCAACACGCATTTTATCAGTAAACAGAGAAAAAGCACATTCCGTAATAACCGCATCAAAAACCGAGTTGGAAAACGGCAATGATTCGGAATCAGCTAAACAAAATTCTGCCTTATTAGAAAGCGACAACTTTTGAGCTTTTTTCCTGGCAAGAGATGAAGAATTAAGCGATAAATCTGTGCCTATAACCCGGCAATCAAAAAGATCGGATAAAAAGCAAGCGCTTGATCCTCTGCCGGATGCAATATCTAAAACCAGAGCTCCTTTTTGAATACCGGCTGATTCGGCGGTTTTCTTTGTGAGTTCCAATCCGCCTGGATGTAATATTTCATCCAGGACCTGATTAAACTCATTTGCTTCATAGGTTTTAACAATTGAAGTTTTCATGTAAGCACTGCTTTAAATTTTATCCGAACTTTGCTTCCATTTCGGCTTCTGTTTTGTTCATTTCCATGGCTACTTCTTCAGTTATAAATTTTATCTTACATCCGGGGCATTCCAAACCGCTTTGGAAACCAAGCATTTCATAATATATTAAGGAAAGATCTTTTACTTCCATAGGTTTTTCACATTTACAGCATTGCCAGTTTGCCATTTTCAGCTCTCCTCATCAAAAGCGCTTTTTACACAATACGCAGTATGAATTTTATAGCTATCAGCCTCTTTTGAATACCTTACAAAATAAAGCGCATTGCCGATAGTCTTTTTACCTAAAAATTCATTATTGCCGGTATCACAAAGCTTTTCATTTGTTGTTTCAGAATCATAAATGACCATTTTAAGCTCATCATCCAAAATGCCTCTTGATTCCAGCAATTCCGAAACTTCAGAGCTTTTGTTTATATTGATTGTTTCATATCCTTCTGCATTGCTCATTAGTTACTCTCCTTTGTTTATCTGCACGGCTTTATAAATAAATCTCAGTTAGCTTTGCCTTTAAATAGGATTGGTTATCTTTTTTGATATTTGCCTGATTGGGCGGCTTTGCCTTATTCTCATCCCAGTTGGGATTAAACAACAGATCAAGAACATGAATAGTAGGTTTGTGTTGAGCCAGCGCTTCCCTGCATGTAGCACAATAGGTAAGAATATCATGCTTTGCTTCTTCTACTCTTTTTTTAGTGATTTTTTGGGCCAGATCAAAAGATGCGAAAGCTATCATACCTCCCATACCGCAGCAAAGGCCGTTTTCACCATGGTGTTCCATCTCGATTATGCTGCTGCCAGTTTGAGATACCAGTTTGCGGATATTATCATGAGTATCTTTTTTAAATCTCCCGGCGCAAGGATCATGAATTGAAAATACGCCTGTTTTATGCCCATCTGATAAAATAATTCCCTCTTCAGCCAGAACATCATATAATGATCTTATTTTAATTCCTGAGGCATCATGCTGGCTTATAGTTCTAAGACAGTTGGGACATGCCAGAATAAGCTCCTCTGCTCCCATCCGTTTAATTTCATCCGTAAGATCTTTAATCATATTCTGAAATGATGCATGATCTCCTAATGAACGGGTTGGGTTTCCGCAGCATTTTAAAATAATGCCCGTATCTTTATCGTTTGATAACAGCCAGTCATAAGCTGAAATTACAGATTGCGGCGAATATGCCGACAGATGGCAGCCCGGCATGAAAACCCTGCTGCTTTTTCTTTTATCAGGATTTGGAAGGGTTAACATGAACTCATCCGATCTTACCCAATCCTGATCTTTTATGACAAGCTTGTGCGTTGGAAGCGGGCCTTTGCTGCATTCAACCAGTTCCTGTCTGGCTTCGTTGCACATTTTCCCGATATTAAGTCCTTCGGGACACACCTTTTCGCAAAGATCACAAATGTTACAGCAATAAGGGATCGCCGGTCTTTTAATAAAAGCGCCATCTTTGTATTTATCAACAAGGTCTTTCGGATTGTCACAAAAACGATTGAGAAATTCACAATCCGTCATACAGCTTTTGCATTCACAGACAAGACATCTTTGGGCCTCTTTAATCGCAGTTTGCTCATCAAACCCAAGTTCCACTTCATCAAATCCCAATCGCTTGTCAATAGCTGTTTCCGGCATTTTGGATCTTGGAATTGGTGTTGCCTCTTTTTTAAAAGTATCCTTTAAAACTTTATATGTCTTTTGTCTTCCTTCAAAAAGATCCTGATCGCTTAAATATCTGTCGATGGAAACCGCTGCTTTTTTACCGGCGGCAACAGCTTTAATTACAGTAGATGCGCCTGAAACAACATCACCTCCTGCAAAAACTCCTGCCGTATTTGTCTGCATTGTAATCTCATCAACTGCCAGAGTTCCCTGCTTGCTGAGTTCAGGTATTATCGGCAGTTTTGATTTATCTACACTTTGACCAATTGCTATTATCACATTATCAGTATCTAAAACAAACTCTGATCCTTTAACCGGTATGGGACGGCGTCTGCCGCTATCATCTACTTCTCCCGGTTTCATTTCAAGACACTCAACGCCAATACATTTTCCGTTATTATCAATTATTTTAACAGGAGCAACATGAAAACGGATAATAACGCCTTCAAGCTCTGCTTCTTTGATTTCAAGCGGATCAGCAGGCATTTCTTCGCGGGATCGCCTGTAAATAATGCTTACATTATCTGCTCCAAGCCTTTTGGCTGCTCTGGCGCTGTCAATAGCAGCATTGCCGCCTCCTATAATAATTACCCGTTTTCCGGGATTATTTTTTTCACCATTATTAACAGCTTCCAGAAAATCAAGTGCAGAAAACACACCGCTGCTGTTTTCACCGAACAATCCGGCATTTACAGAAGTTTGCGCTCCAACTCCCATAAATACGGCATCATAATTTTCATTGCCAAAAAGATTCTCCAGACTGAGAACAGGCTGGTTGGTTTTTATCTCAACTCCCAGTTCTCTGATGTATTCGATATCATTATCAAGGCAAGTGTCAGGCAATCTGTATGCCGGAATACCATAACGCATAAGCCCGCCTGTTTTCGGCATTGCTTCAAAAATTGTTACAAAATAACCTTTTCTTATCAAATCGTATGCACAGGAAAGACCTGCCGGTCCTGAACCTATGATTGCAACCTTTTTATCTTTGGTGATTTTACAGGGACTGGCCTTTTCTCTTCCGTTTTGAACTTCATAGTCAGATACAAATCTTTTAAGGGCCCGAATTGCTACAGGTTGATCAATATTATTACGCTCGCATTGACTTTCACATGGGTATGTGCAAACTCTTCCGCATACCGCAGGAAAAGGCATGGTTTCTCTTATTACTTCCAGAGCTTTTTGAAACTCGCCTTGTGAGATTAAGGATATATATTTTCTTATATCAATATGTGCCGGGCATGCATCCTGACAACGGGGATAAGCATCTCCCTTACAGTTTTCAATTATTTTATCGATCTCTTTCATGCCACTTCTTCCTGTTTCCGGTTTTTCCCGACATCTACATCAGCTAACAATGCCGCACCCAAAGCTCCTATAATTTGCGGAACTTCGGGCAATACGACTTCTTTATCAAGCAATTCCTGAATAAATTTAACAACCCCGCTGTTTTTAGCCACACCCCCTGTAAAAACAATCTTGTCATTATAGCCTACCGATCTTCCCATTATAATAACCCGCCGTGAAACCGCTTTGTGTAATCCTGCCACCATATCTTCCCGATTAGTTCTGTCTGCTCTTAAAGATATAATTTCAGATTCAGCAAAGATAGTGCATGTGCTTGAGATATTGGACGGACTTACACTCTTTAGTGAGTCAGGCCCCATCTGGTCAATTGTGAGATTTAAAACGGAAGCCATAACTTCTAAAAATCTTCCGGTTCCGGCAGCACATTTATCATTCATAACAAAACTTTTTACTGTTCCGTTTTCTCTCATACCAATAACTTTGCTGTCCTGCCCTCCAATGTCAATGATAGTCCGGGCTTCGGGAATTAAAAAGCTGGCTCCTTTGGCATGGCAAATAATTTCACTGATGCTTTTATCAGCGAATTTGACACTGTCTCTTCCGTAACCGGTCGATACAAAACGATCTACATCCTTAAATGTGTACCCGGCTTTTTTAAGTGCTTTTTCCGTTACCTCTTTCGAAGATTCTGTTACATAATCTCCTGTGGGCATAACTTCATAAGCCACAAACTCACCATCTTTTAATATGGCTGTTTTAGCTGTAGCAGCACCAACATCAACACCTGCTATTAACATGGGTTCTCCTTTTGTGCTGTTTTTATTTCAAACAAATCAGACGATTTATAATATAACGGAGGCTTCCTGAGAATCTGTATCGCATTGGTTGCATTTTCTCATATATTTTTATTAATACAAGGTGAGAAAACTATGGGTATAATATGGTGCCTGTCCCCATATATATCCGTCTTCAATTTTTTTTAATCGAAGTTTTAAAAAACCGAAATCTCCAATATTGATAATATATAATTAACAGCTTATATTTAATAAAATAAAATGTCGGGATCATCCCGACTTTTTAACCTCAATTTTCCAATCTTACTTTTTCCGGCAGTTTATGTAAAAATCACACTGAAATTTTAGTCTTGGATACTCATTTTTAAAGAAGACGGAAAGCAATCGGCACCGTCTGAGAGTGTAGATATTTAAATTTAATAATAAGCTCATCAGAGCGGATTTGCCGAAAGAACTACAACCAAACGAAGGAGAAACAAGATGTTAGCTATGGAACGGCTGAAAAATCATTTGTCGGACAGATCATCGACATTAGGGAAACTAAAAAAAGACGGTGTCAAAATTGTCGGATACACACCCGGCGGGTTCATGCCTGAAGAAATTGTCCATGCGGCGGGTGCAATTCCGATTTGTTTGTTAAAAGGCGGCGATGCTGACTCCGTAATCGAAAGCTTAAAGTACAATCCAAGGTTTTTTTGCACTTTCTGCAAAACACAGATTTCGTATCTGATGGGAGGTGATCTGGTATATAATCTGCCTGATATTCTCGTTGTTCCACACACAGACTGCAATCACAAGATAATTGCCGATTCCTGGAATTACTACGGTAATGCGGATGTGTTCCGATACGGCGTTCCCCATAACAAAGGAGAATCTGCCCGAACCTATTTTAAAGGAGGGCTGGAATTGCTGAAGAAAAAGCTTGAAGATCTTACCGGAAACAAAGTTACGGATGAAAAGCTTGATGATGAGATACAGATAGGAAACAAAATAAGAAGTCTTTTCAAAGAAATCAGCTTTGCGCGAAAAACAAACCCGGCTGCAATCAGCAGCAGGGATTTTACAATGCTTCAGCATGCATCCACATTTGCGGACAAGGATTTTATTGTTCAAACCTTAGAAGCAGTCCGCGATGAAATAAAAGAAAAGCCCACAGCCGACAAAAACCGGAAACGGGTTATGATGATAGCATCTTCTTTGGCGAACGGCGATAATCTTGTATTTGATATTATAGAAAATACCGATGCTGATATTGTTTATGAAGAGGTTACGGAAGGATACCGTCCATATCTGGATAATGTGGAAGTTAACGGAAATGACCCAATACAAAACTTATCCGATACATATTTTGATAAGCGTGTACCTGCTCCCTGGGATCGTCCCTGGGGAGACCGCATGGAACGGCTTATTGAAAAGGCAAAGGAATTTTCCTGCAAAGGAGTTGTCTGGTATCAGATGATGTACCGTGACGGATTTGATATCCAGGCCCATTATTTTAGTAAGATGATAGAAGATCAAGCTGGAATTCCGATGGTCAAGATTGAATCCGATTATGCTCCGGCTGAAAAAGGCCCGGCGCGTACAAGGATTGAGACCTTGGTTGAAGTAATGAGTGCCAACTAAAGATTTTAGTTTATCAGATATCAAATCAATATCAGGAGATTTATTATGTATACAAATTTATTCAAACTATGCGGATTCAGCGATGAAGAAATCGACGAACAAAAACCAAGGATAGAAAAGACCTTAAAAATTATCGGTTCAGATACAAAGGAAATGATTGCAAAGGCTGAAAAAAATGTACAGTCAAACTTTGATTGTTCTCTTGAAGGCATAAGAATGCTGCTAAAAGTCATGATGAAGGAAGTAATGGATGCTGTCTTGTCGGGTGAAGAATATGAAAAAAGAGTTTATTACAATTGGCCAGGTCTTAGCCCTTTAGCACAGGCTATGATAGTTGCCGGCAGAGGGACAAATGTATACGCATGTCTGGCAAAACAATACCTGTGGATGGGACTTGGTAATATCTTTGATACGGTAAATGACCTTCTTGATTTAGGAGAACTTATCGGACAAACCGCAGGAAGAGCACATTGCCCGGAATACCAGATATATACTGCATTGTATGAAAGAAAGATTCTTCCCATCCCAACAATAGTTTTAAATTGCGGCTGGTGTTGTGATCAGGGCCCTGAAGTTGAAGAACTGTGCACAAAGCTATACGGCTATGAGGCTACTTACCTTGATGGAACCAATGACTGGGAATGGGGAAGCTGGCCCAATATGGATAAACGTGCAATTGAATACAACGCAAGCACAATAAAAGCTTCTATAGCCCGTGTTAATGAAACAACAGGCCTTGATATTACCGATGATCACATTAAAGCAGCATTGCAGGAAATAATGCAGATTACAATGGGCTATATGACTCTTACCGGAATGGTGTCTAAGGCTGATCCGCAGCCTATAAGCCAGGCCGATATCGGATTGGTATTTTTAATCAAGGGTGCAGGAACACGCTATCCCAAAGATGTAATCAACGGCATTAATATGCTCATTAAGGAAACAAAACAAAAAATTGATGCAGGAGTTGGAGTAGTGCCCAAAGGTGCTCCAAGGGTATATGTGCAGCTTAGAACACTTGTGGACCAGAAGCCTATGAGAGCAATCGAAGAGCTGGGGCTTGCAATACCGATGATGATGGTGGACGGTTACCACCCTTATGAAACTCAGCCTACAAATTATCCTGATGATCGATGGATGTCTTTATCCGAGCAGGCATTTCGCAAACCTCAGCTTAGTTCCGCCGAAGGAAGTCTGCGATACTGGGAATGGTGTGCAAATGATCAGAAAGTTGACGGAATTATCATGATGTATCCAATATCGTGCCGGCCTTTTTGCAGCCCCACATTTATAGGAAAAGATTATATAGAAAAAAACACCGGGCTTCCAACTATCCTGGTTGAAGCGGACGGCTACGATACGAGAAACTACAGCTCAGGGCAGATAAAGACAAGGATTGAATCATTTGCTGAAATTTTAAAAGCCAACAAAAAGATAGCTGCCGGAACTCTTTGATACACGAAAAGCTGAACTGACTCTCTATGGTAATTTTAAGCCGATAAGTATTCCCAGTTTCTGAGCATAATCAGATTATGATGAAATAGTAATAAGTCGTCATTCCCGCGGAGGCGGGAATCCAAAGAATACGAATCTGATTGAATTTGCTGGATTCCCGTTTTCACGGGAATGACAAGATAAAGGTTTTTCAGACTTTTTGCTGGGCCTTCAGATTATGCTCATCACAGCATCAAATACCTCGGTTACGGTTATATTCTTCATACATGCTGTATTGTCGCATTCTTTTTTAAGGCATGGGCTGCAATCCTTATCGCTTCTTATTACTTTATGTCCTTTTCCGTAAGGGCCGGTTCGCAACGGTGAAGTAGGTCCGAAAAGCGAAACAACCTTGCATCCCATTGCAGATGCGATATGCATAGGTCCGGTATCAGTACAGACAAGAACCGAACATTTCGAATAAAGGTAAGCAAGTTCTTTTAGGCTTGTACGGCCTGCAAAATTTATTGTTCTATCTTTACTGTCCATTTTATTCATAATGCCATCGATAACCGGTACATCCTGTTTACTTCCTGTAAATATTATACTACAGGACAAATCCTTTTGCAGCATTGAAGCAAGTTTAGAAAATTTATCTTCTTCCCATAACTTTGTTTTCCATTTGGCAATTGGATTAACGGCTATAATATTTTTATTTTCTATTTGTGATCCAAGCAGGTTGTCGATAAGATTTTTATCCTGTTCAAAAACAGGAATTTCACCCTTAACGGTATCGGTATTGCAACCAAGATATGATGCTACTTTGAGATAGCGGTCAATTGCATGCTGTTCGTAGCTGACAGGGACAGGAAGTTCTTTTAAGAAAAATGAAGCTCCTTCCCTTGATCCGCTCATGCCTATTTTCCTTTTCCCCTTTGAAATTGCAGCTAAAACACCGCTTCTGAAAAGACCCTGCAAATCAATTACTACATCATATGAAGATAATCTCACATCTTTATAAAATTTAATTATATCAGAAGATGTCTTTATGAATTTTGAAGGTTCGAAAATTTCTTTTTGCCATCTTTTTCTTCCTGATACAATAATTTGGTTAATCGACGGGTGCCCAGATATTACCTGGGAAGCTTCTTCTTCAATCAGCCAGTCTATTTTAGAGGCAGGAAAGCATTGTCTTATTGCTTCAAGAAATGGAAGAGCGTGAACAACATCACCTATGGAGCTTAATTTAATTATTAAAATATTTTTGACATCTGTCATTCGGATATATTTTCACAAGCGGACCTGAATTGTTCCATTTCTTGCCAGACTTGTTCAGGTGTTATGGAAAGCATGCATTTAAAATCTGTAGGGCACTCCTGCTTTAAGCATGGTGCGCAATCGATATCATGTTTTACAATTCTTGTTTTTGGGCCTCGCGGTCCGGTAGCTATATGATCGGTAGAACCAAAAATCGCAAGAGTTGGAACACCAAGTGCTGCTGCTACATGCATGAGGCCTGAATCATTTGATACAAAAAAATTACACCTGCTGATAATCGCTATTGCTTCTTCAAGAGAGGTTATACCGCAAAAGTCTACAGGGGTATGTATCATCAGGTTGCTTACAACGGTACCGATATATTTTTCTTTTTTGCTGCCCATTATAATTGTTTTTGCACCCCATCTTTGGGCCGCGATATCTCCTATTTCAGCAAAACGTTCCGGGGGCCACTTTTTAGCATTTCCGAAAATTGCTCCCGGTGCAAAACCAAGCACAAACTCATCATTATTTATACCATTTTGTTTTAAAATATTATCTGCTCTATTAAAATTGTTTTCTGAAATATAAATAACAGGATTACGGCTTTCTGCCTTAAAGCCTAATGCCTTTATGATAGACAGATAATATTCAACCTGATGGATCTTAAATATTTCATTGGTTCTTTTTATCGGATGGGTCAGCAATATACCCCGGCCATCCGAATCGAAACCGACTCTGTTTTTTACTCCGCCAAGGTATGCAATTATGGCTGCTTCAAATGCATTCTGAAAAAGAATTGCAAGATCAAATTGTTTTTCTTTTATAGATTCAACCAGACTGCGTATTTCAGATATATCTTTTATAAAGCTTTCGTGTTTTTGAAAAACCATAACATTGCTTACGGCAGGATGATTTTCAAATAAAGGAGCAACCCACGGCCTTGCAATAACAGTAATCTTTGCAGATGGAAAACTCTCAGATACTGCCTCAAGTGCCGGAAGAGTCATTACGGCATCGCCTACCCAGTTTGTGGCACGAATGAGTATCGTGTTAATACTTGAGCCCTCAAGCGGTTGAAGCTGCATAATTTCTCTTCCTCCCGGAATTTTGGCTATATTTTCTATCCTTATTAATTAACATGTTCTTTAATATGCCTTAATGCTTCTTTTATCGCTCCCTGGTGTTTATTAACAAACTTTTTAGAGTTTTCCCCTATTTTGCCACAAAAACCGGAATCTTCAAGAAGCTTTTTTATGTTTTCAAAAAGTTCGGTTTCGTTATTCACCTGAATGGCACCTTTATCTTTTAATATAAGATCGGACATAAGAACAAAATTATGCATATAAGGGCCAAAAAGCACCGGGCATCCAAAACTTGCAGGTTCAAGCGGGTTATGGCCTCCTAGAGGAACCATGCTTCCGCCGATATAAGCAATTTTGCCAATACCGTAGATTCTGTTTAATTCTCCTATAGTATTTAAAATCAAAATTTTGTAAGGTTCTTTGTTGTTAAGTAAATCAGTTTTCAGAATACTTTTTATGGCCATCTCCTGAGCAATTTTAAGTATTGTGCCTGATTCTTCTATATTTCTGGGAGCAAGAATAAGGCGCAGACCGGGAAATTGGGGTAAAAGCCTTGAGAAAACATTTAGTATTATTTTATCTTCTTCTTTGTGAATACTTCCTGCAACCCATATGTCATCTTTTGCAGATAGAGATAATTTCTTAAACCATTCATCCCGTTCCTGTGTCTGCATCGGGACCCATTGCCTGTCGAATTTAATATTTCCTGTAGTTATAATTTTATTTTTATCAATGCCTGTTTCAATAAGCCTTTTTGAGTCATGTTCCGATTGCATCATACATAATGCAAATTTATCGAAAACGGGTTTGATAAAAAAAGATAATCTCTTGTATGCTTTGAAAGTACGCGGCGAAATACGGCCGTTTACAAGAAAACATTTTATATTTCTTTTCGAAAGATTATTTAAAAGACCAGGCCAAATATCTGTTTCAATAAGCAGGAAAAAATATGGATTGATATGATTTCTTATCCTGTTAATGCTCCACCAGAAATCAAGAGGCATAGGTAAGATTTTAACTTTATCGCTCAGCTCTTTTCTTGCAATCAAAAGTCCTTTTGATGTTGTTACCGAAAAAACAATCTCTTTGCCGGGATATTCCAGTTTTATCGCATCAATAAGGGGTATAGCCGAAATAACCTCACCTACAGAAAGAGCGTGAATCCATATCCTGCTATCTTTTGGAGATTCTTTGGGAAGTGACAGACCCAGTCTTTCTGTAATCCTTTTATTTCCCAGCATTGAAAAAAGCATGATAAACGGTGCGCCGCAGATAATAATTATTGTATATATAATTTGGTATAATAAATGCGTTTTATATGATTTTTTCATAATATATTTTCAACAATAAATTAGTATGCTACCGATTTTATGGTAATATATTTGGCAACATTTACCAAAGCCGCCGTGTGTGTTTACTGACAGAATCAACAGATTAAAAAAATTCCATTTGATTCTATTGGGGGTTCCCAATCTTGGCAAGTAAATTTTTTAATGATAATAAAAAACTTGTCGGAAAGGTATTTGGTGGTACAATATTTTGGCAGGTAAATATCATTAAGAGTATTCACAAAAATGAAATATCAATGAGATAGTATAGGAAGTTTAACCTCAACCAGGAGATAAACATCAATGCATAAAAGCAGGGGCATTCGCATGCTTTCCATAGGTTTTGTTCTTCTCGCTTTGATTTTGGGAATCAGCACAAAAGCTATCGCACTTGAACCCAAAGAGGTTGTGGTGATAGCAAATTTAAAGAGCAAAGCCAGTGTAGAACTTGCAAAGTACTACATGAAAGGCCGCAAAATTCCGCCTGCAAATCTTATTACCATCTCTTGCACCTTAAAGGAGCGTTGTTCAAGAAATACTTATGAGAAAGAAATTGCAGATCCTGTTCGTAAACTTTTGTTGCGTGCTGATTGTTCAGGCAGAATCAAATGTCTGGTTTTAATGACAGGTATACCTCTAAAAGTGGAACCGGAGAAGCGTTCTAAACCGGAAATTTCTGAGCTTGCCTCGGTAGATTCGGAAATATCTTTTGTACGAATTAAAGAATTAAGACTTGAAGGTTGGCTTCCTAATCCTCATTTTACCGGTTATGATCAGGCCAACATTTTACAATTTCGTTCCGATGTTCTAATGGTGAGTCGTCTTGACGGCCCTGATGCCAAAACAGCAAAAAGAATTATTGATGATGCGCTCCGCGTTGAAAAACATGGTCTTAAGGGAATTGCATACTTTGATGCCCGTTATCCACTTTTGGGCAAGGACCTAAACACTTACGAAAAATACGATCTTTCCATAAGAAAGGCTTCGGAGATAGTGAGAAAAAGCGGGCTAATGAAAGATGTCGTTTTGGATACCCGGTCAAATCTTTTTCAAAAGGGGCAGTGTCCCGATGCGGCACTTTATTGCGGTTGGTACAGTCTGGCCAAATATGTAGATGCTTTCAAGTGGAATGCCGGCTCTGTCGGTTTCCATATAGCAAGTTCTGAGTGTGTGAGCCTCAAGAATCCGGCAAAACCTTATTGGTGTCCAAACATGCTAAAACATGGTGTTTGCGCCACGCTGGGGCCGGTTGCAGAGCCTTACCTTAACGCATTTCCTGATCCTGAGTTGTTTTTCAAATACCTGGTTGAAGAAAAAAAGACCCTGGTGGAAAGTTATTTTATGAGTCAGCCATTTGTTTCCTGGCGAATGGTACTTATCGGCGATCCACTATATGAGCCGTTTAAAAACAGGGAATGAACGTGCTCTCCAATGTACGAATGGTGGCGGTACTGGTATCCGCAGTTTTTGATGCCACCGGCGCAAAGTTTTTTCAGCTTCCTATGACCCCTGAACGGGTCAAAAAGGCACTTGAAAAATCTTAATTTTAAGGTAACTTCAGACCGTAGTATTATAAGCGCCGACAAGAATTATTTACTTCCGGAACCTGTTGCTTTAGGTATGCTTTTTTGCTTCAGCAACCGGATTTTATGGAGTACTTTAATGATAAATGCTAACGTTTTGCCAATTATAGCCGGAATACTTACAGCATGTATTTTATGCCAATGGATAGCATGGCGAGTCAAACTGCCTGCTATCATCTTCTTGCTCTTTACAGGGATCATAGCAGGGCCGGTTTTAGGTCTTTTAAATCCTGAAAATATATTAGGAGATCTCTTTTTTCCCTTTGTATCTCTTTCTGTTGCAGTCATTCTTTTTGAAGGAAGCCTGGCGCTTAGATTCAAAGAAATACTAGGTTTGGAGGTCGTTGTTCGGAACATGGTTTCATTTGGTATGGCTGTCACATGGCTTATCACTGCCCTGGCGACACATTATGCTATCGGACTGTCCTGGGAAATATCGTTTCTATTTGGGGCCATAACGGTGGTGACTGGTCCTACGGTCATTGCACCTATGTTGCGTACCATTCGACCAACACAAGCTGTTTCAAATATACTTCGGTGGGAGGGTATCATTATCGACCCCATAGGCGCGTCCCTCGCGGTTCTGGTTTATGAGTTCATCATATCCAGCGGAGGACAGACTGCATGGTCCCACACAATGTTGACCTTCGCGAAAATTATCTCTGTTGGAACGATAATAGGCATTTGCTGTGGTTATTTTTTCGGCCTCTCAATAAGATATCATTGGTTACCGGAGTTTCTCCATAATGTCACAGCACTAACACTCGTAATTACAACCTTTATAATATCAAACATTATTCAGACAGAATCCGGCCTTGTAACGGTTACGATTATGGGGATTTGGCTGGCAAATATGAAAGATGTAGATTTGGAAGGAATCCTTGATTTCAAAGAAAGCATCAGTATATTATTGATTTCTCTTCTTTTTATTATGTTGGCTGCACGTCTTGATATTCAATCATTAAAAAACCTGGGTTGGGGAGTTGTATTCATATTAATCGCCATCCAGTTTCTTGCGCGCCCACTTAATGTCATGGTGTCCACTATGCGATCGAAGTTGACATGGCCGGAGCGCCACATTCTTGCCTGGATTGCTCCTCGCGGCATCATCGCAGCCGCAATATCAGCCCTGTTTGCAGTCCAGCTTGAAAACGCCGGATTTTCCGATGCTCACCTTCTTGTTCCACTCACCTTCTCCGTTATCATCGTAACTGTTCTCCTGCAAAGCATCACAGCACGGCCTATTGCTCAGTGGCTTAAGGTAGCCGAGCCCGAACCGGCAGGGTTTCTCATTATTGGTGCGAATCTTGTGGCCCGGGCTATTGCTAAGGTTTTAGTTCAAAATAATATGAACGTCTTGTTAGTTGATCCCGAATGGGAAAAAATATCCAAGGCTAAAAAAGAAGGATTGGCGACATATTTCGGCAACCCAATTTCAGAGCATGCCGACCGCCATTTAGATCTTATCGGTATCGGTCGAATGTTAGCCCTTTCTCCCTCTGAGAGTGTAAATATTTCTGCAGTTATGCACTACAGGATGGAGCTTGGGCGAAACAATGTATTTATTATTCAATCTGAACCACAGGAAAGTGTGTCGGAAAGATTAAAAATGCCAATTCAAAGATTTGGAAAAACACTTTTCGGGAAAAATTTAACCTATTCCTCCATGGCCTTTGCGTTGTCTAATGGTGGAAAAATTCGTACAACAACCCTTACGGAACGTTTTGGGTTTAATGATTTTATTGAAAATCATGGTCAATTTTCTATCCCACTTTTCGCCATTGATCCCAAAGGGAAAGTTCAGATTTATTCTGAAGGTCAACGTGTAGACCCTAAGCCAAAGTGGTTAATAGTTTATTTATATACGGTTAAGGATGATAAAAAAAGAGTCAACAATTGACCCAAACTGACATTGAGAAAAGCGGCAATTTTGTCATGAAAAATTGATCTGAAAAAGGTAAAAGAAAAATAAACGGTTTGCAAAAGGAGAAAATATGCATCGTGTTATGATTCACCCCGCATCTTATGAAACTTGCAAAAAAGCAGTTGATCGGGCATTCGAGCTTTTCCCCCAGGATATTGCCCATAAAAAAGTTGTAATAAAACCCAATGTACTCCGGTCGTCTGCTGCAAAAGAACATATTGTTACTCATCCATCTTTGTTGCGGGCAGTGGTAGAAAAAGTTGAAAAGATGTCTCCGGCTTCTATTGTGGTAGGCGATAATCCGGGGCTGCATAACTATGGTGACAATGAAAACAGTTTTGAAAAAACAGGGTTGATGGATGCTGCGAAAGGTTATTACAAGAACCTTGGCAACTCAACTCAAAACCTTACTTTTAATCCTGAATTCATGCCTGAGGTGGGAGTTTCCAAAGAAATCATGGACGCTGATATTTTTATCAGCTTACCCAAATTTAAAACCCATGGCCTTACAGTTTTAACCGGGGCCATTAAAAACAGCTATGGGATACTTCCCGGTGCACAAAAAGCAAGGCTGCATCAAATTGCAGGCTCACCGGAGCGGTTTCATGATGTTATTGTTGAAGTTTTTCGCCTGCGGATTCCGGATCTTTTTATTATGGATGCAGTAGTAGGCATGGAGGGAAACGGTCCGGCTTCGCCTGAGCTAAGAGAAATCGGCCTTATTCTGGCTGCCGATAATGCCGTGGCTTTAGATGGAGTGGTTGCAAGAATGATGGGGCTTGATCCAGGCCGCCTGCGTTTTCTCCAAAAAGCAAAAGCCATGGGCCTTGGTGATTTTGATTCTAAAATGATTAAAATCGATGGCGAAATGCGAATTCTACCTGATTTCAAAGTTCCACCCTTAGGCGGTGAGGCTATTTTGGGTAATCAGGTTATTCAAAAATTAATGCAAACCAAATCACAGCTTAGACCCCAGGCAGATCCCAAATTGTGTACGGCGTGTGGCTCCTGTAAAGATCATTGCCCGGTTTCGGCTTTTTCAATGATAGAAAACCTACCTGTGGCTGATACTGGCATCTGTATTACTTGCTTTTGCTGTCAGGAGATCTGTCCCGAAAAGGCAATGGCTCTGATATAAAAGGAAAAATCCACTTATGTTCCACTGGCTCAGAAACTATCGCCGTTCTAAAATACGAAAGCAACCATTCCCCACTGAGTGGGAGGTCTTCATGCGCGCAAACGTGGTTCATTATTGTGTGCTTGATGAAACTGAACGCACCGAGCTGCGTGCATTAATGCAGGTCTTCATAAAAGAGAAGTATTGGGAGGGATGCGGTGGCCTTGAACTTACAGATGAAATACGCATTACTATTGCAGCCCAGGCATGTCTGCTGCTACTTGGAATTCCTCACAACTACTATCACAACGCGCAGTCAATTCTCGTTTATCCCTCCACCGTTGTGCCTCCGCAGCGGCGTCCCGGCTTTTTCGAAATAGCAAACAGCCCGGTGGATAGCCCCGCTCCTCTGCTTGGCCAGGCCTTCACTCAGGGTCCGGTAATTCTTGTGTGGGATGCTGTCTTGCATGGAGCGCGCCACCCCGAGCATGGGCATAATGTTGTTTATCATGAGTTCGCTCACAAGTTAGACATGCTTGATGGAGCTGCAGACGGTACCCCGCCCTTTGCCGATCGCGAACAGTTAGTTAAATGGGTGGCCGTATGTTCTACTGAATTCTTGCGACTTCGTAATCTCGCCGAAAAAGGCCATAAAACTTTCCTCGATGCCTACGGTGCGAAAAACGAGGCCGAGTTTTTCGCTGTGGCTACTGAAGAGTTCTTCGATCGCCCTGTTGCACTTAAGGAGCACGCCCCTGATCTCTATCGCGTCCTTAGCGACTATTACCGACAGGATCCGGCAGGCCGTGTGAATCGCACCTGCTTTACCAAATAGCATCCGGAACAAGCACCGAAATTTAGAATATCTTTCATTTATTGGAAATTAATTTAAAATATGCTACCTTACAAAAAACCCGGATTTATGTTGTGATTTATAGAACATTAGAATTATTTGTTGTCTGCACAAAGCCTTTGACAAAAAACAAACCCCAAAAAAGGAATTATGGAAATTACATTAACTACACCGGCATTACTTTTTCCGGCAATTTCACTTTTGCTTGTGGCATATACGAATCGTTTCAATACTATTGGGGCACGTATTCGAACTTTGCATTCTCAATATAAAGAAAACCATGATTGCATTTTGGCCGGCCAGATTGAAAGTTTAAGAATACGTTTATATCTGATAAAAAAGATGCAGGCATTTGGTGTTGCGAGCCTTTTTTTATGTGTTTTATGTATATTTATTCTGTTTGCAGGTAAATCGCTTATAGGGGAAATATTATTTTGCATCAGCTTAATCCTTATGATGATTTCATTGTTTTTCTCTTTTAAGGAAATATTGCTATCAGCAAACGCATTGAATCTTGAGCTAAGTGACATGCAAAAAGACAATAAAGGTACATGTAAATATAATCACTGAAGGTATTAGATAAATAAATGGTTAAAAATCATAATAAACTAAATCCCGGAAAGCATTCGAAACACAAATCTATGGAGATTAAAGCTCCGGCTGATGCAGTGATGCTCGGCGAATTGCCGGCAACCGCCATATGTGGAAATGACATCAGTTCATCCTGTTTGTACGTTTCTGCTTTATCAATAGTATATGCAGGAAAATATGCATGGATTTCTCTTTTGATAGTTGCAGGAGTATTGTATTTCTACCGGAAGATATATGGTGAGGTTGTAGGAGCCCTGCCTTTAAATGGTGGTGCTTATAATGCACTGCTAAACACTACAAGTAAATCGGTTGCTTCCCTTGCCGCAGCCTTAACTCTTCTTTCGTATATGGCTACAGCAGTTATCTCAGCCAGTGAAGCAATGCATTATGTGCATGCACTATGGCATAAATTGCCAATTATGGAAGCAACCATAGTGTTGCTGTTATTCTTTATGTTATTAACTATCATAGGAATCGGCGAATCTTCCAGAGTTGCAGTCGTAATATTCATTACGCATCTGTCATGTCTTACCGTTCTGGTTATTGCGTGTAGTATATATCTCAAGACGCATGGATTTAGTGTGCTTGAATCAAATTACAGTATCCCGGTTGAGGGAGGGTTGGCTATGGCTTTATTCTTCGGATTTTCTGCCGCTATGCTGGGTATTTCCGGATTTGAAAGTTCAGCCAATTATGTGGAAGAACAGGCTCCGGGAGTTTTCCCGAAAACTCTGCGCAATATGTGGGTTGTGGTCAGCATTTTCAATCCCCTAACGGCTTTTCTTGCACTTGCTATTGTGCCTATTCCCGAAGTTGCTGCAAATCAGGAAGCACTGCTTGCTCATATGGGTGGTATTTCAGCCGGAAACTGGCTTTCGTGGGTAATTTCAATAGATGCAGCGCTTGTATTAAGTGGTGCAGTGCTGACATCTTATATAGGTGTTGGTGGATTGATGCAGCGAATGACCTTAGATAGGACTCTGCCGCAGTTTTTACTTAAACTGAACAAAAGAAATACTCCTTATCGCATTATGATTGCATTTTTTATTCTTTGCGTCTCAATTTTGTTGATTACTAAAGGAAAGTTAGGCGCTTTGGCAGGTGTTTATACGATTTCATTTTTATCGGTAATGGCATTATTTGGTATCGGAAATATTTTGCTTAAAGTGAAACGCGCACGTTTACCTCGTCCGGAAAAGGCGGGCGCCATTGCTCTTTTTATAGCTATCACAGCAGTTCTTGCAGCACTTGCGGGAAATGCCATTATGAACCCCGCTTATCTTGCCGTGTTTCTGGAGTATTTTCTACCGACCATGGGTATTGTTGCGATAATGTTATATCGAACAACAATACTTAAAGGTTTGCTATCTTTATTTAAGCATATTTCAGATAAAATTCAAAAAGCTGTTTCTCTTGGAAATGCAACTTTGCTCAAGATGATAAGCGATATCAATGCCCAGGAATTTGTATTTTTTACGAAAGATGATAATGTGGCTATCCTGAACAAGGTAATGATTTATGTAACCCAGAATGAACAAACGCGAAAATTAAAAATAGTTACTGTTTTGCCTGAAGACGGCGCTCTTACACCGGGCCTTGAAAGAGATTTAGAGGTTCTTGACCGTGCTTATCCTGATATCAAAATAGACTTTGTAAAACTGTACGGCGAATTTGGTCCTGAAATAATCAAAAAACTCTCGCAGAAATGGGATATTGCTCCAAATTTTATGTTTATCGGTTCTCCCGGTGATCATTTTCCATATAAAATAGCAGAGCTGGGAGGGGTGCGGTTAATAATTTAACAAAAATACCCGACTATCAAACATGATAAAGGAGAAACAATGGGGCTATTCAGGGAAAATCAGCTAAGGAGCTATAAAACAAGAACTGTAATATCGGTGATAGCCATTATAATGTGGTGGGCGATGGTTGCTTTTGCCGGAGTAAACGAAGATTTGTACAAAGCAATAGGAAGCTGCAACTTATCTGAGGTTAAACAGCTTATCTCAAAAAAAGCTGATGTTAATGCAAAGGGCAAAGACGGTAGCACAATGCTGATGCAGGCTTCCTGGGCTGGCAACAATGAGATTGTTCAGGAGCTGCTTAAAAAGGGTGCTAAGGTCAATGCCAAGAATAAAGATGGCTGGACCGCATTGATACATGCTTCTTTGTGGGGCCACAGTAAGATAGTAAAGGAGCTGCTGGCAAATGGTGCGGATGCCAATGCCGTAAGCAATGACGGCAGAACCCCTTTGATGTTTGCATCACAGTACGGTTTTTTTGAAGCTGTACAGGAGTTGTTGAAACATGGTCCCAAAGTAAATACAAAGGATAAAGTTGAAGGTACTGCATTGATGTATGCTTCAATGAAAGGTTCCCGTGAGATAGTACAAGAGTTATTAAAACAAGACGTTGAGGTAAATGCCAGGGAGAAAGCCGGTAATACTGCATTGATGTATGCTTCTCACAAAGGTCATCGAAATATTGTACAGGATCTATTGGCAAAAGATGCTGATATAAATATCAAAAACAAGGTGGGTAGTACTGCAATCTTGGTTGCCGCTTCAATGGGTCATTCTGATATTATGCAGGATCTGATGGCAAAAGGTGCCGATATCAAGGATAAGGATAAAGATGACAAAACATCATTGATATATGGTTCAGAGAAGGGCTGCCATGAGATTGTTCAGGAATTGTTGGCAAAGGGTGCCAATGTTAATGATAAGGACAAAGGTGGCGGTACTCCATTGATATATGCTTCAGAGAAGGGGCATCTTGAGATTGTACAGGACCTTTTAACAAAGGGTGCTGATGTCAATGCCGGAAATTATAGCGGCTTGACTGCGCTGATGGCTGCTTCTTTAAATGGTCATAGTAAAATTGTGAAAATTCTTCTGTTAAAAGATGCTGATGTAAATGCCAGGTTTAATAATGGCAGAACTCCATTGATATATGCTTCAGATAAAGGTCACCTTGAAATTGTGCGGCAGCTGTTGATAAAAGATGCTGATATCAATTCCAGGGATACAGAAGGGTGGTCTGCTTTTATGTTTGCTTCTTCAAAAGGACATCGTGATATTGCACATGAACTGCTGGCCAAAGGTGCTGATATAAATGCCAGAGACAAAGAAGATGTTACTGCATTGATGGCAGCTTCTTTTGATGGGCACCTTGAGATTGTGCAGGAGCTGCTGGGAAAAGGCGCTGAAATTAATGCCAGGGATAAAGAAGGCCTGACCGCGCTGATGGCTGCCTCCTGGAGTGGCCATCTTAAGGTAGTCAAGGAACTGCTTACAAAGGGTGCCGATATCTATGCTAAAGATAATAATAATATGACAGCTGTAATGATTGCCTCCAAAAATGAACATCCTGATGTTAAAGAGCTGCTTATTAAAGCCGGTGCAAAGTTATAGCTGTAAAATTGGAAAATAGATATATGATCGAAACCGGCTATATGGTCGAACCTGTTGGCTTTATACAATCTAACCTTACCACCCGCAAGGATGCGCCTCACCAGGCGATAGAAGGTGCACCCGATGCATGGATAGAAGTAATTTCAACGTTTGCAGAAGGACTTGAAGGCATTGCTGCCGGCAGTGAAATTATTGTTATTACCTGGCTTCACAAAACCAATCGGAATATATTTAAACTGCACCCGCGTGGAGACAGAAGCATGCCTCTAACCGGAGTCTTTAATACACGGTCTCCTGACAGGCCAAATCCAATTGGCTTGCACAGAGTAAGAGTTCTTGAGATTTCCGGGAATAAATTAAAAGTTGGACCTATAGAAGCAATTGACGGAACGCCTGTAATCGATATAAAGCCGGTACTACCGAAAGCAGCAGACTCATAGGGTCTAAATTTACCGAAAAAAAGAATTCATAGTACGCTCCCGTCCTATGGTACTATGGGGTCCATGTCCCGGATAGACTCTGAGCCCATCACCAAGTGTAAGTATCTTTTGTTTAATACCCTGAATAAGAAGATTATGGTCGCCGCCCTCAAAGTCGGTACGGCCAACTCCACTTGAAAAAAGAGCATCTCCGGTAAAAACCGCACCAGGCGCATGAAAACACACTCCACCCGGAGAATGCCCTGGTACATGGATTACGGTTATATTGAAATTGCCAACCGGAATATTCTGACCATCCGAAATATAACCGTCCGGCTTGAAGTTTAAACCACCGGCATCAAGAGCATGTACCAATACCGGCGCTTTTGTGATGTTTTTTACTTCCTGTGTGCCTGTTGTATGGTCAAAGTGAAAGTGGGTAAGAAGAATATAACGAATATCAAGGCTTAATTTAGTTACTTCTTTTACAATCCTTAATGCTTCTCCTCCCGGATCGATAATCACACCCTGCTTTGTCTTTTCGCAACCCAATATATAGCAATTTGACATATAAGGTTTAATCAAAATTTTTCTAAGCATTGTTTTCTATCCTGAATGTTATTTTATTTAGTTTGTCTTAGGAACTGGAAATGAATAACTCATCGTTTTGGCATCCCATCTTCAAGCCATCTTTGACTGATCTTCAATCGCAAAATCCTCAACGTAGCCCGCTACATTTGCGGTTTTGCTCAATCAGAT